>JAABUU010002427.1_pt1 | contig 26644 bp, 43 predicted proteins | sample 5559301 | NCBI WGS metagenome assembly JAABUU01 (sample SAMN10711884, study PRJNA513360) | rock metagenome | isolation source: Antarctica rocks | place: Antarctica: Victoria Land, Richard Nunatak white | reverse complement strand
TGATAGAAGACCCTGTCCTCTAACGATGTTGACCTGCCAGGTACTGCCTTGCTTTGTATGTTGTTTGTGATGCTCTCTTTGACATTTCTGAGGTATGCAGCCCTTGTGCTTAGCAACAGCGCATGACATGGTCCTCTGCAGGCCAAACAGCACATATTGACTGCGTTGCAGCCCCCATCTACATATGTGCATTGCAAGACAGCTTTGCAGCAGAAGCTTGAGCCTGTTACAGCCATACTGTCTTGGTTAATACCCTGCTCATAAGTTTTTCGAAGTCTATAAGTGCAATCATTGCCAGCTGCACACTGACAGTGATGTCCCATTTGAATTTCAGCAGCACTCGCTGCATAAAATCAGTCAGTTCATTCGTCTGAGGTGACTGTTACAGGTTGTTGACCAGCTCACAGGAAGGCAAAATCATACATGGGCAGCTGCAATTGCAAAAGCATAGCCGAATTTGTTTCATGCATTCAGCTGACATTACAGGCATGTGCTGTTGGATTGCTTACCAATATTGCACTCGAGACACAAGCATATGAGGAGCAATGATGTACATACATTGTTGGCTTGAGGACAGTACTGCACTCAGTGATTTTACATGGCCTCATATGCTTCATCAACACCATAGTTGGGTGCATACTTGGGTGCGGAAGGCCTTTCAGAAGCAGCTGGCTGTGAAGGCTGTGCCAGGTACAGTCTTGATGGATCGCTGGGGTCTACAAATCTGTACCGTTGCACAATACATTACTACCACATGCAATGTTGGTTGATACGGTTCAACCACATGTAATGCTGCTTGATGGGATTGGACAACATGTGATGTTGCTTGATAGGGTTGGCTCAGGCCACTGAGGAGCATAGAGCTTGCTACACAGCAACAAGCATGACATCTGTCACGTACATACTGCGGCATACAGTCGATCCTGGCACTGCTGACTCTGCGCATGCTTGCATACTGCAATACACCTTCTGGTGAGAAAGTCAACTGATGCCTTGTACACAACAAGAAGGGGTTGTGCTTACGCTGTTGCTACAAGCTCCTGTGGAGCTGAAGGTTGCTGCTGGACCTGGTGCAAGTTGTCCCTTGCAATATCAACAAAGCGGAAATAAAGTGGCAGGAAAGTTCCTACGCCTCCCTCTTTGAAATACAAGGAAAACACATGAGGTGGCAAGCTGCCTTGTGGACCACCTCCTGGAGCAGCAGGCCAGCACTCCCCTGCATTGGATGAAAGCCATTGTGCCTCCAGTTGCCTCAAGGTCACTGAGATGAGGAACAGCAATAGACAGCTTACCTGAAAGGTTGTTGCAGGCAAAGATTGGCTGATTGAATTTGTCTTTGCGGATGTATGCAAGAGGCAGCTCAAACGCCACCAATCCTGCGCGGAAGATCGACCATGAAGTGGATTTCTGCTTTTTTTTTGGTGCGCGCTTGCAGTTCTGTGCACCAGATCAAGCAGTCCATGACATGCCTGAAACGGTGTCTGCCTGTTTCGCCACAAATACCAACCTTAGGTTGGTGAGGTACAGGATCCCTCTGGTGGACCACCTGCGGGGACAAGCCTTCCCGATCAGTGCCCACAGGACTCAACAGAACGTTGTGCGGTGAACATGTGCCTCACTTTCCACTTTGATGTCGCAGGCCGTTGATGGTGAAGTCGATGCCGTCTCTCTGAAGCGCGATGATTTCGTGCTCATACAAAGCTGGTAAATGTGTGGCCTGGCCTGCTTGCGAGACTGAGGAAAGATCAGGATTAGCGGCCATACGAGGTGTCAAGCCCACTGAGCTTTGCTGGAACTACAAACAGCAAAGAGACAGAAGCAGTGAAACGAATCGACTTGGGCAGCGAAATAAAGGCGACAGCATGAGATACAAGTTGTGCCCCGGAGGTAGAGTTAATGTGGACGAAGAGGAAGAATGGATAGGTCAGTGAAGTCGCAGCTGATCAACGTGGTGCGACATGGTGTAAGCAGTTGACTTGCTAATCTCTTGCACCAGGCTGTGTGTGTACAGAGCCATTGACATTCCAGCATTTTAGCTACAACTCCCCAAGTGCCATGTTGCGAGAGGCTGCATCCTCCCTCTGCAGAAACACTGTACGTCGTGATCCCGTTGCTGTTTTCAGACAGTTGTCGCACCAGTACGCCTCAAGTTCAGCACCCGCTCCCCAAGTCAGTACTGAAAGCACAGCCGCCGTCGACGAGCTGCGCCAACGTTTAGCCTCAGGTAGCATCCTGCTCCCTCACGCAGAGGAGCCTTGTATATGAGCTTTCTTCAAGGCTGTATCGTGCCGCGAGCTGGGTCATTTGTGATATTGACATGTCTGTGCTCAGGTCCAAGCTTTTTCGATTTCACGTCCGGATCAGCAGACACTGCATACTCTGTGCCTGCACCCACTTGGAAGGTTAGCCACAAATACCCTCTGCCCTATTGCTAGGTTGAGCTCGCCTGTGGGGTTGCATTCAAAGTTGCACGGTTGCACGCAGCGTTCGTCTTGTTGCTCATCTTGACGAGTTGCTTCCTATCTTCCAGGAAAAAAAGAGAAAGCCAGACTGGCTGAAACGGGAAGTTCCTGGTGGCGAGAATTACACTCGCATTAAGTCCAAGCTTCGTGAGCTCAAGCTTCACACTGTATGTGAAGAAGCACGATGTCCAAATATTGGAGAATGCTGGGGTGGTGGTGAGGACCAGACAGCCACAGCCACAATCATGCTGATGGGGGACACCTGCACCCGAGGCTGCCGCTTTTGTGCTGTCAAGACCTCCCGGGCCCCACCCCCCTTAGACCCCAATGAGCCAGCAAACACAGCCAAGGCTGTTGCTGACTGGGGCATTGATTATGTTGTCCTCACTTCTGTTGACAGAGATGACTTGCCAGATGGAGGTGCAGCTCACATTGCTGAAACCATCCAAGGTCTTAAGCGCGAGACTGGGGGCCGCTTGCTGGTAGAGGCGCTTGTGCCAGACTTTGCAGGCAATGAAGACTCCATCAAACTTGTGGCAGCCTCTGGCCTGGATGTGTATGCTCACAACATTGAGACTGTGAGTCACCTAGCCTGTGTTTGCAAGCATTTCTTGGCTTCTGCCACTTTAGATCGCAATGTGCGCTGGCAAACAGCTCACCAGCTTGGTGTTATGCTTGTGGCAATCTGATGCAATAGCTTTTGGTAGCCCATGACTTTTGGTAGCCCATGACTTTTGGTAGCCCATGACTCAGGGCAACACATGCTGTGCTGCTACACAAGTTTCTTATCCTGCACCACTGTGCAGGTGGAAAGCTTGCAGTCTGTAGTGCGGGATAGAAGAGCCAACTGGAAGCAGTCCATGGCTGCTCTGAAGCTGGCCAAGCAGTCAGGGGCCAGGGTGACCAAGACATCCATCATGCTGGGATGTGGAGAGCAGCCTCATGAAGTGTTGCATGCTTTCCGCATATTGCGTGAAAATGGTATGTCTGCTCTTGCATTAGCCGCTGTGAGTATGCCTGCTGCATTTCAACCCTGAAATATGGTCCTCAGCATGTTATTTTCCATTGGCACATCTGGCTTACCACTCTTCATGCGTGCATATGTACAGGTTGAGTGGAGCATCATGTATGCTTTTGGTGTCATAACAGCACCGAACTCATTCAGGGTCAACTCAGAATCAAACCGTTTGTTTTGTAGGTGTGGATGTTGTGACTTTAGGCCAGTACATGAGACCAACCAAAAGACACATGGCTGTGGAGGAGTATGTAACACCTGAGATGTTCAGTGCATACCAAGCAGAATCTGAAAAAATGGGCTTTTTGTATGTGGCAGCAGGACCTATGGTTCGATCTTCATACAAGGCTGGGGAGTTCTTCTTGCAGAACATTCTGCGGGAAGGACAGGATCTCAAGGTTGCTGAAGCCCGGTAGTAGATGATAGATGAATCGCTCCTGGGCCACCTGGCTGTTCAGTTGTGGGAAAGTGAGTGCGCTGCACAGGAGCTGCATGTCAACAGTTACATTCCAACTGGCTGTGTGGTGGTGCAAGACATATCAGGTTTTTGTTTGATATCTGGTGCTCACTTGAAGCAGTCAGCAACGCAAAACTAGTTTTGGTGTTGCCTAGGCCCCCTGTATGTTGTACGTAAAAGTGATTTCTGCCTCAATTGTGCAATGAACGAGTGTCCTCTGACGCAATTAGAATCAACCAGGTGTTATTGATCGGACAGGTCGCCACTGTGTGAAGGTGGGTGATGATTGTGTACACATTTGTACACCAAAAATAAAATGCCCTACTGCTCCTCGCTTCAACATCAATGTGTTGCTGACAGCCCTGCTTGTTGCATTAGTCCGTAGGTCATGTCGTTTGCTGCGCAATTTTCAGCATGGCGCTGTGCGTACGGACCTTTGTCCAGTTTAATATCTCCCCTAATGAGCGCTGCAAATCAGAAGCATCAAGTCATAATTCGAGCTGTGGTGTTGGAGCGATTAATTCCCAAGTTTGCTGAATGCAGATGCGCACCACGTCTTGATTGCTAATTCGCATACTGCCAACACTTTCAGGACTTGTTAGTGTGTATGAGACAGCTCCTGAGCTGCTCGATCACTTGGAACCCGTGCGGGAGTATGGCCAGTACGGTCTGTTGAGCCAACATCTCTCGTCGCGATCGCTTATCAGCTGTCCAACCTTTCTTGTGGTGTACCATTTGCTAGTGTGGTGCATCATGGCCACAAGCGTCTCGATTAAGTGGAGTGGCAAAAACTACGAGATCGAGACTGCGGGACTCGAGACAGTTGGCTCACTGAAGCGTGCAATCGAAAGTCAAACAGCTGTCCAGCCAAAGCGACAAAAGGTTCTTGGCCTCAAAGTGAAGGGTGGCAAAACAGTGACAGATGACACCGCGTTTGCTGATCTCTTGTTGAAGCCTGGTCAAAAGCTTACCGTGATGGGGTAAGCTTCAGGAGCCACTTGGTGGACCTTGCAAATGGCTCAGTGCTCCAGGCAGCAGCCTCTATGTGTCCTAGTGTTGCTGTCTACATTTGGTGCTCATGCTGCCTGTGCAGAAAGGCCTGACATGCTGCCTGTACAAAAGTACCTCACATGATCATGGCCCGAAGCTTCAGCTGTCAGTCTTGTGATTGATGTGGCTGCAGGCAGCCTGAAGCTCATGTTGAAGCGCTGGACAAGCAGTCTGAGGTGGCACCCCACATTCAGGATGACTTTGACATTCCTGAAGAGGACATGAAGTCTCTAGACCCCAGGGATCAAGAGGAAAACCAGGCACGCACAAATAATGGGATGCTGAACATGCTGTCTGTGGGTCTCAGGTGGTATCAAATGCAGCATAGTAGAAGGCAGGCCAAGCATTGAGCTAGCCTTCCATGAATCTCCGACTCAACAAGCTTTGCTTTGCAAGATACTGTATACAGTATCTTCCCCCAAGTCTATCCCCCGCTTTGCTGTTGAAAGCTCACGCAGGATCAATGTGCATCTTGCATGTGTTGTAGGAAAAGCTCAGAAGGCGTGTGTCAAGTGTTGAAGTCAAGATTCTCAACCCACCCCGTGATGGCAAGAAGTGCTTGGTGTTGGACATTGACTACACCTTGTTTGACCTGGGGTCATCTGCTGAAAGGCCTGAGGAGCTTGGACGTCCTTATCTGCATCACTTTCTGACATCAGCATATGAGCATTATGACTTGGTGATCTGGAGTGCAACCAACATGAAATGGGTGGATGTCAAGATGCAGCAGCTTGGCGTTACCAACAACCCTAACTACAAGATCACTTTCATGCTGGATCATAAAGCTATGGTGACAGTTCGTACTGAGAAATATGGTAAGTGTGCAAGAAGGCAGTATCTGCTGATGCTGCCTTAATTGCAGGTGGTGCCAAATCCGCAGCCCTTATGTATCTTGAGTGTTAAAGCTGACCAAGCAAACCAATGTGGTGCAGGTGTGTTTGACTGCAAGCCATTGGGTTTCATTTGGGCCAAGTTTCCAAACAACTACACTGTAGCCAACACCATCATGTTTGACGACTTGAGGCGAAACTATGTCATGAATCCCCAGAATGGCTTGGTCATTCATCCCTACAAGCATGCTCATAGAAACAGAGACACTGATAAGGAACTATTGTACCTTGCTGAGTATCTGCAGAGCATAGCATCGCTGCCAAGCATGGCAGACCTGAATCATCGCAGGTGGCAGCGGTATCTAGAGAAACAGGGGATAGGCCAGCTATAGCTTGAAGACAAGCTTTGTGCTTCATGAGCACATGCACAGATATCTCTTGCTTGCTGTGCTGTCTGTACTGCCAAGAGTTTGTGCATTCATAGTCACTGGGCTTACATCACAAAAACCCCTGTAGATCCAACTGTGCCTGAGTTGCACTTGTTATTGATATCTGAACTTAGAAAGTCGCTCTGGTATGGCTGCATGTGGCATATGGTGCACATTCATTTGGCTTACTCACACAATGCAGTCACGGTCTGTGCACTGCTACAATGCTCTGGTGTCACTTCTTGCTAGACTCGATTTTAGGCTACCCCTAGCCTTGCGGCCAGGATTTTCAGCGGTGTGTTGTGTCTGACATATCAATGCAGGCAACTTGTCAACAATCTGTTGCATAGATTCTGTTGGTCAATAGAACAGTTGCTGCATCAAGCTGAAAGTTACGCTGCTGGTTGCAACTGTCAGCCAAAATCAATTGCAAATGTCCAGCGAAGACCCGAGCATATTCAGGCAGCTCACATACATGCGATAGAGCAGCAGCTGGCACAAACATTCAGGAGAAAGGGCGGGCTCTCATGAAGCGGCTGAGCACACCTGCTTGGACTTGCTGCTGTGCGGGTTGCTTGCCTGCTTTAATACATATGGTGCTCAGCTCAGTCACCAAATGACTGAAGGACGGTCTTGACAATGGATCCGCCTCAAAGCAAGCATGTGCTAAGCTGACCAAACTTTGGTCTGTAGTGCTGGGTAATGCTGGACGCAACTGGTCATCCCCAACTGCCAAAGCAACCTGCAGAAATAGCTCCAGTTAAAGCTGGTTCAAGTCCCACTATACAGCACACCAATCTGGAAATGCATTGCAGATGGCATTCACAACCATGTGGACTCCAAGCAACCTGAATGTGCAAAGCACAAGGATCCCCAGTGCATGGTCCCATGCATTGTTACCATTGCAAACTCTATGACACTGCAAGGCTGCATTAAGATGCCTTAGTGTTCAGTGATGAGCAGGGTTGTGACATGTGGTCAACTGCATTACAGCTGCTTTAGCTTTGAGCTGGTGCTGACCACAACCTGCAAAGGAGTCAGGTGCTGATCCTCATAGGGAATCTTCTGGGTGATGAGCTCCACCAGCAACACTCCCCAGCTGTACACATCAGTCCTACTGTTGTACAGCTCGTGGCGGATCATCTCTGGAGACATGTACAGGTAGGTGCCCGTCTCTCCTGTCAGAACTCCCATGCTTTCTGGGGTCAGCCATCGGGCTAGCCCCATGTCTGCCACCCTGGCATGCCCACCTGTCCGCCAATTGTGCTTTCAGTATGCAACTGCTTTGTTAGGTTTGCATTGACACATACAGCTTTTTGCACCCTACTATGCACCTCCTGTGCTCATTTGATGACACAAAGCCAAGAAGTGACGCTTGTGAACATGCCACAGCTGTATGTGCTGAGTCTGCTGCATGGTCATGTCACAGCAAGCTGCTTCAAAATCGCACATATCCCACGTTTACTTGAGCAGCAGCAAGAATCTCAGCGTATCTGTGTGCATCCTGCACTGTGGCGGCTTCTCAGCTACAGCCACTCTCTCGACACCATTGCACGTCGCTCTTGAGTGACATGAGTGCAACCTGCTACCATGTTAACCCAAACTAGACCTTGATGATGACAACGCCAGAGCAATGGTGTTTTTTGACAGTCGCTGTTGAGCAGATGACGATTGCCCAGACTATGATGTAGTTGCACATTTGCAGACTGAGTCAAAATATAGCTCAGTTGCTCACCAGCGTCAATAAAGACATTTGTTGGCTTTAGGTCTCTGTGCACAATTGGAGGATCATTCTCTTCTAAGGCAGCCATGCCACGGGCTACGCCCAGGGCCATTTGCAAACGTTCCGCCAAAGGCCGCTTGGGTGGTAACCTGCATCAAGCACGCCATGTCAATGGTGGTGCCAGCTGCAGCAGGAAGGCCTTGCCCAAAGGAGCCATGCCCTTTTGATTTGGGAAACATACCATTAACTACAGGCAGTGACCACAGATCTGTTCTGGATTATATCTGTTCCAGCATAACAGAGTGCCAGGTGTGTAAAAGCATAGCCAATGTGGACGCTCTGCATTTGGGACTCTATGCTAACAGCTTTGTTGCCTTTGATTTTGCCTTGTCTTGGCGACTACTTTTGTTTCGCAAGCAGTTCTGCACTTCAGCCTGAAAAGTGTGTCCAGTGTTACCTGCCTTGGCCATACAGCCAGTCTCTGAGGTTGCCGCCTGGCAGGTACTCACACAACAGCATGCAGTGCTTGGGCGGCTGCAGGCATGCCCCTGCATGCCCAAGCACAAGCTAGCTTTGCATCTTGAAACAAAGCTAAAAATGCTGTTGTGTATTGGCAAACAACAAATGTGTTAGTGTTGGTCATGACGCTGTGAGTTCATGCAAGCCAGAACAAGCTGTCATTGCATGATGTGCAAGAGCAGTGTTGGAAAAGATGATGTATGCTTTGTACCATGCATCTCAAGTTCGTCTCTGTCAATGTGCATGTCACTGGCTGAGAGCTTGCGGCACAGCTGTTAGATGGAAACTCTAGTTGCAAGACCAAAGCTGTCTTCTCTGCAAGCACAGTTGGAAGATTGACGACAACTGTCTGCCTACCATAGAAAGGCATGACGTTTGGGTGACGAACACAGGCTAGCACATGCACCTCCCGCAGAAAGCTCTCTGCTTCATCACGCTGCTGGATGCGTACACATTTGACAGCCACATCACCTCCACGCCATCTGCCCATGTATGTTGTGCCAAAGGTGCCTTCTCCTAACACCTTGCCCAATTTCACCTGCACCATGGCACTGGCATGCCAATCAAAATGATGACATCTGGATTGAAAAAATGAAGTGGGCAGCAGTGGTCCTGCTATGGGGTACATGCTATTCTGAGCATACCTCACACCATCTTGCTGACAGTTGTTCACACCACACCTGTCTCAAGACGCATTGTATAATAGCTTCTCATAGCATGTCTGAGCGCCTGATATGGTGGCAATCACGGCTGACACATGTAGGTTGGACCAGGAAATGCTGGTGAGCAGGTATTCTGCCATGGGATCAGCACAGCTGCAAGCGGCAGCAAGACATACATACCTGCTGATGATCCACAAGCCATCCTCCTGCTTGACCCAATTTGCGCAACTCTTCCCAGCGCTCTTCACACACCCAACTGGCCTCATCACGTTCTACATTAAAACAGAGTCTCCTCTGCTATTATGTACAGATAGAACCTGATGCGAGCAAAATCTGCATAGTGCTGACCTGCTGTGGCAACATCCAGCTCATCAGGGCTTGCAACTTGGGGGTTTGGCACATGCTCTCCATTCTGCTGTTCCTATAGTACCACTCTGCTAAGCAGGCTCACTGAATTTTGCAGATCAAGATGTTTACAATTTCAGCACATCATGTTGCTGGTCCACATAAACATCAAGTGCAGCGCACCTCTTTTGTGTCAGCTGCTTGCTGCCGGCGCTCCTTTGCTAATAGTGCAGAGAGGTCTTTAAAGTGCTTCTCGTAAGCCGCCTTCCCTGATTGCAACTCCTTGAGCTGCTTTGTCAGCAAGTCTACCTGGCTATTGAGAAGCGCATTTGCTTCTTTGCTTTGCAACTAGGTTTGTTTCTGCCTCTTCAAGCCTGTGATCACAGCAGGTGTGGTGACTAGGGTTGTTGTCAGACACGTGTGCATCTGCTGTTTTCGAAGGATGGCTGTGTTCCTGCCGAGTCAACGTGATTGTCAATACCGTGTCACGAGCGGTCGAGCAGCTTGAGATGCTGTTCTGCCTGACAAACTGCCAGCTCTGGACCCCGCTCTGGACTCGTGCGTCTGACTATTGCTTCGGGACATGTCACTACCGGTGCTGAGTAATGTGGAGCCTCATACAGCAACACCCACCCCCCGCCAAAGTGCAACGCGTTTGATCGTGCGCTCGAGACCTATCGTGCACAACATAAACGCCGATACGTATTCGAACTGTCCCGTTGATAGCTGAAAGCAGGTGTTTACACCACAATCACCGAGCTCGTCGGAATGATATATTCTTCAAACAGCAGCTTCTGTTATTGACTGAAGTTTGTAGGCCTGTCGCGTTCAAAGTTGCTCCCATGAGCTTCATGCAAGATGCCCACAACTCTGTCAGCGCTGTAGCGGTGGAACGATTTGCACTTCAAGACAAGTGCTGTGTCGTCACTGGCGGTACCAAAGGAATCGGATTCGCTATTGTTACCGAGCTTGCTAAACTGGGCGCAAAGGTCTGCGCTTGCATGCCTAGACATGCCGTTCGCATTTTAGTCAGCCTTCGAATCAAGAACGAGCGCAGCTGAGCCGCAATTTACGGTCAGTGATATTGTATGCATCGCGCCTTTCCAGGTCGTGACGTGTTCGAGAAAATCTGACGAGCTCACCACCTCCTTGCAAGAGTGGCAAAAGCAAGGCCTTGACGTTCAGGTGGGCCACCTGCGCCGGTCTTGTAAGCTTGAACACAAATAGCAAAATCTCCATGCTTGTCACTTACTTACAGTGTCAACAGGCTGGAATTTTGTGGAACAAGTTGAGCCCCTGCAGGGCTGTACAGCAGATGTATCGACTGAGTCAGGACGCTCTGACCTGCTGGCAAAGGTGAGGACCCTGTGCAGGGGACTTGCAGACCCGTACACACTGTGTGAATGGGCAATTTGGCCTCATTGTGCAGGTGCAAGATGTGTTTGGCTCAAAGCTTGATGTCCTAGGTATGTGCCACATTGCTAAGCTCCCCAGCTCCTGGCCAGCCCCGTCATGCAACGGCCCATTCCATGTGATGTTGCAGTGCATAATGTGGGAACAAATATTCGAAAGCCCACAATCGAGTACTCAGATGATGAGTATCAGCAGGTCATGTCAGCAAACCTGGAGTCCACCTACAAGCTCAGTCAGGTACCACTCAATTTGTGACAATATACCTGGCATATCAGCGCATGTACATCTGGCACAAAGTCCCAACTCCAACTACACCATTGATACTGCTCCACATCGTTTTGTGGCTTGCCCTGAACAAGGTCTTCAGGCGTCATTGAACCCTGATCCTGTGAGAGCTCAATGGATCTGCCAGGCGTTCAATTACAGCAGTGGCGTGCTGGCCTTGATGAATATAGCAAGCTGCAGTTGGACAATAGAGAGACCTGATGCTATTGGGTACAGTTGCAACTAAATGTTTTACCTGTTGTATCAACAGAAGGCATACCCCCTGCTGAAAGAAGCTGGCTCAGCCAAAATGGTGCTCATCTCTTCTGTGGCAGGTGGCCCAACAGCCATGAAGAGTGGCACTCTTTATGCAATGACCAAAGGCAAGAGGTCACAGTCATCCTTGGTCTCCATCATTTGATGATGTTATTGGACATCCGTGCGCATCAGGACTTGATCAGCAGTGCCCATGCAGTGATTTGCACCCTAGCCACAGCACATTGCGAGCAACATCATGTGCTCTTCAATTATCATCAAGATTGCTGGCCACCTCATCAGAAGTCATACTTAATCAGTTATCAAACATTTTGACTGTGTCCGTGCAGCTGCCATGAACCAGTTGACCAAGAATCTATGCTGCGAGTGGGGTTCAGATGGCATCCATGTCAATGCTGTCTCACCCTGGTATATACTCACCCCATTAGCTCAGCAAGTACTACAGGACGAGGAGTATAAAGCAAAAGTGTTATCACGCACGCCGTTGAAACGTGTTGGACAGCCCCATGAAGTGTCAGGTGAGCAGTCTTGGATTCAAGGCTCTGCTTGTCCATTGCGGTGACATAAAAAAACCATGGATTCTGTCTGCTGCATTATCTTAACAGCAGATTCTGGAAGTGACTGATATGGTGTCACAGCTTGTGCCATGCAAATTGTCCATCATTGCTAAACCATAGCGTGTTGGTCAGGACAGCTTGGACATACTGTGTTGCAGGTGTAGTGGCATTTCTGTGTGGTCCAGCAGGTGATTACATTACTGGACAAAACATTGCTGTGGATGGTGGATACAGTGTGATGGGGTTTTACTGAGAATGTCACAGGGCTTCGTGTGCTGCTTGAGATGTGTGATGCAAACCGTGACTTCACACAGCACATATCTGCCATGCCCGCTTAGCAACATAGGTGCAGGCAAAACCCTTCTGGGCGGTCCTTGCTCAGTTTCAGATTGCAGAGGTAAATGTGACCATATTCACTATGGCTTTCTGTGTTGCATTTGCTAAATCAGCAGGTGTATGCTTGACAACCTGCACAAGTTCTGGGTTGAAAAGCTACCTCCAATTGGTCTCAAGCAGCTGTGTGCTCAATGCTTTTGTGGGTTTTTAAATGCAGACAGCTTGATGCACACGCACTGCTAGAGAAGCTATCTTCCACTAAAACTCGGCATGCAGCAGACACATGCCGTTGTAAACATCAGTCACAACAGCATGTCCTTTAAGCTCTAAGAGTTGCTGCATGCTACCTCGACACTGCTCACAAAGCATCAACAGAAAGCCACATGCACAATCCAACAGCATCTCCATACATACATTGTCCAGCAAAGTAACCTGACCATTGAATCAAACGACAACAAAACAGTCTTGATGCAGATGCGAACACGCTCACATTGGCACTCAGGCAGTCAGCTTGAGAAAACAATTGGCATGAAACTCGATGGCTCTAGGTTCTGAAACTCGTTGCTGTAGGCTCTAAATCCTCCCATTGTAGGTGCAGTTTAACTGTGTTTTCTTGTGCAGATGCTACAAAGTAAGATTCACGCAAGCTTAACCAACTGATTTTGCTCATCCTGCTGTATTTTTTTACGCCAGGAGAACGTGCAGGCTGCAAATTCATGTCCTGCATAGACAGCGCTACATGCGAGCATGTGACATTGATTGCTACACTACATTGGGCACCTTGCCAGCCTTGGCTGCAGTGAAATTCTCAGACACCTGCGTGCAATTGCATATTTGGACAGAGATTATCCTGTAGTGCAAGCCATAGGCACAAGGCCAGTCAAGTGCAAGCACAGTCAGTAGTATGCATTGACAAGCATTACTGCAGCTGGACAACTGTGATAGTAGCTCCTGCAGCTAGAATTTGTCCTCTATGCACTTACAGAATGATTGCTGATGGACTGCAACACTGAGGGACTGCTGCAGTAGAGCGTGTGGAGGAGGAGCATATGCAACATCACTGACCTGCTCCCAGTTGACAACATTCCAGAAGGCTGAGATGTACTCAGGCCTGCGGTTCTGGTACTTCAGGTAGTAGGCATGCTCCCATACATCCAGACCCAAGATGGGGATGGATGGGTCATCAGCAACTTGCATGAGTGGGTTGTCCTGGTTGGGTGTGGAGGTGACAATGAGCTTGCCATCCTTCACTGCCAGCCAAGCCCAGCCTGAACCAAACCTGGCAGCACCAGCTGCGTTGAACTTGGTCTTCATCTCGTCTACGCTGCCAAAGGCTGAGTCAATGGCTGACTTGACCTCTGAGCTTGGTCCATTGGTGTTGGAGGGGTTTGTCATTGCCTGCAGTCAGCGCTCAACTTGCTATATGGTCCATGCATGTGGTCCTTGCATGCTCTGGTGAATGCTCTGGTCAATTAAGGTGTGGGACCAACCTTCCAGAAGAAGGAGTGATTCCAGTGTCCACCTCCGTTGTTCCTGCAGCCACAGTCACTCTCAAATTTTGCAAGACATCTCCAGAGACCCGTCACTGGGACAAGGTGCGGGCAGCTTGTGATTTACCTGACAGCTGTGGCTGCTTCCTTAGGGATTTTGGATGTGCCCACGGACTCGTTCAGTGTGACAAGCCCCAAGTCCTTGAGCTCTGGAAACTTTTCCACTTGAGCGTTCACGTTCGTGACGTATGTCTGCGAGAGAGAGTCTCACCCATCAGTGCATGCGGGTTAGTGATTCCGGCTTGCGGGTGGCCTAAGTAAAGATGACCTTCATAATGGAAAACAGGACAATTGTACGACACAGATGGCTGGAAATCTAGCATTGCGTCTGATGCAAGGCTTCGCGGATGCTCGTGTCCTGGGCAGCATGCATGCCAGTGTTGCACCCTAGTTTAAGGAAGCGTGTTGCACCTGATGATGCTTTTCATGATGGATCTGCATAGTCTGGGCATCGATGCTGGGCTCCAGGGATGTGTAATCGTAAGGAAGTTTTGGAAGGGTAAAAGCCATGACACTTTGGGCCAGTTAGTCGATTGATTCGGTCAGGTGCAGTAGCGCTTCACGTCTGAGGCTGGTTTTCCGTGTCAATGTGAACAATTGACGCTTCACTTACGCAGCTAAATCTTTGTGACGAAGCTGATTTCTGCAGTGCCCTTACGAGCAAGCAAGCGTGACTCATGAGTTGGCCAACATGCTCATGACCTAACTTATCAAGTCAACGCTTCACGCCTAGCATGCCATTGCTGTCGTGAAGATCGGTTCAACACCGAACGTGTATCCTTCGTAGAGGCAATTGAACGTCATACGCAAGCAGTATCCCCTCTTCTGCGAGGCTTGTAACAGTTGATCAGTTGTAACAGATCTCCCAAGCCGGTGACCGGTTATCAAGCGCGATCTGCTGCTCAACTGCGTCGTTATGAGCTAAAATGTCTAGCTGCTCTACTTCATTGCAGCCCTTTGCACTCCGCCTGGTGTCCATTGACTATTATCTAGCAAAGCCAGCTCCAAAAGTGGACGTCTCTTATGCTCCCCTGGAGGGTACCAGCATTGAGCAAGTGCCCGTGGTCAGGATTTTTGGATCAACTCCTTCTGGACAGAAGGCTTGCGTGCACCTTCACAAGGTCTGCCTTGCAATGACCTTGCATATATTGTCCACTATACAAAAAAACTGTAGCGATTGTAATCATTTGGTGCTGCAGGCATTTCCATACTTCTATGTTCCATATGATGACAGCTTCCCTGATGAGCCTGCTCAAGGTTTGCATGCCCATCTGGCATACACGCTTTCTCACTCAGTTCATCAGACATCCATGCAGCCTCTTGGCAGACTGTGAGCTTGGCACCTTTCATCTGCAGTGATGTGTCAGCAGCCAACTTGCAGAGTGGCACCAGCACTGATGTCATTGCATAGCAACAACATCACCATTAGCATGTGCCTTGCCTGCAGCACAAACATTTCTACGCCAGCTTGCACAGTCTCTGGAGGCTGCCATGCAGCAGCATCAGGAACCAGGGACAGGCAGGAAACAAGTGGTGCATGCTGTGCAACTTGTGCGTGCAATTCCCTTCTATGGATACCACCCAGAAGAAAGGCTGTTCATTAAAATTATTCTGTATAACCCAGGTCAAGTCACTAGGATTGCCACACTCTTACAGGTACAGCCAGAAACCACCTCATGCTCTTGCTGCGGATGTTACTGTTGTGAGCCGTGAGTGTTGAATGTGGCTGAAGATGAAACACAATCAAGCTGTATGAATGGTGTGCAGAGTGGGGTAATCATGAATCGCTCTTTCCAGCCGCATGAGTCACACGTGCCATTTTTGCTGCAATTCAAGGTAAGCAGGGGCACTCCAACATGTGCTGTAACAAAAAAGTTCTTCTTTGGGCGCTTGCTGACAATACCAGCTTGCCAATTTGCCTAGCCACCTGCCCAGCTTGCTTTCAGCTGCTGCACATATCTGCAGATTGACTTCAACCTGTACGGCATGGGTCTGCTGAGGCTTGGACAGGTTCTTTTCCGGCATCCAGTACCCACAGCTCCGCACACCAGGCATGGCTGGGCTGAAAGCCCTGTCCTTGCTGTCCCTGAAGGTCTGTCAATCTGGTGCTGCAAATGACAAACCGCCTGCTCTTCATCGCACTGCTTACAAGGAAATTTTTGCATCGCACAGGCATGTCATCCCCAGCCAGTCAGTCAAGAGGTGGGCAGTCCAACCAGCATGGCCACCTGACGCCAGGATCACCTGCCACACACAGCCAAGCCAGTCGGATGTGGACGGCAAATCACATCCCTTCGCAATGGCTTTGGAGCAATGTCCCAGCTGGAGCCAGGTTTATTTCTATTTATGACTTCTGTCAGAGTCACACATGAGTGTTGGATGTGTTAGCTCAAGCAAGACCAGGATATGAGTTCAGGCTGCTGCACAGGTTGCCTGAGAGGCAGAGCAAATGCGAGTTGGAAGTAGATGCCTGTGTGGAAGACATCCTAAATAGGCAAGAGGTATCCAACACTCATGAATGTCTTCCTGTATGTCCACGACACATGGATCAGCCCACTTTCAGGTATGCATCATGTCTAGGACTTTCACTCAGCTGTGAGCGCTGTATCATGCCATGCCATTGCACAAGGCCTGCGTGTCATGTACATCGGAAGGCTGAAAGTGCGGGCAACTGAGGTTTGTGGAATGATTGAGGACTTTACTGTGTAAGAAGCCGCATGATGTGCAGCTGGTGCGCATGCCATTGGCAGAGGCTGGGCCTGAGATCAGGATGGTGGAGTCCTTGCAGTCCATGTGGGATGAAGAGAAGTTGCGCATTGGCAGCAGCCCCCCTGCGCCCCCACCTGAGCCCCTTCGCACCCCAACTCCTTTGTGTCAGCACATAGAGGTTGTAAGGGCCCAGTTGCAGGTACATCTGCAATCAGACTAGGCATCCTCTATGGTTCATACCAGGATCTGTCACCTTTTGCAAATGAAACTTCGACTGTCTTGCCATGACTCAATTGGATGTGACTTCAGTAGTGAGGTCTTGACGCACAGTGTTATGTGTGTCACTACCTGCAGCGATCTTGGTGATCAGTTGAAAAGATAGACTAAACATGTGGGGCGATCTTGTAGGCCATTGTGGATGAGCACAAGCAGGAGGCTGCACAGCAAGCTGCACAGCCTGCCGCTTTGTCACCCACAAAAGCTGACAGCAGCCCCCAGCATGACAACCAAGTCCCCAGCAGCCCTCTTCAGACCCCTGCCCATGCTGTTACCACAATCCCAGCCACCACACCTGCTCCTCAAGGAGCAGCAACACCTGCTGATCCACTGTCCAGCTCAGCTGCTGCTCCCGCTGCTGCTGCAGCAGCATCTGTTGCACTTAATATGACGCCTGCTGCCAACGCAGTCTCTTCCCCAGCTGCTACACCGATGCCGGCAAGTTTGCTCCGCCACACACAGGCAGCAAACCTCTTGACAGGCAGCCCCCTGGCAGCTACACCCGCCACCAGGGCAAACACTCTCACCAATATCAGGCAGGCTGACGTGCCAGCAAGCCAGACCAGACCTCTAGCAGCAGCTGGCATGCACGCTCCATCACAAGCCACTCAAAACACAGAGGTAGCTTCATATGCCTAATGTGCGCATATCCTTTTGGAAGGCTCAGCTCTGGGCAGGTTTGGTTCTGCTTGTACTGTTTAGCATGTTATACTATCTCAAGTAGTGTGTTGCATTGAGTATAAAGAGTTCAGATGGGTTTATCTGAATCAGATACATGCGCTCTGACAGCAGTGCTGGCTAGGCCCAGATGATGACAGCATGCTTTGTTTGCATCAGGAGGCAGACCGCGAGATTCAGGAGCTGTTGGCTTGGATGAGGCAAGATGAAGGGTCATCAGATGAGGAGGGTGACATGCTCATGGCACTGGCTGACCAGGCTGGACCCACTCCCAAGTCAAGCAGCCAGCGCTCATCTCAGCAGGTTCACAACACCGACCTTTTCTGTTGACAAGGCTTTCCTGCGTATGGCATGTGACCGCACAGGCCAAAGCACTGCCATTGTAGCCGCTTTGTGATGCAGCTGAGCATGTGTGCTAGCGTATCAAGCTGGCCTGAGGTGCAAAGATTGAGTCCATTGTGAATGATGAATGTTTTTTGCAAAATCCAGTACACTGTGCAAGTAGTGTAACATGCATAGCGAAAGGCTGGAATAATGTCCGGAGGGACAGAACTGGCACGCAGCTTGCTGATTGAAGCCAGGCTTGCTTCTCCAGGAGGTGTTGCAAAGACTGAGACAGCGACGGATGAGCCGACTGTCCCACTCACAGCATGAGATCCAGGGCATATTGCAGTGCTCTGAGCCTTCAGAAGGCAACCTCAGTGACTCTGCAGATGAGCTAGGGGACTCAGGGGATGGGGCACCCCCTGCTGGTCCCAAGCCTGAGTTGCGTCAGCCTGCAGATCAGGCAGACATCGAGGACATGGGGGCTCTGGCACAGGACATCAGAGATGCTGACATGCAAGAAGAGGACCAGCAGCCAGCTGGTAAACACATCATGCAGTTGTGCCTTGACCAGCATGGCATCTTTGCACCCTCTTGATTTCATTCTGCATTGGTCAGCATTGCCTGCAGTGGTTGCAAGGGTGCTCAACAGATGCCATGAAAACCAGGGATTGCCAATGATCATGTTGATGTGTAAGTGTTTTGGCTAGGTCAGCAAGATACAGACAGAGGTTTATGCTTGCAGCACTAAACGCTGATGGGTTGGCAGGCAGGCAAGCCACAGGTGTGTTTGCTGGTGGGCCTGCCAGGTCTGGCTGGACACAGCTGCTGGATAGTGTCAACACACACCCACCACTTGCCCATCAAGGTCTGCGCCCCACATCACAGAACCAGCCTCCACCTTCGCTGCGCAGGCAAGCAACTGAACAGCAGCAGCAGCAGCAGCAGCAGCAGGAATCATCGCCCTTGAGTTTGCCTGCAGAAGCGGCGCATCCTCAAGCAGACACAGGCATCGACTTCCAGTATGACAGCTTCTCTGATAGCCATGAGGACTGTGATGTGCTAGACGAGCCTGAGCTTGAAGGTGTACTTGCACAGCAGTTGCATACAGATTCAGAAGCAGCTCCTCAGCCTGCTGAGCAGCAGCAACAGTCTTCAGGGCACACAGGGGGGTCAACTGATCATGAGCAGCAGCAGCAGCAGCAGCAGCAGCAGCAGCAGCAGCAGCAGCACAGTGGCACAGCAGAGGTGATTCCACAGGTGGACGGCGCTGCTGACTCTGACTCCCTCAGTTCTGCCTCTCCAAGCACATCAGGACAGCAAGTCTGTCAGCGGCCAGCCCCCCAGCCAGGGCATGGTGATGTGTCTAAGCCAGCCCAAATTGAGCAAGCTTCTAATTCCGCACATGTTCCTCCCCTGGCAAGTACAGTCAGCAGCGCGCCCCCTGCAGATAGTGCCCTGCCTGACAGTGAGTCAGGCAAAGCTGACAGAGCCACAAACGCAGCCCAGCTCCCCCCACCCCCTCTCAATTCAGCTGCTATGCCAAACCCTCGTCCTAGAAGGCGGCGCAGCAGGCATGTTGTCCAGCATGCAGTGCTGCTGGCTGCTGCAGCACGCACTGCCATGGTAGCTGCAGGCTCCCCAGAGCAAGAACACAACAGACAGCGTGTGCCTGCAGCAGGCCTTCAGTCTGAGCCACAGTTACCCTCCTGGTCCTTGCCACCTGTTCCTACACACAGGGGCTTCCAGGCAAAACCACAGTTGCTGGAGCATGCGGCTGCAGACCATCCTGGTATCTGTGTCAGAGGCATGCACACATGCACAGAAGACCCAGGGCAAACCCAACATGTGCATCAGACCAGCTCTCAGGTTGCCATCATAGGTCAGCAGCAGGGCAGTGCAGTCAGTCACCAGCCCAGCCAGTCAACAGTTGCAGGTCCTCCAGTCCAGGCTCCGATGGCCTCTCAGATCATCTCAGACAGCCGTGCCACCAGCGACTGGCTATGGCGCAACAGGCAGCAGCAAAGCCAGGCTGTGCCTTCACAGCCTCTGTATGCAAAGGTGCTTGCGTCACAGATAATTCCAGATAGCAGAGCTACCAGTGATGGCAGGTGGGCACAGGGGATGCCTTCACAGCCATTACATCCAGGAGTGCTACCATCGCAGTTGGTGTCTGATAGCAGGGCTACCAGTGACCTGGCATGGGCACAGGGACTACAGGCGCAGCAGCAGGCAGCAATGCCGCAGCCAGCCCATCCTTCACTTCAGCTAAGCTCACAGCCTGCTCCTCAGAATGGCAGGGCGTGCAATGAGCTTGCTTGGGAGCAAAACTTGGTTCAACCAGTCACCAGCAGTCATGACCACCAGGTGTCAGAAGCTGCAGGGACAGCTGGCATGCCTGATGACTTGGAGATTGTCATTTCAGACAGTCAGCCTTCTCCACCTGATGCGCTTGATCCAGTGAGGGATTCACCGCTCTCTGTTGGAGCACCTGGGCAGCTGCTGGGTCCTGAGTCCACAGCTGTAGGTTATGCACCCAATCAGTCAGCAGCTCAACCTGCATCTGTTGTACAGGACCACAGCAAAGCAGACCCAGCAGTCTCACATACCCAAGATCAGCCTGTGGCTTCTTTGGCAGCTGAACGAGTTCACCGTCCTATGCATGCCGCGGCTGGGCAGCAACATGAGCCTCAACAATCTGCGGCCCTGACTGTTGCTGAAACCCCAGCACCAGGGCAGATTCCTCACATTCCTGATCAGGAACTGCACCCTATGCCAACATTCAGCGACAGGCTGAACGCAGCAGGCACACCGTCTTCTGGAGAAGCTTTGACACCAGTCATGATGCCCCATGCACAGGCGCACATACAAGTGCAGCATGGTGTCACACCCTCACTGCTGGTCGTGAAGGACACGCCTCAGTCAGCAGCTGTTGGTACGCCAAGGACTAGTGTCAAGGACACCCCCAGGGATCAGACTGTACCCATGCACAGGCTCCTGCCTCAGGCTGCAACCCTTTACAGCATGCCTTTGCCTTTTGGAGCAGGTTTTAGCACCGCAGGCAGTGTGCCACCAGCAAAACATAGCAGCCCAGCCCTCTTTGGAGCAGATTACGACGCTGCAGGCAATGTGCCTCCAGTAAAGCATGGCAGCCCAGGTCCTGCATCCGTACATGATGCAAACCATCTATCCCAGCTGTCACAGCCACAGGCATTGCAGTTGCAGTGTCAAGAGGTACTTCCTGTACCTGAGCTGACACTCAGGCTGTCTCTTTCAGATGATAGCTCAACCAGAAGTGCCAAAGCAGGACAGACCAGCCCCAGCACACATCCTTGGCCCCCACACACCCACACCTCCTCACAACTAGGTCATGTGACAGCTTCACTCCAGCTACCAACTTCTCAGGGTGTCAATGCTCATGAGCCGTCACAGTCAGCTGCCACTTTGTCAGAGGGAAAGTCTTTGCATCTACTGGACTCAGGCTCACCACCTTCTGCTGACAAGCCCCCTTCCTGCACGACTGGTCTAGGGAGTTCTGCACCACAACTTGAAGCAGAACAGGCAGGTGCGTCACATGCCCGGCAGATAGCCTCAGTGGGCCTACCAGCGCCACAGTTGGAGCCTGCCACTGCTGCAGTCGAGGCTGTCACCAGGTGCACTGGACAGTCACCTCCAGGTGAACCCGCCAAGAATGATTGTGCCCATCCCTGCCACATAGCAGGAGTTGGCACTGCAAGCCCTGGCAGGGACAGCTTAGCCTCAAAGCCTAATATGCAAGGTGTGGAGCAGAGCTCTGACATTGTCCGCGCTGCTGGTGGCCAAGCCAATCAGGATCTCAGTGATGGCAATCTCAATGCGGAGGATGCCGAGCTTGATCATGGCAGCGGTCAGGAACCCCAAGACCCATCTGAAAAGTCTGAGGATCATGACACTGCCGATCCAGATGGCCAACATGATGATCCCAGCAGGATTCAAAACCCCCATGGCTCACCTCCAGATGATGATATGAATGATCCGGACAAACATGATTTAGAATCTGAGGATGATGATCAGCCGGGTGATCCAGATCCTGACGGTGGCAGCCCAACGTACAGTCTGACAGATGATCTTGTTCCACATAGGTACAAGCAGCGCGCACCAACACAGGTAGAACTTTGCTCAAGCCGCTGTACATTGCCACGCTGGTTATAATAATTAACAGTCAAATGCTGTACAATTGCCTGTCTGAGTCTTGGAGAAGCTGTATGCCTGCAAACAGCTTGCCCAATGCTCAATGCTTGGCTGAGCTGTGGACCTGTACCCTTGACACATCATGCCTTCATCAGCGTTGCATGTAAGCTGCATGGTACATCTTTCCTTGAGTACTGAATTGCCTTTCACACATTCACTCCATTCACAAAGGGGCTGTGATGAAATTGGTTGCAACTGTTTGAGTGGTAGCGCAGAGTGAGCTGGACAAGAGCATGGCTGAGCAGTCCATCTTGCCAATCATCCACCCTGAGGCCTTCTATGGCAACCCTGAGGATGTGCCAGACAGGCCAGTGGTATTTGCTGGTCTGGAGTTCAAGGTGCCTTCCTCAGCAGTTGGCAATCTGCCATTCTTCACAAGACACAATGTTCCAGGTGTGGTTCATGCATAAGCAAAACACTGGCAGTTCCATGCTTGGACACACTGTCTGTTGGCTTTGCTTTGTTCATCATGTCCCTTTAAATCTCTTTGCTTGATGTCTCAGAGCATATAGTGCATGTTCTAGAGAGGCATCTGCACTTTTACCATTTGCCTGCGCTGAAAGACTCGTCTCTGTGTATCTTGGAGAAAGTAACAGGCACGACCTTTCAGCTGTGACTAATTTAAAGGGGTGCAATGCCTGACTTAAATGCTGACAATGGCTCGTATTGAAGCCTGCATGGTTGACTGTCCACAGGCGGCACAGGACCAATGGCACGCTTGAAGGCTGCAGGCAGCATGCGGCAACAGCTGCAACCCTCACGTCCAACAGCCCCAACTAAGCTATTCAAGCATGTGCCAGCGCGCCTGCCTCCTTCCCAGCAGGCCATCAATGACTGGCTGGATGCTGACAAGCCCATGCATGCTACCTGGGGTGTTGCTGCTGCTGCTTCAGCGACGTCTACAGCAGCACAAGCTGCAGCAGGCAGTGGCTTTGTGATGGATGCTAACACTGGCCGCCTTGTGCCACTGCAGGCCTCAGCCACTCAGGTCAGCATGACCTGCATGGAAACAAGCATCCTGGCTGCATGTGCAGCATAGTCTGAAACCCAATGCATGCGTTTGAACTCGTTCCGGTCAAAGCTGTTGCATGATAATGCCATTTTGCTGAGCTGCAGGGATGCTGTGGTGGTTATAAAGCAGTGTCTCTGTCTTTGCTGCTCTGTGCAGCACTGCCGCAATGGCTGCCTGGCCAAAGCAGCAACCAATATGGCATGTCTTGAGTATGCACAATCTGCTGTTACAGAACTCTGAAGAGGATGTTGCCAGCAGCCTGCTAGGCACTCCGTACATGGCTACCCAGGCCAGCCACCCCAGGCCCCCGATGACCACCCCCAGACGTCTGGCCACAGCCCCACTGCACCAGGAAGAACAAGAGGTGACCTATGAATGCATAGCTTCTCATGTTGCCTATGCACATGGTGGGTAAGATGCGGTGGTTGCAATACATATAGCATCAGCATTGCACACAGTGCAGACCGATTGTAGAAAAGTGCATGGTCTGCTCTATGATCCCCCTTCCTTTCCAGTGCTTGACAACATGCATCCAGAATATCTGTGTATGCTACTTTGTATCTTTCACTCCTAAAAGCATGGTTGCTTGTGCAGCAAGAGGAAGAAGTGCGGCCGGCCTCACCCAAGTATGATGAACGCAGCTTCTTCTACACCACACCAGCAGCTTTCAAGCCTGCTGCCCTGTCTGGGCGGCCGCAGACCCAGTGGGCCACTGAAGGCACTTTTCTAGGGCCCGCTTTGCATGCTGCCCACCACTCGCACCCAACAGTTTCCAGCCAAGCAGCAGAGTTACAGCAGCCGCAGCAGCAGCAGCAACAGCAGCAGCAACAGCACCAACAATCAGAGCATGTGCAAAATCCCTCAAGAAAACAAAACGCAGCAGGTATTCATGATTTGTTGCTTGACTCCTGTGAGCACGTACATGCCTATGGTCCCACTGTTAAAGTCATTAGACCCATATAGCCCACATGGACATGGGAGAAGGCAACAGCACCCAAAAGTTCCTGTATATGAAACACACAAACAACATGAGCACACTTTTGACAGTGATCAAGCTGTGGCAAGGCGTGTCTTTGTTTGGAAAATGGGAAACAGGGTCCTTGCTTGTGCTCAACAGATTTTGCAGCTGCTCAAAAGGAAATCTGCAGAGAGCCAGCTGCTGTGCAACCACGCCAGTAGCTCTGCTGTAAATTGAAGTAGCAGTACTGGATCTCTGTCTGAGCTGAAGTGCCTTGCTTGGGCCACAATGTTGTGGCTGGGCTCCCCAGCACTGACTTGAAAAGTGGAACTGTGCAGGCGAGCCGACACGCTCAGGTGCAATGGCCCCTCCCGTCCCACGACCTGCTGTCTTTCAAGGCAACAGAGCTAATGCTCCAGCTGCTGCTGCTGCTGCTGCTGGAAATGTCGCTGGCAGTGGTGCTGCTACTGGTGTGGGAGGACCTAAGAACAAGCAGAGGCAGGGCCTTGTGTCCCAGATCACACCTCCATCACCTGTGAGTGGTGTGTCAGGGCCCACTCCTGTCAGTCAAGCTGGCTTCAGGAGGCTGGTGCCTGGCAAGGGACAGCAGCTCACCCTGCTCAGCATTGAGGTCCATGCAGACACCAGGTAGCTTTGCTACAAAGCCCAGTTCCAGCGCCATCAAGCACTATGATGATGTGCAGTCTTTTCTTGAGTTCTTCATGGTTTGCTACCTACCAATCCAGATGCACTCATTTGACGTATTGTACAGCTTATGCACTCACAAAGCACAAAGCTGTGCGAGGCCGGCACATGGACTTGTCCTTTTAGCACAAGTCAGTGGACAGTTATTGCACAGGCTGCATGATCACAGAACATGCAGCTTGAGCAGTTGCTGCTTTGGCTGCTTGTGCCACTTGCAATCACGCTCACAACTTAATCCCTAGATTGGATGGGAGCAAACACTTTGGATTGCTTTGTTGCAGGGGTAGTCTGCTGCCAGATTCACGCTATGATGCAGTCAGAGCCGTAGTTCTGGCTGTCATGGATGATGTAGAGGAGTGTCCAGATGGGCTGTACACAGCACGTATCATGCTGTTTGATGACTCTGGGAAGGCCCCCAAAGACGCAATGAACCATGTGCAGGCAAGTGTTGCTGACCAGATGCACCAAGAACCTGCCACGTATACCTAAATCTGACAGCAAAAGGCGTCATGAGCAAACACCGTGGGGGTCCTGCTTGTTTAATCATGCTCGTAATGCATGTGACTTGACTTGATATATCTGACTGACAGCCACAGTGTGGGTATCAAACTTGAACAGTGGTCTGTTGGAAACTGCTGAAGCAAAGGGACATCAGGCTGTGACTGATTGTGGGATTGCTGAACTTTTAGTGAGTTGTCTGCAGGTGGAGGTGTTTCAGTCTGAGAAAGCGTTGCTGGAAGCTTTTGTGGAGGCGACGCAGTCCCTGGACCCTGACATCATCCTAGGGTTTGAGGTGCAGAAAGGGTCTCTAGGCTACCTGGCAGATCGCGCCGCAACCATGGAGTTGGCTCTGCTCAAGCTTGTATCCAGAACTCCTGAGGTATGTTGTCGCTATTTGCATCTTTTGAGCAACTGGCGAGCTCCTGTCATAGACATAAACACTGCAAGCAACTGTCTTGCTGATATGGTATCCAGCAACCATCTGCAGATCCAAACAACCGTCTGCAAGTTGACATATGCAACAAGCAAAGCATGCACAGATTGCAAAAGTCTCAGCCCACAAGCACATTGAGTGCACATCAAGACTGACAATGTCCACCTGCATGCAGACGCTACCAGCTCTTGCAACAAGGAGTGACGCATGGTTGCTGTTCTTGCAGGTCTTGAGTCCCAAGGACAGGCAGAATGATGAGTACGGGGCTCTGCATGCAAGCGGCATCCACTGCACCGGCCGCATCGTCCTCAATGTCTGGCGCATACTGCGCTCAGAGCTCAAGCTCAACATCTACACCTTTGAATCATGTGTGGCTGCAGTGCTGCAATTGCGCACGCCGCATGTGCAGCCTCATGTCCTCACCCAATGGTTCAATGCAGGCCCTGCAGGTCTGCACATGTCACACTCCATGCCTGGACTCACCATCACCAACATACTGTCATTGCACCCTTTGGCCTGTATGCCGCCACGCCTCTGGTGACCAGCGTTTGCAAACAGCGCCTTGATTGGGATGTGACTCGAAGAGCTTTAGGTCCGGCTGCAGAGCATTGCACTCGGGCATGTAACACAGAGCAACAGCTGGGTGTTGTTGTATTCACACAAAGGGGGCCAGGAAGGCTTCACAGATCCACAGAGCATGGAAGCCTTTGTCCCCAAATCTTTATGGCACTCTACTTTGGCCACTGTCTAGCACCAGCTAAAGCCTCTTAGCTGCTGCACCCCTGGCATGCCTCATGCCGGGTCAACTTTGCCTGATGGTCAATTTTGTGACAGGTGGTCGGTGGCGATGCTTGCAGTATTGGCTGCGGCGCACCCGCCTCAACCTAGCTGTGCTTGAGCAGCTGGACCTCATAGGTCGCACTGCTGAGCT
>JAABUU010002425.1_pt1 | contig 26653 bp, 27 predicted proteins | sample 5559301 | NCBI WGS metagenome assembly JAABUU01 (sample SAMN10711884, study PRJNA513360) | rock metagenome | isolation source: Antarctica rocks | place: Antarctica: Victoria Land, Richard Nunatak white | reverse complement strand
GGATCTCGGCGACCATCCGGACCGCCCGCTCCCTCAACTCGGGCGGGTACCTCCTAGACGTGTTCCCTGACATGACTCCAACCTTCCCAAGGTTCGAAGTCTCCGGACATGCCGGGGCGATTCAGATTGAAGATTGACCCCCTTCGGGTTCTGGTTGGTGTTTTCTACTTGGTTTTGACGGTCGCTGCTGGTGGTGGTCCGGGTCGGTGGGCGCGGGTTCTGTAGGAGTCACCGTCGAGGGCGATGACGTGCGCGTGGTGGACGAGGCGGTCGATGGTCGCGGCAGCGACGACGTCGTCGCCGAGGGTCTCGCCCCACCGAGAGAACGACAGATTCGAGGTCAGGATGATCGTCCCGGTCTCATAGCGTGACGCGACGAGCTGGAAGAACAACGACGCCGACGCCGCATCGAAGGGCAGGTAGCCCACTTCGTCGATCACCAGGACGCGGTAACGGTTGAGGCGGCGGAGTTCGGCGACGAGGTGTCCGTGGGCGTGGGCCTCGGCCAGGCGGGTGATCCAGGCGGTGGCCGAGTCAAACGCCACCGGATACGTCGCCTGCGCCGCTTTCATCGCCAACGCGATCGCCAGATGGGTCTTGCCCGTGCCCGGCGGCCCCAGCAGCACTACATTCTCTTTGCGGCCCACGAACGTGGTGGTCGCCAGGTGCGCAATCACGTCCCGTGGTGCGGTCGGTAAATGTTCAAACGTGAAGTCTTCCAACGTCTTCACCTGCGGGAAGCGGGCCGCGCTGATCCGCATACGGGTGCCGTTCGCGGACCGGGACGCGACTTGGCGCCCCAGCACCGCGGCCAGATACTCCTCGTGGGACCACCCGTGTTCGCGGGCCTGATCGGCCAGGGCGGTGAACGTCTCAGCGATCACCGGGGCCTTGAGCTCGCGGGCCAGAAACGACACCTCACCACTCACGTCCTTACCGACCATGGTCGTGCTCATCGGATGACCTGCAGGTCAGGACGCACGCTCGGAGCAGACGGGGTAGCGAGTGCGAACAGTTCGTCGTAGTCACTCAGGGCCCGTAACCCGACCTCGGTACCCGTGGCGTTCACCGGCCCTCTGGTGGCGTCGGTGCGGGCCTGGTAGGCGGTGCGCAACTGCGCGGCCACCGCGACGTGAACAGGATCGGTGATCGTCTGCCGAGTGCCCCAGCACCGCACATGGGTGCCCACGACCGTCCCGGCGCAGGACACGACCACCTGCTGCAGGCCGGCGTGGACATCAACGAAGCGACCGATCACCGTGGGGTTCACCGAGTAGTCGTTGCCGGCGATGCGCACGTAGTAGTCCCGACCAAGGCGCACCCGCATCGACGTGCCCACCGCCGGGGCCACCGGCGGCAACACCCCCATCGCCGCGGTGTCGGTGACCACCCGCACCCCGGGTTGGCATCCGGTGCGCCGCAACAGCCGCGAGTTCGCCTTCGGCAACCACCCGGCCAGCTGGGTGTTGTAATCGGCCGGGTCAGTAAAGGTGCGGCCGGGCATGAACGAGGTCTGCAAGAAGCCGTTGGCTCGCTCCACCACCCCCTTGGCCTCGGGGTCCCGTGGTGCGGTCTGATAAATCCGGGTCCCCAACGTTCCCGCGAACGAGCGGGCCCCCACCGTGAGACGGCGATGCTGCCCGATCCCGGACTCGTTGTCCCACACCAACGTTTTCGGCACTGCCCCCAGTCCGGAGAGCAGTTGCCACATGCCGGCCACCAGGTCGCCGGTGGTCCGGGTGGGCAACAGCAGTGCCATGATGAACCCCGAGAACGCGGCGACCATCGTCAACACCGGCGGGTCCGCTAGCGTCTCCGCACCCACCGGCACGACCTTGCCCGGGAACCACAGATCGCACTGCACGATCTGACCAGGCTCATAGATGGTGCGATCCGCCGGATCAGCCGGGCGGAACAACGGCCGCAGCTGAGCGACCCGCCCCCGCAGCACCGAAGAAGAGTGCTCCCATCCGATGCGCTCGCCGATCACCGTCGCCGGCATATCCGGGAACTCCGCCAGCAACGCCCGGATCCGTGACTCGAACGCATCAACCTTCGACCCCGCCGGCGCACGCACATACCGCGGCGGGACATCCGAAGCCAACGCCGCACGCACCGTGTTCCGCGCCAACCCCAGACGGCGGGCGATCGTCTTGATCCCCAACTTCTCCGACCTGTGCAAGCGCCGGATCTCTGCCCAATCCTCCACTTTGATCACTCCCTCACTCTGACCGAGGGGGTCAAACTTCACTCGGCAGCAAGGGGTCAGTGTTCACTCAGCATCGACAGACCCCTACCCGGCCACCGACACGCCAACCCCCAGTACACCCTCAAATGCGATGAGCCGGAAAATGGTCTGCGACAAACTGGTGGTCCTACTCCCGCCGCCAGAACCTCGAACGGTTCGCAGGACGCAAGATCATGGTGCCGTCCATGATCAACCGGCTTTGCGCCACGTACGACACCAACGGACACTTCTTCGTCAATGTGTCCACCGGTGGCTACGGCATTACCCTCGCGGACCAGGCCCCTGTGCCCCCCGAGTACGTCACCGCGCTGCTGAACTCCGCCCTCCAGTCGTGGGCGCTCAAGCGGTACTCGCGCGCTTGGCGCGGTGGCTGGTTCGAAGCTAGCAACACGGCACGATAACTCCGTCGGCGGCCGGCCGCGGCACAGAAAACTGCAGCCGCGCCCAGAGACGCTGCCCTCGGCTGTGGGCATGCCAGAGAACCTTGGAACTGGGACGGCCCCGGCCCTGCGTTTTCGAGACAGCGACCGTGTACGATTGCGGTATAACTAATACCGTGTACGATGGCAGTGACGAGGAAGGGAACTTACATGACCATCAGCAACGAGGGCACCGTGGAGGTGGCCCGCGGCGTTCGGCTGGTCCGTTCCGGGCTGGACGTCATTCTCGCCGCGCTGGATGCGACCACGGCCAACACGAGCACGCCTGCCGGCGTCGCGGCACGGCTCATCCAGCAGCCGGGAGGATGGGCCAATCTGCTCGCCGCACTGGACGCCGCCGACGGGACCCTCAACTACGATGCGGCCTGCACCGCCGCTGGCGCCGCTACCGCCCGCCAGTTCGGCGGTATCAAATCGGCGGCCAAGCGCCGACTCGGCCCTGAGTACCCGCTGGTCGAGCATGTGGATGCAGAGGGCCGCTGGTGGGCCAGCCTCCGCGCCGAGTCAGCGGGCGCCGTACGCACGGCCGTGACCGAGCGCGCCCGACCCGACATCTTCGGCATCGCCGCCGACCTGTAATCACCCTAGATCGCTACCGGAGGCGTGGGATCAATCGCGATGGGGTGGTTGTGCGACTCGGGTGTTCTCCAAGGAGGAATTGGTCGATCTGCGTGGCTTTCCGGAGATCACCCGCGATGAGCTGATCCGGTTCTTCACGCTGACCGGGGCGGATCGAGCGTTTGTCGACCCTGGTCGTGGGCGACGCCGCGGGATCGCCTCAGCCTGGCGGTGCAGCTGTGCACCCCGGCGTGGCTGGGGTTCGTGCCCGCCCTCGGCTCGGCCGCGCGAGTGGTGTCCTGACGCCAGACGTGCCCGCATCCGGTGCACCGGTAGCGGCGGACCGTGACTTCCAGCGCCGTGCGGCCGCCAGCCCAGCGGCTCGTGCGCCAGCCGCCGCACGACGCTGTCCCTCGCCGCACCTTCGCACCCGCACCGTCGGCACCACCGATCCGGTTTGCGGACCCGACACGCAGGCACCGCACGAGCCGGCTCGAGCCGCTGCCCCACGACCTCCAGACCCAGCTCGTTGAGGCGGGCGAACGCGGTCAGGTCAGGGCGAGCGAAGGTAGCGTCAGGGACGTCGAGGTCTTCCCGGTGGGCAGCGTCAGAACTCCCATCATCTGAGAACCTCGACCCCTACCCAGGCACCGACACGCCAACCCCCGGTACACCCTCAACTGCGATGAGCCCGTAAACGTGCATCGCGGTTCGCACACCCATCTTGGGTGGCGGGCCCGCTCGGCTGCGCGATCCACATTTGATCGAACTTGTTGTTGCTCTACTTATTATTGCTCTTGCGAACCAGTGTGGTGTGTGTCACTGTTTGGGTGCTCAGGTTTTGGGCGTGACCAAGGGGTTGGGGGCCGGGGGGCGTGGAAAGATTCGGAGCGCGTGTGCTGGTCAGCAGAGTGGTGGGGCCAGGAGAATCTGCGGTAGCAAAGTTTGCGGATCCAGTGGCGGGGCCGGGTGAGGCCGTGGTGCTGGTGCGCGCTTGCGGCGTATGCGCCTCGGAGTTTCCCGCCTGGCTTACAGGAGACGCTAAGGGGTCGACACTCGGGCATGAAGTTGCCGGGGAGGTCATCGCTATCGGCCCCAGCGTCAGCTCCGTCCGTCCCGGGGATCGCGTTACTGGCCTGTTGAGCGATGGGTTTGCGGAGCAGACGGTGGGATGCGCTGCCGAACTCGTGCGGCTTCCTCCGGGCCTTTCGTTTGCGCACGCGCTCGGAGAACCACTCGGTTGCGTCATGCATGCGATCGGGCGGCTGCCGTCGCTCGAAGGGATGCGCGTAGCGGTTGTTGGCCTTGGATTTATGGGGCTGAGTTGTCTGGGTGTGCTGCGATCTGTGGCTGCTGGTGAGCTTGTTGCCGTCAGCTCCCGCGCAATGGCACTGGAACGTGCTCGGAACTTCGGCGCTTCCTCTGCAGTACGGCCCGACCAGTTGAACATGCGTGACCGAGTTGCTACTCCGCGCGCGGATCCGTTCGACGGCGGTTTCGACGTCGTAATTGAGGCGTCGGGAACCCAGGGCAGCCTTGACCTAGCAAGTGAACTGGTGGCGGCGCATGGCACGTTGCTTATTGTGGGCTATCATCAGGGTGGCTCACGCAGTGTCGACCTAGCCCTTTGGAATTGGAAGGGGCTTCAGGTGATCAATGGGCACGTACGGCGGCGCGCGGAGCAGGTTGAGGCCATCGTTCGCGGTGTCGACCTGATCCGGAAAGGCAGGTTTTCTTTTGCACCGCTCGTCACCCAGGTAATGCCACTCACTGCCGTTGACACGGCCTTTCAATTATTCTCGAAGCGGTCCAGCGAAGTGGTAAAGACGGTTATCGTGCCTGCTGCATAATTCAGCGAGGCCCGAACCTATTAGGAGGAATTTATAGTCCTTCTCGTGCCATAAATGAAGTCACATCCAGATCGATAGATTGCAACCGGCCGGACGGCTGCGGAGCCGGGCCCGCATGTCAGCTAGAATGGATGCTGGCAAGGAATTCTCTACCTTGACTGTGAAACCGCAACAGTGCCGTAAAGATTCACAAGGTCGCAGAGGTTGCCTGAAGGAGTAGTGGACAATGTGGTGGCACAACGCTGTTATCTACGAGATTTACGTACGGTCTTTCGCGGACTCTGACGGTGATGGCATCGGAGACATCCCCGGAGTAATTAGTCGCCTCGATTACCTAGAATGGTTAGGTATCGACGCAATATGGCTCTCTCCGATCATGAAATCGCCGGGCCGTGACCAAGGTTACGATATCGCAGGGTACCTCGATGTTGACCCGGTCCTCGGCACTCTCGCTGACGTTGATCGACTTATTTCTGAAGCCGAAAGGCGAGGCATCAGAGTCTTGCTGGACCTAGTTCCTAATCACACGAGCATTGAGCATCCGTGGTTTGGAGACTCAAGAACTCGCCGCGATTACTACGTATGGTCGGACCAGCCCAACAACTGGGTGAGCACTTTCCATATTCCATCGTGGACATACGACGATCGAGAGGGACGCTACTACCTGCACAGCTACCTGCCGGAGCAGCCTGACCTCAACTGGTGGAATGAGGAGGTCCGAGAACACTTCGATCACATCCTGCGGTACTGGTTCAGCCGAGGTGTGGCGGGCTTCCGGATCGACGCTTGTTACATCATTGTGAAAGACCGTCTGCTGCGCGATAACCCGCCTGCCGGACCCCGTGACCATTTATGGGACCGCAACCGTGGGCAGCGCCCCATGTGGAGCGCCTACCAACCTGAGGTCCATGATGTGCTGCGGCGTTGGCGGAAGATCTGTGAGGAGTTCGCCCCGCCTAGACTGCTTATGGGCGCGACCTGGGTTCCCGAACTCGATGAGTTGGCTGGCTACTTTGGTGCGGGCGACGAGCTTCAACTACCACAATACTTCCAATTTCTATTTGCCGAGTTCGACCCCCGCGAGCTACGGCGAGTGGTCGAGGCGTGGCTCGCCGCGTTGCCTGACAATGAGGTGCCGGTCTGGGTCGGATCATCCCACGACCTATCGCGGTTCCCCTCACGCTGGTGTGATGGGGACAATGCGCTGATCCGTACCGGACTGACGATGTTGCTTACCCTGCCCGGAAGCTGCGTTCTGTACCAGGGCGATGAGTTCGGTCTACAGGACACCCCTGTGCAGACTGAAGATCTGCGCGACCTCACCGGGCAGTGCCGCGATACCTATCGCACCCCTATGCCGTGGAGAGACGAGCCGGGTGGGGGGTTCACCAGTGGCCGACCGTGGTTGCCGATGGGAGATGTCGCCGCTTGCAACATTGCGGATCAGATGCGCGATCCTGATTCGGTTCTGCACAACGCGCGTCGGCTCATAGCGCGCAAGAAGGCGCTGAAAGGTGTGTATCGTCCAGTCGAGGTGTGCGACGAGATGTGGATTTACCGGCGCGGAGACGTACGCGTCACCCTCGATTTTCGCGAAGGTGGGCCGAGTAGGACCCGTGTGGAAGGGACCATCTCATGAGCACCGGTGCTACAGCCGGGATGATCAAACTCGTGACTGAGGAGGTCGTGGCCCCAGTCCCGTCCGCCACCCCAATGTCTGCGACGCTCAGCAAGGTCACGCGTGAACTGGTCGGTCGCACGGTTTGGCACGTGAACACAACGGCCTTAGGGGGCGGGGTTGCCGAACTACTACGCACGACCGTGCCCCGGCACACTGCTGCCGGGGTTAAGTCACGCTGGCTCGTGACGCGAGGAACACCGGAATTCTTCGTGCTCACCAAGCAACTGCACCACATGCTGCACGGCATGCCCGGAGGTAAAGAGATGCCCACGAAGCAGGACGCTCAACACTATGCTGCCGTCACCACTGCGCACGCGGAGGCGGTCCGGCGTCGGACGCGCCTCGGCGATATCGTGGTGCTGCATGACCCACAGACTTTGGGACTCGCACCCGTCCTCAACCGGGCCGGTCTGCACGTGATATGGCGGTGCCATATCGGGTCACGCCGGGCATCGCCGTTTGCCGACGCCGCCTGGCGGTTCCTCGGTCCTTACATAGATGCCGTGAACGAATTCGTATTTTCTTCGGCCGCCTACGTTCCGCCAGTCCTCGTTGGTCGCTGCGTCTCAATCATCCCACCTGCCATTAATTCCGGATCCCCGAAGTGCCGGCCGATGCTGCCGCAGGAGGTAGCCGCCGTGTTGTGTGCGATCGGTCTGCAGGGCGGTGGCGGGGACGCAACAGGTCCTGACTTGACCGACGCGGCTCGTGTGTTCCAGGACGAACCACTGCTCGCCGACGCTCCCACCGTGGTACAGATCTCCCGGTGGGATCCGCTCAAAGACATGCGCGGCGTGCTTGAGGCATTCGCCGAGCACATCGCGGATAGCACCTCGGCCCACCTTGTGCTCGCTGGGCCCGACCCGGATGAGGTCGCCGATGATCTGGAGAACCGTGCGGTGCTGGACGACGTTATCGACGCACTGGTGGAGCTGCCAACGTTTGTGCGCCGACGAGTGCATTTAGTAGTGCTTCGGCTGGGGATGCGCGACGCAAATGCGCTCATAGTGAACGCGTTGCAGCGGCGGGCAACTGTGGTGGTGCAGAAGAGCATGGAGGAGGGATTCGGACTCGCGGTGACTGAGGCTATGTATAAGTGTCGTCCTGTCGTGGCTTCCGCTGTCGGTGGACTCCTTGAGCAAATGACCGACCGCGAACACGGCCTGCTGGTGCCGCCGCACGACTACGCCGCCTTCAGTGCGGCCGTGTGCGAGCTCCTCGACGACCCTGTCCTGGCGGCCCAGCTTGGTGCGGCCGCAGGCTCCCACTGCGAACGGACCTTCCTCATGGACCGGGAAGACGAGCAGTACGCGCAGCTCTTCCTGCGAGCCGACCGGGCGGGCGCGATATGAGCTTGGGCTCGATCGTCCGCGCTCCCGAGGTCATCGTCATCGGCGCGGGCACGTTCGGCGCGGTGCTCGCCTCGCTTCTCGACCGCCCTCCGAACGGTTTGCGGGTGCTTTTGCTCGAATCAGGCTTTCTGGAACGCACCGAGCACATCCAGAACCCGCCGGCCCTCGACATGACGGTGCCTCCCCCATTCTTGAAACCATCCGGAGCAGAGGACACCTCGAATGGTGGCGGCTGGTGGCGGCTGCCATGGTGCTCCGATTCCCCGTCACACGGCCTCGCGTACTGCGTGGGCGGCCGCTCGCTGTTCTGGGGCGCGTCATGCATTTGGCCGACGCTTGACCGTGACAACACCCCGCACCCGTGGCCGACTCAAGTCGCACAAGAGCTAAACACACGTTACCTGCCTGCGGCAGCGGAGCTGCTCGGTCTTACTCAGTTATGGCCACACTTCACTGGCCAGCTCAATACTTTGCTGCGCGGCCGGCTGCTCGCGGCGATGTCTACGCACCATCTGAGCGGAGTAGAGACGCTGGACCGCCACCCTGAGCATCCGGCCGCACAAGCGACGAGGCAGGTGAATCAGATACGGAGAGTGCGGAGAGCCATGGACTCCAACGCAAACCACCTGGCGTTGCGGCTGCACCTACCGATGGCGATTGAAGTACGCGGTGACACGGATGACCCCCAGCTCTTACGCTTCAGCTCGGCCGCCGTGCTGGCCGAACAGCTACGAGACGCCACAGGCAACCTTGATTTGGTCCCCGGCTGCCACGTAATCCGACTTTGGACGAAGAACGGCCGGGTGACCGCGATCGAGACCACCCGCGGCCTGATCGCCGTGCCCGTCCGGACACTAGTCGTACTCGCCGCCGGGACGATTGAGAGCACCAGACTAGTGCTGGACGCTACCGCCGGTAATCCTTCCGCCGCTCTTGTCGGCCGTGGCTTGACAACTCACCTGCGTTCTAACCTGACTGTGCGCCTGTCGCTGTCCGCCGAGGGCTGCAAGTGCCCGGGTGGATCGGGAGCGGCTGCCCTGCAACTGCGTGGCATCCGCAGAGAACCAAGACGAGCCGACATACGCTTCCATCATCAGATCACCGCTTACGGGGTGGGGTCGCTGCCCGAGGAGGAAGCCAAGCGCCTGTGGATCAATACGCCCAGGACCGACGTCGAATCACTCGACCACGCTCTGCGCACGAACCCGCGTGACCTCGTCGTCACCGTCGCGAGCGCGGCAGAGATGGCGGGCGATTCCGAGAATTCCGTGACTCTGCTTGACGAGCACGATGAGTTCGGCGCGCGGCGCGCCAATGTCCGGTTAGCGCCGAGCGCGGTCGATATGAGGACCTGGGACGCGCTGGACGATTCAGCCGACGCCACGGTCGCCGTCCTCGCCAGCGGCCACCCCTATGAGGTCCTCCGAGCGGGGCGATTTACGGCAACCGGCGGATCCACGACAACCGGACCAGAGGAGCGTCGAGAACCACTTGGGTGCGGCCACCACGAGATGTCGACCCTGCGGATGGGGCAGGATCCGCGCGACTCAGTAACTGATTCCAACGGCCGGATCCGAGCGCTGAGCAATCTCTACATCGTCGGGCCGGCCATCTTCCCCGCACTTGACTCGGCCGGGCCAGTGCTGCCCGGCATTGCGCTCACGCTCAGGCTCGCTGACCACTTGCGCCACGCCGTTTCCCGAGGAGGAAAATCGCATGTACGACAGGCGAATCTGTGAGGTGCCTAGGCCGGAAGACCCAGACGTGATCGCTCTGGCCGAACGTTACGTAGGGCACCCTGCCGCGCCCAGCCTGTGGGCGGACGGCTTCGTCGCACACGAGCTTCCGCGGCTGGACTTCCGCGCGGAGGGGGCCTACGTACGGCAGCACGGCACCGAGCGAAACTACCAGGTGACCTTCGAGTACGTGCTCCGCCACGATCTCCTGGGACTGGCGCAGATTCCTGACGATGACGGAGCGTTCGGCGCACGCGGTTACCGTTTCGACGGTCGGCTGTGGACTCGCGACCTTCTCGACTCGATCAGTGAACTCAACTTTCTCGCCGAAGAATTACCGTGGAGTATCGGCCATCCACTGTCGATCCTTGACGTCGGTGCTGGATACGGGCGCTTCACTCATCGCTGTCGCGTCGCTTTCCCGCGCTCCCGAGTGATCTGCTGCGACGCTGTTCCACTGTCGACCGCGTTGTGTCGTTTCTACTTGCGCTATCGGGAGGTACGAGGAGCCTATGTGGTGCCCTTGGACGAGCTGGAAGATGCCGTGCGCGGGCAGAGTTTCGACCTGGCTATTAGTATGCATGCGTTCAACGAGATGCCCACCTCCGCCGTCGCGTGGTGGCTTGGGCTACTCGCACGGTTGGAGGTGCCGTACCTCTTCCTCATCCCCAACGACATTCAAGGACTGCGGACATTCGAGCCGGACGGCTCACGACAGGCATTTGACCAGCTGCTGACGGAGGCGGGCTACGTTTTACAAGTAGCTCGCGACAAGTACCGACACGACGCTGGTGTGCAACTAGACGGGTTGTACCCAGGCATGTACATGCTCTATTCCCGCCACCCGGAACGGGCCGGGGCACCTAGCGGGCAGGGTGTGGTGCAGAGACGCAGTGCACGATAAAGACGCCCGGCTGCAATGGGCACGGCGCGCCGTGGGGGCCGTCTTTTTCGTCCATGGCGCTGTGTTTGCTTCCTGGGCAGCGCGCATCCCCGCCATTCAGGAAGAACTACATCTCCCCAGCGCCTCCCTCGGCGTTGTCCTCGCAGGACCGGGCTTGGGCGCCCTGGCGGGCAGCCAAATCGGCGGCAAGCTGGTGGACCTGCTTGGCAGCCGGAAGATCAGCGCACTGGCACCGATCATTCTGTGTGTCCCGCTTGGACTCATCCCTATCGCGACTTCCACCTGGCCGCTTATGGTTTTGCTGGTACTCCTTGGCGCAGCCGACGGTTCCACGGCCGTAGCGATGAACGCCCAAGCTGTCGCCGTGCAAGAACAGTGCCGTCGACCCGTACTCAATGGGATGCACGCCGCCCGCAGTATCGGCGCCGTCGCCGGAGGGGGCGGCGGCGCAGTCACCGCTGCATTTGGCCTGCCGCTAACAGCGCAATTCGCCGCCACCGCAGTCATCCTCGCTGGCATTTCCGCCGTGGCTGCTGTTGGGCTGCTCCCTGAAGCCCACATAACGGGAACTCGAGGGGCACCGGCATCGCGTGGGCGAATGCGAGTCGCGGTGGCGCTGCTCGCGCTGATCACATTCCTTGCCGCCCTGATCGAAGACGCACCCGCATCCTGGAGCGGGGTTTACCTACGACAACTCGGCTCGACGCAGGCCGTCGCCGCCTCGGGATACGCGATCTTCTCCGCCGGGGAAGTGATCGGGCGCCTGTACAGCGATCGGCTGGTCACTCGCTTCGGCTGGGGGCGCCTCATCCGCGCCGGTACGCTGTCCTGCGCAGCTGGCTTCATCTTGGCGCTACTGCTCGGTCAGGTGGAGGTCACGCTCGCCGCCCTCGTAATCGTTGGTATCGGCATCAGCGCGGTATTTCCGGGTGCGTTCGCGGGTGCCGGAGCAGTGCCCGGTGCTGACCCTGGGGTAACGATGGGGCAGGTCAACTTTGCCGGAAACTTAGGCTGGCTGGCGGTCTCGCCAATCATCGGTGGAATCGCCACTGCGTTCAGTTTGCCGATCGCCCTCGGGCTGTTGCCCATCGCGGCCGTGATCATCGCCATCCTCGCTTTCTCCACTGAACCACAAGGGCGGTAGGGCGGTTATCCCTTGGCGACTCGGGCGGCAAAGTTTTCGATGAGTGCCTTCTGGGTGGTGGCGGGAAGTGGTGAGCCGACATTTTCGAAGTCAACTTGGGCTTCGATCAGCGGACCGGTGATAAAGGCGATGCTCTGGTAAACCGCGGTCTGCCGCCCGGATACGGCCACATTGATCGTGCCCTGCCCGGTCGCCGCGACATTGCTCGGTCCACCCGCCGAGCCTGGCGTAATGGTCAGCGCTACGGAGTCGATCGTCGCGCCGGTGGGAAGAGTGCCGGCGAGTTGCTTTTTGATGAGTTGCTCGTAGCACGAGGAGACTTTCGGACTGCGCAGTAAGGCGAGATCAGCGTCGATAGCACTTTGCGAGCGGTAGCTGGTCGCCTGGGATGAGACACTGGCCTCGGCGAGGGAGAAGTCCTGGGAGTGTTCCTCGGCCACCTTGTCGCTGTCGGTGTTGCGCGCCCCGACGCACTGCAACAGTGTCGCTTGGCTCGCGGCGTCATCGGGATTGGCCTTGTACGGTGCCCCCGCCCAGCCCGCAGGGAAGTCCGAAGGCTGCAGCACCATTGCCGACAAGCTCGCCGCTGCTGCCGGCGTCTGCGGCGGCGCCGTATTGCTCGCCGGTGCACCAGAGGTGGCCGAGCTTCCACAGCCCGCGAGCGTAACCAACCCGCAGCAAACAACGAGAACATTGAGCGACAACGGTTTACGCACATCCGGAGCATAACCGACAATCGCCGCTTCGCTCATCACGCACCGATGCGCGGGCTAAGCACCGCACTCAAGCACACGGCTCAGACGCACTCGGATCGCCGGACGCCGAGCCAGGAGTGGCCACCGCTGCCCGCGGCGGAGGAGTACGTTCGCGAGTCGCTGGACCGTCAGTCTGGGGTACCCCCCTTTGACGTTCTTTGCGGCGGATCAGGCGCTCGGGCTGCTGGGTGCCTTCGCGGACGTGCATCGGTTTCGCACACCCATCTTGGTTGGCTGGGGCCACTCGTTGCGCGGCCTGCGTTAGATCAAATTTATTGTTGCTTTGCCTGATTATTGCTCTTGCAAACTAACGCTGCGTGTGTGACAGTTCACTCTGTTCGGGTTTCAGCGTGACCCGGGGGGTTGCGGGCCAGGACGGGGAAGGCTTGGCCACATGTTGTTAACGTCTGTTCGGTGGCGCGTGTCCGCGGTTGGTGTGCTGGCGGCGAGTGCGGTGGCCGGTGGCTTGCTTGCCGCGCCAGCGTCGGCGATTGCCGACCCTCATCCACCGTCGCCTCCGGCGGCGACCGGTCACCACAAACCTCTCCCGAAGCCGCATGTTGTGCCGGCGCCCCCTCGGGAGCAGGTCAATCACAGCAAGGGGGGAGGGGCACCGCAGGGGGTGTGGACCCCGACGGCCACCCAGTCCTCGGGCGCGAAGTCGTCGTCGGCGAACCCAGCCACGACAAAGGCGGCGTCGTCGTTGCCGGGGGCGTCGGGTGCCGGGTCCGCTGCGACTCCGAACCTCGCCGCGGCCAGCCTTGCCAGTCCCGCGGCCAGTCCCGCGGGGGGTAGTTCCGCGGCCGGTCCGGGCCTGGGTGCGCAGTCGTTTTACGGGTTGGAAACGTTCCCGTTGTCGGATCATCTGACCGCGCAGGTGAACCTGTCCAACGGCAACCTGGCGGTGCACGCCGTGCACTCGGCGTTGAGCGCGCCGGGGGTGTCGGTGAACGTGGACAGTTTCTACAACAGCCAGTCGACGGGGTCGGGGGCGTTCGGCCCGAAGACGGTGCTCACCACCGGGCGCGACGTGGGCCTGCAGGTGGATGCCTCTTCCGCCACATTCACCGGGCCTTCCGGGTTCACCGCGGTGTTCACCCAGAACCCTGACGGTAGTTACACCGAACCCGCCGGCATCAACGCCGACCTGGTGGCCACCGGCGGGACCGGCTACACCCTGACCTACCGTTCGACCGGCGAGCAACTGAGTTTCAGCCCCGGCGGGTTCCTGACCTCCGACCTCACCCGGGACGGGGTGGGCAACACCTTCTCCTACAACAGTGACAACACGGTGGCGTCCATCGCGGACTCCACCGGCAACACCATGAACTTCGTCTACACCAACGGGGTCATCACCGAACTCGATCGCGCCGCCACCGTGACCGATTACTACTCCTATGACTCTGCGGGCCGGCTCACCGGCGACGGCAACGACTACCAGCGGGTCTTCGGCGACTCGTCCACCAACGTGCCGGTGTTCGCCTACGACGCGGGCGGCAACCTGACGACGATCACCACCCCCGCCGGGCGCACCATCGGCTTCGGCTACGACCCCAGCGGCCGGGTCACCTCAGTGTCCCGCTACACCACCCTGGGCCAGAACAGTGGGGACGCCGCGGTCACCGGCTTCGGCTACGCCCCCAACCCTGATGGCAGCGGGCAGGCCACGGAAACCAACCCGGCAGGCCAGACCTCCACGTTTGCTTTGGACACCTTGGGCCGGGTCACTCAGGCCACCGACCCGTTAGGGCACATGCGGGCGCAGACCTACACCCCCAACTCCGACGTGGCCACCGCCGTGGATGCGATGGGCCAAGGACAAACCTCGGGCAACACCACCCGCTTCGCCTACGACCCGACGACGAACAACCTCACCTCGGTGACGTTGCCGACCGGGGCGTCGACCACCCTGCAGTACAGCGGCGGGTCGGGGTGCGCCAGCACCGACACCACCCATCCCTACCTGCCGAAATGTGTCACCGATCCGCAAGGGCATCAGTCCGCGGCGACCTACAGTGCCTCCGGTGACCCGCTCACCTCCACCGACACCACCAGCGGTATCGCCCAGACCCTTGTCCGTCAAGGCGCGGGCGCTGACTGTGGGGGCAAGCCCGGTGCGGTGTGCACCTCCACCGACGGCAAAGGTGCAGTCACCACCTACGCCTACAACTCCCTCGGCCTGTTGACTCAGGTGAGCCCCCCGAGCCCGGGGGTGCCCACCAGCTACACCTATGACTCCCTCAACCGTCTCGACACCCGCACCGACCCCAACGGCCTGGTCACCACCTATCAGTACGACTCCAACGACTACAGCCACCGGGTCTCCCAGATCGCCAACCCCGACGCCACCTACTCCAACACCAACAACAACGGGGCAAGCTACTTCTTCGACGGGGACGGCAACCTGACCAGCCAGAACACCGACAATTACGCACCCGGCAAAACCGACACCTACTACAACACCACCTACACCTACGACGCCCTGGGCCGGCAGACCTCCAGCGACATTGGCAACCCCTATGATTCGACCGCCCCGGACACCCACCAAGACCTGGTCTATGACACGGTCGGGAACCTGACGAGCTTCACCGACGGGCAAGGTGCCGTGTCCTACGGCTATGACGCCGGTAATGAGCTGGTCAGCGCGAGCGAACCGGGCGGGGATTGCACCACCACCCCGGGCACCGGGTGCACCCGCTTCGGGTACAACGCCAATGGGGCCCGCATCTCCACCACCTACCCCGGTGGGACTGTGCAGGCCGCCACGGTGGACCCCTCGGGGCGGGCCACACGGATCACCGCCACCGGACCCGGCGCTAATGGTGCCGGCACGGGCACGGTGTTCTCCGATCTGGGCTACGGATACACCGCCGGCACCAGTGACCGCACCGTGGTGCAGACCCGTAGCAACACTGTGGCTGAGGGGGCACCGAACGGGTCGAGCACCAACTACACCTACGACAGCTTAAACCGGCTGACCACGGCGGCGGAAAACCTGCCCGGTGGGGGGCTCAACGCTGCTTGGTCCTACGCCTACGACGGGGCCGGTAACAAAACAGCCCAACGTGTCGTCGTCCCCGGCGGGCAAGCGTTCGAAACCGGGTACAGCTACAGCGCGGACAACCGGCTCACCAGTCGCACCGGCACCGGCGCGCCCATCGGCTACGACAACGCCGGCAACCAGACCAGCTACCCCGACACCGCGGCGCTGCCGGGGAACATGGACGCGGCCTCACCGCAGACCACGACCAACTACGACACCGCCAACCACTCCTACATCCAAAACAGCGGCGGCACCCCGGTGACGATGACCTACCTCAACCCCGACCAGAACCAACGCATCACCGCCGGGGGCACCTACTACGGCACCGGGGTTCTCGGCGTCAGCTACCAAACCACCAACGCCGGGACCACTGCGTTCACCCGCACCCCGGGTGGATCGTTGATCAGCGAACGCACCAGCGCAGGTAACGTGTACTACCTCACCGACAACCAAGGCACCGTCATCGGCCTGGTCAACGACCAAGGCCAGAAAGTCGCCGGCTACTCCTACACCCCCTACGGGCAAACCCGCACCATCACCGGCACCGCCACCGGTGACCTCACCCAAGCCAACAACAACCCCTACCGCTACACCAGCGGCTACTTGGACACCGCCAGCAACCTCTACAAACTCGGCTACCGCTACTACGACCCCACCCAAAGCCGCTTCACCCAACAAGACCCCTCCGGCCAGGAACCCAACGCCTACGCCTACGCTGGCGGCGATCCTGTTAACAGGAGCGACCCCATGGGTAAGAGATCAGTCGGCTGCGTCGCCACAGATATTGGCTTCGTCGGGCTCACCGTGGGGACTATCGCCTTCCCCCCCGCTGGTGTAGCAGAGGTAGCGTTGGCCGGTGTCGCCGGAGGAACGGCTTTAGTTGCAGAAGGATCTGATTGTCTGCCAGAACCCGACCCAAACAGTTTAGGAAATAGTCCAAGTTATCAGCAAGATGCGGTCACAAACGCACCATGAACTTACAAAGCGCTTCACTACTACTCAATTAATCGGCTCGGTACTTTATCAAGCAGCCACTACTCTGAATACCACCAACAGGGATGGCAACCAATGAACAGTAAGATAATGCCTTCAGATGTCGGTGCTTTGACATTGTATGGGCTAGCCGCAGTGTCTATATTGGTAGCTGGCCTGACTTTGCAGAGTGGTGCAATACTACGGATACTATTGATACTCGGAAGCTTAGCATCATTCGGCCTTTGCATACTTCGTCTGATAAGAATAAATAGGCGAGTCGGGCCTTTTAGAAGCTCGTAAACAGTGCCCGAACACTTGACGCAAGTAGACACTCTGCGACGCCAGTGACCTTTTATGGTGGCGTCTTCCTCCTGAACTCTGCCAACAATCCGTAGAAGGTCAAAGCGGTGCAGGTTATCTCTCCGCAGAAGCAGCGATCGGCTTACTAGCTTGTGTTAGCCTTGTTTGTTAGCGCTACAACTCCATCGCCGACGCGGCCGCGGTAGAAGCATTTGTTCGGGGCCCGCTACTTTGGTGGCGTTGTGTGTAACAGTCTGGGTGGCTCAGGTTTAGGCGTGACCAAGGGTTGCGGGCTGGGGCGCGTGGAGAGATTCCGAGCGCGTGTGCTGGTCAGCAGAGTGGTGGGGCCAGGAGAATCTGCGGTAGCAAAGTTTGCGGATCCAGTGGCGGGGCCGGGTGAGGCCGTGGTGCTGGTGCGCGCTTGCGGCGTATGCGCCTCGGAGTTTCCCGCCTGGCATACAGGAGACGCTAAGGGGTCGACACTCGGGCATGAAGTAGTCGCCGGAGAGGTCATCACTATCGGCCCCAGCGTCAGCTCCGTCCGTCTCGGGGATCGCGTTACTGGCCTGTTGAGCGATGGGTTTGCGGAGCAGACGGTGGGACGCGCTGCCGAACTCGTGCGGCTTCCTCCGGGCCTTTCGTTTGCGCACGCGCTCGGAGAACCACTCGGTTGCGTCATGCATGCGATTGGGCGGCTGCCGTCGCTCGAGGGGGTGCGCGTGGCGGTTGTTGGCCTTGGATTTATGGGGCTGAGTTGTCTGGGTGTTCTGCGATCTTTGGCTGCTGGTGAGCGTGTTGCCGTCAGCTCCCGCGCAATGGCACTGGAACGTGCTCGGAACTTCGGGGCTTCCTCTGCAGTACGGCCCGACCAGTTGAACATGCGTGCCCGAGTTGCTACTCCGCGCGCGCATCCGTTCGACGGCGGTTTCGACGTCGTAATTGAGGCGTCGGGAACCCAGGGCAAGTTCCAGGAGCTGTCGACGTTATCGGTGTCCGGGACCGGCTAACGATGGCGGCCCCAGTTGACCGCCCGGCCGGCTCGTCGGGTTGGAGGCGCTAAGGCCGCCACGAGCACAACCCCCAGTACACCTCCGATCCACCACAGCGAAGTGCCATCAACACCACCCAGGGCAAACAGCCAGAGCAACGATGAAACGAGGAGCAGGCCGGCGACCGCCCTGACGATCACCACCGCAGCTGCTCTGACAACAATCTGTGCGGTGGGGCGGTCGCATCTCTTCGAGCCGCGGGCGGTCTTTCCCGGGCTACTCGCTCGCTTGCTCATCTCCTAGGAGTACAGCAGGCACCGTCCCCGATGCGTCGGCAGAGGCGTCCTACGGCTCGAGCTGGTGATTTGTCGACGTTCAATAACGATCTGTGATGTACCCGGCGGCCCGGCTACCCGTGCTCTCGCGCACGAACCCGTCGGTCCTGGTCGGCGAACTCGACCCACCGGTCAGAACTCGCGGTCACTTCCAGTCGGTCACGGTCGGTCCTGTCGGTGGGTTGTGACAGGGTGCGCAGTCATGGGCGAGCTGCTGGGCTACGCGAGGGTTTCCACCGCGGGGCAGGACGCTGCGTTGCAGCACGACGCGCTCAGCGCCGCCGGCTGCTGGCGGACCTGGACCGACGTCGCGTCCGGGGCCAAGGCTGACCGTCCCCAGCTCGCCGAGGCGTTGGCGTCGCTGCGTCCGGGCGACACGTTGTGCGTGTGGCGGCTCGATCGGCTCGGCCGGTCCCTGCCCCACCTCATCGAGACGGTCCGCGAGCTGGAGGAACGCGGGGTCGGGTTTCGGTCGGTGCAGGAGTCGATCGACACCAGTACCCCCGGTGGTCGGCTGGTCTTCCACGTCTTCGGTGCCCTCGCCGCCTTCGAGCGAGACCTTGTGCAGGAACGCACCCGGGCCGGACTCGACGCCGCCCGCCGGCGCGGCCGCACCGGCGGGCGACCGCCGGCGCTGACCCCGGCTAAGGCAAAGCAGGCCCGGAAGATGCGGGCCGAGGGGGCCAGTCTGGACGAGATCGCCGGCGTGGTCGGGGTCAGCGTGTCGACTCTGTACCGCCGCATCGACGGTGGAGTGGGCCGGGTCGAGCCGTGAGCGCAGAAGGGTCGGGTGACCCTGCCCGCCGTGTACGTATTCGTTGGGGTGGTGGAGGAGCGGTTGTTGGATCGATCGCTGGGCTCGTGGCCGGGCTGCTCCTCGCGGGCAACCTCACCTGGGTGGGTGTCGGTGCTGTTGCTGCCGTCGCAGCGGTCGCCGTGGCGGTGGTCGCCCAAGTTCTGATGCACTCGGACCGCCTTTACGGCCGCGCGAAGGACGAACGTGACCGGCAGGAGCGAGCAGAGTCCGCAGCACGGAGTCGTGCACGCGAAGAGCAGCGTGTCCGTGGCGAAGCCACAACTGTGCGTTTAAACGTGTTCGGGGGCGGCGGGGTCGTCGACGGTGCTTTCGTGAACTGTCAGCAGCTCAGGTTCCAGCTCAGCAACGGCAGTCGACTCCCCATCAGTGACATCGATGTAGTGGTCGAACCATCGGTGGAGTTCTCGAAACTGTCGGGTGACCGACCGGTGTCATTGGCCGGCGGAGGTGCCGCCTCGTGGTGGCAGGACACCAACCCGTTTCCGATCCCGGCGGATCAGGCGAGCGGTCAGCCTCTACGTTCCCGAGCGGCCGTGCTGACTTTCACCCTGGACGGCCGCACCTGGCGGACGCGGACTGGATCACCGCCCGAGCTGATACGGGGTGCGATGCCCGGCCTTGACTAGCCGCCGGTGACCTTGATGTTCGCCGTCGTGCAGTACCACCCGAAGTCGGCGGACTCGCTGCTCGTCAACTCGTGGACGATCCGCGCCAGCACAACCTGGCTGGGATGCACCCGCTGCCCCACGATCCTTCGGCCCTCCGTGATGGAAATGCCAGTGGGCAAATACGCGCGGTCTCCGTCGACGCCGACCACGAGGTCGGTCTTGACGGTGACGCCGTTGTATCGAAGGTCTACGTAGATCCCATGCAGCGTCGTGGCCGACGGGAAGCTTTCTTCGGACCACGCTTCAGTCCACGGCCCCCCCGTGTCGTGCTCCCTGCCCCACTCCATGCTGATGGCGACGTCGTTGCGCAGAACTGCGGAGTTGAGGGCAAGATCGGGCCCGTTATCGACGCGCACCCAGTCGGTGCCCGTCGTGCTGTTGACTCGGTCCAGTAACTCGTTGAATTTCATTGGTCTGACGTTAGAACTTGTATATCTAAGCGTGTCAAGCCCGCTGCGGTGCCCGTGGTCGCCGCGCAGTGAAGAGCTGGCCCGGCTGGCCGGAGCAAGCCCCGTACCGCGGTGCGCGTACGCCGACACTCACGCCGAGCCGCTGGCCGTGGTCGTGGCGTGGTGCGGGGGCTCAGGGTGAGAGCTGTCGAGTGTCGCCCCAACACTGACCTCGGTGCGCCTGGGGGAGTGAGACGGGGTTCGGCCGCCGCGGCCGGCTCACCGGTTGTCGGGACGGGAATCGAGTGGTGTGTCCACGACTGTGGGACGCCCACGCGGGCGCTGGCCACGATCGCCGAGCTGGGGGAGCGGGGTGGGGTTCTGCTCGCTGACCGAGGCCATCACCACCCCGGCCGCGCGGCTGCTGCTGCTCGGGATCATGGCCACCTTGGCCGCGTTCGAGCGTGACCTGATCCGGGAGCGCACACGGGCCGGGCTCGATGCCGCCCGCCGCAAGACGGTTCTGACGCCGGCCAAGGAGCGGCAGGCCCGGCGGATGCTCGCCGAAGGGGCCACGAAGGACGAGGTCGCCGGCGAACTTGGGGTCAGCGTCTCCACGCTGTACCACCGTTTAAACACGGGGACGTCGCAGTGAGCGCGCAGCATCCCCGTCGGGGCGAGTACAGAAGCCCCAGTGCGTCGTATGCAACTCGGCGTGTCGCCTTGCCTACCTCGCCCGACTGTCACATCATTTGCGAACGGATAGCTGACTTCAGATCCGGACAACCTCGGTTTCGGCCGAGGTATTTTTATGTCCTGACCAGCCCTCATCCCGTCAGGCCGCCGATCCCCGCCCGCGACCTATTGACGCACTGTCACAGTAGGCTCCATGGCCAAGAGCAGGGTGCACGAGCTGGCGTACGAACTCGGTCTCCCGTCCAGGCAGATCCTCGACGAGCTCAGCCGCATGGTCCGAGTGGCTGCATTTTCAGTCCGGCCCCGCCCGTCTGCTGCCCCGCATCATCGTCGGACGCCAGACCGGCCCGCTGCTCCTGGCCGATCGCCGCCCCGCACCTGCCCGCACACCCGCCACCGTCGACGTCTGCCCCGTCACCGGGCGCGGACGGCTGTCCTACGAACGCACCGAGTACCTGTTCAAGCGGCACTCCCGGCGGATCAGCCCCACCGGACTGACCCTGCGCCAGCTCCGGCACTCGGCGCTGACCACCCTCGCCGACGCCAACGTCTCCCTGCCCCTGCTGATGGGCAAGGAGTCGCCACAAGAACCTGCGGTCCCTCCAGCGCTAGTTCACCCCTCCGCCGAGGCCGTCGCCGCGATGACCGCGGCCCACGACCCCGCCGCCCGACGCCGCCAGCACTGACGCGGCTCAGCAAAGTGACCGCGGTTTGGGGCTGGTGACAGCATTCTTACCGGCACCCCGGAATGGGTGATCTGGCGGTGTGCCGTCAGTAGGACACGGCGGCGAGGAGTGCGGTGATCTCGGCGATCCCCAGTTGCTGGAGCGAGTCGAGCAGGAGTTGACGTAGTTCGGCGACGGTGCCCTCGATGACGACGCGACCGTCGAGAATGAGAGCGAGAGGCCGGGCCACCTGCTGGCCGTCGCCAAGGGTTGCCCCGCGATGGCGAACGTCAAGGTCGGCGCGGAACGCAGTAATCCGTGTGGTGTCTATCCGGGGTGTTTCGGTGGTTGCCATGGTTCTAGTGTAACCATTGGTGGTAATCCTGGCAATAGTGTGAGGGTCTTCTTTCGAGCAATCGCCGCGGTGGGTGTTCCTACACCAGAGGCCGGGCGTGGGAAGATCCTCTCAGGGAGGATTCATGCGCAACGGTCACCATCCGGAGACACCGCCCGACGGCTCAGGGCAGACGTCGGTGGCGCTGGCCGCCGAGATTCGTCGCACCCACACACTGCTGGACACCGCCAGCACCCGGGTCGCTGTGCTGCGACGCAGCGACGACCGGGGCAGCGCGGTCCCCCCGGGCAGATTTACATCACCGCCGCCCTCATGGGCGTTGCGATCCTGATCGTGGGTGGCGTCGTCGCGGTGCTCAACACAGGCATCAACCCCTGGGAGCTGCTCGCCTGGTTCGTCAGTATCGGCGTTCTCGGCGTTGGGCTTTTCTTCTTCGCCGCCGCGCCCACGGCGCGCACGGAACGGATCGCGGCCCAACGTCTACGTCAGGTCGCGGGGCGGATGGGACCTGCCCTGCGGGAGTGGCTGACCGTGGAGCACCTCACCGACGACGACCTGCAGTGGTGGTGCGAGTGCGAGGACAGTGGTGTCACCACTGAGCAAGCGCAGCGGTGGGCGGACCAGGGCCTGCCCTACCCGCTGCTCGTGGCCGCCCCGGGACTGGACGTCGAGGACCGGTCCGTCCGCGCGCTGGCAGCACTGATGCAGGCCGCCGGCGCCTGGAACGGAAGCGACCGTCGCGTGCTGGTCGACCTGATCGGCTTCCATTTCGAGATCGCGGCCCCCAGCGGTTACTACCCAGTGCTTGGTCGTTGGCTGGCGCTTCCGTCGGAGACAGTGCGTGAACGGGTGGCCACCGCCGTCATGCGAGCAGACATCGACCAGGCCCCCTTCGCTCCGGAGTTCCGGGTGAGGGCGGCAACCGAAGCAGTCTTGTACGACCTGGAACGGGAGCACGGAATCGAGGGATATCGTCCCTGCCCGCAGCGTGCGGTCCACCCGAGTTGGCTCGTGCGCGCCGCATGACACCCCTCCCAGCCGTTCGCCGACCAGGCGGTACGGGTCGGGAAGCAGCCGCGTCAGATCAGCTCCTGCGCGATGAGGCTGGCAACCCGTTTGCCCTACTGCGTTGCGGCTGCGGTGCCACCCATGACAGCCGGGAGTGGCAGCCCGACGGCGAGGGAGGGGTCCAACGCCGCCCTCGCGCTGTCCCGGCGGCAGATCACGATCTGCGCCAGGCGGTCAGGAGCGCGAGCAGACGCCGGAACGGGCGGGCGCTGGGGATGAACACGGCAACGCCGATCAGGAAGATCATCAGGACGGCGGGTAGCGCAAGCCAGCTACTAAGAGCGAGCATGAGTGGCTCCTTCTTGTTCGGAGCAGCCGGAGTGCTACTCACCCCTTCCTTTGCGGCTGGTGTGCGATCGGCTGGCCCTGTTGGATGAGATGCGGACCGCTGGTGTGTTGATCCGGCCTTGCCCGTCCCGGTTCCTTTGGTTGTAAGACGTCGCGGCCGCCGCCATCGATGTCAATGTCCGAGGTCGTCTGCACGGTCGGCCCGGGCGTTTGCGGGTGAGTGCAGAGGAGTGCGGACATCTGGTGTGTTCATGGTCGTGTGCACGAACCTGCGTCGCGTTCCGTGCTCCTGTGCACGATCTCTCCCGCTTACTGCGAGCTGGGCCGCGCCGATCTGGTGTGAGCCCAAGTCGTCACCAGCCGGTTCGCTGTCAGGCGGGGGTTCTCACAAATGGTCAATTGTGCGAGTTCTGCGAAGACTGGATTGCGGTGCCTGTTCACCCAGGTCGCGATTCGCACAACACCTCGCATAATTCCGCGGTTGTGACAGTGGGTTCTGCGAGGATGCGGGGATGGAGTTGACCCTGCAGCAGGCCGCCGACGCGGTCGAGCGCCACCCGTGCCCTAAATGCCAGACGCCGCCCGGCAGCCCGTGTCGCACCCGCGGCGGCAAGACCGCCGCGAGGTACCACACTGCCCGCTTCATCCTCGTGCCCGCACTGCGCGAGAACCTCGCAGTGACCGTCCCACCCGACCGCGGCCCCGGCACAGCGTGGGAGCCCCGCCCCGTGGTCGACGCGGCCGAAGCGCCACTGGGAGGCGCCCCGATCCGGATCGGCTACGCGAGATGCAGCACCGCCCAGCAGGAGTTACAGATCCAGATCGACGCGCTGACCCACGCGCACTGCACCCGGATCTTCTCGGAGAAGATCAGCAGCCGGATCAAAATCCGGCCCGAGTTCGAGAATGCTCTCGCTCTGGCCAGCGACATCAAGCAGGCCGCCCCCGACCAGCCGGTCATCCTCACCGCCCACGAGATGAAACGCCTGGCCCGCAACGCGGGTGAACTCATGGCCCTCACCGCCGTCCTGGAGACCAGCGGCATCCAGCTCGAGCTGCTCACCGGCCCGCTCACCGGTATCTACGACCCCGCCGGTATGGGCGCCATCCTCTGCGCGGTGCTGGCCGTTGCCGCGCAACTGGACCGTAACTACATCCGGGAGAAAGCCCTGGAAGGCCAACAGGCTGCCGCGGCCAAGGGCAACCACGGCGGACGCCCCAAGGTCATCGACGACGACATGCTGCTCTTCGCCCGCGCGTTGAAAGACCAGGGCACCCCGATCCCGCAGATCGCCACGAAGCTGACCATCGCCACCGGCAAGAACACCGACCGCCACCCCTCGGTTGCCTCGCTCTACCGCGCCCTGGCAACCCAGGGATAACCCGGAACGGCACAGACCACCCAGGCGAGCCGTGGTGCCCATCAGCAGCCCGTACGGGTCTTCGGTGCCCCCGACGGTCACCCGGTCACCGAGTGGGGCGCAGTTGAGGTGGCAATGATCATTCCGGGCAGGCACAGTGGGGGTATGCAGCAGCCGACCGCGGTTCAGCGGCTCGTCGATGCCATGCTGGATCGGGCTGAGACGGATTGCCCCGGGGCGGAATTCATGATCTGGCTTCCGTCACTGGAAAGCCTGTTGTTGCCCCGTGATAGTGACCGCGGCGGGAACCACGGGGCCGCAGCACCCCGCGTGATGCAGCGCCGCTACCGCGGTCGCCGCATCCAAGCCTTCGACAACAGCGGCGCCCTCATCGCCTGGGTGTCTCCCGCCTGCGGGGTTCCTGCCCCACCGCAGGCCCCTACCTATGTGGGTGACCTCCTGGCGGAGCGCTTCACCGCTTGCTGAAACGGCGTGGGGTGGTGCGGGTCAGCGGTCGAGTTCGGGGCGGGGGTAGTCCTCTTCGGGCAGCGGGACGGTGATTGTTTGCTCCAGCTGATCGGCCTCGTCGGCGTCCCAGCCAGCGACCACCGGAGTGGGGAAAAACCGCTCGGCACCGTCGGTGCCGGTGCCGGTGTCCTCTGCGGTGTCCTCGAGGGGGGTGCGCTGGGCGATCAGGTCGGCCACGGGAACCTCATCGCCGGGTCGGGTGGGCTCGATCATGGTCGGCCTCCTTGGTTGCGCGGAGTTGGGCGTTGTCGGTTTCCAGTTGGGTGTTGGTGGTTTGCAGGTGCAGGATCTGGGCGATGCCGGCGAGGTTGACCCCGGCATCGATGAGGTCGGTGATGCGCTGTAGCCGGTGCAGGTCGGCGTCGCTGTAGCGGCGGGTGCCGCCATCGGTGCGGGCCGGGTGCAGCAGCCCGTGTCGCTCGTACAAGCGCAGCGCCTGGGAGCCCACCCCGGAGAGCTCGGAGGCCACCGAGATGCCGTACACCCCACGTTGGGAGGGTGTTGCCTGCTCCATCACCACCTCCGCCCGTGTCGTGCTTCGCTCTCTTGCCCAACTGTATCATCAGTGGTACAACAAACCTGTAGCAGGAACCATAGATGACCTGCTCACGAAACGACACACAGGAAAGGTTGTGGAGGTGGGACTGATGTTGATGCGTACCGACCCGTTCCGGGACCTGGACCGCTTCACCCAGCAGGTTCTCGGCACCGCGGCGCGGCCGGCGGTGATGCCGATGGACGCCTGGCGCGACGGCGAGGCGTTCGTGGTCGAGTTCGACCTGCCCGGGGTGAACGCGGACTCACTGGATCTGGATGTGGAGCGCAACACCCTCACCGTGCACGCCGAACGACCGGCTCGGGATGAGACCCAGGAGATGGTGGCCTCCGAACGACCGACGGGGCTGTTCAGTCGGCAGTTGTTCCTCGGCGACAACCTCGACACCGACAAGATCGAGGCCCGCTACGAGGACGGGGTGCTGCGGCTGACGATCCCGGTCGCGGAGAAAGCCAAGCCCCGCAAGGTAGCGATCACCAACACCCACCAGAAGAGGGAGGTGATCAACGCTTGAGCTGACCGACAAGGAACGAACCCAACATTGGGGGTGAGACCGATGAGCAGCATGACCACCGCACCCGACCGACCCGAACAAGCGGACAGCGCCGAGCAGACATGGTTCGACCTGGAGGCGCAGATCCTGGTCGCCGAGGTCGAGAACTACCTTGCTACCGCAGCCCAGCAGCGCCGACCAGCGCAGGCGACGTCCGCCCGCGCGGCCGCTGCCTGCGCCCCGGCCCCGGCCCACACGGTGAGCGGTGGTGGTGGGCGATGGTCACCGCGACCAGCACCCACCACCGACGACTGGGCCAGGCAACGCGCCCCTCCGCGGCGAGAACACGCCGACCATTTCGAGCATCGTCACACAGGGGAAAGGCGGTGATGCCCACGCAAGGCACACCTACCAACAACTCACTCACCCCCGCTGGATCCACCCAGCGGTCCCTCCTAT
>JAABUU010002422.1_pt1 | contig 26678 bp, 29 predicted proteins | sample 5559301 | NCBI WGS metagenome assembly JAABUU01 (sample SAMN10711884, study PRJNA513360) | rock metagenome | isolation source: Antarctica rocks | place: Antarctica: Victoria Land, Richard Nunatak white | reverse complement strand
TTCTTTTCTTTAGGATTGGAGTCAGATTGCCTTTCTCAGTGTGATGAATGGCCAGCAAACATCACCATTTTATGTACATCCTTGCAGGTGCTCCAGCAGCTACAGATGGCTCAAACTTGGCTGGCCCATCAACCACCCCTTCCTCTGGCTTCACACTGCCAGCATCTGCTGCAATTTCCAGCAGGCCGTTGATTACTTCTGGGGTCGACACCACTTTTGGCGCATCTGCCAATGCAGCACAGTCAGCAGCAGGATTTGGAGCTTTGGCTGCAGCTTCCAGCATGGCCCCACCTGCTGCCTCAGGTGCACCTCCAGCTGCCGCAGTTGTGGCCACAGCTGGAAGCACAGGTGGCCACCTCCAGGGTTCTCACTCTCACATTGCTTCTCACCAGGCCTTTGCCAGGCAGGGCCTTCGGGCAAGCTTGCCCACAGCTGTGGCCACCTCATCCAACCTGCCTAGCCACATTCCATCTGGTGCAGGCCTCACAGCGCCAGCACCTATCAGCACTGCTCTTCCGGGCAGACCAGTACCGCAGCCAGCAGTGGCCACCTCCTACGGTGCTGCAGGCCCAACTGCATACAGTGCTGAGGCACAAGCACTGTATCGTGCACGTGCTCAGGCGCAGCCGCCTTTCAATGCCCAGCCCAGACCCTATGCTGCGCAGTCACAAGCCCTAGGCCCTCTGCCACAATCACAGTATGTCTCCCTGTCGCAGCCACCGTACAGTGTTCAGACGCACACACCTTACATAGCACCTTCACAGCTGCCATATGTGGCACAGAGCCAGTCCGGATACAAGCCACAGCTGCAGCCACCGCCAGCATACAGTGTACAGTCCCAGGCCCAGTATTCCACAGCTGCGACGGCACAGCAGCGATATGCTGCCACAGCTGCACAGCGTTATGCTGCAGCTGCGCCACAGCTAGCCCAGCCGCGGCCAGTACTGCGGCCACCGCTGAATGTGGAGCATTTCACATTTGCCAAGCTGGCGCCACAGCCCAAGAACGCCATTGACATCATTGCTGAGGACGCTGTGCTTCCCACCTTTCCATTGAAGAAGAAGAAGCCAAAGAAGAGGAAATTCGCTGGCTTGGAAGTCTTTGCTGCTGAGGTGTACCGGCACAAGAGCCTCATGCAGGATTCCAAGCGCAATGTTCTGCAGTGTCAGTTTGTCAAGAAATCACCGATTGGCAGGCCACCAAAGGTATGCTTGCTGTATAACTCAACTTTCTGCCAAGCTGGTGCTTTAATAAACAGAATTTTGGTCTTGCTGCTTGGTCTGCAACATGTTCTTTACAGTATCACCAGAAACCCTTAACCTTTTGCCCCATCTGCTCAGCACAGACAGCTTGACAGACCCGGCAGTGTGGCCAATGGCCCCGCCCTGTAGGTTGCCCTGCCTGCTGACCTAGGGGAACTCTCTAGAAGTGTCAGGCGTCCTGACTATGCTTGTGTCATGCAACCACCAGATATCAAAGGCTTTTTGTGCAAGCAACCTCAACAGGAGTGCTATCAACCCTTGGGCCAGAATGTTCAACAGCTGGCTGACGTCTTGCGTATCATGTAGTTTCTGCTCAACACTGTCTCACACTGTGTTGTTGGCTCAAATGGGGAGAAGCGACTGTTGCAGCTTAACGCGCCAGCCAAGGTGTTGGACGACAGAAAGACGGTGCAAGATTATACTGCGCCATGAGCAGTCAGATTATATACCTGCAGCATACAGGATCACGGCAATGCTCCTTTTCAGGAGGATGTGCGATGTAAATTGCCACATTGTGTGACTGATTGCAGGATTTCCGGCCGAGGATGCCTTCTGCAGCTCGTCAGGCAGAACAACATCTGGCCAAAGCCTCCAGCGTGACCTCCCTGGCACCAAAACCGAAGGGCAAGGCAGCAAAGGGCGCCAAAGGCAAGGCGGCAGCAGCCAAAGGGCGCAAGGGGGCCACCTCAAAAAAGGGCGACAGGGTGGTCTGGGATTCCATCCCACAGAAGCGGCGGTCTGGGGAGCGAGGGCCCATTGCTGGCAGACAGTTTGCCAGTGCTGCTAGATTACATCAGGTCAGTTTCCAAGACCTGGGGGTCTCTCTCAAATATAAACAAAAAATAAAAATAAAAATAATGATGATAATAATAATAATAATAATAATATTTAAAACGCTTTCCAGTCTGGGGGTCTCTCTTGGACGTGTAGAAAGAGCACTATTTCAGAGGACATTGTCCGCCTCATAGTGCAGATCAACCATAATATAGGATACCATATCAGGTGATGATATATAAAGTAGTGGCCTATTGTCAAGTACAATGGGAGCCGCCCATGGCGGCAATGCAGGAACATCCTAGTTCGCTGCAGATTCTCACCACAAGCGAGAAAAACCATATCGCATCTGTTTTGAGAGGTCAGTTTATGGAAAGGACGTGATTCAGACTTGCGAAATTGAAGAATTTGTTTGGTGTGACACACAGGAGCATACAGGGAACACTGGAATGGATCAGCTGCTTGGCGCCCTGGGCCCAGAGCTGGAGGCGCATGAAGCAGAAGAAGGGTCGGACTCAGATGATGACGCAGTGAGTGGCACAGACCAAGGTGCTGTTCCCATCCCACATTTGTTGAGCTCTATAATGACATATTGAGGCCCTTGACACATTGAGGCTCTTTGCACATTGAGGCCCTTGATGCGTTGGGGCCCTTGACACATTGAGGCTGTTTGCACCTGGCACATGACTGACAGTTCGCCCACTACAGCTGTACACTGTGGTTCTTAGCATAGTACATACGCCAGGACGCCTCTGACTTCAGCAGAGGTGCATTGAGTCTCCTTGCGCGTGGCACATGCCAAATAGTCAGACGGCATTGATGTGAGACTATGCCTTTCTGACAAGTGCCTCTCTGCCTGTGCTAGATGGCTGCACTTTTACATTCAGCAGCCTGAGCCAAAGTGCCATGTTTATTTCCAGCGCATAGGTCATGCACTGCATCACATGTATGCGCACCTTTGCTGTATATAGCTGTCGGCCAAGCCCTTGTTTTAGTTATTATCGTAATCTTTTTTATACTTATAAACAATATAATCATTAAGTAGCTTTGCTCCAGATAAATCTCTTGTCTGAGGGAAGATGAGGGACAGTCACTCTGCTGCAGGAGGCCCCTATCGTGCTTCAGCATCCCGCCAAGGCAGAGAAGGTGTGAGTGTGAAGCGTTGCAGGGGCGGCAAGACTGTTGCCAGGGCCTCTTCAGCAGCAGGCAGGGGAAGGGGCAGAGGCAGGGGCAGTAAGGAAGCACTCACCAGCAGGGGTGGTAAGGGACATAAGAGAGCAGCTAGCAGCTCCCCTGACAGAGGTCCAGTCAGGCACAACAGGCGAAAGACTCAGGCACCTTCTAGGTGAGCAATGTCCCACTGCCATATGCATTTGATAATTGTTGGCCAGACGTGAGTAGCATCCTGCTGAATGATGGGCGCATGCACACACACTCAGCACTGAGACAGACGTGAGTGGGATGGTGTACTGCAACCAGATGGAGACGTGCATGGGCAAAATTGCTTGTGTCTGCTCTTGGCATTGTTGTAGTGGTAGAAGCTGCCTTCCTGCATGCAAAGCATATCATACCCTGTCTGACTCACGCAAACCTACCAAAGAGCAACTACAGCAGTACGGCTTGTGCATTCACATGCATACCGTACCTATATTCTATATCATACGGGTTGTACAGAAAGTGAATTGGTAACATTGGTCATGGTGTGCAGGGCTTCGTGAAGTGTTTCTGCAAGAGTCAGTGGCCTCACAGGGGCACTACGTACATGCCAATGGGTCAGATGTGGCTGCCATGTTCGAAAGCAGCCACAGTCATGTCTATGTTCTTTGGGAAAACACCATTAACATAGTGGGGTTTGGTAGTCCTGACTGTCTTCTGAGCTAATTGTCTATTACATTGGTACAATTATCGCATGTTATATCAACTGTACATAAGCAAACAGCATCAGCTCAAATTCCTTTTGTTGTATCTCAGGACTCAGTGACTGCACATGAACTACAAATGTTTAACAGCCACAATGCTAAGAACTTCATGTTTGTTATGATAGCAACACAGTCAATGGAATGTAAGCACATGCTGACCTCGATGTCTGCACAGCCATCCAATGTTCGCGTGCATACAGTAACCTTGGGAGCCACTGCATTGGTTCTTGCAAAGCAAACTTGAAAGAACAACTTGGATGAAACTTTACAGTCACAAATGAACAAATTTGCTCGCTTTGATCAATGCTGATCAGAGTTTGCCATTAGTGGTGTGCAAAGCATCCCTCAAATGCCTGGCGCATTCAGAAATGGCCTGCTCTCCTACATCCAGTGGCAGCAGGTATGTGTGATTCAAGAAGCCATGCAGCATGCCTTCATAGCATTTGTACGAACACTTGACGCCCTCCTGTTGCAAGCGCTCTGCATACGCCTTGCCCTCGTCCCGTAGCGGGTCATGTGACGCTGTCAAGACAAAGGCAGGTGGCATGAAGCTCAAATCTTTAGCTAGCAAAGGCGATACTCTGGGGTCTGTGAGTGCAGTCTTGTTATCGCTGCCAACATAGCTCTGGAACATCCAATTGCTCAGAGTCTTGTCGAGTGCAAAACCATTGGCAAACTGCTGCCGTGACTGATTGCTTGCAAGTGTGTGAACAGCAGGATACAGCAGTAGCTGAAAGGCAATTGGAGCACCCTTGCGCTCATATGTCAGCAGCAATGTGGCCGCTGTCAAATTGCCACCAGCAGAATCACCACCTGCATACATGCAAGCTGATTACACAGGTGCTTGACATGATCAGCTAACGACAGGCATGCTTCTCTGTTGTTTGTGTAAGAGCACTCTCACAGCTTTTTATGCTTTTGTTTAAATGCCAGGCACAAGAATACACCGTCAGGGAGCAGAAGCAGAATACGAACTGCACAGAAGCTGCACAGGCTGTTTGCTCACCCATTGCTAGTCTTGCAGGGTCTAGATTCAGCTCGTTTGCATGCTTGGAGATCCATTCTGTGGCTGCGTAACAATCTTCTAAACCAGCTGGGAAGACGTGCTCTGGAGCAAGTCTGTAGTCTAGAGACAAGACAACAATGTTCGCCTGGCTTGCAAGAGCTCTGCAAATGGAGTCATGAGACTCCACACTGCTGAGGCACCAGCCACCGCCATGGATATAGATCAGTGCAGGCTGAGGAGCAGATGCATTTGGAGTGGGGTTGTATATTCTGGCTCGCATAGGTCCTGCTGCCCCAGGAAGTTGAATGTCCTTGACTTCTGCAATCTCAGGCACTGTTCTGGGCCTGCACAGTAGGTATATTTAGATGCTGGCATATTGACTACGCAAGCAAGCTTTGTATCTCTGACTGTATTTCAAGGCTCAGCCTTACTCAAACACAGCTGTAGATAGTTGCTATGCAACAAGAAGGCTTTGCTACCTTGATAGCTTTTCGATATAAGCTCTATATTCGACCACTGGGAGATCTGTAGGCTGCACCTGGGGCCTCTGTGCCATCAGGTCCAGCAACACTTGAGCTTGGGGGTGCACCGACATGCTGTACCTGAGAAGCAACGCACTCAGACTCAGCTTTGAATTGCCACCTTGCTCACACAAAACCGACGCCATAAATGCATGTTGCGGCAAGTGTCATCGGCAGTAGCATGGCTAAACAACGAGCAAGGTCGAGCGACGACACAAGGCGGTTTCGAATGCAGTCACAGACTACCCAAACAGCGGTCGAGCGCTTCTTACTGCTGCAATCTCCTATGCAATCTGTGCTGTGCCTTGTGATGTTGAATGTATTCGACGATTGAGGTGACCCCGCAAGCGGCGCACAAGTTTCACTTGTGATGTGTCGTTGCTGACATGCTGACATGGCTGATGCATGTGGATAACAGCAATTTAGTCAGGACTACGCAACTCTAGCATGCAACTGACTGAGAGAACGATAAGATTACATGCTTTGGCGTCTTTGACAATGGTGTGTACGCGACTTATGCTTGCGCGGCGCAACACAGAAACATAATGCATACGAACTGGCTGACATCTGAATGGTTTACAACTTCTCTAGCCTAGTAGGAACATGTTGACATTCAGATGTTGCACACTTCTGTGCTTTTTTGAATCTGGTCGCGATCTTAGGTTGACATTGCGTGCCTTACGACAGAGGTAACAGGACCAGCAAACGTGTTCAAGCTGTCAGCATTCACCACGACAACAGTTGCTGAGGCTGCCGTTTGTGCCAGATTGTCTGTCACAAAGACAAACAACACGTGACAAAAGTCCTCCCAGTCAGTCTTTATCTTGCTGCACTCTCCTTGAAACTAGTCACCCCCTGTGCTGCCTCGTCCAAAATGCAGTGTGGGCTTGCTTTGCCCTGCACAGGCAGGCAGCTCCGCAAAGCATACACATTAAGACAGCTTGTACAACAATGTAGTGATAAGTGCCAGTCTACAAGTACGCATCAAAACGCATTATCATCCATCATGCTAGGAATCTGTCTATCTGGTATAACAGTCTTGCTCTGTCCCTTGAAAGACTATGTGGGCGGCAACATCAGCCACCAGTCAGGTGCTGGCTCATTGCCTGGCCTCACGCATGGCACATGGCGCCCTGGAATTCTGACATGAAATCTGCCGCGCTCACAAACGAGTTGCATAACAAAGCGAGATGTTGGCACTTGCACAAACAGACATATGCACACACTGTGTGACACACACTCTGACTCAAACAGACACAGACACAGTGATGCACAACAGAGACATTCTGGCCTAAATGCATCCAGCAATCTCACCTAGGCTGAGCGCTATACATGCCCTTGGACTACGTTCACAAGCAGCTGCAGCTGCACACAGCTAAGCATACCACAGCTGACAGGATTGCTGTCTTGCATGAACACACTCATGCACATGTCCAGGGTGTAACAAGTTGAGAGTCATGGTCCTTGACGGGAGCGCAAAGATGCACTAGGGTTAGCAGGGTCCAGCGTAAGTACAGGTAGAGTGTTTTAGTAGAGCATGGTGGCATGTGCACACTTGGGAGTAAGACAGTCCTGCAAAATGCAGTGGGGTCAAGCCAATGGCCTCTGCTGCGTTTGCTTGACAGTGAAAGGCTGCTTTAATGTAGGCATTTAACACAATTGCCATGCTGAGGCTCTGACTGCTCAATGCTGGGCAAACAAGCACATTTGACAAGTCGAGGATGACTTTGATCCAGATCAAGGCAAGTAGGCCTTGGAACTGATTGCAAGTGCATCAATGTGTCCTCTTCAATCTTTGCTTTGCCAGTGCTGCACCATGGTGTTGCTGCGTGACTCATCAAACAGTGTGAAAGCTACCTGCTAGAGCTGTATGGTCACATGGCTCATCGCGCCTGTATGACAGCAGAACCTTGACTGATTCAGCAGTCAAAATGCTGCATTGCTCAAGTTTGCGCAGAGTGGCTTGAAGGCGATCTTCATGCTTTCCTGCAAAGACGAAGGCTGACTTTGTCAGGCAAGATGGCAGCATATGCACTACCTGCATAATGCACACCTACTTTATATAAAGACCTACCAAGCAAATTCAACTAAAATCTGAAGCCGTAACTCTGAGTCTCATGTTCCTTGATGGCTCAGATCTCAGATACATTTTCAGGATGCACTGATTGAGTCCTGTGTTCAAGCATGTGGCTGTGTGACATGCTGGGTAACATGTATGATGCTTGATCATCTTTTGCCAGTGTAAAATGCATTATCTATATTTAGTTTGTCAAGCAGGCATGTGCAGACAGGTGCAGTTGTATGCATGTAGGGGACCGTGTCATTAGTGCGATTCGTGGTGCCTATGCCCAGCAATTGATGTGGACACTGATGCAATGTTCAGAATAGTTTGCCAGATTACATGTCCAGGTGAAGTTTGCCATAGCTGGCAGTGCTGTAGCCGTGAAGGGCCGTCACGAGGAATCGTGTGTCAGCAGGGCTCGGGAAATCACGCCTGAGTCTGGTGGAGTCTGCAATGCAGTGTGTGTGTCTGGGGTTACATGCCCAAAACGCCCAGGGCGAAAGCGGCATGGCTTCAGAGCAATTGATTACGCATAAGATACCAAGAAAACCATGGCATGTGCATTAGAAGCTGGCCAAAACATAGACCTCTGTATGCGTCAGGAGTCTCTACTGACAGGTCTGCGGTACATGTGCTATAAGTTCGAAATCATGACAGCCACAAACACTATTACGGACCAGGCCTAGGCAGGTTCAGTCTACCGCAGGCAGAAAGATCAATTTGCGGCTCATATGATTGCCACAACTGTGGCCTTCCTAGGCATGCTCATTGTGTGGTCAGTACAATCAACAGTGCAATGAAGTTTCGATACAGTCAAAGCCAAGGAAACAGCCAACACAGTACACAAGCAGACATACATGGGCACTACGGCCAAAAGAATTCTTCTCAAAACCATAGCTGATGCTTCTAGCAAGTTATTCACTGATGTCCTCTTTGTCAAGACTCTCAGATACAGAATCTCTGCTGCCAAAAAGAGACGCCCGCCATTTCACCAGCTGCAACACAGGGTCCAGCTTCAAGTCTCTAACTGGCTTGCCTGTGATGATATCCACACTTCCAAACCTATCTAGCATGCCATCATCGTCTCCATCAATGCTCAGCACCCGTGCATCAGCTTGATCACCATCCAACTTGCTGACAGCTGTTTGAGCCTTGACAGTCTGTTTGACAGCATAAGCGACTAACTGGTGCTGCTGGTCAAATGAAGGCACGCTGTCTGCACCATCACTTTTGAGTGCACCAGCTGCTTGACTGCTTAGGGCTCCCAGCTGTACAGCACTCCTGTGACCATCTGCCAAGTCATCACTGGTGCCACCACTGCTGCTGCTACCAACTCTACCACTGCTATTTGAGCCATTGTCACTGGTTTCATCCCCACCAGATATTGTAGCTGGGTCTGCAGCTTGCTTCTGCTCAGCAAAAGCATCCTGCATTTGGCAGTTGTCAATGGAAAACACTTACCCCATTTGCTTGTATGTCCTGGGTTCTACATACTTGACAAGCACATTGCTATGGTGTAAATTCAATCTCAAGGGTGCGGTGCTTGTTGATTGCAATGTTGCTATGTGCACTGCCACTGGCATTGTGACCAACCTGCATTAGCTAATTGCATGCCTGACATGTAATGCAGCATGACTGCCAGAGTACTGCAGCACTGCAGGGAGTGCCACACGCAAACTGCATTGCAAGCTGGGGTAATCAAGAAACAAGTCCACAGCCACCTGCATACTGTGGATACATGTGCATGACTGGCAATCACATTGCATGTCTGAAGCCAGCATGCTTCAGACATACATTTGTTACTCTTGCAAACATAAGTAACGAATGCATGCAGCAAAACAACCAGGAGCCATGATCATGTTTTGTCCAAACAACACTGACCTGCAACCTTTGCCGCAAAGATGGTCCCTTTGCCATCTCGGTAGCTGCTGGGGCAGCTGCTGCATCCGGTGCTGGTGCTGCTTCAGAAGCTGCTGATGCTGATGCTGATGCTGATGTCATTGGTGCAACATTGCGTGCCGCTGGTGCTGCCATTTTGCGCTGCTCATCATAGGGCAGACCCCCAGAGTATGAGCCTCGTGTGAGGGGTGAGTTCGAGTCTCCGGACACGCCTGCACAAGGCAAAGTCTTGCAGACATTCTGTTGCAGCCCGGTGCTTAGTTTGCCAACCAAGCCTGGCAGAGGCTTGACGCACTGACACACAGACACCTGTCCTTTACAGTATTCTCTAGCCTGTGTCATCACCTGCACCTGATCAAAAGGTTGAAACGCATATGTGGAGGCGTTTCATATGTATCTATTACCGCACAGCACAAATCACCGTACAGTATGTATATACCTTTGAGGTTGTTGATGTCCAGCACTCTGTCGACCCAACTTCGGCTGGCCCTTGTGTTGGGCACTGCCTTCAGCATGTCAACCAGGCGGGAGTAGGAGGGGCGGGTAGGCTCTACCCCCATCAGCAGAGACCCTCTGCCATTTGGCCATGTGTAATGTACCTGTATGGAAACCAATGCAGCATCAAGCCAAGATGACTACGACCAGCAGACTGAGTCACACCCTTTGCAGACTATGCCAGTGAGTTGTGAAATTCATAAATTCTGGGTTATGGGCCATATCTGACATCCAGAAACGCCGGCCACTCAAAAGCATGACTGTTCATGTGACATGCAGCGCTGTGCAGGCAGCGAGTACTACAGCACCTGCTGGTAATCAAGTTGGCGGGGGGGGGGGCGGGGGGGCGGGTGGGAAACAAGACGATGCCCAAGACATGCATGCTGTCCATGACAATATTCAAAATGTCTATCATACGATGTGCTGCCAGAGGTGTGCAGCACACAACATGACTATATCAAATTTGTGAGACACATGACGTATGGTCCGGACATGTTTGGGACTTATTTACTTAGGATTGAGAATCACCTGCCAGTCACCAGGGTAGCATTTGAGCAGGCGGATATCGTCTCCCAGCACACGGACCCTTTCTAAGCAGTAGACATCCTGCAGAGCTGCCAGAAACTTCTCTGCATCAGAGCGAGCCCGCCCAAACCTGCAAGCAAACACAAGTCAGGTCCAAACAGGAATAAAAATATGAAGCAACAACAACAACAATAATAGTAACAACGATAACAACAACAACAACAACAACAACAACAACAACAACAACAACAACAACAACAACAACAACAACAACAACAACAACAACAACAACGGTGGTAGTAGTAGCATTATTGATAATAATAACAGGTGTTCTAGCTGTTTTTTGCTGCTAGGTGTGTTTTTTGCTGCTAGGTGTGACTCACCATACAAGCAGCCAGGGCAGAAAAGACCGGCCATACCAGAACCAGTTGAGAGCATTGGTGCATCTGTAAGGGAACCCTAGGACTTGCCCAAATTCAGAAGACTATCTGATTTGCTACTGAGGGCTGAAACAGCCTGGCTGATGCGCAGCATAACACACTGTGACCTTGAACTTCACAATAGCATGTCTCAGGCACATCATGCGCATGCCCTAGCGAAATTGCTGGGAGAATTCCCATAAACCCTAGGACGTACCCAAAGTCAGAGACGACTTGGCCGTCGGTCTGCCACTGAGGGTTGATGAGCAGCATAAGGCGGTGGGGCCCTTTGACTCTTGCCAGCTGGCGCACTTTAGTGAGAGTATCGGCAGTAGGGAAAAGGACGGCAGCCAAGCGCTCGTTCTGCCAAGAACCCACACAGTCTGTTTCATCCATCCATTCAGCGCCCATGCGGCCCTGCATACAGCGTTTGCAATGTGTGATGGTGTGCATGCATGTGAGTGTGTGTGTGCATGATGGTGTCAATTGTGCTGGCTTATGTGGCATGTACCATCTGCTGCTGTTGTGTGAGGAAAGCGTTGGCAGCCATTTGCTTGGACTGCCATCTTCCCATACAGCCTGTCTCATCCATTTGGGCAGGGCCTATGTATTGCGGTACACAGCTGTGACTGTGTGGTGCATTGCACTCATTGCCTCCTACAACTCATTGCCTCCTACAACTCATGCGAATACACAAACCCCACTCTCTTGCAGGGTTTAGTTGATGCCAGCCGTGAGCTACAAGTGTTGAGAGGTGCTCCAGTGAGACCTTCTGAGCACAGCACAGGAGTACAAAGCCAAGATTGGCAACCTTTGCCTACGGTTGCATGGCATACCATTTCAACAGCATATCAAATCATAATGACAACCAAGTTGAATAGTCTTTCAACAGATGAAGGCTTGCATTTCAGATAGCGTGGCATGCCATTGCAACAGTATGCATCAACATGATCAGCTCGATAATTGCATGCGTAACTGTGTGCTCTGCTCTGTCCTAACAGTACGACATGCACTCATGGATGTTGTAAGCATTGATGATGGAGGTAGTGCAAAACCTGGAAAACGTCCTCCTGCTTGAGTCGCCTGAGCAGGGGCTCTATCAAGCTAGGGATGGCAACCTGGGCCTGTTGCCTGATGCCCCCAGGCCAACTGCCCTGAGCAGATGTCACTCCTGCCTGAGGCAGCAGCAGTTCCAGCTTCTGGCGCCGGATTCCCGCCGCATGCGCCCTCACCACCGCAGCTGCGGCCTGTGGATGTACACTGTCTGTCTGTGAGTCATGCAAGTGAGTCATGCAAGTGAGTCATGCGAGTGCATCTATCCTGTACAACTCTGCAGGATTTTTTGCACTGACTCCATGGTGCGAGATACTGGCGGGAATATGCACTGGGGCATGGGATTACCATAATGATGATGATCCTGATGATCCTGATGATTACAATCAATACCAGCCTGCCTGTGCTCTGACTCATAGCTCTGCGGCCATATGACAATGAGATTAAGCCACAATAGTCTTTCAGTTTCTGGTCTAACTTGCAGATGTCATTGATATAACCTAACATAGTAAGTTTGTGGTCTGAGTTGCACTTGGGGGATCTGCACAAGTCTGGCATACTATATAAGTGTTTCAGATCATGCAGCAAGCCTGTGGGCGAGCACATGTTAGAAAGCTGGATGGAACATCAGAAAGAACAGGCAAAGAGCTTCAGAAGAAAACTCAAAACACATAGAAGGGTAGAGGGGGGAGAAATCAGGACGAAGGGTTGCCAGGCGTCAAGAAAACAGCCTCAAGAAAAGAGGGAAGCATCCGTGAGGACGGTCTCGCCTGCTGGGGAAACTGAGGGCGTCGTAGTGAGCGCTTGTCAGTAGACTGCGTTTGTCATTAGATTCCGTTTGTCAATTAGGGGTCAACATCACGTTGGTGACACAATTGGGAACATTGAAAGTTGTCGAACTCTGTACAAGACTTCCCGCTGCATTTCCCAGTGGCAGGCCAAAAACGAACATAAACACCAGAAAGAAGAGACAAGACCCCAGAGAGATGAGATCAAGAGCATGAGGAAGAAGAGGTGAGGATCATCACACAGGAGGTAGAAACGCTGACCTGATCAACTGCATCCTCTATTTGGAAGGGCACAGGGAATACTAAAACCCCCTGCCGCCCCCCAGGCATCCGCTGCTCTTCTACCCCCGCCAGACCCCACAGCGGCCCAAGCTGCTCCTGCCGTTTCTTCTCCTCTTCTTGCTGCTGTTCCCTGGCCAGCTCAGGGCATCCCCGCCGGTTGTGCCCCAGTTCACCACAGTGAGAGCAGGCTTGTGGCTTTCTATTTAAAGCCTCTGCCTCTTTTGCTTTCTGCCTTTCCTGCTGAAGTTCCATGTCAAGCTCCTGCATGTACAATATTAAGGTATGTTGACTGCCAAAACAGGACCTTACACAGAGAGCTATTCTGTACCTGACCTTATTGGAAGACACGTTGCGTCTGAATGAACAAATGCATGATTGAATGAATGAGTGAGTCAATGAACAAACGGATGAGTGATTGAATAAATGAATAAATGACTGAAGGAATGGACAAGTAAGCAACAAAGGAACATCATTCAGGGCATCATCACTTGCGGCGCGTAACCAACAAACACTCCAAAGGGCATTTTGAGAACACATTTGTTCAAGTGCAGCATGTTTGTGTTTACTGTTTATTGTGTTGCGTTTAAGTTTGAATTTTACCATGTGAAGACATTCCTTTGGGTTGTTTGTAGCAGCACAGTGCAGCGCAGGCAATTGCAGCAGCAGCCTCAGTTTGGAATGGCAGGGTTTGTTCAAAAGGCGTTGCGGCTACAGGGCCAGGATGTGACACCATACAAATTCTCAAGCGTGGCCATGTGCACCCTGACTGCGCAGCATTGTGAGTTTTCAGCAAGCTGGGCTGAAGGGGGTGCACTTACAGGGTTGCCAGTCTTTCTAGGGCGGCCTCGGCTGCCGGTGGTTGCCGGTCTCTCCTGCACAGCCAGTCCCACAATCTGGTTTATCTTCAAAAGCTGTGAGTCTGCAAGATGCTTTTGCAGACAAGCGATGTAAGGGCAGCAACATGCTTGTGCTATTGCAATTGAGTTGAAAATCAATTGCAAAAGAGTTCGGGGAAAATTGCACTTCAGGTGGCATCACTCTTGAGCTAGTGCTGAGAGCCTTCAGCAAGCAACGCTGGGTACATTGAGATCAAGTTGCAATCAATCAATCGATCCATCAATCAATCGACCAAGTAAGCAATCACTCGTTGGATCAAATGTGTCAAGGACCTCCCTGATATGTCAACGACCTGAGCTTCCAGTGATGCACATGTGCGTCACAGAGGCGCTGACACTGAGAATGATGAAGTTTGCATAGCCAACATTCTTGTCAATTTCCTGAATGTGCGCTACACATGCTACACTGAGCGTGAACTCATGCTGCACATGCTGTAGAAAGCCTTAAAATGAATACAGATTGCATTTTCTGGCATGAAAATTCTCTGAACTGGTTTTGAGACAGTCCTATGAACATGCTGCATGAATCCTAGGACCTGAAACATGAGACACACTGACTCTCACCTTCTCTGTATGCTGTTTCTGCGGGTGAAGCTTTGGGCAGCCTCTGCGATTGTGCCCAACAGTCCCACAGTATGAGCAGACCTTAGGTTTGTCCATAAGAGATGCACTGACTTGGGATCGGCGAGTGGTGCTGTTCTTCCATAGACCTTTCATGGACTCGGAAATGTTCCTGCAGCCACGCAGCAGATGAAAAGACAGGCTTTGCATGCAGAACGGCAATGTGTCAGTAAAAAATCGGGCCAATGTCTGCTCTGAAAGGCACTTTTATGCAAGTGGCGCTGTTCTTCTGACTTACTCCTGCCAGTGCTTGAGCACTGAGATGTTCCTACAGTTGTCTTGCAGTGAGCAAACAGCACTGGGGTGTCATTCACATCCAATCGTCAACCATGTCTGGTGTAAGCTACAAACCTAAATCAAGAATGCTATGGCTGCAACACATACATCTTTTGACATCATGTCCCCTACAGGAGCACAAACACACATCTGTTGATTACAGAACATAATGAAAGCATGGAGCCAACGTGTCTGTTTGGCATGCCATAATAAACCATCTACAAGCTTTAGTGTACTGCAAAATCTTCTGCATGCAGTCTCCAAGGTGCTTGTGCATTACACCCTCTGCAACTAGCACTACCTAGTGTGTCAGTTGAGTGAGCATGGGCTCTACTGACAGGGATTAGGCCACACTCTGTTGAGAAAGCACAAAAAGCCGCAGGACTGAACCATGAGGAAAAGTCTATGACTTGGCTTTGGCCCACCTCCTGTGTTCGTCTGTCCATCTGCGGCCTTTCATAGCTGCTCGAATTTTCTCCCTGTCAGCTTCTGTTTGGGCCCTCCCCCCGCGTTTTGTACGCCCCCTGCCAGGTGTGGAATCTGAAGCTGTACTAGAAGGCTCAATGGGATCTGAGGGGGCCGGTGAAGGCTGAGATTGGTTGGCTGGGGCTGGGCTGGACAGGTGAGAGGGGGCTTCTGAGGGTTGAGCCCAGTTCTCGCCATGACAGGCTGAACAAGGGTGTAGCTCCTGCAAATGTACAGTACCGCTGTCTTGTTGAGCATGGCATTGCAAGATGTGTGTATGCGGTCAGGCTTGTGCTGTGCGCAAACACTGGAAGGCTCTTTGAAAAGCTGTGAAGGCATGCACAGCCTGGTGTCTTTGAACGCTTGGCTGATGTGGCATACACATAGCAACACAGACACATAGAGTATATTGGCATGCACGGTGCCATGCTGATGCAACTGCTCAAATGGCTTAGCATGGCCTGCAAAAGTCAAACAAGAAAGAGCTTGCAGGGCATACCTCTTCAACAATCTGAAAACCTCGGCCCCCACAGACCTGACATGTGTCTGAACCAATTCGGCGGCTCCTAGCAGCCTTTCTCAGAGCAGCAGGCTGCTTGGTTACAGAGCTTTGCTGCCTGACAACAGGTTTGCTTGCTGCTGTCTGGTCCTTAGCTGGCCTTTCTGCTTGGGGTTTGGATTGACTCCCTATTTGTGGTTGAGATGATGCTGGTTTGAATGGTAAACCGCCTCTCTGTCTGCTTCGTGGAACAGCTTGTCCACCTGCGCCTGAGGGAGTCCCTGCCCTAACACATAGCCGGCTCTGAATTTTCAGAAAGGGTTGCTGCCGTGGTAAAGGCCTGTGATCTCTCAGCACATCGCTCCTTGTCACATGATGACCTGACTTCAAAACCAGACTGCTGTGGCCCTGTGATGTGCTGAGTAGCTGCACTGATGAGCTGCACTTGTCATGTGAACCCGGGAGTTGGTGCGTTGCCCAAGAATGCAGCACAGATTTGCACTTCGACCCCGGGTGGGTCCCAGGCAAATCAGTGAGCGTACTGTGAGTGCGTTGCACCCTAGTCAGTGTCTGGAGTGGTCTACAGTAACAATATGATGCTGCACGCCGCAAGCGCGAGGGGCGTATACAGTTTGACCCGTCACGAAGAAGCACCATACAGCACCTCCATCAAAGTGTAGCCTCTCCGAGCCTCGCCAGCATATCACAGGCACATGAAGGCTTGAGAAGCGAAAGCAGGCATCAGTTGGAGCGCGAGCAAATGCAGAATTGTCTTGCGAGGCTGACTAGGGTCTGACCTATCGTTCAGCTGATAGTTATTAGTCACCCAGAAGCAGGCAAAAGATAATCAGTATTATAAGCTGCATGTGACAAAACAATCGAGTGGACAGCTTAAATTAAATGGGCAATGGCAGCATCACACACATATATATCGTTCCTGGCAAAACTTAGGGTCTACTGCACAAGGGCATGCTATTGCCCTGCCATCGCCAAAAGTAAAATCAAACGATAAGGAGCCTGCCTGCAAGCATAATGTGTTGACGATTTTACAGCTCATCAAAAGTTCACAGACACATGTACGTATACAGCAAACAGCATTCGCAAACCACGTGCTGCTTTGCTGCTTTGACGGACTTGATGCCACCATGATGAGCACCAAGTATGGCAAAGACTTCTCAGCACTAGAAATGGGAGGCTTGATCAATCCAAGCCAGACAAGATGATACTGCAGTGTTGAAGACGCAAGGCTTATTGGCACAGACCAATTCAAATCAATGAGACATATGCAACATTGCGAAATGAATTGTACATGCTGTGCAGCAGATGCCCATTTCAACCTCAATGATGCATTCAGTCGAAGTACCAACAAAAGTCACCAAAAGTCATGACCCTTCAAAACAAACTACCATGCACGACAACACAATCTCCAATGATAAACTTAGAACACTTTGAAACATTCACCTACGGCTCAACTGCATGCCTTGAACTGCTACAATGGTGTCTTTCAACTCCTGATTTTTGTTGACATTGCCGCAAATGATCATGTTTCTTCTGCCATCAGGTATTGGCGCAAAAGCTGGGTAGTGCAGGCACTCAGGCGTGAACACATTGTCACCATACCGCTTGGAAAACTTGGGTAACAGCATGACAACTGCTGGTTGCAGCTTGCCAGCTTTCTGCTGTGCGCAGATGGTGCTTTCCAGCAGCTTTTCACCACCCCTTGTGATCTTGACACCTTGTAAGTCAAGGTACACAAGGTTTGAAGCCTGTGCTACGCTCACGAGCCCATGCTTTGTCAGTGCGTCTGAGTCGTTGAGCTCAGCGGGACATGTGTGTTGCAGCTCCTGCTGAATAAGCAGCATCTTAATCAGAGGTGCAGCTGCAAGCAATGACCGCAGCCCATCATCTGTCAATGCAAAGCAGCTGACCAGGCGCAATGTGTCTAGACTTGGCTGCAACACAAGAGCCTCCCCAGTAAAATCTGTTGATGGCCTGACTATGGTGAGGCCAGTCAGGGATTGCATGGATTGCAGCTTGCACAAGCATGCGTTCTCCATCTCCCAGACCTCCAGATGTGTGATGTTGGCTTGGCTTGAGCTGAGGACTGTGATAGCTTCTGGCACCATCTTGGAACATTTGCGTAGCATGATTTGGATGGAGTTTGGTCTCAGTAGATGGCTGAGGACAGTGGCATCCTCCACAGTCAGGCTCAGAACCTTGATTGTTACAGTGCGTAACTTGGGCAGAATATCAAGGGCACTGAGGGTTGCTGTGTCCCAGCCTCTGCTGGTCAGGATGACACGCTCTAGGGTCTGTCTGTTGCTGTTCAGAACTCCACATGCTGAGGCTGAGCGTGAGTCTGACTGCAGAGCAAGATCCTGCAGACCAGAGAGCTGTGCTAGTGGCTCAAAGTCTGTTCGAGCCTTGATGGACAGGTGCAACCTGGTCAGGTGCTGCAGCTCGCCGATGGCGCTGATGCTGTTTTCCAAGGCAATGCCTTGACAGGCTTCACGCTGAGGCAAGGAGTGGTCTGACAGGCAAAGGCTCTGGAGAGGGCTGCTGCTGGCACTGAGGTTCTTGAAAGCTGCTGATGAGAAGAAGGATGCTGGGTTGTTGAAGAAATCAGAAGCTTTCGTAAGCTCAGCTGCAAGGTCAAGCGCCTGGTGGTAGTCAACACTGTGGAGGAATTGGCCAAGCTCCTTGCTGATCAGGACTGCCAGCTCATAGCCAAGGACAGCACGTAGGCGGACGCGTACCATAACACCTTGACCTTGCAAGGAGTTTGAGGAGGCAGCAATTGATTTGACATCCTTGCAGACCTGTAGCACCTGAGCAGATGAAATGGACTCCTTTGTGACTAAAGTCAGCTGTAGGTCGCAGTTTGCCAGCTTGTCCTGCACAAAAGTGAGACTACGTCAGGCGCTTGATCATCAAGCGTGCTATAACTGGTATTCCTGCTTCTTCCTACCAGAATTGCACTTCAAAGTACCTTGTTGACGGTTGCTGACAGCAGTTCGGCGCACTCTCCAAAATCGAAAGGTCTGGCCAACTTGAAGGTGAACCGCGTCCTGGGGTATTGTGCCTGGCGTTGCCGAAAGGAGCTGGATTGAGACCACAGTGTCTTATGGTCTACTGGTACTACGAGTCCACATTGATAATCTCTGACTACGAGACCCCAATTGCTTGAGATCAACCGACTGCTCCAGCAGTCCTTTTCGCTCAAGTTGTCCAACACTGCTTCTATGATCTCAGCGGGCAGATCAGCCCAGCCGTTGTTCTGAAAGGCACGAGAGTGGTTACGCTTTAGTATGCATGAAGCTAGAAGGTTGACTCGTCAAGCCAACAAATTTATATCGAGAGCCGTTTACCTCCACTGGCTGCACGCTCTGCAACAACTTGCTCGAAGTCGGTTTTAGCTTGTCCAGTCCGGCTTTGGCAGCCCACGAGCTGCACTTTTGCAACCACGGCTGTGTTGGCATGTTTGCTGGTGAAAATGATCCTGGTCATCGGCCAAAACAGCTTGCACGGGAATGCGGTCGCACACGCATAGAAACTGATCTGAGAAGGCCCCCGTGTACATTGACTCATTCCACATGGCCCAGATTTGCCTCCTTTAGACTTCCAGTCTATGCACCTCTAATCATGATAAATTTGGTTTGAAGACCCAGCAACATGATTGACTTCGAGACCTCGCACTGCTGCATGATTTGCCAGACACATCCAGTTTGTACTGGTGTATGCAGAGCAATCTGTCCTTTGAGGACCTGTAGATGCAGTGCTTGATTTGCATTAGACGACCACCCCTGTGACCTCCCACCTAATATTGGGGCCTACCTTATAAGGCGCCTTATACATTACTATTGAATTTGATGTAGCCCCAGTCTGGTCTAGTGTGACATAAAGCAGGTACCGAGACAAGCAGCTTGTCAAACGTGGGTCTCAATGGTTTGAGCAATCAAGGACTGGCGTAATGAGGCAGGCAAATGATGTCTGTGACTACTTCCACTCTTAGGGCATCATGGGTGCTGCAATGTAATGAAACAGTACCAGTATACAAATGTTTTGAAGAGCGTCTCAATGCAACACCGGACTGTTAACACATTACTGTTAGTAGGCAAAGACGGACTCGCTGTGTCCGACACAGCCTTCACCTAAGCTAAACTATATGATGTATTCATGCATGACTGCATCCCTGTGACCAAAAAAGTAATCCAAACGAGCAGCAACATGGTCAGCATGTCTCCTTGATCATGATTCACGCACACAGCTGTCTGCAGATCCTGTTATACACTGTTGTGCATTACAAGCAACTCTTCGTGATGTTGGTGGCCACCGCCACTGCTGCTGATTTGCATGTGATGTGTGATCAGCTTAGTCATGGCTGAAACTCCTAAGCCGCCTGCTCCCACCAGCAGCGCAAACAGCCATTCCCAGAAATTTTGGCGCATAGTGATGAAGACCGTGGCCAGCGGTGTGGACACAATAATGATTTGCAGCGTCACTGTGATGCTGATGACATACATAAAGGCTCGGCTCTTGGTGATACCCTTGAACACATTCAAAGATGAGTCACCCAGCTTCCTCGAATTGATCTCATTGAAGACCTGCATGACAGGGCACAAGGTGAGGCCATACTCAACAACACATAGACCTCATGAGTGCGTCAATTTGCATACATCTCAACCTGTGATTGCGCATGATCAAGATAGAGACGTGTACCATGCAGCATTTTTTGACAATGCATGTGTGCCAGGATCTGTCAAAGCTACATCAATCATGATCAAGACTGCAAGACCATGCACGCCCAACCAATATGCCTTGCTGGAAGTTGTTGCAAGCATGATGGGCTCAATCAAAGCCGAGGCAGGGCTGCAGGACTAGGCCAACACAACAAGTGCAGGCACCTGGAGAAAGATGAAGGTGTTGAAAACCAGCGAGTTGGACCTGATGTGCCCATCGATCTGCTCTTTCTGCCACTCAAACTGAGCGTGGTCCACCAGACTCTGATAGTCTTGCAGGCGGTTGCATACTGCAGGACTCGAACCAGTGACCTCCTCATCATCAGTGACCTTGTTAGTATCATCATTGTCATCATCACCCTCTGCACTGGCATCATTGCCTTGCTGCTGCTGATCACCGTGCAAGTCATCATCTGACTGATCATCACTGTTGCCGTTACAGTCATCATTGGACACATCATCATCATCATCATCAGCATAGCCGTCAAGTCCATTGTACTCATCATAGTCATCATCTGCCATTGTGGCCCTGTCAGGGCTGCTTCCTGCCTGATTGCTGCTGCTGCCAGAGCTGCTTCCCACCTGATTGCTGCTGCCAGGGGCCGCTTCAGCACCGCTGCTGCCTGGGCAAAAATTATCTCGGGTGACAGCTTGCACATCCTGCCTTGCCCCTCTGCGCCAACAGGCATATTGGCATATTGTTTCTCCTGACGTCAACGGCATGCTCCTCAGATGGTGTTGCAAAGCAAGTAGTCGCAATACAAAGCTCGCATGCATGCATGCATGCCTGTGAAGTGCCTCAAAGATAACGCTGATGAGCAAAGGTGTAGGAGGTGTCCCCAAGCCTGCATCTAGCATCATCACTAGTAGCTTCCTGTTGCAGTGTTGTTCAGGTCATGACACACAGGCAGCAGCATGACAGCTGAGTTGATGCTCAAGCGGTGACAGTGTCACACACATTCTCTGCGCTTTGCAGCACAACAGTAGGAACAGCAAGACTGAATAATTTGCCCAAATAGAAGGAGAAACACTCATGAAACAACAGCCCTGAATGCAAGAGTCAGGAACATACAGACTAATGTGTGATTTGCCTCAAGAAGCTTGCCATGCTGCATGACACATATCTGCAAACAGGACAGCAAACACTGCAGATGAAGTTTACACCAAGCACAGCTGGTTTTCCCACCCCTGTATGTGGCTTGGAAACACAGATACTCATGCAAACTAGCATACGGGCAGCGTTCTGATGCTGCAAACATTCTGAAAGTGGCTTTTCTGCTGGTGTACATGTTACCTGGGTAGTAGAGGCCGCCTAGTGATGTATCACAGGGCGGGGACCCTCCAGTTGTGCTGCAGCAGAAATTGATGGCGGCAAAATCAATGGCCTGAGAGGTGATGTTGCGCAGCCGGATGCCTGAATCAGACACTCCAACGCCCGAGAAGATCTCACACTGAGACAGCTCCCTGAAGCGCAAGTCAGGCTGAGCAAAGAGTGCAAGGAGGACTTGTTCTGGGGTGTCGGTACAACAATGAGGTTCCTTTTTGGAAATTTGGATTTTACCCCCTGATGCCTACAATGTAAAAAGACATTTAATTCAAAATGTGTCATGGCAGGTACCATGCTGGCGGCTTGCAGAACATCGGATAGGATGCTGTGCAGCATAATACCAGAATCAGGCACCCCTTACCCAAGAGCTGTCAGTGCTTGGCTCCAGCTCGCACTCAGTTGATCTTTACTGGGGGAGCAAGCAAGCGCAGGGCAACTTGCTTGTAAGCTGTTCTGTCAAGCATTGTCAATGTTACTTTGGTATTGACATAGAGGCGCCTCTTGCAGTCTGCAAACACAGTCAGAATTGGTGGGACCACCCATTGAGACCTACATTGGCTTTGCATGTGTGCAAGGTTGACTTGTAGTTTTGAGATTGCATGGTCATGCAATAAGCAACAGGTAGCTTACTTGTATGCGGGGATGTGGGCAGGCGCTCCATAGATGATGAGGAAGAGCCAGAAGAGCTGGTAGCAGCCTTGCACAATGACATGCCTCCACATGCTGCGGCTGATCAGGGGCTCACTGCGCCCATGTGGCTTCTCCAGCAGCAGCTCAGGCGTTGGATTCTCAGTTGCCAAGGCTGTACACCACACACCATTGGTAAAACAATGAGTTCTCAGTTGCCAAGGCTGTACACCACACACCACTGGTCAAGCAATAGTAGGGGTTCATGGTTGACAAGGTACGCACTGTTGTGCCTTGATGGGCTGTGGCTGATTAGAGGCTCAATGTGATCATGTTGTGGCTTGTCCAGCAGCAGCAGCAGCAGCAGCATCAGCAGCTGATTCATAAGGTGCAAGCACAGCTGGGCTTATAGTGTTAAAGCTAGTCTCATTGTACATCATGCCAGCAAGCAATGGCTTGTCATGCAAGAGGCAGACCATGTATTGCAATTATTATGACACACTTTAATACTTCATGACAGCACAGGAAATTCACTTTGTAATTTTCATTTCAGATGCTGCACACCAGATGATCTTCCATATTGCTTGCCAGAGCTGGCGCCATTAGCAAGATGAGAGTGGGATCTTGTAAACCCTCAAACACCATCCACCAGAAGGATTTCTGTGGCAGCTCCTTGAATCGATTGGCTCCAAATTCAGCCTGCCTGTCAGATATGCTGGCATGGCTCTGGTCTACTCCCCGTAGTGCGTCACTATGCAGAGCTTGCGCCTCCCCAGAGAGCCCTCCAAGCTGCTTGAGACCAGCCTTGTCTTTGTTCTGCACAAGCAGGGCCGCTTGAGCAGTGACGGTATTACCTCACTTGTACAGAGGTGCCTGATCTGCCTCACCTCGTTGAGGGCGCTGAGATCTGGATTGCTGATGGCGAACGCTACCCTTGCCCCAGATTGTGCCTCCATCTGCGTGACATCTGAAAACCTCGGGAGGCCCTGCTTGCCATTAGAAGTTGCTGCGTCATCGTGAATTGCTTCATATCCTTCTGTGCGACTGAAGGGCACGCAGCTCTTCGTTTAAGCAGCACCATGCGCCACAAAAGGGTTCCTTTTTTCGTTACTATGATCCAGATACACCCTCAACAACAATCGTGAGGCCTAGGGCCCTGCTGTCTGTATGAAACATAAACAGCACGGGAGGGGTGACGACACAACATCGACATTGAGCTGAGCAGGCCAATAGCTTGGATGGTGGCGGTCGATGCTGCAAAGCAATAAAAAGGCATCTGATACTCAAAGCTGCCCAAGTCAAATCTGGATCATCAGTCAGGATCATCACGATGGCTGACGGTGACAGTTACGGTATGAAACCCTACGCCGGCTGAAGTTGCAGCAGCACAGTCCACGGATCACGCCGTTGCCTCCTCCCGAGAAAGTGTCACGCACTCCTGATCAGCAACATAACCTGTCGAACGAACAAGAAACACAAGAAAGCACGTACAGTACGTGATTTAGGTGCTCACAGAGCCCGCGTGCAGCCAGTGCAGGACGCTGCCCAGTTTTCATAACCACACCACGCGCCCGTTGCGCGTATTGAGCAGCCACGGCCTCTCTGCAAGCGTTTAGAACAGCCATGACCTGGGCTCTGCCCACCGTCACGGGCATGACCCCCCACTTGAGGGTCGCCAGCCTGTCCAGCAAACAGATTCTAGCAGGCAGTCGGGTTTCACTAGCACAGCTCAGCACAGCAGCGCGTCCTGCTGTTCAGAGAGGCCTTTCAGTCAGGTCTCTTGCAGGCCCTGGGTACTCCCGCGACAATGGCTATGGCTTCCACTCAAGCAGCTCTTACAGACAAGTATCCACCTCAGCTGCAGCGTCCGTGAGTTGCTGAAAACTTGCTTGCTTGCTTGGCTATTTGGCTATTCACTACCATATAGCCTGACGTAATTTGTATTGCGCCTGTCGTTTTTTCTCTGCTGATGTTTTTGTAAATGTGACAGGCTGCCGAGGCAGAGCTTGCTGACTCAGTAGATGACTCTATTGACTCAGATGAGTTGTTTGAGGAGTTTGAGGAGGTGAAGCGGGCTAGGTCACTGTCAAGCATTTTTGACAAGGAGGACCAGGTTCTTGAAGTGGATGCCGCTCAGGCAGATGAGACTTTGGCGGTGCGTTTCACGTGTTAAATACAATGCATGGCATAGCCAACTGTATGCATATCCTATGAGGCCAGTTGCAGCCCTGCGCCTCTGGGCAAACGCAAGAAGCCCAGCACAACAGCAGCGTGTTTTGAGGCACAGGAGCTGCTTATGTGTATGGAACATCAGTTTTACATGTGGTTGGAATGTGCTTGTCAGCTGGTCCACGTAATGCTATCAGACAGTCTGCTTTGGTCAAAAAGGCAGGGAAAACAGCTAAAGCTGCATTGGTCAGGAATTGTCAACTGTCATTTTGCTGTGTTCATCAACACATGCAACAGCTTATCAGGCATTGGCTTCCGCACACCAAAAGGGCAAAACCCGCCCATTGTTTTGCTTACCTTATCTTAAGATAATCTGTTTACTCGTGATGCAGCTGGTGAACTGTGGCCTTTCAGACGTGACCATCAAAGCCCTGGAGGCGCGTGGCATTACTGCCTTGTTCCCCATTCAGAAGCATGTCTATGAGCCTGCAGCAGCAGGTAGGGTGACTTGTGACGCACATCATACTCATACAATACCCTGTCATGCACAACATACTCAATAGGGTTACTTGTGATGCACATCATACTTATGGGGTACCATGCCTCCACCACGAGGCACAGTCTTAGTCTCATAGACCCCAAAATAGCATCGGAGGGTACAACAATAACATAGATTGCATCATTACTTTCATGTTCAACAGTCCATGGCAAGTCATGGTGAGGATGTATCAAAGTGAAGTCACAGTGGGATCCCTGCAGGCTTTTGCAACTGTTGGGATCGTATGCAAGCATTCATTTGGGTCTTGCATGGAGTTGAGCCCTGAGCTTGCCTGCCCTACCACAGGTTGAATCAGCTTGTTGTGAAGCGCACCCATGCTTAAGAGGCATGCTGCATTACAGAGCCCAGTTCTCACATGCAAGCTGCAAGTTGTGTCCTCAGCTTATGACTCTACCTGTATCTGCTTCTGCTACAGGTCGGGATCTGATTGGCCGTGCTAGGACAGGATCCGGTAAGACCTTGGCATTTGCACTGCCTGTCGTAGAGAAGCTCATGGCACGCACGCACAAGCCCAGGTCACCGGGCTGCATCGTGCTGGCTCCCACAAGGGAGCTTGCAAAGCAAGTGGAGCGTGAATTTGCTGCCACTGGTCCCACACTCAGGACTGCCTGTGTATATGGAGGTACGACATCCACACAACAAAGCTGCAAAGTCTGTCTGTGTACAAGATAAAGGGTTAAGGTAAGGGGTCACGATTCAGGGTTTAGACTCGGGATTGCCTGTGTACGTGGAGGTAAGACATGTAGAAGGTCTTCTCAATTGGCAGGTGTGAGGATACTTTTCTTCCAGGCATTTCTGACTATAGATTGTCACTGTGAAACATCTGATGCTTCACTAAATTAGTGACAACGGTACATTGCAAGAACTACCTGTGTTGTGGGTGTAAATAGGCAGGCCCTGCAGCTCTATCGTTTAGCGTGCGGTGCCAAATGAGGAATGTGTGGGCTCAGTAAGAGGGCCATTGCCTCAAGTATGGGTTTGAGTGCAGGTGTGCCCATCCAGCAGCAGATGCGTGATGTGTCCAGGGGGGCAGACATTGTGGTGGGTACCCCAGGACGAATCATGGACCTTCAGGCTAGGGGTGCACTTGACCTCGGCGCGGTAAGCACTCACTCACGCACTCACTCACCTCACCCACTCACTCATTCACTCACCTCCCTCACCAAGTCACCAACTCACTCACTCACCAACTCACTCACCAACTCACTCACTCACTCACTCACTCACTCACTCACTTACTCACTCACTCACTCACTCACCCACTCACCCACCTACTCATTCACTCACTCCCTCACTCACTCACTCACATGTCTTTCCCAAGGGTCAGGCATGTACTGCCCTGAGTAGGTCTCTGCATGAGCTATCATGTCACAGGCCCCTTAAAGCATGCTGCTCTGTGCTTACTTGACATGCTAACGACGGCCTGTTGCTTGCAGGTTGACTTTGCCATCCTAGATGAGGCGGACCAAATGCTTGACATTGGATTTGCTGATGA
>JAABUU010002419.1_pt1 | contig 26684 bp, 26 predicted proteins | sample 5559301 | NCBI WGS metagenome assembly JAABUU01 (sample SAMN10711884, study PRJNA513360) | rock metagenome | isolation source: Antarctica rocks | place: Antarctica: Victoria Land, Richard Nunatak white | reverse complement strand
GATGCGGCCGGCGTTGACCTTACTGTCATACTCTCGTTCCGCTTTGTCGCGCCCGCGCGCGCCCATTATCCGGCGCCTGTCCTCATCCGTCGCAAGGGCGGCAAGGGCCTGGTAGAGCGCCATGGCAATGACATAGATGAATTAGCTCTCCCCACTTCTTATTTAGCATCGACCAGTTGGCCGCGCGGCACGACTGCAGGCGTGCGTCCTCGCCGCGTCGTGGAAGAGGGCGCGTACGGTACCACGGCAAGCACCGGCAACCCAAGCACGGCAGGTACCTCATCGGGGTAGCGCAAACTCCGGTCGGTCAACGTCTTCGTTACCAGGAAGATAATCGCCAGCAACAGGGCGACGACCGCCGCGATCGCCACGTTGACCAACTTTTTCCGCAAAGACGAGGTACGGATGGTGGCGGGAGGATCTTTGACAGTGAACACAGCTTGCTGGCTGAGGCTGGGCGGCAGCACGGTGGTCGCGCGCGCGGCCGATATTTTCGACTGGATGTCTTGAATGGCCTGCGAGTCAAGCTGGACCTGTTGAGAGAGGCTCGCCAGCGTTGGATCGCTGATATTACTCGGGTTAAGGTCGCTCTGGGTGTCACCGTGCTGGTTCATATAGTCATGGAGCGCCTTATAGTCCTGTGCCTGCTGCTTTTGCCCCTCACGCAACTGGTAGGTCAGGGTGGAGAGGTTCTTCTGAGTCAGCGACGAATTTGCCGCCTGCTGTTGAAGCTGCGTCGTCGTCAAAAACGCTCGTACGATCACCGCCTCCTGGCTAGCGTTCTGACCGCTGTAAGAGATATTGGTTAAGTGTGGCCCGCGTGCGGATACAATCATACCCTTCTGGATATCTGCCACCAATGTGCTGGCGTCAGAGCCATTGTTCAACAAGCCGGCAGTAGAAACAACATCGAAGATGTTTGACGGACTTTGCAGGAAATTCATTAAGCGCATCGGCCTCGTCTTGCGCGACGCTCTCATACTGTGCATCGTATCCCACGGGAGCCTGGTCCACCTGAATGTTCGCGGTCGTGAGATAGGTATCCGGAGCGTGGCGAACCACGGCAAACATCGCGGCTGGCAGCACGATGACCGGGATAAGGGCAATAAACCAATAGCGGAAAAATGTCTCGGCGTAGCGTCTCACGATAATTGGTCTCTACTTAACTTGCTAATCACTTGCAATGAAAGTATCGGCATAGGCAGGCCCATTTCGTAGGGCGCACTCTGTTATCTACGGTAGCACAAGACCGGCCAAAAGCATATAGCCATTAATCCTTACCACCTATCGTAGCAGGCTCAGGTTAAGATCGGGTTAAGATTCATCTTCACAGGTTAAGATTGGTTAAGATAGCCCAGCGTGTCGTGCTATGCCGTACCATGGATGCTAGTGGATAGGCCGGCATGGCTACCATCGTGTATTAGCAATGCAGTGAGGGGTAAACAACGATGCGACGCAGCCGGAGCACGTTCTTGCGGGGAATCGCACTCGGCGCGGCCCTGATGGCTATCCTCTCAGTAACTATATACGCAGCTCCCCACATCGCCCGAAGCGTCCATCTTTCACACCTGCTTTCCGCTGCCTTTCGGGCGACCGTCGTGAACTGGCAGCCCCGCGTCAACTCGGCACGAAGCTCGACGACCGTGGCTGTGCCGGGTCCTTTGCCCCTCATTTGGCATAAAACACTGTACAGTGCGGTGCTCGACGCGTCGCGCCGTCACAAGGTACAGGTGACGGGGGTGGTGGTGGACAACAGCAGCGCGAAGGTGGACTACGCGCCGGTACCAGGGGCGAAGGACTACCGCGTGGTGGACCTGGACAACCCAGGGGTAACCAAGTACGCCGGTCTGCTGCAGTCCGCGCCCGTCAACGAGATCGAGTGGAACACGCTCGGCGACGGCAAGCCCCATCACCTGGTCGTCCAGGCGCTCGACCAACTCGGCCCCGTCCCGCTGGGGAACCTCTACGACGGCAACAATCAGCCCACCATGCCGCCGATGGCCGGCATGGCGGGGATGCTCGGCTCGGACGCCGGGAAGACGGGCGATGGCCTGGTCTCGATCAACGGGCAGGGTCCCTCCTCCAACACCCCTCATGTGATCGCCCAGAGCCAGCCCTTCGTGGTGCGGGCCAACCCCGCGCTGCGGCCCATCCCCTCGCGCCCCGACGCCACGCAGACGTTCTTCGACACCTTCGACAGCGCGCAGAGCGACCCCATCGCCCCGACCGGCACGGTGGACCGCGTCGGCGGCTCCAAGCAGTACACGCTGGGCGCGGGGACGACCCACCCCTGGACCATCCAGTACCAGGGCACCGACACCGACCACTCGCAGCCCTTCGTCATGGACAACCACTTCATGGACGTGTTCTTCGACGGATCGACGACCGCGCCCAAGCATGTCGCGCACGGCATCATGGATCTCTCGCCCGACCCCACGGCGGACCTCTCGGGCGGCAAGGTCCTCCACGCAACGATGGAGGTGGACGCCCACGAGAGCGGGCGGCGCTGGATCGACTTCAATCTGGCCCCCGCCAACGACCCGCTCACCAACTTCTACACCGAGAACGCCCCCATCAACAAGAGCGACCGCGCGTTCTTCGTAGGGATCGTGCCCGGCCAGATCGGGGCGGACTTGTTCGCCGGCCCCAGCGGCGCGACGGACGGGCACCCCACCGATGTGACGCTGATGGGCACGCCCGGCAGTCAGCACCCCCTCACGTACGGGCCGCGCACGCCCCGCGGGAACGGCCGCGGGCTCGACGACCGCTCGCGCTTCGACCTGTTCGTCAGCACGACTCATTTCGCCGTCTTCGAGGACGGCACGCTGGTGGGCCAGTCGGACATCCCCGGCGGCCTCGGCTTCGACCAGGCCAAGGTCTACTTCTCGCACTACGTCTACCACACCGCCAACGACCACGGCGACCTGCTGACCTACAGCCCCTACGAGACGTACTGGATCAACAACTTCCCCTGGAGCGACGAGCGCCACTGGGACAACATGGGCTTCGAGGTCCTGCCCCCACAGGCCGCCCCCACGGGCCACTGGGCCTCCCTCGCCAGCCTCGTCGCGTTGCCCGCCGCCTCGGCGCCGGTCTTCGATCCCACCGCCGCCGCGCCGACGATTGTCGCTCCTTCCGCGACCGGCACACCGCCTGGATTGCCTGGGACGATTAATGCAACCGCGACATCCACCTCATCGGTGATGGCGGGCGCAACAGCTGTCCCTTCACCCACGACCACCGCGACCACTCCACCCGCTACCTCCTCCAGCACGGCTACAGCAACGACGTCGCCAGGGCTTCCGAGCACGACATCAACGACGCCTACGACATCCACTGTCACTGGTCTGCCCTCGGGCCACTACACGATCGAGACACGCATCATTGACGCCCAGGGGAACGTGAAACTGGTGACGACAGCGCCCCTCGTCATTCCATAAGTCCACTTTGATCTCAACATGGCGACGAGGGACCAGCATCTGGTATCGGATGCCGGTCCCTCGTCGCCTCATGACAGGTAGAGTCAACTACATCTTGTACAACTCAGTCCAGTCAGACACTCATTATGGAGTAGGTTTTACGTACTGTTATAGGCGCAACTAAAAGGTCCGAACGACGCGGGCGGGATTGCCCACGACCACGGAGCGCGGCGGGACATCCTTCACGACCACGGCGCCGGCGCCGACAACCGCATCGTGCCCCACCGTGACCCCCGGCAGCACCATGACTCTGTTTCCGAGCCACACATTGTCTTCGAGTGTGACGGGCCGCGAGGGCGGCGTTTTGGTGTGGTCCTCGATCTCGTGCCAGTCGTTGTCGAGAATCATGACATAGGTACCGAGCAGGCAGCGCTCGCCTATGCGAACTAACTCATGCGCGGAGATCGAGACTCCGTAGTTGAGAAAGGACCCCTTACCTATCTCTATCCGACCGCCATTATTGGCGGCGAGTTCCACCGGCACAGTGGTGGAGTGGATGCGAACGCGCTCACCAATGATGATGGAGCCGTTATTGGAGACGCGAGGACGCCCAATGAGCCGTGTCAGACGCCCAACCTGCGTACACCGTCGCAGATGGATACGCGCCGCGACCACCTGCCCTGCCAGGCGCGCGACCGATAGTAGCGTCGCAAGGTCTTGCGCCCCTCGCACGCGACGCATTGCTACGTAGATCACACCCAATATGTCGCCCTCAGGACGCTGCATAAGCCTTTCGCTCGATTTCTATCAGTCCCAACGTCCGTGCGCAGACTTCCACCTAATATCACTCAACATACTATATTATTCAGCCACTACATCCCGCACATCACGCAAGACCTTCGCGGCAGGTCCGACGATGACACTATAGGGCAGCACACTTTTTGTTACGATAGCGCCCGCGCCGACGATGCTGTCGTGTCCAATAGATACGCCTTTTAGCACGATTGCTCGGCTGCCAATCCAAACGCGATCACCAATCTCGACGGGCTTATTGACGAGCCCCCCGGAGCCGACCGCATGCTGATCCGTGTCCATGATCAGCACGTCACGCGCAACCTTACAGTCCACGCCGATTGTCACTGAGGTCGCCGCTACTATCTCCGTGTTGCGATTGAGATATGTCCCTTTGCCGATCTTGACGACGGCGCCGCGCCAACATTCGATGCGTACTCCAGGATAGAGAGCGCAATTGTCTATTTCAACACAGCCATCCATGTTGATTATTTTCGGTAAGGGCCACCCAGCGACGACTGTCAAAATGCCAGCCTTCGTACAATGCCGACGCAACAATAATCCGAGGCATATGTTGAATACGCCTAACTGCCGCGCGCGTCGCCATCCATAAACTATCGCGTCGCTTCGGTGTCGTATCGTCGTATCTCGCGTCACGTCTAGTATATCGGCCTTAATGCGACAGGGCTTGAGCGCTGGTAGTGGCACTCAAGCCCTGTGTGATAAAAGTGGCGATCATAATAATGTCAGGATAGCAGACGCGCGGACGCCACGAGATATGAGTTACGCGACGTGGAAGCCGGACTCCTGCGCCACGGCGGCCTCGACGGACACGGACGCGACGGCGGGATCGGCCGTCAGGAACTCGGGGCCGGCGAGCAGGCCGGTGACGGCGCCCGCGACGCTGGTACCGGTGCGGCGCTGCGCCATCAGCCGCATGAAGATGGGCAGGTCGTCCACGAAGTAGCGCTTCCACAGCCGCGTGGGCTCCTGCAGGAAGCGGTAGGCCCACTCCAGCCCGGCCTGCTGCATCCACACTGGCGCGCGCCGCACCCGCCCCGCCAACATGTCGAAGGCGCCGCCGACGCCCATGCACACGGGCACGTTCAGCCGGTGCATGTGTGCGCGGATCCACTCGTCCTGCCGCGGCGCGCCGAAGGCCACGAAGAGCATGTCCGGCTGCATCTCCTGGATCAGCCGCACGGTCTTCTCGTCCTCGTCGGCCGAGAACGCGTTCACGACCGGCGGCGCGTAGGTCCCGACGATGCGCACACCGGGACAGCGCTGGCGCAACACGACCGCGGCCGCCTCGGCCACGCCGGGTCCCGCGCCCAGCAGGAAGATTTTGTAGTCGTTGGCGACGGCGAGCTTGGCGCACTCTACGATGAGTTCGATGCCGGTGACGCGCTCGGGCAGCGGATCGCCCAGCAGGCGCGCGCCCCACAGCAGCGGCATGCCGTCCGGCACGGCCAGGTCGGCGGCGTTGATCAGGTGGTGGAAAGCGCGGCTCTCCAACCCCAGGCGCAGGAAGTCGACGTTGACGGTCATGACCTGATGGGGGCGTCCCGAGCGCACGAACGCGTCGATGTGCGATACGGCTCCCTTGATGTCGATTTTATCGATCCACATGTCTAGCAGGTTTACACGGTAGCGCATTACGATGCCCTCTTCTTTGGTTTAACCTCGATCGGCGGGCTGTACCGTCTATCAGGCCGTAACAAAATGGTAACAGACCGTGGTTAAGATCCGGTTACGATTTGGGGCCTCTGGGCGTTAAGATTCGGTTACGATTCGCGCATAGCGGTTAAGATTGGTTAAGGGCCGCCGGAGCGGCCCAACACCCCCGCTCCGACAAAGCCTTTTCGCGGCAATAATTATGCTGTAGTCGCACTTTAGATAGCGGCCTATCGTCTCCGCGGGCAGCGGAGTGGGGGCCGGCGCTCCCAGCGGAGACGGCGCGGCACGCTCTCCGCGCATTATGTCGTCCGACTAATCCACAACGCTCGCCCATTCGTATTACAATAGAGGGAACACTGGCAACACGGGGAAGCGCCGGCATGGCTGGCGTGGGCGAAGACGGCGCCCTCGACGACCCAGCGGAGCCAGGAGTTTTGATCTAGAAGGAGGATGCGCCCGATGACTGTCGCTCACGTGAGGCCCATGTCCAGATCCGCCGCCGCCGTGCAAGAGTATCGCGAGGCTATTGACACGCTGCTCTTGCTCGAGCGCCTGGCGGCGTCGTTGTACTACACCGCGCTGACCTCGCCCGCGGTGATGCACAACCCCGCGCTCGGCGGCCCGTCCGCCAACCCCAACAATCCGGGCCTCCCGCCCGGCGGCAACCCGGCGCAGGTGCGCTACCTGCAGGCCGCGCTCGACGCGGAGGTCAAGCACGCGGATCTCCTGATGGAGCTCGGCGCGCGCTCGACGGTGGAGCGCTTTTATTTCCCGGCCGTGATGTTCACGCGCCTGGGCTCGCCGCTCGACCGCGCGAGCTTCCTCGGCGCGCTCGATATGCTGGAGACGGTCTGCGTCGGCGCCTACGCCGCGGCGGCTGTGTCCTTCGCGCGCCTCGGCCGGCTCGACCTCGCGGGCATGGCCGCCGAGATCATGGGGGTGGAATCGGAGCACCGCACGCTCGGCCGCGTCATCGGCGCGGTCTTGCCCGCCAATAACCATACACTCGAGACGGCCCCGTTCGACGCGGTGACGCAGGCGGCCGACGCGGTGCGGCCGTTCGTGACGGGACAGCGCTTCCTCTTCGCGGCCGGCCCGGTCCGCGCGATCGCCGTGCCGTCGCGCAGCCAGACGGCGTGGGCGATCGGCAAGCATGGCACACGTCTCGTGCGCAAGTATTAGGGGGGAAATGATGATGAACGATCAGAACAATAACCGCGAGTGGACGCAGGAGCCGACGCGCGCGCGCTTCCTACAGGGCACGGCCGCGGTCGGCGTGGGCGTGCTCGCCGCCGGGCTCGCCGCGCCGCGCGTGGACGCGGCGGCGGCGGCCGCGGCGCCCACCGATGACGCGAGCGTGCAGGATATCCTCAACGTCGCCCTCGTGGCGGAGCAACTGGCGACGACGTTCTATTACACGGGTCTCACCACGCGCGCGATCGCGGGTACGCCCCAGGTCGCCGGCGCGTCGGCCGACCCCAACCGGGTGTCGCCGAACGGCAGCGTGGCCAATGTGGCCTACCTGCAGGCGGCCCTCGATCAGGAGCGCAAGCACGCCGAGATCCTGTCCAACGCCGGCGCGGTCTCGCCCCACACGGGCTTCTATTTCCCGGCCACGACGTTCGCGCGACTGGGCTTCACCAGCCACGCGGGGACGTACCTCGCGGTGCTCGACCACCTGGAGACGGCGTTTATCAGCGCCTATATCGCGGCGGTGAAGCGCTTCGGCGCGCTGGGCCGGCCCGACCTCCTGACGGTCTCGCTGCGCTTCCTGGGCGTGGAATGCCAGCACCGCGCGCTCTACCGCGTCATCTCGCAGGACGACCCCGCCGACAACGTGACGCTCGAGGTGGGCGAGTTCGCGCGCGTCGCCGACGCCGCGGCCGCGCTCGCCCCCTTCGTCACGGGGCAGGGCTTCAGCGGCGGGTCGACGGGGCGGATCGCGCTGCCGGCGTCGGCCGATGTGGACCGCTTGGTCGGCCGCAACGTAAGCCTTTGACACGCCTCGCGCTAGAACCATAGCAGTATAACAAAGGAGTTGTGCGATGGCGCAAGAGGGAACGCGGCGCGGCGCGCGGGGGCCGGCCATCAGCCTCACAGCGGCGCCCGAAACGGTGCAGCTCAACCCTGGCGACCGGGCGGAGGTGCGCCTCGTCGTCGAGGCCACGGACCCCAACGCTCCGCCTACCCGCTATCACCTCGATGTCACAGGCTTGCAGCGGCGCTGGTACACCCTCGGTGAGACGGACATCCTACTCGGTCCGGGCGCGCGCGCGACGATCTCGCTCGTCCTCCACCCCGTGCCGGGCAAAGTGTCCCCCGGCCGCTACCCCTTCCGCGTGAAGGCGACCTGGCCGGCTAACCCGTCGATCGGGGCGTCAGCCGTCGTTACGCTGACCGTCGCGGCGGCCGCGGAGCCTGGCGACGCGGCGCTGGGGCCATTCACGGCCGCGGCGGCGCCGTTGGCGCAACCGGCGCGACTAGCCACCCGGCCCACCGCTATGATAGCGGAGCAACCGGCGGGGCGGCCCGTCGACGCGCCGCCGGAGCGCCAGCCCCCGACCGTACCGTGGACAGCGGCGGCAGGCCCTGCCCGGAGGCGGCGTATTCCTCTGGCGGTGGGGCTGGGCGTCCTCCTCATCCTGTTGCTCGGCGAGGGCGCGGTCCTGGCCTCACGCCTTGGCGCGTCACGCCCCGCGGCCAATCGTACCGCCGCGCCCGCGGCCAATCGTACCGCCGCGCCCGCCGCGACCCCAACCGCCCCGATCCTGCCAGCCCGGGCTGCCCCAGGGCGGACGCCGTACGGCATCGTCGCGGGCGCGGTCGCGCGCGCGCCCGTGATCCGGCGCTTCATGGTCATCCGGGGCGGCCCCGGCCGCCCCGCTACGCTCGTCTGGCAAACCGCGTATGCCGCCGTGGTGACGATCAACGGCCACGCGGTGGCGTCAGGGGGAACGCACGCGATCGACCCGTCGATCTACGGGTCGACGTACAGCTTGCGCGCCCGCGCGGGCGGACGCGTCGCAACGGCACAAGTCCGCGCCGTCGCGGCCGACCCCATCGCGGTAGCGGCCACGGTCCCCGTCGCCCTGGTCAACCTGGCCGCGCTGCGCTTCGCGGACAGAGCAGTCGGCGCGACGGGGACGGCCCGGACCGTGCGCGTCGTCAATCTGGGTCCGGGAGCCCTCGTCATCGCGCGGACGTCGCTCGACGGGGACCGCCAAGACTTCGCCATCCATGACAGCTGCGCGGGCCACACGCTGCCGGTCGACGCGTCCTGCACGATCGACGTGCGCTTCGCGCCCACGCGACGCGGCGCGCGCCACGCCAGCCTGACCCTCGCCGACAACACGGCGGTCGGGTCCCACCGCGTCCTCCTGGATGGCGTTGGCCTGTAGCATACCTCTCGCCACGGCGCCCCTCGACCACGGCCACGTCGTGTCCCCGCCATAGGCTACACTGTATGTTATGATCGAAAGGTCAACGCGTTGCGCGCGTGGGCACGGCGCCCCGTGACGCGGCGGGACGGCCGGTACGCCCCGGAGATAGAGCATATAGTGCTGGAGGAGTCATGGTATTGAAGGTCGCGCTCGCGCACGATTACCTCAATCAGGAGGGCGGCGCCGAGCGCGTCGCACGGGTGTTCTGCGACACGTACCCGGATAGCCCCCTCTATACGTCGCTCTACGACGCGGCGGCGATGGACCCCTCCTGGCGCGACCGCGACATCCGCACCAGCTTCATGCAACGCCTGCACCCGTCGTTGCGCGTGGCCAAGGGGCTGCTGCCACTCTACCCCTTCGCCTTCGAGGCGTTCGACGTCTCGGACTACGACGTGGTGCTCAGCTCGTCCAGCACCTTCGCCAAGGGCATCCAGACCGGCCCCAAAACCTGCCACGTCTGCTACTGCCACAGCCCCGCGCGCTACGCCTGGATGTACCACGACTATGTGTCCGCCATGCGGTTGGGCCGCGCCGGCCGCGCCGTCTTGCCGGCCGTGGTGTCGCCGCTGCGCGTGTGGGACTTCACGGCGGCCCAACGCGTCGACCATTTCATCGCCAACTCGCGCAACACGGCCGCGCGCATCGCCAAGTTCTACCGGCGCGAGTCCACCGTGCTGCACCCGCCGATCGACGTCGAGTCCTTCGCGCCGGCGTCCTCGACCGCGCCCTATTTCCTGGTGCTGGCGCGATTGCTGCCCTACAAGCGCATCGATGTGGCGGTTGAGGCCTTCAATCGGCTGGGCTGGCCGCTGCTCATTGTCGGCGGCGGCCCCGACGCGGCGCGGCTGCGCGGGCTGGCGGGGCCCACGGTGCGCTTCGCGGGACGGGTCGACGACGCCGAGGCGCGGCATCACCTGCGGCACTGCCGCGCGCTCATATGGCCGGGGGAGGAGGACCTGGGCATCGCGCCGCTCGAGGCGCTGGCGTCGGGCCGGCCGGTCGTGGCCTACCGCGCGGGGGGAGCGGTGGAGACGCTGGTCGAGGGGGTGACGGGCCGTTTCTTTGACCGCCAAACGCCCTATGCCTTGATGGATGTGCTGCGCTCGTTCGATCCCGACGGCTACGACCCGGCCGTGCTGCGCGCGCATGTCGCCGAGTTCGACGTGCGTATCTTCAAGCGCCGGTTGCGCCAATTCGTGGAAACCGCGGCGGAACGGCGCGCCGCCGGGGACGGGCCCTGGGTGGCGGGCGCCCTCCCCGACTCACGGGAGCGCCTCGACCGCTGAGATCGTCGTCTGGCCGCTCCCTCACGCGGTTGTCGGATCGCCGGGATCGACCTTGCGTGGCCAACAATCACGGGCCGTGCCCTGACACGATCAGGGGCTTCTCCTTATGCAGGGCGTCCATCACCCTCTGGTCCAGACGCAGATGGGCGCGCACCAACTCGGGCGGGGTCAGCGCCAACCACTGGTTCAGCGACATGCCGGCGTAGTGGTCGCTCTTGAACAGCTCCAGGTAGCGCAGCGTCGTGTCGCCAGTGTTCTCGATCGGCACGCCGAAGTTCTTCGCCAGCACGTCCCTGGGCGTGTGCGCGAACCAGTCGGTGAGCAGGAAGGTCGAGTTCTCGGAGAAGGCGCCGTTGTCGAACACCAGCAGGAACTCGCAGCCCTCCGCCAACCCCTGGATCGAATGGGGAATGCCGGGAGGGAAGAACCACAGGTCGCCCACGCCGACATCGTCCACGAAATTACGCCCCTCCGGGTCGACCGCGGTGACGCGGGCGCGCCCGTCGAGCAGGTAGGCCCACTCGGATTGCTTGTGCCAGTGCAACTCGCGCACGCCGCCTGGCGTCAGGCGCATGTTGACGCCGGCGATGGTGGTGGCGATCGGCAACTCGCGCACCGTCACTTCGCGCGCCCAGCCGCCCTCCTCCAGCCGGTTGTGCGCGGCGGAGAACGAGAACCACAGGTTGGGGACCGTGCCGTGGTCGGTCTCGGGCGGGGTCAATATATCGGGGTTCAGCCGGTCCAGCGCCACGTTGCGCGGGCCGGGATCGGTCGCGCCGCGGCCATCCTTCAGCGGCTGCGGCGCATCTTGCGTGGCCTTTGACTCATTAGTCATGTCGCGTCCTTTCTTCTCCAGGAACTCGCTCAGCAGGAACGTCTGCTGGTGCAACCGCCGCGCGTCCTGGTCGTCGGGCAGGATATTGGTCAACTCGTCGCGGAAAACCGCCGTGCAACTCGGCTCCAGCCCCACCACCGGGATGCCCGCCTGTATCTGCGGCCGCAGAGCGTCCAGGGTCCGCGGCAGCAGGCGCTCGGCCAGGTCGAGCATGCCGTAGTCGTAGAGCGGCCGGCCGCAGCAGAGCGATTGACGCGGGACCGTGACCTGGAAGCCGGCCGCTTCGAGCACCTCGACGGCGGCCTGCGCCGTCTGGGGGTGGAAGTGGTTGTTGAAGGTGTCGGGCCACAGGATCACCTGGGGGCGGCCCTCGTTGTGTACGGGGCGCTGCCGGAACCACTCCTTGAACGTGTAGGGGGCGAAGGCGGGGATCTCGCGTTGCGGCGCGAGGCCGGCCGCCCGCTTGGCCACGTTGCTCAATACGGGCGCGTGGGCGCCGAAATTGACCAGGCCCGGCGCGTATTTGGCGAGGCGCGCCCACCAGTAGATCAGGCCCATGGCATAGGCGCTGGGCGGCCGCAACCGGCCCTTGTAGTAGTGCGAGAGGAACTCGGCCTTGTAGGTAGCCATTCGGAGTAGACCTGGCCCTCACCGTGCTCACCCGAGAGCGAGCCGCCGTAGCTCAACACCAGGTCGGCCGCGTCGTCGATGAAGCGACGGTAATCTTGGACACCCTCGGCGGTCCTGAGATCGAACGAGATGCGCGTGTGCAGGCAGCCCTGCCCGAAGTGACCGAAGAAAGCCGTCTGGTAGCCGTACTTATCCAGCACTTTTTGGAAGTCGCGCAGGTAGTCACCCAGCTTCTCCGGCGGCACGGCCGCGTCTTCCCAACTCGGCCAGGTGAAATGCTCACCGGGGACGGCCAAGGAGGCGCCGACGCCGCCCTCGCGGGCCGTCCAGATCTTGCCCTGCCGCGTCGGGTCGTCGAAGAACGTGATGGCCGGCGCGTTTTGCTGCTTCTTGAGTTCGTCGATCAGCGGGCGCGCCTTGCTTTCGACCTCCGCCTTGCTCTGGCCGCCGAACTCGGCCAGCAGCCAACCTCCGCCCGGCGGCAGCAGGGCGATGCCGGCGTCGAACCCGCCCTTCTTGCGCTCGTCCTCGTTGAGGCGGCGGTCGAAGCCTTCCAGGCCGATGGGCCCGTACCGCATGACCTGCGGGACGTGGTCCCCCGCGTGGTAGGCGTTGGCATCGCGACAGCAACATGCGATGCGCTGCATAAATTGTGTCAATTAATCACGACGCGATACATTGGTCACGCGTTCATGCGTCAGGGACGGGCACGCCGGTCAGCGCCACCCTCACCTTCTCAGCAGGTAAATGGGGGGCGCGTCCGTCCGCTGGCATAGACAAGGCCTGCTCGACGCGGGCCAGTCCGTCCTCTTGTAACGCGGGGGGGCGCGCCTGGTACAGCGCCACCAGGCGCGCCTCATCGGCGCGCAGCAGATAGACGGACAGGTCCATGTCCAGGTTGGGCCGATCAAGCAGCACGGTCCGGACATGCGCGAGCAGGGCATACAACTGGGCGTCGCTTAATTGGTCGAGGCGCGATTGATCGAGGCGCGAGCGGCGACGGCGCTTGGGCTGTGTGACCATCGGTGTTACTCCAGGGGGCGTATCATAAGCGCTGATGCTCTATGAGCTATCCGCGCGGGTGAACTCTTTCTATACCCGTTTAACTAGACGCGGGATGGGCGTCCGCGGAGTTTCCACTTCGATGTACGGCCGCGGCCGCCATTGCCCGCGTGTGTACGACCGCTTCCACGTCACGGGGCGCTCATCCCACATGCTTTCACCATAGCAACCACCTATTAACAGACGGGTAAATCAAGTGTAAAAAATAATAAACGGCCAGCATGTCTTTAAGGGGGCGCGACGAGGCGATACCCGGAGCCCCACTCCGTCTGGATGTAGCAGGGCCGCGCGGGATCGTCGCCCAGTTTACGGCGCAATCGCCGCACGAACACCCGCAGGTAGTGAACCTCGTCGCCATACTGCGGCCCCCACACGCGCTCCAGCAAATAGCGGTAGGGGAGGGACCGGCCGGCGTGACGCGCCAACTCCTCCAACAAGCGGTACTCGGTGGTGGTCAGGCGCACCGTATCGCCCCCCCGCACGCGCACCTCGTGCGTCACGCCGTCAAGGGAGAGGGCGCCCACCGTGAGCGGCGCGGCGGCCAGAGGCGGCGGCGCTTCCTCGCATGTCCCCTGACGCGTCCCCGCGCTCCGCCGTACGAGCGCGCGCAGCCGCGCCAGGAGTTCGAAATGGTCGAAGGGTTTGGTCAGGTAGTCGTCGGCGCCGAGGTCGAGCGCGCGCACTTTGTCCGACGTGCTAGCGCGCACGGTCAGCATCAGAATGGGCGCCTGCGAGACCGCGCGGATGCGCCGGCAGACCGCGAAGCCGTCGGAACCGGGCATCTCCACATCGAGCACCACCAGGTCCGGCCGCTCCCGACTGAAGCAGCGCAGCGCCTCGGCGCCGTCGGCGGCGAGAGTCACCCGGCAATCCGGCCATATCATGCGCACGCCGTAGGCGACCATCCGGGCGATGGCGTCGTCATCGTCGGCGACGAGTATCGTGAGCGTCATGGTTGTCCTCCCCCCACGCCGTCGCGGGGGAGGGCGACGATGAAGGCCACGCCGCCCTCCTCCCGGCGCTCGGCCCACACGCGTCCGCCGTGCAGTTCGACGATAGCCCGCGCCACGGCCAACCCGAGTCCCGAGCCGCCCGCCGGCGTGTCGAGGCGGTAGAAACGCCCGAAGACGTTCTCCACCTCCCCCGCGGGTATGCCGGGGCCATTGTCACGGACGGTGAGACGGACCTCGCGGTCCGTGAGCTGGCCGGAGACCACCACGCGCGTCCCCGGCGGCGTGTGGCGCTGCGCGTTGGACAGGAGGTTGAGCAACACCTGCTCCAGCAGCCGCGCGTCTCCCACCAGCGGCAGCGGCCGCGGGAGATCGAGTTCCAACTCTTGCCCCTTATCTCCGAGTAACGGCCGGACGACCGTGACCGCTTGCGCGATGACGGCGCGCAGATCGAGCGGCGCCCGCTCCAGACGCAGCGCCCCCGCATCCAGTTGGTTGACGGTAAGGAGATCGTTAATGCGCACGCGGAGGCGCTCGACGTTGTCGTCGATATCTTGCAGCAGCCGTTGCTCGTCGGGTCCGAGCCGGGCGGACACGCCGGTCTGAAGCAGACCAACCCCCAACCGCACGGCGGTGAGCGGCGTCTGCAGGTTGTGTGAAACCATCGTGATAAAGTCGGCGCGCAGATGGTCGAGATCCACCAGACGCGCGACCTCCGCTAGCTCGGCGCGGTGGACCATTAGGCCAAGCCAGCTGGACACGGCTTCGAGAAAACGCAGATCCTCCGCCGAGAATTGATCCGGCCGCGTCGACACCGCCTCCACCACGCCCCGGCTTGCCCCGTTCACCATCAGAGGCGTGATCATGGCCGACCGCACACCGAGACCCTGCGTCAAGCGGTCCATCGCGGGGTCCTGGTCGGCCCGCCCCGTCGTATACGGGGCGCCGGTCCGAAACGCCTCCACGGCGCGCCCACCCGCGTCGAAGGGAAAACGGTCCAGTCCGATCTCCCGCTCACGCCGCCCCAGCGGTGTATCGCTGACGCCGGCGGCGACGAGCGCCTCGGGCGCCAATTCGTGGAGGAAAACGCCGATCTTGTCAGCCCCCAGGGTCTCGGTTACGCGCTGGCTAGCCTGATCGAGCACATCCGTGAGCGCGGTTGCCTGGATCGCCAGCAACCGCTCCAGTGTTTCTAAATACCGATCCCGCTGCCCCTGCGTGGGCGTCATATCCATCCCCCATGAAAGTCGCCGCTGCTACGGGGCGCATGCCGTGTTTCCGCCGCGCGTGTATTCATAGGGGCCTGCTCCCAATCTATCAAGTTTCGTACCGCTACGAATGAGTCTGGGTGCGGGCTACTTTTTCGCGCTGATCACCGCGGCACGCGTGGGCGTCGGCGTGGGCAGCGGCGTCGCGCCCGGACGCCCCTTGCTCGGTCGAAGCTAGCGCGGCGACGACGTCGGACGCGTAGGTACGCAGGGCGAGCAGCATGACGAGACCGCTGAACAACAGGACGGGCAGGGTGAGCAGGAAGGCGTCGCGCAGCCCCCCGTCCCGCCGCCAGCTAAGACGCCCGAAAGCACGCCGATCAGGCGCGGCGCCGCGCCTTCGAGGATGGTACGCAGCACCTGGCGGATCGCCTCGGCGCGCCCGCGTAGGCGCGGCACGATCACATCGAGGCGCACGGCGTCCAAGGGCGGCCCCGCGCCCGCGACAGAAGAGTGTAGCGTCAGTCGATAAATGGGGCGTCTCCACATACCCGTTATATTTTTGTCCGTTCGCACACAACAGTATAGACATGCTATGCTGGTGGGTACCATCAGCGCTACGTGACCGTGCATCGTGCGTGGCACGCGTCCCATACGACGCACGGTCATGTGGCATGGCACGCGGCAAACCCCATGCGGCGCTGTCCCCGCACGACGATAAGCCCCATGGCCTAGCTGCCGCTCCCGCCGAGGAGGAGGTTGAAGACGCCCATGACTGAGGACAATGTCGGAGAGAACGCACCCTTGGCGCCTATTGATATCGACGTCGTCGCCACCTTCCCACCGCGCGAGGACGGCATCGCCACGTTCACGCGCGACCTGCTCGAGGCCGTCTGCGCGGACGAGGTGGGCATCACGGCCCGCATCGCCGCCATCACTGACCCTGGGTCCTACTACGCCTACCCGCGTCAGGTGCGCTGGGAAATCGACCAGGGCGACCGCGAGAGTTACGCCGAGATCGGCCGCGCTATTTCGCGCACCGACGGAGCTGTCGCCGCGATCCAGCACGAGTTCGGCCTCTTCGGGGTGTGGGGCGACCCAATCGACGACTATACGCCGGCCTTGCTCTCGACCCTGGACAAGCCGATCGTGACGACCCTGCATACGGTGCTGCCGCAACCGCGGCCGGACATCCGCGACGCCGTGCGCCTTCTGTGCGATCGCAGTGCCGCAACGGTGGTGATGGTCAACGTCGGGGCCAAGATCCTGGTCGAGGACTACGAGGTGGACCCGGACCGTCTCGTGACTATCCCGCACGGCGTCCCGAACGTGCGGCGCGGCGACCGCGAAGAGGTCAAACAGGAGCTGCGCCTGGACGGCCACACCGTCATCTGCACCTTCGGCCTGCTCAGCCGCGGCAAGGCCGTCGAGAACGTCATCAGCGCCATGCCGGAGGTCGTGGCCCGCCACCCCGACGCGCTGTACCTGGTGATCGGCACGACACACCCGCAGATCCGCAAGATCGAGGGCGAATCGTACCGCCAAGAGTTGACGGCGCTGGCGCGCGAGCTCGGCGTCGCGCGGCAAGTGCGTTTCGTCAACCAATATCTCACCTTGGACGACCTGGTGCGCTACCTGCAGGCGACCGACGTCTACATCACGCCCTACCGCGACCGCAACCAGATCACCAGCGGAACGCTCTCCTACGCCCTGGGCCTGGGCCGCGCTATCGTCAGCACACCCTATGTCTACGCCTCCGAGGCGCTGGCCGAAGGGCGCGGGCTGCTGGCCGAGTTCGACAGCCCCGAGAGCATCGCGCGCTGCGTCAACCTCTACCTCGACGACCCCGTGTTTCGGAGCAACACCGAAGAGCGCGCGCTCACGTACGGCCAGGAGATGGCATGGACGCGCGTCGGCGAGCGCTACGCCGCGTTGTTCCGCCGCGTCGCGGCCGGCGAGCCCGTTGGAGGATGACCCCGCGTCACGACACGGACACGCGGCAGAGAAACGTATAAACGGACAATGGATATGAGCGACGTGATCATCATCGGCGGCGGGATAGTTGGAGCGAGCGCCGCTTATCACCTGGCGCGGAACAGGCTCAGTGTGACCCTGGTCGATCGCGCCGATGGAGGCCAGGCGACCGCCGCGGGCGCCGGCATCATCTCCCCCGCGACCAGCGTCACGCCCCCCGCGGCGTACTTTCCGCTGGCCTTTAAGGCCGTCGAGCACTACCCGACCTTGCTCGCGAACCTGGCCGAAGATGGCGAGACAGCGACGGGATACGAGGTCACCGGCGCCCTTTTTGTAGCGATCAGCGACGAGGAAGCGGCGCGCCTGCCCGCCGTCCAGCGCCTCGTCGAGGAGCGTCAACTGGCGGGCGTGAGCCACATCGGCACGGTCTCGCGGGTGGGCGCCGCGGGGGCGCGAGACCTATTCCCGGCCTTGGACCATATCGAAGACGCCTTTCATGTGGCGGGGGCGGCGCGGGTCGACGGACGCCTGCTGCGCGACGCCCTTCGACGGGCCGCCCGGAAACGCGGCGCGACCATCCTCCACGGCGACGCCGCGCTGACGCGCGACGGCGCCCACGGCGTCCATGTGACGGTGGATGGACGCGCCGTTCCCGCGGACGCTGTCGTCATCGCGGGAGGCGCGTGGTCGAACAGGCTCGCGGAGACGCTGGGCGTCGCGCTCCCGGTCTACCCACAGCGCGGTCAGATCCTGCATCTGGATATGGGCGAGACAGAGACGAGCCAGTGGCCCATCGTGCTCGGGTTCCACGCGCACTACATCCTCACGTTCCCGCGCCATCGGGTCGTGGCCGGAGCCACCCGCGAGGACGACGCCGGGTACGACGACCGCGTCACCGCGGGCGGTGTCCACGAAGCGCTCGGCGAGGCGCTGCGCGTGGCCCCCGGTTTGGCCTCCGCCACATTGCGCGAGGTACGGGTCGGGTTGCGTCCGGCCAGCCCCGACAAACTCCCCATCCTGGGGGCGGCGGCCGGCCTACGCGACGTGTACTTGGCTACCGGCCACGGCGCGTCAGGGCTGCAACTCGGCCCCTACTCCGGAGCGCTGGTCGCGGACCTGCTCCAGGGCAAGGCCGCCCCCCTCGACCTGGCGCCCTTCGCGCCAGAGCGGTTCCAACCCGCTACGTTCCAACCCGCTGCGGGGCTCGACTAGGCGTTCCCCACGGTTGGATGGCCGGGTGTGTTCGACCAACTCATGAGCGAGACCGCGCGGGCACTGGCCGCGCTTCGTGCGGAAGGTCCGTTCGACGATCTCTCGCCACAGGAACAGGGCAAGCGATTTGCCCGCCACATCGGGGACACGCCGCTCGTGCGTCTGTTGCACCGCGCGCGTAAGGGGCAGTTAACCCTTCCCGATCTTGCGCGACGCTACAGCACACCCGAGGATGTCGCGCGCTTGGTCAGTGACATGAAGAATGGAGATGGAGCGCCCCTGGCTAGCGGGCAGTCCCAGCAGGCCTGGACGCCGCAGGCGGCGCTATGGAGATGCAACAGCCCCTGGCCGTCCAGCGCGCCCGGCTTGCGCAGGCGATGGCCGGAGCCCTGCAGGATAGCGAGGACCGCGCGCTGCGGCTCGGAGTCCTCGCCCAGCGGCAGTTGCTCGACCGTACGCCAGGCGTGCTCCTCCAACGCCGCGTCGTCCCGCGTGTGGGCGAGGGCCAGCGCGAATGGTATCACGACATTGACGCCCATCTCCACGGCGCGGTTGTGTCCGATCAGCGCTGTCTTGGCCGTCTTGGAGCCGGATACAGCGGCAGGCGCCGCGCTTGTAACGTGGACTTCCAGCGCCGCGACCAGGGCTGAGGCGTCATGGCGCTCGAGGGGAGCCAGCAGCGCCGCCGCGAGCCCGTCGCGCGCCGAGCGGGCGGCAAGGACGGCCATGCCATGCAGCCGCGCCTCGGGGCGGTTGGCGGGGCGTACCCCCGCGCGCACCCAGACGTCGCCGCGCAGGGGCGACAGCGGCCATAGATCACTATACTCGGCCCACAAGCGGGTGAGTGGATCGTGCGCGTCGGCGGGCAACAAACCGGCGAGTCCGAGCAATACGGCCGTAGCGATGCTCTCAGCGCGGAGCGTGCCCTTGCCGGCCAGCAGGTCGTGTAGCCGCTCGATAGGCGCGCGCTCGGCCAGCGCCGCGCAGGGCCGGCGATTACGGCTGTAGCCCGCCGCGTCGAGCAGGGCCGTGAAAAGGGCCTGCTCGGCGCCCAGCCCGTCGATCTGCGCCTCTAGCGCGGCGGCCTTGCCCTCCAGACGCGTCCGGCCCGCCTGCCGCACGATCGCCCGTATCGCGTCCGTCGTCAGCCCTGGCGCCACGCGACAGGGCTGCGCGATGGGGCGATCGTCCGCCGTCGTCAGCGGGACGGCCAGGGCCGAGCCGAGCGCGAGGACAGGCACGGGACGTCCGTCGGCGCGCAGGCACGGCGAGCCGTCGTCGTCGAGCACGACGTGCAGCGTCACCCTGTTGTACGCGGGGTCGGCGCGGTGCCCGTGCGCGATCCAGTCGCGCGCGCGCAGATGGACCTCGACATCCCCCGTGCGCACCCTCCCCGCGCCATCAGCCAGGATAGCGTCGCGGAAGTCGGGGCCGCCCGTGCCGGTGCGGCGGCCGGGGTAGACGACGTGTACAGCGTGGCCATCCGTCGTGGTCAGGTCGTCGGCGGAGAAGGCGCGCGTGGCCCACAGGCGGCACAGATCGTTCTCGTCGGCGACGCGCCGAGGTTCGCCGGCTCCGATGTCCGCGAGCCCCACCCGCGCGACGGCCGCGCGCGCATCGGTCGATGTAGTAGGGTTGGTCTCAGCCATCGGCGTCACGGAGCGTGCCCAGGCTGGCCAGGTCGGCCGGTGTGTTGACGTTGGCGAAGGCCGTCGCGGGGATGCCGTAGCGCGCCAACTCCGCGTCGTCGACGACGCGCACGCGCAGACCGGGCGCCGTCGTCAGGCCGCGCATCGCCAGGCGATCCTGCCGGAGCAGGCGCGCGGCGACAGGCCGGCCGGCCGGCCCGTAGCGGGCGTGCAGCGGCTGGTCACGTCCGCCCAGTCGCGGCAGTACGACGTCGGCCGCGTCAGGCGCGCACAGCAGGCGCAGCGCGCGGACGTCGAGGCAGGGCATGTCGCAGGCTACGAGCAGCACGCCGCGCCCTGGATAGGCCGTGAGCGCGGCGTGCAGGCCACCGAGCGGACCACGGCCGGGCGTTTCGTCGGTGAGGAACGGTACGACGCCGGCGACGGGCACGGCCGCCCTAAGAGAACGGGCGCGCTCCGGGGTCGAGACCACCACCGTCACCTCCTCCAGCCCCGCATCATGGAGCCGCGTGATCGTGCGCTCCAGCAGCGTCGCCCCTCCGTCGAGCCGCAGCAGCGCCTTGTCTTGTCCCATGCGCCGGCTCGCGCCGCCGGCGAGCACGACGCCAACGCACGCAAGCCCTGCCGTTAACATGTTATTATCCGCCATCAACCAGATGCAAGAAGGCCCGTGCGGAAAGGTACTCGATGCTTTGGTATACGAAACGCCCATCAGCCTGACGCGGAGGGTAGTCGTGTGTATTTTCGGAAACGACGTACTGAGCATTGCCGACGACGGCCGCGGCCCAAATCGGCTGATCCCAGTCATCAAGCAACGTATCCCATGCAGCCGGATATGGTGGAAGAGGCAGAACAACGTCAAACGTAGGCAATAACCAATCCATCATTAGTTTTGCCGCCAAGCTACATCGCTGCTCGTTAGCGGTGGAAATATCACCCCCTGTTCTGTCCTTAATCCAGCGCCACGCTAAGACGCGGTTAAGCTCGGCAATAATCCAAGGCGACCAGATGGCGGTAAACAGGCCAATTTGCGCGGCTTGCTGCAAGTCCCGGCGCAATGTGAATGGGACGAGCGAACTGGTGTCGATGACGGCTTTAATTTGAGTAGGCATGGGGCTTTCTCGTGTTATACGACGCGCTATGTATTACTTCGCCTTTGCCATGGTAATGTCCCTGGTCGGGAAGCTGAGAGGTCACGCAATTGTTCGTCCGTCAATCCGTCTTCGGTACCGAAGTCAGAGGCATCGTGCGCCCTATCGGAGGCGCGAATCGCGCGCACCTGGTCGCTGTCCTGCACGCGTTCGATCTCCGAGAGGGGGATCAGCGTGCGGCCATCCCGCGTGACGCCGTGGATAAATCCAAGGCGACTCCATCCCTTGACAACGTTCTCGGAGCGCACATCCAGGAGATCAGCGGCCTCGGCCGTCGTCAGCAGGCGTTCCGACTCCAGCTCCTGTAGCGCACGGTCGAGCCGGCGCACCGCTTCCGCGGTCTTGCCTTCCGCCGCGTCCGTGCGGGCCTGTCGCAACTCTTGGCGTAGGTCGGTGATGCTCACAAGTAACTCCTCTGTGTGTTTCCAGAGTCGTGGGAGGCGTCGCGCTGTCAGCTAATGATACTGGACATGTGGCGCATCTATCAAGCGGACGTAAGCGGCGGGGCGCCTCCAAGCAGACCTTGCAAGGTCCGTCTCCTGCCATGACCTTTTAAGGTCAGGCCGCGTCTCACAATCGCGGAGGGCGCCCCGCGCAGCGGTCTAGGGCGCGCCGAAGTAGGTGAGGCCCAGGGCCAGCGTGACGACGATGAGCGTGGCGCTGATGACGTTGCTGGCGAGGGCGTAGGCGCGCGGGTAGCGCGGGCTGCTGAAGGGGATGAGCAGCGCGAGGACGCCGCCCGTGAGCAGTCCGCCGAAATGGGCGAACTTGCTGATGCCGGGGATAAAGCTGATGGCGATGTTGATGGCCAGCAGGCCGGCCAGGCTACCGAAGAGCGCCCGCGACACATCGGCCCCGATCACGCCGCGATTGCGCCAGGAGCCGACCAGCATGGCCCCCAGAATCCCGAAGATGGCCCCTGACGCGCCCGCGCCCAGCCCCGGCTCCAGCAGCGCCGCCGCGATGTTACCGGCGACACCCGTGGCGAGGTAAATACCCAGGAAGCGCAGCGATCCGTAGAAGCGCTCGGCTATGCTGCCGAGCCAGACCAGAGCCAGCGAGTTGGTCACGATGTGCACGAGGCCGATATGCAGGAAGCAGGCGGCGAGCAGACGCCAATACTGGTGCGTGGTCAGCATGTCCGGCGTCGTGGCGCCGAGCGTGGCCAGCATTTGGTCCGTCGGATTTAGCGCCCCGCCCGGTTGCAGCGCCTCCAGCCCGAACATAAGCCAGATCGCCACGAGCAGCAATCCGGTGGCCGGTAGAATAGGTCCGAGTGGTGTGTCGATCCCACGCGTGGCAGCGGGGAGGGCGGCCGCGGTCGGGCGTGCGCGGCCCATGATCTGGTCCTGGACCTGGTCGATCTGCCGTGTCACGCCCGCGAACTGCGCGGGAGACAGCTTCTCTTGCGCTTCGCGCAGGCTGGTCAGGTGGTAGCGCTGCAAGACGTACGCGGCGGCGCGGTCGCGCGCCACTCCCTCGGCCGCGCGGTCGCGCGTGTCTTCGTCCACTCCCACCCTATGCTCGTTGTACGCATCCTCGTCAATCATGTCCACAGTGTACCCGGCCATGCCATACACGTCGCGTGGGGATTGGCGGATAGCAGGGCTCGTGCATTATCGGCCGACGACGTGTCTACTGGGACCGCAGCGGTCCTAGTGGAGATGCCCGCGTTTCGCACGCGGAGTCTCTGTGTCCAATAATGCATGTGCCCTAAGGGATAGCAGGAAGGAGGGTGGTGCCGACGGTGGGAGTCGAACCCACATGGGCTTGCGCCCGCAGGATTTTAAGTCCCGTGCGTCTGCCATTCCGCCACGTCGGCTCGTCCATACCGTCAGTATACGACGGATAAGAGGTCGGGGAGAGGAGTTGGAGGCGACGGCCGGAATCGAACCGGCGATAGGGGTTTTGCAGACCCCCGCCTTAACCACTTGGCCACGTCGCCTGGTGGGACAATGACGCCTCTTGCCGTCACGATGACGCGGCGGCTGACAGCGTGCGCCCTTCATTGTACCGCGTACCGCGCACAAGAGAAATGGGCTTTCGACGCTCAACGGCAGCGCGGAAAGCCCATTTCTCTAATGGAGCGGAAGACCGGATTCGAACCGGCGACCCTCTCCTTGGCAAGGAGATGCTCTACCACTGAGCCACTTCCGCTTGGTGCCGAGAGGCAGGATCGAACTGCCGACACCGCGATTTTCAGTCGCGTGCTCTACCAACTGAGCTATCTCGGCGAGGCCCCGGGGCTCCGAGACGCTCCCGGCATTACCCGTTTTTGTTCACGGCACTGATAGTATAGCGCGTCATTTTCGCCCTTGTCAAGGGCGACTTTCTTGCTCTTGCCACGCCCGGATGAGCGCGCGCTCCTTCTCGGTGAGCGCGGCGCGCTCTAGCAAGTCGGGCCGGCGCTCGAAGGTGCGGCGCAGCGCCTGTTCGCGCCGCCACCCCGCCACGGCTCCGTGGTTGCCCGAGAGCAGGATAGGGGGCGCGTCCAGTCCCTGGTAGCTCGCGGGGCGCGTGTACTGTGGGTACTCCAGCAGACCGGCAGCGTGCGACTCCTCCCGCCCCGACTCTTCGTCCATCGCGCCGGGAAGCAAGCGCGTCACCGCGTCGGTCACGACCATGGCTGGTATCTCTCCGCCGCTCAACACGTAGTCGCCGATGGATATCTCGTCCGTCGCGAGGCGCGCGCGCACGCGCTCGTCGACCCCTTCGTAGTGGCCGCACAGCAGGACGAGGCGCTCGTGCGCCGCCAGTTCGTAGGCGACCTGTTGCGAGAAGGGGCGTCCCTGCGGCGTCATCAAGACAACCGGCGTCCCCTCGGGCAGGGCGAGCGAGGCCACGGCGTCGAAGATCGGGCCGGGCATCATGACCATGCCCGCGCCGCCGCCGTAGGGGTAGTCGTCGACGGAATGGTGCTTATCGGTGGCGAAGAGACGGATGTCGAGCGGCGCCACCGTGAGCAGCCCGCGCGCGACGGCGCGCCCCACGACCCCATGCGCGAAGGGGCTCTCGAACACGGTGGGGAAGAGGGTGAGGATGTCAATATGCATCTATAGGCGAGAGGCGAGAGGCGAGAGGCGACAGTAAGAACGCTGGATCCTGGTGATGATGGTCGCTCGTAGTGGTAAACGCAATGTGTAACTCTCCAAGATTGACTACTCGTGGCCCTCTGTCGCCTCTCGCCCGTCGCCCGTCGCCCGTCGCCCGTCGCCCGTCGCCCGTCGCCCGTCGCCTTTCGACTCCGGTAGCAGGCCCGCCATCGGTTCGACGCGCACGAGGCCCGCGTCGGGAGCAATCTCCACCACGACATCACGGATGGCGGGGATAAGCAACTCGCCCAGGGGACCGTGCACGACGTAGACGTCGTTGGCGCCCGTGACGATGACATCGGCCACCGTGCCGAGCTCGCGGCCGTCGGTGGTGACGGCGCGCAGGCCAAGCACGTCCGCGACGTAGAAGGCGCCGGAGGGGAGCGGAGGGGCCTCGGCGCGCGGCACCCCGACCGCGCGGCCGCGGAACTCCTCAGCCGCGTCCACGGTGTCGACGCCGTCCAGCTTGACAGTATAGAAGCGCCCGCGCCGGAAGAAGCCCGTCAGGCTGTAGGGGCGACGGTCGGGACCGAGATAGACGCGCCTGATGTTTTTGACATAAGTGAAATCGGCGTCGAGGCGGATCTTGATCTCGCCCTTCAAGCCCCACGGCGCGGTGAGCGCGCCTACCTCCAGCCAATCGCGGCCGGTTTTGCCCATCGTACCCGTACCCGTCATGGACGCCACGTTGCTACACGATCTCCAGGACGGCCCGCTGGTTATCGCGGGCCGCCCCCGTCTTGATGAGCACGCGCAGGGCGTTGGCGATGCGTCCGCCCCGGCCGATAACTTTACCCAGGTCGTCAGGCGCGACCTGTAGCTGGTAGACCGTGTAGGCGCGCTCCTCGACCTCGGTCACGCGCACCGCCTCGGGGTCGGCGACAAGCTGCCGCGCGACGTAGAGGATTAGCTCACGCATCGCCCCAACTCCTCTTCACGTAACTGTGTCACTGCTCGGCCACGCGTTACGACGCGGGCGTCGTGTCGGCGCCGGCGGCTGGCTCAGGCGCCACTAGCGCCTCCGCCTCGGCCGTGACGGGCTGCGCGTCAACGGCCGCGGTCTGCTCGTCCGGCGTGGCAGCCTCGATGACCGCGGGCGTCGTGCTCGCTTCAACCGGCGTGGGCGCGGCCAACTCGGCAAGGGCGGGCGTCGCGCTCACTTCAACCTGTGCGGGCGCCGCAACCTCAACAGGGGCGGCTGGCGTCGCGGTGATGGTCGTGCGCGCCGACGTGGGGGCGGTGTCCGTCGCGAGCGGCGGGAGCACATCGCCCTCTTTGCGCCAGCGTGGCGCGCGCAGGTCGGCGATTCCAGCGCGGTAGAGCAGCGACGCGACGCTCTCGGTCGGCTGCGCGCCGTTGCCGAGCCACTTGCGCGCTTTATCCGCGTCGATCTGGATCGTCGTGGGCTTGGTGCGCGGGTTATAGAAACCAATGATCTCAATAAAGCGGCCGTCACGCGGGGAATGGCTGTCGGCCACGACGACGCGATAGCTAGGTTGCTTCTTCGCGCCGACGCGGCGCAACCGGATCTTAACTGACAAAAGGGATCCTCCCGGTTCTCTCAAGGTGTGTCATTCTATAGACAAGCGTGAACGGCAGCGGAGGTACAGGCGACCGCTGCTGGTCCTCACGCGATTGTACCACACGGGGCGGAAAGCTACATGCTTCCAAGCGGTTTTGGTTTTCTCGACGCGCTCGCGATAATGCGCGGCGCGCTCCTTGTGAACGTCACGGGTTCACACGTACACCAGCCGCTCCATCAGGTGATCGAGTGTCGCGGCGGGGTCATCGCACAGGCCGCAGTGCGCGCGTGAGACCTGCACGACCGTACTGCGTGGGGCCACGAGCCAGTGGAAGCGTTCAGCCAAGGTCAGCGCGCCGATAGCGCCGGAATCCTTGCCGCCGGCGCAGATGGTTGGAATGACGGCCAGGTGGCGCTCGATCTCGGCAGGGTCGAGGTCCGGCGTCAGCGCGGCCAGGAGCGCACGCTGAGGCGTGACGCGCGCGCCGAGGAAGCGGCGGGCGCGGCAGAAAACGATGACGCCCGCGTTGATGAACTCCTCGCGCTCCACGCGCGGGACCACGCGGATGACCGCGTAGTCATACGAGGCGAGCGCGGACACGGATGGCCTCCTCGACAAACGGGCGGGGGCTCGCCAGGCGGCTCTCCAGGTAGGCGCGATAGGCGTCGCGGTGCGCGGCGGGGCCCGTGAATAGCTGTTCGTCACGCAGCCAGGCGTCGGGGATCAGCGCGACAGTGTCGCGGATAACCTCCGGCGTCAGCAGCGGCGCCAGCGCACGGTC
>JAABUU010002418.1_pt1 | contig 26695 bp, 20 predicted proteins | sample 5559301 | NCBI WGS metagenome assembly JAABUU01 (sample SAMN10711884, study PRJNA513360) | rock metagenome | isolation source: Antarctica rocks | place: Antarctica: Victoria Land, Richard Nunatak white | reverse complement strand
GTGATCAGCCCCCTGTTAGCGAATGTGGCGTTGCACGGCCTGGAAGACGCGCTCGGCGTCCGCCGCCGCAAAGCCGGCGGCATCACGGGGCCGCGCGCTGTCGTTCGTTACGCCGACGACTTCTGCGTTTTCTGCGAATCCGAGGACGATGCCCGTGCGGTCGTGGAGACACTCCATGCCTGGCTTGCCGTCCGAGGGCTCACGCTCTCGGCGGACAAGACGCGCATCGTGCATCTCGACGAGGGCTTCGACTTCCTCGGCTTCACGATCAGGCAGTATCCGTCGGCGCAGTCCAAGACCGGCCGCAAAGTACGCATCACGCCGAGCAAAGCATCCATTACGGCGCTGCGCGAAAAGGTGAGGGCGGTGTGGCAGCGCAACCGAGGAGCGCCCGTCGCCGCCGTCATCCGGGACCTGAACCGCATCATCCGCGGCTGGGCCAACTATTTTCGCATCAGCATCGCGTCCAGGGTCTTTAGTGGCCTGGACAACTGGATGTTCCGCAAGGCCGTGCGCTGGGTCAACTGGACCCATCCGCACAAACCCAATGCCTGGCGCAGAGCTCGGTATTGGGGCCGTTTCCACCCCACCAGGGCGGACGGCTGGGTCTTCGGCAACAAGGACAGCGGCGCGTACCTCCTGAAATTCAAGTGGTTCAAGATCGAGCGGCACGTCATTGTGCGCGGCACGGCATCTCCCGACGACCCGACGTTACGGGCCTACTGGGCCACGCGGCAGCGCGCCAGAGTGCGCAGCCTGACGCCCAGTCGTCAGCGGATCGCCGCACGGCAAGATGCGGTCTGCCCGGTCTGCGGGGACACGCTCTTCAACGACGAAGAGCTACAGATCCACCACAAGATACCGCGCGCACAAGGAGGGACAGATGCGTACGCCAACCTGGAACTCGTGCATTACTACTGCCATCAACACCTGCATACGCGCCCCAGTAGACAGGAACGACCGGCAGTAGCGTGTTGAGGGGCCTCGTGATTTGCTTGAGCCGTATGCGCTGTAAGGCGCATGTGCGGTTCTGAGGGGAGGGAGGCGTAGCGATGCGCCTCCCTTACCCGACTCGGGTTGGAGTTGACGGACGCGGGCTTCGACTACTCGATCCTGAGTGAGTTCCGGACGCGGTTAGTGGAGGACGCGGACGAGGTGGGCGCGGGTTGGGAGGGCGTGCTCCTGAACCGCCTGTTGGACCGGGCGCAGCAGCAGGGCTGGTTCAAGGCGCGGGGACGGCAACGCACCGATTCGACCCATGTGCTCGCCGTCATCCGCACGCTCAATCGCCTGGAAATGGTCGGAGAGGCGGTGCGGACGGCGCTCAACAGTCTGGCGGTGGCCGCGCCGGACTGGCTGCGCGCGCACGTTTCCGCGGACTGGCATGACCGCTACGACCGGCGCAGCGAGGAGTACCGCCTGCCCGCCGCCAAGACCGCGCGGGCGGCGCTCGCCGCCGCTATCGGCACGGATGGACTCACGCTGCTCAGGGTCGTCTACGCGCCCACGGCCCCGGCGTGGCTGCGCGACCTCCCGGCGGTGCGGACGCTGCGTGCGGTGTGGGTGCAGCAGTATTATGCGCCCGACGCCACGGGGGCGGTGCGCTGGCGGGCGGAGGCCGATGCGCCGCCCTCCGCTGTGCTGATCCACTCGCCCCATGATCCCGACGCGCGCTACAGCACGAAGCGCGACACACATTGGGTGGGCTACAAAGCGCACCTGACCGAGACCTGTGATGAGGACACGCCCTCCTTGATCACGAATGTGCAGACGACGCTCGGAACGACCGCCGATGTGACGATGCTGCCGCGGGTGCAGGACAACCTGGCCTGGAGAGACCGCTTGCCTGCGGAGCACATCGTTGACAGCGGTTATGTGGACGCGGCGCAGGTGGTGACCAGCCGGGACACTCACGGCGTGGACGTGGTGGGGCCGGTGCCGGGCGATCAATCGTGGCAAGCGCGCGCGGCCGCGGGCTTCGACGTGGCCCACTTTGCCCTGGACTGGGACGCGGAGCGGGCCACCTGCCCGACGGGGCACACCAGTGTCAAGTGGCAACCGACGCACGACCAGCGCGGCCAGCCCATCATCAATATCGCCTTCGCCCGCGCTGACTGTCGAGCGTGCCCGCAGCGTGCATCCTGCACCCACTCCGCGGATGACCCCCGCTGGCTCACGGTCCGCCCGCGCGCCCCGCACGACGCCTTACAGGCCGCCCGCACGCGTCAAGCCACGCTCGCCTTCAAGGAACACTACGCGGTGCGCGCCGGGATCGAAGGGACTATCTCCTACGCCGTGCACACCTGCGACCTGCGCCATGCCCGCTATCGCGGCCTCATCAAGACGCATCTCCAGCATGTCCTCACGGCCGTCGCAATCAACGTGACCCGCCTGGTCGCCTGGGACGAGGAGACACCCTTCGCCAAGACCAGAACGTCCGCTTTTGCCCGTCTTCCCGCCGCGGCCTGACCACGTTTTTCACCCGCCCCATTTACCAACAGTATCAATCTTGGGGCGCACCCGAGGCAATGCGCGCTCTTTACAAAGGATTGCAAGTAGTGTATCATGCGTGGAAACGGTTTCGAAAGCGTTTTTAAGCAAAAAGTATGTAGGACGTGGGCGATGGTGACACGGTTGAAAGATGTGGCGGAGCGCGCCTGCGTGTCGCTGGCGACGACGTCGCGCGCGTTGAGCGGCGATGCTCCCGTCAGCGAGGAGCTCAGGCGGCGCGTCCTGGCCTCGGCCCGGGATCTCGACTATACGCCGAATAGGATCGCGCGCAGTCTGTCTACGCAGCGCACCCTCTCCATCGGCCTCGTCGTGGCCGACATCACAAGCCCGTCGATCCCCTGGCTGGCGCGGGGCGTCGAGGACACCGTACACAGGAACGGGTATAGTCTGGCCCTATGTAACACGGACGAGGATCCCGCCAAAGAGCGCCTGTACCTCTCCGTCCTGCGCGAGAGCCGCGTCGACGGCGTCCTGCTGGTCTTTTCGGGCGGCGACACGAAGCATGTGGAGCGCGCCATCGAAACCGGCACGAATCTCGTCCTGCTCGACCGTCCTATCCCGGATCTCCCGGTCCCCTCCGTGCAGGCCGACAACGTCGGCGGTATCTACGGGGCGACCGAGTACCTCCTCGGCCTGGGCCATCGTCGCATCGCCATGATGGTCGGCGACCTTGCCATCATCACCGCAGCGCAACGCCTGGCGGGCTTCGAGGCGGCGCTTACGGCGGCGGACGTTCCCCTCGACCCCGCGCTTGTCGTCACCGCCGGCCTGACCGAGCGCGCGGCCTACGAGGCCGCGCTGCGCCTCTACACCGGCACCGACCGGCCGACGGCCATCATCACCTGGTGCGACGTGACGACAAATGGCCTGCTGGCGGCACTACGGGAGCTGCGCGTCCGCATCCCCGAGGATATCTCCATCGTCGGGTTCGATGATCTGCCCTATTTCGCCCTCCTCGAGCATCCGCTCACGGCTGTGTCCCAGCCGATCTACGACATGGGACAGCGCGCCTGTGAACTCCTGCTGCGGCTGATACACGGTGAGATGAATCTCCCACCCGAGGAGAGCAATCTGCGGCTTCCGACAAAGCTCATTGTCCGCGAGTCATGCCGGGGCCAGTTCCCCGGGCAGGAGGTGTTGTAGCGTCAAGTCGATCGCCGGCCCTGTGATCTGCCCTATCCGTGCGCATCAGCCATGGGTTAGCCGGTTAGACCGCGAGTATGCCATAGGGGCAGGTGGGTAGTGTCGTAAGAATGGGTAGTGTCGTAAGAAGGAGGCTGACATGGACGAGAGCAAGTCTCAGCAGGCTGCAGGACAGGTGACCCGACGCGATTTCATCGAGGATGGGTTGAAACTCGGGGCTGGTGCTGCCGTGGGCGGGTCGCTTCTGGCCGCCAGCGCGACGCAGCAGGCGCGCGCCGCCACACGGCGGGCCAGCTCCACGGGTACCGTCCGCTTCTGGGTGCAGGCCTACGGCGATCCCAAGGCATGAAATACCCTCCTTGAGCAGAACGTCGCGGCGTTCAAGAAGCAGACCGGCATTACCGTTCACTACGAGGTGATACCCTTTTCATCGGCACTCCAGAAATGGGACCTCGCGATGGGGACGGGCGATGTCCCGGACGTCGGCGATATGTTCTACCTGCAGTCCCGTGTGCTACAGGGGCGCGGGAAATGGGGGCCGCTGGACATCACGCGTGAGGTCAACTCCGGCGCATTCGGTCGATGGGATCGCTTTGTGCCGGTGGCACGCCGTGAAGCCATGTACAAGGGCGCCATCTAGGGTATCCCCTGGCGCATCGATATCCGCGCCTTCATCTACGACTCGAATCTCTGGTCGTCGGTTCCGGCAACGTACAACGACTTTGCACAGATGGCGAGCAGCACCGTCACGTCCAAGAAGCTGATCGCGGCGGCACAGACGATTGGGATCCCCTACCAGCAACTGAACGTGATCGCTGCGGCGTGGGGGCTGGAGTTTCTGACGCCCGACCTCAAGCACTCCACGCTGATGGACCCGCGCTGGGCGCAGGTATGCGCGTGGATACAGAACATGGTCAACAAGCGCGTCTTGCTGGGGCAAGCAGGCACTAACCTGACGCTCCCCGCCTTCGACAATTTTCTCGGAGGCAGGGTGGCCGTGCTCTTCGGCGGCAACCACCAAGTCATATCCTCCGCTCAAGGCACGGCGCCGGGAATGATCAGCAAGATCAGTTCCGGGCTCATGCCCACGGGACCGGCGGGCAAGCACTTCAGCATCGCCAGCACGGCCCAGTTCTCTATCTTTGAGAACACCAAGGTCAAGGCCGAAAGTCTGCAATGGGTGCGGTACCTGACGAGCCCCAGCGTCAATAAGCAGTGGAGTATCGTGTCCGGCCAGGATCCCTCCGATACGGTGGTGCAGAATATACTGGCCAATGCGTTCACGCGAGCGATCTATCTGCAGAGCCGGACAGCCTTTAGCATCGATCAGCCTACGTCGGCGTGGGCCGAGATAGCGGCCTCGCCCGCCGGACCGGCGACCAAGCTGGCCATCGACGTTTTCTCCGGCGCGAACGTCCACACGGCGCTTAGCCAGGCTCACGCAGGCATCGAGGCGATTCTAGCCAAGTACAAATAGGAGCATCCCGTCTACACTCCCCGGAGGGCTCCGTCAAGGCACATCCCTCCAGATTCCAGAAAACTTTTTGAGTGGCCAGACACGGCAATTTTGTGCCCGGCAACACGACCTGCCACGGCGAAAAGGCCAGGCCCATGCTTCTATAGAGCAGATGCAGGAGTAGAGGCGATGCATTTACGAGACGGGAAACGGCTCCTTGCAGCGCATATGCGCCCAGCGTGGCGGCAAAGATGCCGTGGACATGCGGTTTTGTCGCCTGTTCACCCCTCTCAGAGTTTTCTGGAATTTGGAGACATCGGATCTCACGCGCGCGAGATACGGGTCATCCATGTACCTGGCGTGCCGCACCATGGCGTAGATGGCGCACTAAACCGAAGGATCATACCATGACAACAAAGGTGGAGCATGTCCGCGTGGCCTCCACGCAGCGCCGTCACCGGGTTCTGGGGCCCCAGGGACTTGGGCCGTATGCGCTGGTCCTGCCCCTGCTTGTAGCGATCGCGGCGTTTACCTATGTCCCGCTCATGAAGAGCATTGCGCTCAGCCTAACCGACTCCTCGCTCTTGCGGCCGAATTCGGGCAACTTTGTTGGACTCGCCAATTACAGCAACGCGCTGACAACAGCAAGTCTCTGGCAGGTCTTCGCGCAGACTCTCCTTTGGACCGGGGTCTCGGTCAGCGGTGCGGTTGTCGTCGGTGTGGCCGCCGCCCTCCTGCTCCACAGTGCACGGCGTGGCCGCTCTCTCTTCCGAGGGGTGCTGCTGCTGCCGTGGATCGCTCCTCCCGTCACCAGCGCGTACATGTGGGCCTATCTGTATCACGACTCCGGTCCGATCGCCCCGCTCGTCCAGAGCCTGACCCACAGTTCGACGCCGATCGATTTCTTGAATGACGTCCAGATATCCTTCCTGGGAGCTGCCTTACCCCTGTGGTCGGTCATTCAGGTCGGCATTTGGGCGGGGTTTCCTTTTATCTTCTTGTTCGCGCTCGCCGCCCTGTCATCCCTGTCACAGGAGGTACGGGATGCAGCGGCCATCGATGGCGCTTCCGGCCTGCGCATCTTCTGGCATATCACCCTGCCACTGATCGCCCCCCTCGTCGAAACGAGTGCTATCCTCCTCGCGCTGGTTCGCCTGGGCGGCGTTGACTTGCCGTTTCTCCTGACACAGGGGGGACCGGGCAATGCCAGCAACGTCCTCGGAGTCCTCATCTACAATACGGCCTTCCAATCCTTCCTAGAGGGACAGGCAGCTGCCCTGGGTGTCATCCTGTTCATCCTCATGCTGCCGTTGTCCGTGATGTATGTTCGCCGCTCGACGCGGCAGATCTTCGGATAGCGCATGAGATCGAGAATCGCGCGTGCCGCGCGCAGTGCCCTCCTCCTCGCCCTCCTTGTCTACGCAGGGCTTCCCTTCTACTGGATGGTGCTCACGGCTGTCCGACCAGCGACCGAACTTTTGCGTGTACCGCCGCCGTGGACTCCCGGCAGCATATCGTTCGCAAACTTTGTCACTGTCTGGTCGACTATCCCGCTCGCCCACTATATCCTCAATACGCTGATCGTCGCCTTGATCACCACGCTCGTCGGTGTGACAATCGCTGCGTTGGCAGCCTATGGGCTTGTCCGCTATCGCTTTCGTGGGAGTACCGCGATCCTTGCGGTTGTGCTCTTCACGCTGACCATCCCGACCGTCATCACGCTGGTCCCCTTCTATTCGCTGTTGTACCAGGCCGGCCTCCTGAATACGCGCATCGGCCTTGCGTTGAGCTATGTGGTTTGGGCCATCCCGTTCACAGCCCTCTTGCTGCGCAGCTACTTCCAGACCGCCTATTCGATCGAAGTCGAAGAAGCAGCCTTGATGGACGGCTGTTCGCGCATATCCGTGCTCTGGCGCATCATGCTGCCGTTGAGCTTGCCTGGCCTGATCTCGGCCGCGGTGTTCACGCTCCTGTTGTCATGGAATGAATTCATCTGGGCCAGCGTGGTCATGACCGACGATAGCGTGTGGCCCGCGTCTATTGGCCTACAACTGTTCGTCACTCAACTTGGTACGACGCCTGAGCTCGGCCAATGGATGGCCGGGGCGGTAATTCTGACTATCCCCCTGGCCCTGCTGTTTATGGCGGTGCAGCGGTACGTCACGGCGTCGTACGGAGGCGTCATCGAAAAATAACGGGCGGCCACCGGACGGCTGTGGCCCGCGTGCGACGAGTGGCGTGTCGAAGGAGAAGGAGACGGGATGAAGGTGGGTAGTGACAGCGTGACGGCCAGGAATGGGATAGCCGAACTGACCTTTGTGGCCGAGGAGCGTCACGCACGTCCGCTCGATCGGATCACGCTCCTGTGCAGCGTGACAGATCCGAGCGGCGAGACGGTCGACATCCCGGCGTATTGGCCGGCGGGGATGTCTGGCGAGTCCGGTTCACATCCGACGTGATGGGGCGCCACGAGTATCGGACTGCGTGCTCGGCGGCGCACGATGCCGGCCTGCACGACAGAGCCGGGGTGATCGATGTGACCGACCCCACGGGGCCCTCGCCGACTGGCCAGTATCGCTGCGCAGGATCAAGCTCGTCGGACTCGAGCCATGGTTGGAGTATTCCGCGTACTACGTCGATCCGAGGACCGGTGGTGAACTCCCACGGTTCGGCGTCGCCACAGACACCGGCGAGTTCGTCCTGTCGACCGGGTCCGAGCCGTGGGCATCGGGGAATCCCACCGGCGAAGACTGGGTCCTCATCCTTGAGGGCATACAATCGAGATGCGCAAGACGCAACCGTTTGACTATTACGGATAGGTGAAAGATGCTGTACGGAATCCAGAACTGCCCCACCGAGTGGGCCTATCGGTCGGGGAAAGCGTACGAAGATCCATTCAACGAGGTGACGCTCGACGTCGTCGTCACCGACCCCGCAGGACAGCAGCACGTCGTGCCGACGTTCTGGGCGGGCGATCAGACGTGGCGGGTGCGCTACGCCAGTCCCCTTGTCGGGCAGCACCGCTATGTCACGGAGTGTTCCGATCCCGAGAATAGGGATCTGCATGGGCAGGACGGCGTCCTCGAGATCACTCCGTACACCGGGAGCAACCCGCTCTATCGGCATGGCCCGCTCCGTGTCGCGGCGGACTGTCGTTATCTGGAGCACCTCGACGGGACACCATTCTTCTGGCTTGGTGATACCTGGTGGATGAGCTTATGCCGCCGCCTCACATGGCCGGACGGATTCCGCGTCATGATCGCCGATCGCGTGGCCAAGGGATTCAGTGTCATCCAGATTGTCGCTGGCCTCTACCCAGACATGCCCCCCTTCGATGAACGCGGTGCCAACGAGGCCGGGTTCCCCTGGCAACCGGACTACGGCCGCATCAACCCGGAGTACTTCGATGCCGCGGATCTGCGTCTCGGCGCCCTCCTCGACGCGGGGCTCCTGCCGTGCCTTGTCGGCTGCTGGGGCTACTTCGTGCAGTGGATGAGCGTCGAGCGGATGAAGCAGCACTGGCGCTATCTGATCGCGCGCTACGGCGCCTATCCTATGGTGTGGTGCCTAGCCGGTGAGGCGGCGATGCCCTATTACCTGAGCGAGGACCACGAGGGCGACGCGGCGGCGCAGCGGCGGGCGTGGACGGAGCTAGCGGCGTACGTGCGGCGGATCGACCCCTACCATCACCTGCTCACGCTGCACCCCACCGCGCCCGCCTCCACCCGCGATCAGGTCGAGGATACTACGCTGCTCGACATAGACATGCTGCAAACCGGACACAGGGACCGTGAGAGCATAGCCCCGACGGTCGAGTACGTCATGCGTGCGGTCGCGGCCACGCCGCGCCTGCCGGTCATCAACGCCGAGGTCTGCTACGAAGGCATCCTGGAGGCCAGCCGGCAGGAGATACAGCGCCTGATGTTCTGGGTCTGCGTGCTCTCCGGTGCGGCAGGCCACACCTACGGGGCCAACGGCATCTGGCAACTGAACACCCGCGATCGGCCCTTCGGTCCCTCGCCACACGGTATCTCTTGGGGCAACACGCCCTGGGAGGATGCCTATCAACTGCCCGGTTCGACGCAGGTTGGTCTTGGCCGGTGCCTGCTGGAGCGCTATCGCTGGTGGCAGTTTGCGCCGCACCAGGACTGGGTTTCCCCGCTCGATGAATCGGCCGGCTATGCGCAACGACCCTACGCTGCCGGTATCCCGTATGAAGTCCGCGTGGTGTACTTTTCATGCGACGCTTTCTGGCATGGGTGGCGGGGCGGCGAGGGATACACCGTCACGAACCTGGAGGCTAACCGCGCGTATCGCGCCTTCTTCTTCGATCCGATCACAGGGCGGGAGCTGCCGCTCGGGACAGCCCAGGGCGACGAGGCCGGTGCCTGGTGCGTTCCCATCGCCCCGATCGCGCAGGACTGGGTGCTTGTGCTGGATCAACCGACCGCGGCATCGTGAACAATCGGGACGGGTTGTGGTGGCTCCCGTCGTCATCCGTCTCGTCATTGAGCGCGTCCCCGATGCTCTATACTGCGGGAAGAGGGACATGAGTGTAGGTGCGGTGTCGTATCGAGCGGGTTGCAGGGGATGCGTCAGGACTCGGAACGCACCTGGGCTGTTGCTCGGCAAGTTCGCCATCCATCCCCGGCAAGTACCCATATCAACGCCGTGTTCGGGCCGACAAGCGACGAGGTGGCATGGGCGACACGGGTTGTGGCAAGCTTCGACGTGGCGGGCAGCGGTGTACTGACGGTCGACGGCGTGATGATTGACCGGCCCACCGTTGAGCAAGCCCGCAACATCTTGGGCGAAAGAACGACCTCGGGCTCCCGTAGGGATGCGTCAGGACTCAAAATCAGTCGATCAGCGCCGCCTGTTCCGGGACTGCTGGGGCGCGGTGTACGCGGCGCTGCCAGCCGCATCGGCGCAATTAGGCGAGCCATGCCGCAGGCCGACGCGTGCCACGGCCCGATTGCGTTCCGCATCCTGACGTTTCCAACGTGACAACATCATGGGCAAGATATCGGTTGCACGAGCACAACTTGCTCATGCTTTGAGAGCGCCCTCGGTGAGACCCCTGATAAAGAAGTCCATTAGGAGCAAGAAGAGGATGACCATTGGCAGCGCCGCGATGACGTACCCCGCGAACAGCGGACCCCAAAGTTGCTGCGTCGCGAAGGTGTTCTGAAAGTTCACCAGTCCGAGCGGCATGGTCCAGTTCTGCTGCGACGGCAGCGCCACTAGCGGCCACAGGTAGTCTCCCCAGATGTTCAGCGCCGTAAAGATGGCGATCGTCCCGATTACCGGGACTGCCAGTGGCACGCCGATGCGCAGCATCCGGTCCAGGTCGTTCGCTCCATCTATTTCAGCTGCTTCGTAGAGTTCACGCGGCTGCGCACTGAAGAAGTTGCGGAGGATCAGGATTCCCAGCACTTGCGAGGCCGCGATGTATGGCATTACCAGGGCCCACCATGTGTCCAGTAGGTGCAGTGCCTTCACCTCCAGAAACAATGGCACCAGCGTCAGCAGGGCTGGAATGAAGAGCAGCATGATAATCAGGAAGAACAACGGCTCGCGCAACTTGAAGTCGAAATGCGCGAAAACGTACGACGGAGGCACGATGATGACCACCGTCCCCGCTGTTGAGAGCACCGTGACCACGGCGGAGTTCCAGATGTACGGCGCGAGGGCCTGGTACGCATCGACGTAATTACTCCAGTGCAACGGCCAGGCGGGCACCCAGAACGACGTATAGAATTGCGTGTTGTCTTTGAGCGAGGTCAGCACCATGAAGACGAACGGATAGAGCGTGAGCACCGTCAACAGGATGAGGACCGCGTGCAGCGGCAGTTGGGCGCGGCGCAGCTTTCCCAGGACGTAGCTCATGGTCAATCCCTTCTCCCCCTGCGCAAGACACTCCCCGTCGAGTTGCTCAGCACCGTCAGCAGGAGCGTAATCACGAAGATCATCGCCCCGATGGCCGAGGCATAGCCGAAGCTCCCGAACGTGAATGCCTGCTGATAGAGAGCGACGCCAGGCACAATCGTCGCATAGCCCGGACCTCCTTGCGTCAACACCCACACCGAGGTGAAAGTCTGCACCACAGTGATCAACGCCAGCGTGATCAGCAAGCGAATTTGCCCCGCGATCAACGGGACGTCAAGGGCGAGGACACGCCGCAGTCCGGTCGCGCCATCCAGGCGTCCCGCCTCGTGAATTTCCGCCGGTATATTCTGCAGCGCCGCCAGATACAGCAGAAAGTTCAGACCCGCGATCCAGGGGAAGCCAATCCCAATAATGGCGAAAATGGCCAGCTGCGGCGAGCCCAGCCACTCCGGCGAGCCCAGCCCAATCGTCCGCAAGATGACATCGATGATACCGATCGAAGGATCGTACATGAATTGCCAGATGAGCAGCGTGACCAGCTGCGGCACCACGATCGGGATTACTAGCAACGCCCGATAGAGTTTGAAGACGCGCGCCTGCCGAACGGCCAGCACCAGCTCCGCCGCGAGCAACGGCAGCGTCATAGTAATGGCTACGGCCGCCACAGCAAGGATGGCTAGGTTCTTCAAGCTGGTCAGGACGGCCGTGTCGCTCGCCATCTGCGTGAAGTTCTTGAGGCCCACATAGGTCGGGGTCGTGTAGCCATCCCAGGTGAAGAGCGAGTGATACAGCGCACTGACGAGCGGATAGTAGTTGAACAGACCCATCATCACGAATGACGGCAACAGACAGAGCGCGATGAATCCTGCCCGACGACGGCGGCGCGTGCGGGAGCGCAGGGACACCTGCTCTATAGGCGCGGAACGCGCGGGAACTGAGGAGGATGGCAGATCCATCGGTACACATACTCCTAACTAATACTACAACGACGGATTCTTCCAATAGCTACGAAGAGCCGCTTTTGTGCTAGATCTTGACACCCTTATGGCAGCAATAACGGGTGCCGAAGGCCAGCATAGCCGCGACATCGGTCGAGATTTGCCGCTGAAAACGGCGGTTTTACACAAGCGTCGTTGTAGTACTAAGGCATGACCTGGGGCACGACCAACCCCAGGTCGTGCCCCAGACACTGCACAACGCAGGTGTTACAACTTGATGTGGTTCTGCGCGGCCACGCGGTCGGCCCCCGTCGTCATCAACTGCTGCACCTGCATGAGCGCGTCGGACTCGCCGATCTGGCCGATCAGATAGAGCTGCAGCACCTTATAATACGCGGTGGCGTATTGCACGTCCAGTTGCTCGTTGAACCCTGGGAGCAGGCAGTCCGGCCGTGCCACACTAGGGATGAATACCTTGAGCCCCTCGGGGATGGGTACACCCTTGATGATGGGGACCATGATCCCCAGCTGCGTGATCATGCGCCCACCTGTGCTGGGTTGTGTGAGGTACCGCAGGAAGTCGAGCGCCAAGGGCAAGTTATGGTCGCGCTGGGTGGTCGCCACGGTGATGTTGTAGTTGGCGAAGGCGCCTACGATACCGATTTTGCCAGGTAGGGTCCCAGTCGCGTACGAACTGGTCGCACGGGTCATGGGGGGCACAGCCATGAAGGTGCTCCAGGGGAAGCTCAGATGCAGTTCACCGAGCGTCTTGACGTCGGCCGTCGTCCCCTCAAACATCGCCACCTTCTGTGTCGCGAAGAGGGTATCAGCCAGTGACGCGGTCGACGTGCCGCTGCTGGCCACGCCCTCGAACCCAGGCTGCGCGTACGAGGCCAGTTGTTTGAGCAGCCGCCAGTCCTCGATGAAGCGGGAATCGTGCGTGGAGAACAGTCCCGCCTTGATGGCATGAACCATTTGCGGAACGGTCAGTTGCTGCGTTCCCTTGGCACCACCGGGGAGCGCGTGGAACTTGGCAGCCTCGCTGTGGTAGAGCATATCGTCGATCTGGCGCTCCCACCAATCCATATAGTCCGTACCCGCCGCTCCCACATTGAGGAAGAGGGGGCTGTAGCCCGCTTTCTTGAGCGCCGCCATGTCGGCGATCATCTCCGCCCATGTGGTTGGGGGATGGCCGATGCCCGCTTTCGCGAACGCTGTCTTGTTGTAAAAGATCGCCGTGTCAATGGCATCTAGAGGCAAGTTGTAGTTGTGCCCGTTCGCATTGGTTACGTTGGCCAACGCGCCGGACGGGAAATCGGAGGCCCAGGTGGTGTTGCCTGACTGGTAGGGATTAGGCTGGGTCAAATAGGAATCCAGTGGTAGGTACCAGCCCTTAGAAACGTCCTTGTTGTTGGCTTCGACAGGGTTGTTGTAGATGATGTCGGGCTCTGTGCCACCGGCGAATTGGGTGTTTTTCCACTGGTCGACCCCCACGGTCGTGGCGGTCACGTTCGGCAGCAGCTTAATCGTGACTCCGCGATGCATTGCCTCGTAGTTCTTCACGACAGTCCCGAGATAGGTGGCCGGGTGCGGGTTGCTTTGCGATGGAACCACCGGCGTGTACTGGGACGCATAGACGGTCAGCGTACCAGTGAAGGACGCCGTGCTGGCCTGTGCGAGCGCGTGCCGGGCCGGCGCCGGAAGCAGGGCGCCGACGACACAGGCGCTGGCGAGCAGCGCCGCCAGTTGTTTCGGCCGGGGTAGGTGTCGTCTGTTTGCAACTATCAAATTCATCGCCTGATTCCCCTGTAAGAAATGGTTTAGCGCATGCTTGGCATAACTTGACAGTTTGAGCCCTCAGCAGACACAACACTGTCAAGTTCGTTTGACCATGTCGAAATTTAGGCGCCTATACATACACGACCTACGTGGCCCTACGCATAGCGCCCATGACCCGAAGGATAATGCTATGCCCCTTGCCCTCCCATCCAGCCTTTCACCCCCTATCCGGCGTAACAATTCATATGTAAACTATACAACTGGCCGCCGTTCCAGCACGGGTTGGTCAACACTCCCTCGCTGTGAATAACGTTTTCAGTTACGTTTCTAGGTATAGCATTGGCACGAAGACCATGTCAAGCACGGGGCGACCGGCGCATTGATACACTTCCCCACGTGAGGGATATAAAAAGCGCCAATCCCGTCTTTAAGTATGTCGCGTTGCCGATGATGTCCGTCCATGGACGGGGGCGCACTTCTACCGCAGGATTTCTTGACAGCCAGAAATCGACCACCTATCATGGCAGGGAACGGTTCCAGTTACGTTTTCTAAGAATGGCTGCGGCGTCCTGCTCAAGAGGGCGTGTTAAGGATTATTTAATGGAAATTGCTAACGGTTACTGGAAGGTAAGCCTGTCCACCAGACACGCGCGCGTAGACAGCCTCTCTTTCGACGCGCTGGGGCATGGACAGTGGTGTGACAACCTCCTCAAGACGTCGGCGCCGGCGTATGTGGACGGGATTGCTGGGGGTTCTGGCGCGCAAACCGGCTACTGCAGCGAACAGGGAGGGATGCGCTTCAGCGCCATAGCAGAGGTGGCACAGATCGAGCGCGTGGGTCCATGCGAGGTAGCGGTCCGAGGCATTCGCTACGGGGACGTCGTGGAGCAATGGCGCCTCCGTCTGGAGGATGACCGGCTGGTGTGGACCGTAGAGCAGCACTGGACGGCCGGTCTACAACTGACGGACATGTTCGTGCCGGGGATCTTCTTCGCGGCGCGATCCGAGTACGGAGAGGCCACGGTGTTCCAAATCTGGAACACGAATGCGGACCAGGATGACTTCTACGGCGGCGCACGTCTCGTCGTGACAGAAGGAGCCGTTCCTTTCTCTCGACGAACTACCCACAACAAACCGGACTATAGTATCGCCAAGCTCCTGTCGCACGCGCGGCCTAATGGAGACCTGCGGGTACGTATGACTGGGCATCTCAAGAAGGGCGAGTTGCTGAATGTCATGTCCTTCTTGGGCCAGACGCTCTGGTGCGAACCGCGTGCATCGTCCTTCGAGGTCACCGTTGGCGATCATCTGTCCACGGAGATCGTGCTCCAGCCAGTCTCGTTCGAGACCCAGCCGACCGGTTGGTATCTGGATCTCGACCTCCAGGGCGCCATGCGCGACGACGTAGCAATGAATCGCCGCTTGTTCGACACGCATGCGAATTGCGGCATGATGGCCGATACATGGCGCTGGCGGTTCGGGAACGAGCCCTCGGGGTACGTCGCGCTCTTCTGCCAATACATGTATGCGGAGTTGCTCAAGTTCGGAGTGCCAGGGGCGCCGCTTGGTCCCGACGTCATGGATGCGCAGCAAGTTCTCGCTCGGGAAGTGGGCGATATGGCGCACAGCCTGACAACCGTGGGAACGGTTGGCCCGGGTTATCAGGCCGACTCGTCGCTCGACCTCACGCCATCGTTCTTGCTCGCCATGCGTGACCTGTACATACTTACCGGTGACCGTGCGTCGGCCGCGGAGATTTTTCCCGCCGCCTGGATCGCCACGCGGCAACTGATCCAGCGCCTGGAGCGTGGCAATGGGATGATATCGACCGACAAGAAACGGGGGAATGACTACTGGGATTGGATAGCGCGCGACGGCCGCCTCACCTCCATCAATGTGCTCACATACATGGCGCTAGGTGCTTTCAGTGATGTCGCGCGCTGGCTCGATCGTGTGGCTGAGTGCGAGATGGCGGTAGCGAGCGCGGACGCTCTGGCCCGACGGTTCAATGAGGACTTCTGGGACGAAAACCGCGGATACTACGCGGATTGGATCGGTGCGGACGGGGTGGCTCATTTCTATTTGTATGCCGGCCCTCAACTCCAGGCGATCGTGTCCGGCCTGGCGCCCCCCGATCGTGCCAACCGGGTCGTCGATGCGATCAACCGGCGCCGCGCCGAATTGGGCCCCGCATGGTCAAGCTGCTTCTCACTCCAGACCAACTTCTTCGATGCTCAGGCGCATTCGACACCCTATCTCGATGGCCTCGACGACGTGACGCGCTTCGGGCAAACCATGAACGGTGGATGCCTCATCTCATGGAACTATTATTGGATCGGCGCCCTGGTCAAGACCGGGCATGTCGAGCAGGCGATCGAGGCGTGGAGGGCTGTCGTGCGGCGCTTCGGGGCCACGTCGCTCATCGAGGGCGGCAACTACTGGGACTACACCGGCCATCCCAGTCGCACGACCCCGTCGGACTACTTTGCGTTATCCTACGAGCCATTCCTCGCCGACCAGGGGCTGGTCGCGGCGGCGCTGCCGCGCTGGTTGCTGGGCATTAACCCTCGGCTCGACCAATTGCTGGTTGAGCCAGTGCCGCCGATGACAGGATACGCCGCTAGCATGTCGTTACTGTACCTGGGTAAACGCACGCATATACGTCTGGAGGCGGGCGGCGACAAGCAGGCTACCGTTGAGGTTTATTGATCTATTCGCGTCCCCCTCCGGCCACGTACCGCCTGGCTTCCTTCCTCGTCTTGAACGACGATCATCAAGGAAATGCGGGGGGGTGCGCATAACCCAGGTCGTCGAGGGCTATCGGCGTGTCGGGTATGGCAGCTACCCTCACCCTAATAGACAGACGTATCCACTTCCTGCTGCTCTTCCCCTGCTGGCGTCTCCAAGTCGGCGCTCCCGGTGTTACCGGGGTGGGCTGCAGGATGCGCGTGGGACAAAGGTCGTCGGTAGGACCACGGTGTCGGGCTCGTCCGGTCCGGTGAAGCGGCGCAGCAGCAACTCAGCCGCGATGCGCCCCGTGGCGAAGTTGTCGCGCGCGATGATAGCGATCGGTGGCGCGAAGAGCTCGGCCAGCGGCACGTCGTCGCAGGTGACGAGCGCGAGATCGGAGCCGGCCCGCAATCCGCGCTTGACCAACGCGCGCAGGCAGCCGATGAGCAGCTGGTTGGTACCCGCGATCAGCGCGGTCGGCGCGTCGGGGCCATCGAGAACATCCCCGGTCGCCTGTTCGCCCTGTTCCGGAGTGGACGCAACGACATGGATGGAGGTATCGGGCAAGCCACGGGACTGGTAGGCCGCGCGCAAGCCGGCGAGGCGCTCACGGCCCGGCCGCAGGTCGAGCGACCATGACACCAGCGCGACGCGGCGATGGCCGAGATCGAGCAGGTGGCCCACCGCCGCCGCCATGCCGATACGATGGTCCGTGAGCACCGCGCTCGCGCGCAGGCGCTTCGGCAGGTCGCGGTCGACCACGACGATGGGGATGTCCAGCGGGACGAGCGCATCGATGGTGGTCTTCCTGCGCTCGCTGACCAGCAAGAGGATCAAGCCGTCGACCCGACGGCTCTGCAGGAAGCGGATGTTGGTCCTGTCGAGCGACGGATTGTTCTCGGAACTCATGACGAGCATAGAGTAGCCGGCGCCGCGCAGCGCCTCCTCGGCGCCATGCTCCATCTGCGCGATGACCGGGTTCGAGATGTCGCTCAGGGCGAAGCCGACGGAGCGTGTGGCCCCGCGACGCAGGCTCTGAGCCAGGAAGTCGGGTTCGTAGCCCAGTTCTTGCACCGACCGTAGCACGCGCTCACGCATGAGCGGGCTGACATCGGGATGGCTCGATATCACGCGGGACACCGTGGACATGGCCACGCCAGCGTGGTCGGCCACCTGTCGCATGCTTGGTTTGCGCACGACGGCCGTGCCGTGCTCTCTTACACCGCTAGTGCCGTTGAGTATGCTCATGACAGTTCTTGGTGTCGATACCCCTCCCGATCTCTCGATATCCGCGACGCCCTGGGACGGGCGTCGTAAGTAGCCCACTCTTCATGAGTATACATATCCGACGCATGCCAGGCGCGCATAGAGAGCAGGGGCTGCACCTTTGCCCGTAACGACACCGGCACGATGTCACCATTCATCATACCCGAAACTCGGTCGGGGTCTCGGGGTCTCGGGGTCTCGGGGTCTCGGGGTCTCGGGGTCTCGGGGTCTCGGGGTCTCGGGGTCTCGGGGTCTCGGGGTCTCGGGGTCTCATCAGTTTCATTGTCCTGCTAAAATCGATTACAATAGTCCTGCGCGGACCATGGATCGGTGCAACAGCCATAGCATACAACGTAGGAGGACGGTGATGTCTACATCGCGCTTTCAAATGTGGTATGGGCGCGACGCCGCGCCGGTCGAAACGTATGACCTGAGGGCCGGCCCCGTCACCGTCACCCTCGTGGGCATCGACCTACGGCACATCCGCATCGGCGCCGTCGAGGCCGTGCAGCGTATCTACGTCGCCGTACGCGACAGAGCCTGGAACAGTATCCCCGCAGCCTACTCCGACCTGCGCCTCAATGTCGCGGACGACCATTTCACGGTCGATTTCATGGCGCGGCACGACTACCAGGACCTCCATGTTTCCTGGCGCGGATTGATCACCGGCGCCCCGGACGGCGCCATCAGCTACGTCATGGACGGCGTGGCCCACGCCGACTTCCCCTACAACAAAATGGGATTCAACATCCACCATCCGCTCCATCGCTCGGCCGGCCGGCCGTATCATGCGCATACGCCCGCAGGTCCGATCGCGGGAGTGCTGCCGGTCCTCATCGAGCCGCAGCGCGTCGAGAACGGCTTGCTCACCGCCCTATTCCCCGCCTTCGACGCGCTCTCCATCGACATGGATGGGGGGCCAACGGTACGGTTCGCTTTCGACGGCGACCTCTTCGAGATGCAGGATCACCGCAACTGGACCGACGCCAACTATAAGACCTATGGAACACCCCTCTCGATCCCCATGCCTCTCCAGGCGTACAACGGGCAAGCTTTACGGCAAATGGTGACCGTGTCTATCGTGGATGCACTGGACACACGACAGGCGGTGGATGATGGGCGCGGCGCCCGCATGTGGGGCGTTCCCTCGCCGGACGCCACGCGGACGCCCGAGGTCCACGCCGAGGTTGGCCGCCCGCTTGGCCGTGCGCTGCCGCCCGTTGGTGTCATGATGGCCAGCCATGACTACCCCCTCTCCGCGCGAGAGACGGACCTCTTGCGCCGGCTCCGCCTCGATCACCTGCGCGTCGACCTGCGCCTAGCCGATCCCTCCTGCGGGGAAACGCTCGTTCGCGCGGGCGCGGAAGCCGCGGCGCTCGGCGCGGCGCTCGAGGTAGCCCTCCTGGTCCGCGACGATAGTGAGGGTGACCTTGCACTGGCCGCATTCGCCTCCCTACTCCCGTCGCTCCCGGTTCCACTGGCTCGCGTACTCGTCTTCGTCGATGCCACGGAGCGCAGCGCGACGGCCGGGTCGACTCCTGGGAGCCTGATGCGGCGGGCGCGGGCGGCGCTCGGGGACGTTATCCCCGCCGTGCCTCTCGCTGGCGGGACCAACCTGTTCTTTGCCGAACTCAACCGCGATCGACCGGACGTTTCGACGATGGATATGGCTGCCTACGCGATCAATCCACAGGTGCACGCCTGCGACGACACCTCGCTGGTCGAGAATCTGGCCGCGCAGGCGGACACCGTCAGGATGGCGCAAACTCTGTGTGGCGACCGCCCCATCGCCGTCGGTCCGGTCACGTTTATCGGTCGCGCCGGCCCCTACGCGGCGGGCCCGCCCGAACCCGGTGGGCTCCCGGGCAACGTCGACGTGCGCCAGGCGTCGTTATTTGGCGCGGGCTGGACGGTGGGCAGCATCAAATACCTGGCCGAGAGCGGCGCGGCGGCGCTAACCTACTACGAAACCACGGGGTGGCTCGGCATGGTCGAGCGCGATGCCGGGTCGCCCCTGCCGGACCTTTTCCCATCGAGCGCAGGCGCAGTGTTCCCGCTTTACCACGTCTTCGCGGATCTGGCGGAGTGGAAAGAGGGTGAACTGGTCGAGTTGCGGACGGCCGACCCTCTGGCCGTGGATGGGCTGGCCGTGCGCCTGGGCGGGGCGCTGCACGCGCTCGTCGCCAACCTGGGCGGCAACCCGCGGACGGTCACGATTGGTCCGTTGAACGCCGTGCGCGCCGGGGTACGGCTGCTCGACGAATACAGTGCGACGCTGGCCATGACCGGCCCAGACCGCTTCCGCGCGTCCGCCACATCGCATGAGGTCCACGACGGCGTGCTGACCCTGTCGTTACTGCCCTACGCCGTCGCCCGCATCGACGCCGTCCCGCGCCAGGCCGCTCAGCCCTGACTCTACTATAGGCGCGCATCGCGCATCCGACCGCCGCTTGACAACGGCGATGCGCGAGCGCATAATGTAATCGTTTCATGTATCGTAACTGGAAACGAATTCAATTTTTACTTATCTTCCAGTCATGGCGGTACAGGGGGAGGGACAGGTGACTACCACGCGCGTTCGCACCAGAGCCACTCTAGCAACATCAATTATCGCGGTCACAGTATTGCTTGGCGCTTCCGGCCTGCCTGGGGCCGCGCGCGCGGCGAGCGGGCCGTCCACGGCGCGCTTCCCATGGGGCACATTCACCTTGAACAGCCGCATCGCGGCGAAGGTCGCCGCCCACCAACCGCTTAACGCCATCGTCTCATTCCAGGCGCTGGGCGTGCCCTTCGCCGTTCCGGAGATGAACGCGGGCATGAAGCGTGCCGCCAACGCCGCCAAAACACAATACGGTGCGACCATCAACACCAAGGTCGTCGGCCCGGTGAACACCGACCCGAACGCCCAGATCTCGCAGATCAGAACGCTGATCAACTCCGGGCAGGTCGACTGCCTGGCCATCGAGCCGACGACGCCGGATGCCTTCGCCGACATCTTCGACGTGGCCTTCAAGGCGGGTGTGCCGGTCTTCGCGGTGAACACCGATGCGCCCAAGGCGCACCGCTTCAGCTATTACGGCATCGATGAGGTCGCGGGGGGCAAGGTGGTCGGCAGGAACACGATTACATGGCTCACACGACGCCATATCACTCCGAAGGCTGTGGCGCTGTTTACGGGCGACACAACCGCGCCCTGGGCGCAAGGGCGTATGACAGGCTGGTTGGATGTCATGAAGGCCGCGTATCCGCACCTGAAGGTCTACGGCACCCCAACCACGGCTCCCAGCGACAATTATGAGGGCACCGTCACCTACTCTAAGGTACGGGCGGTCCTGACGGGGCGCCCCGACGTGAACCTGCTCTTCCACACGGATTGGGGCATCCAGTACATGCCACAGACTATCTCCGATCTGAAGCTCACGAACAAGGTCTTCGCGGTCGGGTACAACGTCGATGACGCCATTCTGAACGAGGTCCAGAACGGCAGCATCATCGGCACGCTGGACCAGCGCTACGATAACCAGTCCGCAGGCTTCGTGCAAGGCTGCGCCAATTATCTCTACGCGCACAAGCTCCCGTCGTACCCGGTCTCGTACGTTAGCCCTTTCATGGTCACGCACGACAACGTCGTGGCCTACCGCAAGCTATTTCATCTCTTGATCAAGGGATAAATGCGGTAAGACGACGGCGAGGGGATGGAGCTACTATGCTGCTTGAGTTGCGCGGCTTAACCAAGAGGTACGGCCAGACACAGGCGCTGCGGGGTCTGGATCTCACTGCGGCCTCCGGTGAGATCCTAGCCGTCGCTGGCCCTAATGGGGCCGGCAAGAGCACCATGATCCGGGTTCTGGCTGGCGAAGAGACCATCGACACCGGCCAGATCCTGATCGACGGACAAGAGTGGTCGGCCGGCGAGCAGCGGCACCGGATCGCCGTGGTGCACCAGGAGCCGCAGCTTTTCCCTACCATGACGGTCGCCGAGAACCTGCTGGTCGGTCGCGAGGGCCGGCGCGCGGCGCGCCCCAAGGCTTCGGTACGCGAAACCGAGGTTCTGGTCGGCTTGCGCATTTCCCAGTTTCGCGCCGCGCCGCTGGACGCCTGCTCGCTGGTGACACGCCAGCTGACGGAAATTGGGCGCGCGCTCATCCACGACGCGCGCATCTTCCTATTCGACGAGCCAAACTCCGCGCTGACCGAGGAGGAGTCGGACCGCTTGTTCGGGTACATGCACGCGCTCAAGGATGACGGCCACATCATCATCCTGGTGACGCATCGCCTCGGCGAGATCGTTGCGCACGCCGATCGCGTGGCCATTATCCACGAGGGCCGCTGTACCGCCACGCTTCAGGGCGCTGAATTGACCCAGGAGGCCGTGGCTGAGCAACTCGTCGTCGGTGAGCACGCGGCACGCGCACGCCGTGTGCGCCCTATGGCGGAGGCGGACTGCCCGATTGTCCAGCTATCGGGCTGGACACATGCGCGTGCCGCGTTCGACGACGTTGCCTTACAGGTCAACGCGGGTGAGATCGTCGCGCTGGTGGGCGTGGAAGGCTCCGGCGCCCGCGAGTTGCTGCGCTCGGTGGCGGGGCTGGAGCCGGCACGCGGCAAGATCGCGGTCACGGGGTTCGCGGGCCGGCGGGCGGCACGCGCGCTCGTCACGTACCTGGCGGCCGACCGCAATATCAGCCTTTTCTCCAATTTTTCGGTCGGGGAGAACCTGGTGTCGCGTCTGGGCGTCCCAGACATCGCGTCGCCCTACGGGACGCTGCGCCGGCGTGCGGCGACGCGGCTGGCCCGCGAGCTAATCGCCGCGTATCGCGTCCGCGCGGATTCGGCCGCGCAGCCGATTCGCGCGTTGAGCGGCGGCAACCAGCAAAAGGTCGCCCTCGCCGCGTCGATCGCGCGGCGTCCGCAGCTAGTGGCGCTCGAGGAGCCGACCCGCGGCGTCGATGTGAGCACCAAGGCCGAAATCTACCAGTTGCTCCGCACCTTCACCGCCGAGGGCAAGGCCGTCCTGGCGTTCTGTACCGAAGTGTCCGAGGTGTTCGATATGGCCGACCGGGTGATCGTCGTAGAGAATGGGCATCTCTCTCCATCGCTCGACGTACGGTCGTACGACAAAGTCGAGGCGCTGGCGGCGGACATTACGCGGCTGGAAAGCCGCCAGCCGATGCGTCGAGGAGCCCGACCTCAGTCTGGACGCACGCGCGTGGACGCGCGTGCCGACGTTGGATGAGCGAGATGGAGGAGGAGACACGGATGTCCAAAGGGTCACTGGCGCCAGGACCGACCGCGACGATCGAGCCCGACGCGGGCGTTGCTGGACGGGCCGGTCACACGCGCGCGATCGGCCTGCCACCGTCGCTGCTGCGCGTGGGAGGATTGCTGGCGACGATCGTGATCATCATGGTCGTGTTCCAGATCCAGAACTCTTTCTTCCTGACGGGCAACAATATGCTCGAGTTGGTACGCTCGATGAGCACCCTCGGTATCGTCGCCCTGGGCGAAATGCTCGTCATCATCGCGGCCGAGATCGACCTGTCAGTGGGCGCGGTCTACGGGTTCTGCGCCATGGCGTTGGGCGAAATGTGGATCCACGGTGTGCCGGTCTACGTGGCGCTGCCGGCCACCCTGGCCATCGGCGCGCTGATCGGCGTCGTCAACGCGTTCTTCACCGTCGTCGTGCGCATCCCCTCATTCATCGTCACCCTGGGTATGTTCAGCCTCGCGCAGGGGCTGACCTACCTGATCAGCGGCTCTCAGAGCATCAACCCCCAGTTCGCCAACCCGCCGGTGGACGCGGGGCAATACGCCTTCTTCCATGGACTGTCCGGCGCGACGCTCCCGTTCAACATCCCCGTACAGATCCTGTGGCTGGTCGTGGCCGCCGTAATCATCGGCCTGCTGCTGCATCGCTCGCTATTCGGCTTCCGCCTCACCGCGCTCGGCGGCAATCCTGAGGCTGCCCGGCTAGTGGGCCTGCCGGTCAAGAGCTACAAATTCTGGGTCTTCGCTATCAGCGGGCTATGCGCCGCCGTCGGCGGCATCCTCGACTTCTCTTTCATCAGCTCAACCTCGCCGAATGCGGGCATCAACAACATCACCTTCCCCACGTTCGCCGCCGTGATCATCGGCGGGGCCAGCCTGAGCGGCGGACGGGGCACGGTGATCGGGACGCTGGCGGGGGCGCTGCTGCTGGGAACGCTGGCCAACGGCCTCAACCTCAACCTGGTCGATCCGTTCGTGCAACTGATTGCCGTCGGCATTGTGACCATCGCTGCGGTGGCGCTGGATCGCTGGGCCAGTACGTTGCACGGCCGCACGGCGCGGACATGAAAAGTTAAGTGACAGGTGACCGATGATTAGTGAGTGAATGGAGGAATTAGTCGATGCGTACGACCTTTATGATGCGACTCAAACCTGGCGCGCTGGAAGAATACAAGAAACGCCACGACGAAATCTGGCCCGAGTTGGTTGAGGAGATCAAAGCCAGTGGCATCAAGAGCATGACAACCGTCCAGGACGGCGACATGCTGGTGCTCTACTCCGAGGTCGAGAGCGAAGACGCCTGGGACCGGTTGTGGCACTCCGACGTGCACATGCGCTGGGCCAAGGTCATGGACCCGCTCATGGCGATCCGCCCCGACGGCATCGTCGATTCCAAGCCGCTGAACGAGGTCTTCCACCTGGATACGTAGCCAGGCGTCAGGTCCCAGGTGTCAGGTGTGCGCTCGGCGGACGTGCTGACACCTATCACCTGGGACCTGACACCTTATGGAGGAGCCAATGACACACGTGCCTGATCTGACGGGCCGGATCGCGGTCGTCACCGGGGCCGGACGCGGCCTCGGGCGCGCCATCAGCCTCGCGCTGGCGTCGCGGGGTGCGGTGGTGGCGCTGGTGGCGCGGAGCGCGGCGCAGTTGGAGGAAACGCGGCGGATGATCGCGACCGCAGGCGGCACGGCCCAAGCGTTCCCTACCGACACGACGAGCCAGGCGGACGTGCTCGACCGCCTCAAGCCGACCGTCGAAGCGGCGCTGGGACCGCCGCAGATCCTGGTCAACGGCGCGGGCATGTACGGGCCCATCGCCCTGCTGCAGGACAGCGATCCCGCCGAGTGGGTGAGTACGATACTGGTCAATACGGTTGGTACGTACCTGTGCTGCCGGGCCTTTGCCAGCGGGATGATCGCTTCAGGCTGGGGCCGCATTATCAATGTCACCTCGGCGGCCACGGAGCACCCGCCGGGACCCCTCAATAGCGCTTATGTGACGAGCAAGGTTGCGCTCAACGCGCTGACGCGTGGGCTAGCGGCTGAACTAGACGGGATGGGGGTGACGGCCAACATGATCCACCCCGGCGACGTCAAGACAGAGATGTGGCGGGAGATCAGGGACCGCGCGGCCGCGCTGGGTCCAGTGGGGGCGGCGCTCAGCGCGTGGGCGGAGTGGGTCGAGCAGACGGGCGGCGACGCGCCGGAGAAGGCGGCCGATCTGCTGCTCTACTTGGTCAGTGACGCCGCCGCCGAAGTAAATGGCCAATTCTTGTGGATCGAGGGCGGCCTGCAATCGTCCGAGGGCATGCCCTGGGCCGATTGATGCCGCACGACGCGGGCTCAGTGCACGCGCTCGACCACACCGCTCCGCGCGCTACGGTAGGCGGCGGCGAGGATCTCGACCGTGCGCGCACCCAGCTCGATGGGCGAGCAGTTGTCGACTGGTCGCCCGCGCGCGAGGTCAACCAAAGCGTCAATCGGCCCCACGCAGTCGTAGGCGCCGGCGTCGCGCTCCACGTCCAGCCGTACGTCGTCGTCGGGGCGGTGCCAGCGCCATACCCGTTCACGGTCCAGGTCGATGTGGAACTGTCCCTCCGACCCGATCGCGCGCACCTCCAATTGGTTACGGTTGTCGTCGGCCCCCTCGTGGTTCGCGCCACCCGCCAACGTGCCGATAGCGCCGCTGTCGTAGCGCAGCGCGATGGCATCGTGCAACTCGACCGGCGCCGAGAGCGGAGTTGACATGAAGGCGAAGACCTCTTTGCCGCGCAGACCGGTCAACCACAGCGCCAGACCAAGCGCGTGCGAGAGTTGGGCCTGCCCGTACCCGCCCCCCGAGAGCGCCGGATCAGTCCAGGTGCGTTGCTCGGGTAGTGCTTCGGGATCGGCCTTGGGGTACGCGCCGGTATTGGACAGCAGTTCGCGCGTGACCGAGGCCATGGTGATGGTGACCTGCTCGATCTCGCCGATCCCCTGGCCGTCCGTCATCAGTCGTCTGGCCGCGCGGACCATGGGTTTGTAATTCCATCCGAAGGCGACGACGACGTGGCGGTCCACGCGCCGCGCCGTCTCCACGAGGTCCCAGGCTTGGGCCGGGTCGATCGTGACCGGCTTCTCGACCAGCACGTGCGCCCCAGCCTCCAGCGCGGCTTTGGCGTGCTCGTGGTGCAGCCCCGAGGGGCCAGAGACGACGCAGATGTCAATCCCCGCGTCGATAACGTCGCGGTAGTCCTCGCTCGCGATGGCGAAGCCGTAACGCGCTTTGATCTTCTCCAGCATGTCGCGCCCGAGGCGGCTGACCGCGACGAACTCGACCTCATCGGCGCGCCGGGCCAGATTCGGTAGATGCGAGGCCACGGCCCACGACCCGGCGCCGATCACCCCCAAGCGTAACTTCGCCATACGTCCCTCCTTGTCGCACGTCGCCTCTCGGCGGCGTTGCCGCAATCGTTTTCAGCATCCGCTGCGTTACGTACAGGCGTGGCACGCGCATGTCAAGAGAACGTCGTACTGGAGTTCAGCCCGCACTTAGGAGATGTCCCAAGCGGCGACATCCCGCGACGAGTACGGGCGTTTCCACGCTGCGCCCTAGTATCGCGGGGGCCAGGTCATCGTGGATGAGGCGGACGATCGCGTCCTGCTCGGCGTCGGTGTCGCCGGTGTAGACCTCGCCCACGACCCCGTCGCGCGTGTACAGGCGCGTGATG
>JAABUU010002415.1_pt1 | contig 26720 bp, 40 predicted proteins | sample 5559301 | NCBI WGS metagenome assembly JAABUU01 (sample SAMN10711884, study PRJNA513360) | rock metagenome | isolation source: Antarctica rocks | place: Antarctica: Victoria Land, Richard Nunatak white | reverse complement strand
TTATGTGGGTAAGGCAGCCAACACATGTTCAACACCATTACACCAACCTGGGCTCATAACCTGTTAAAAGGTGGCACCACACTAATAGCACAGCTATCGTGGGTTATATATCTAACAAAGAAGAAAATATATATAATAATGAATATTATTATGAGCTCTGTATAAGCATTGATGACATTAAGAACATTGATGAGATCTATTTTATGTAAACATGAACAGATGTGAAGATTAAGAATGATATAAAAAATAAAAAAGACTGTAAAGAAGACTGTAAAACAGATGATGAAGTCTTTTTTAAAGAAGATAAAGAAGATTAATTAAGCATATAAAGAATTTAAAGAGCAGAGCTTAAAATGATGACATCTTTATTGTTGATGATTTTATTTCAGACAGTGAAATGATTAAAATTCAGAGCATAATGCTTTTTTTTTAACATTAAATATTTTTTTTTCTTATTTTTGCACTTCACATTGTCACAGTGTCATCAGCAAATCAGATACTTTATATAATTATTTAATTTTAATTTCAGCTTCTCTCACTTCTTTATAACTATTCAGTTCTTCTCTATAGCTGTTTGCTGTATCAATTAATATAGACACTCTACAGAAAGCAATTAACTTATTTTCTTTTTTTATAAAAAGATTATTTTTTCTTTCAAGAACTCTGAATCATTGCTGTTTATAAAGTTATTTTAAACAGATCTTAAGACTGTCTTTTATACAAACTTAATGTCAACAGTCATCTAAATGTTCTTTTTTTTACTTTTATGTCAGATCAGAAGAATAATCTTTAAATTGATTTATCTTTCTTTATTAACATTTTTTAAATTTAAAATTAAAGTATTCTGTTTTTTAATCTCATCAGCTGACAGCTGTGCCTTGATCTGCTGTCATTGCACTTAATAGTTTTTAAATTAAGTCTTTTCTTTTAATTTGATCTGCTCATTTATCAAAAATGCTGAATAATCAAAACTGATGAGATTTATCATTTTGTTCTTGTCAGAAAGACTTTTCTTGTCAAGAAAGACAGTTTAATGAATTAAAAACATAAATAAAGCTTTAATTGAAGTCTTCTTTCTTGTTAAATTGACACTGTCAATGTCTTCAAATTCATTAATGTTGATGTTCTTGACATTCTGAGATAAAAGAAGTGTGAAAGAACATCTGAGATCTTTTAGATGCAGTTTTGACAAAGATTTCATCTTAATATTCTTTCTTTTACTCTTCAGCATTGAGACTGTTGTTATAGAGCTTTGAGGATGTCAATTGGTTTTGTGAGTGTGTGATTTTGTGGATGAATACAGGGGTGACAGATTTTACTAGAAAAACAGGTGTGTTTTTTGCTTACGGTGTGGATGGCCCAGAATTTCCACCAGCACTGTATCATGAACTCTCGCTTTATCAGCTCGTAACAATGAGTGGAAAGCTTACGTTCTCTCAATTTCAAGATGCTATATCAACCTATCCTCCCGTATTCCATTCCTCATCCCCTGCGATCAACCTTGAACTCAGCTACACTTCTCCCTTTGCAAACTACTACGTTCCCTTGACTGGATCATCATACAAAGAGCCCTCACTCAACCGCAAAAATGGATCCGAACGCTTACACCGCCCCTTTCCAACTCACCAAGAGCCTACGCCGTGAAATCTACCCGGCCATCGACCCCAAGAACCCTGAGCTGAAGGCAACTGGGAAAACGATCTTGATCACTGGAGCTACCGGTGGTCTTGGGGGTGCAAGCAATGACCCGAACACACTTCGCTCTGCCTTCCAATACTGACTCGAACGAAAGGAGATCGCAAGAGCCTGGGCCCAAGCGGGAGCAAAAGGCATCGTTCTCGTTGGTCGAAATGAATCGCTGCTCCACGAACCCACCGAAGCCATCAAGTCCGTTTCCAAAAGCACTCAAGTCCTCGCCGTGACGGCCGACATCACATCCGACTCGAGCGTCGAGGCTCTGTTCAAAAGGGCGGCGTCCACCTTTGGCACGGTCGATGTCATCGTCAACACGGCAGGGACGATGAATGGTGCTCCCATCGCAGACTGCCCACCTTCCCAATGGTTCAAAGACTATGTTGGTGGGACCATATCGCCGGGTACATGCGTCCGTTGCTGACATACTATTGTTAAACGCAGGAAGTCAACGTGAAAGGCACCTACATCCTAGCTTACTACTTCATCAAGACATTCGGTGGCGAAGGAACCCTCATTCACCTCGTCAGCATGGGCGCTTCGTTCACCGTCCCAGGCATCAGCTCCTACTCAAGCAGCAAGCTTGCAACCATCAAACTTGGCGAATACCTTGATCTCGGTAAGCCATTCATCGCCCCTTACTTACTGGGACGTATGCAATCGCTGAGCTCTACCACCACAGAACAACCCAACCTCCGTGTCTTCAGTGTCCACCCTGGCATTGTCGCCCAGACCGACAGCAAGCGCGGCATGGTCGTCGACGCCTTCACGCCCTTCGCCCACGACAATGGTATTCAGACCGGTGGAGTCACGCTCTACCTCGCTACTCCAAAGGCGGACTACCTCCGCGGTTCATTCGTCAGCGTCAACTGTAGGTTCAACCGATTTTCTATCCAAGACATGTGTCTAATCTCATTCTCGCTCACTGCTGATAAATTACCGCAGGGGACGTCGAAGAGATGGAGAGGCACAAGAAGGAGATTGTCGATGAGAAGCTGCTCAAACTCTCTTCCCTCGGTGCGAAGCTCTCGCCGGAGGGACATCCGTGGACCGCGTGACGGCCTTCGGAACACGACGAGGCTGGCGACATTGGCGCCGCTTCCGAAGACCTTGTGGTAGATGGTGGGAAAGCAGAAGAGAACAAGGCGAGAGGCTTGAGACGTTTCATGAACTGGCTGGGCACATCCTGTTCGTAAATTGAAGCAGGAATACATAATGCAAAAAGTACATGTATGGAATGAACTTATTATGCTTCTTACTTTGCGGCTCTGCGCATACCAATCAATCAAGTGTGGGGACTGGGACTATGTAAGCCCGATTAGTCACTCAGGGCTTAGGGCACATGACTTGGGGGTACTACCCCCAAGGGTATATATAGCCGCACTTGTGGGAGAATACTAATACGTTAGCGTTTGACTAACTTAACTTACCTTATTTGAATTACGGTAGAAACTGATCGATAACGTCTGATGCGTTGATTGGCTCGCTTCGAAGCTTAAGCTGTTTACGTGCGTGGTGTCACTCTCACTTTCAACTGGTCTCAACAGCTCCAGACAAAAAAAAACAATTAACAGACCTGTTGTGCATGACTTTACTCTTCAAGTCTTACGGTATTATTCTCTTTCTGCAATTGTCAACTTCATAAGAAGATTGAGCTTGAGTCAATCCTTTGACTCTGCCCGAACCAAAAGTCACTACATTCACATTCGAGCCTCAGCTGTGAGTTACAACCTCTCCATCGCTTGAATCAAGCTTCGTGAGCCCGGGTTTGGACAATGAAGCTTACTACCTCGGTGAATCCTGGGTACTTTGCTCACGTAGCAGCTTCACTGACCTCTTGCAATCGATCTTAGCCCTCTTCGTAAATCTACCGAGTCCGTCAACATCATGGCGAACTCGCTCGATCATCTTTCCAGCCGTACACGGTTCGAATGGCTTTCTGGCTTGAACACTGAGTTCCGCCCAGCCAAAAACTACCGCCGTACATCCATCATCGGGACTATTGGTGCGTCTGAGCGTTGGCGAAACACAGCCTGCGTAGTTGAGCTTTTGCAAAGAAACATATCAGAATCTGAAAGGCTAATTCGATTCTCTGGACAGGTCCGAAGACGAACTCCGTTGAGAAGATCAACCTCCTCCGAAAAGGTCTTGACCTTACAGCTTTGGTCTATCGCACACGGTATACTGACGTCTCGTTCAGCTGGCCTCAATGTTGTTCGCATGAACTTCTCTCACGGCTCATACGAGGTACATTTTCTCTATATCGAGCAGCAGTATCTACCAAGTTTCTTGACATCGGGGGGGACCTTCGAGCTAGGGGCAATAGTGCTGATTACTGCGTCTGGCGTCAATAGTACCATCAGTCTGTCGTCGACAATGCCAAGGAGGCAGACCGGGTACAACAAGGCAGACCACTGGCTGTGGCACTCGACACGGTATGTTGTGAGCTCAGCATCTTCTGACGTCTGCTCTGCCGCCACATCTATTCTACGCGATGACTGATGCACATTGGCGCTTAGAAAGGCCCAGAGATTCGTACCGGTAACACGCCAAATGACGAGGATATCCCAATTAGCATTGGCACCGAAATGAACATTACAACCGACGAGAGGTATGCTGCCGCGAGTGATGACAAGAATATGTAAGTTCCCTACTGCCACACGACCAGCTCGCGCTGCAGCGCGCAAAAACAGATTTCATCGTTCCATCCTGGATCTAGTGGATTAATCGTTCTACTTCTCTAGGTACGTCGACTACAAGAACATCACCAAGGTGATTGAGAAAGGTCGCACGATCTATGTCGATGATGGTGTTCTCTCTTTTCAAGTCCTTGACATTGTTGATGAGAAGACGATCCGTTGCCGATGTATGAATAATGGCAAGATTTCTTCCAAGAAGGGTGTCAATCTCCCAAAAACTGATGTCGATCTTCCCCCGCTCTCGGAGAAGGACAAGGCGGATCTTCTTTTCGGGGTCAAGAACAATGTCGACATGGTCTTTGCGTCGTTCATTCGCTTCGGCAGCGACATCACTGCCATCCGCAAAGTTCTTGGGGAGGCCGGAAAAGAGATCCAGATCATCGCGAAAATCGAGAACCAGCAAGGCGTGAACAATTTCGATGAGATTTTGAAGGAGACCGATGGAGTAATGGTTGCCCGTGGTGATCTCGGCATCGAGATACCTCCCGCTCAAGTCTTCATCGCTCAGAAGATGATGATCGCGAAGTGCAATCTAGCCGGAAAACCCGCCATTTGCGCCACTCAGATGCTCGAGTCGATGACGTATAATCCTCGTCCGACGCGCGCCGAAGTCAGCGATGTCGGCAACGCTGTCCTGGACGGAGCGGACTGTGTCATGTTGTCTGGCGAGACTGCGAAGGGAAACTATCCCCAAGAAGCTGTTTCAATGATGCACGAAACTTGCCTGTTGGCCGAGATTGCCATTCCATACGTCAACCTGTTCGACGAACTGAGATCTCTGACCCCGAGACCAACCGGTACCACGGAATCGTGTGCCATGGCCGCTGTGAGCGCCAGTCTCGAGCTCAACGCCGGCGCCATCCTGGTCTTGACCACCAGGCACGTTCCTTCCCACTCGGTGCGGTAAACAGTACCACTAACAATGACACAGTGGAAGCACCGCCCGCCTCATCTCCAAATACCGGCCCGTCTGCCCCATCCTCATGGTCACCCGCAACGGCAAGGCCTCTCGCGTAGGCCAACCTCCTCCCTCCTCCCAACAAGCAAGCCATCTGACTAAAGATCGCGTAGTACTCCCACCTCTACCGCGGTGTGTATCCGTTCCTCTTCCCCGAGAAGAAGCCCGACTTCAGCGAGACGGTGTGGCAGGAAGACGTCGACCGCCGTCTCAAGTGGGGCATCGAGCAGGCCGTCCGCCTCGGCGTCCTCAACAAAGGCGACAACGTCATCTGCGTCCAGGGCTGGAAGGGCGGCAGGGGCCACACCAACACCATCCGCATCGTGCCGGCCCAGGAGGACTTGGGGCTTGCTGAGGATTGAATTGGCGTGCAATTGCGAGGAAAAACGATTTACGAGGTGAGGAAACGAGGGATGGGTGAAAAATGGATAGATAGATAGATGATGTGCACGAATTGCGGATGCGCTTACATGATGATCTCTCACGTAGCGTGGTGGGATAATGCGTCTTGTCTTCTCTGAGGAGCTGATGTGAATCGATGGATGGATGCTTGTGCTTTGTGGATCTGGTTCAGATAGGTTTGACTACGGGTGGAAAAGAATCAGAACCAAAACAGGAGTGCTGGCGCAGCTGATGATTGTAGAGATCAATCCACGTCGGAGAAGCCTACTCCAATGCACATGCTACCGATAGGGCTACCGGTCACCGGTATACCAGAGCACTTGTGAACGGCTGCCTCGACTCGCCGTCCGAATGAACGTCGTAGGGTATTTGTTTATACCTTAGGCTCGAGCAGTCCTCAAGGCGAAGCCGTCTCTCGGCCATCCATCGTCGCTCGAATTCACCTTGCTTGACCTCACTGGAAGCCCCACCAACTTCTTTCTCCCCGTCTTCCTCGCCCCTTCTCCTCCCCCTCCTCCTTCCTTCCCTACCATTTACCAGATCTCTTGCTCATGTCCTGCATCTGCCAAACAAAACGGTCTTCACGCCCTCCCGCCCCCTCATTCCTCCTTTTTCTTTCCGTCCACTGGTCCTCTGTCCCTCTGAGCTTGGTCGGCGCGAAGCAGAACGGAGTGGAGCGGAGCTGAAGAGTTCCAATTGGCTGGCCGACGATACGATGGTAGAGTATTATAATTTTCTTGTGCAGTGAAAAGGGAGGGGGGCTGGGTTGGGAGCTGGTCCGGGGAAGCGTGGTGGATGTGATGGTACGGGGACGTGGATAGAAGTGGGGTGAGAACGAGGGACGGGTGAACACTAGGTCTGAGTCAGGTAGAATGGTGGATGTTGGGCTGAACGCTTGCTGTGCCGGAACAACAGGCGACGACGAGAGACAGGTTTGCTGTATCGCCCAAGAAGGGAGGGTTGTTTCCGCGAGAGAGGCGGAGAGGCAGAAGCCGGCAATACGGGGATATCCGCGTGCTGCTTGTGGGCTTAGGTATAAATACTGTCGTGGAACAGGCTTGGTCCAGAGGTTTGGTTCCTGTTAGGGCACAGCACCACTGTGGCGCCCCTGGGCCTTGTCCATGCCGGTGAAGTGTTCTGGTCTTCGCCACGGAGGTATGGAGCGTCGCGAGTTTAGGTAAAGCGAAGAGAAGTGAGGTTGAGTTCGTGAGGAACAAGGTTTGTGTGTGGAAATGGGGGTGTTGAAGTCTATGGAGGTTGTGCGGCGCGCGGGATTAGCGGGGCGCTGAGGATGTGGTGTGATGGTTGCCTCCGCGATACAGTAGGAATGGCTGAAGACAAACTTGACAGCAAAGCCAAGTGCGGATATATTTCCCGGCTTCGATTTAGCTCTCGCGGTAGAGGTTCACCGACAGTCTCCAGAGATAGAACAATGACTGCAAGTCGATTGCTTATTAATTCGTAGTCAGGCAATCGTCTTGTTGTGCCTTAACCATCTGCTCTTCAGACGAGCCTGGTCGCCTTTTCTTCATCTTCCGCCGTTTCCATCTCTCCTCCCTTCTTGACAGAGGGAGTTCATCCGATGGAATGTTCAATCCGCCGTGGCTCCGCCTGAGCCGCTTTTCCAGCTCACTATTAGAGCACTGGTCCGCGGCCTCGCCCAGATCGCTTCGTATCGCGGTGGCGAGGTCTATGGCCGACCGGAACATGCCTCCTATCTCTCGGGGGCTGCGATCTACTCGACTGTTCTCGTGGGCGTCCATCCACATCGCGTACATGCCGATGCTCCATACAGTGTTTAGGATGAGGAAAATGAAGGTGAGCACGAAGGAAAACCCCCATTGGTAGGTTGAGCGTGAAGGTTGGCAGGATAGGTGACTGGCGATCCATTGCTGATCGTATGATGTCGAGTTGTCGTTTAGGTACATATAAGAATGCACATAAGTGATGTTCAGAACAGGCGGACCCAGAGGGTAGCTGTGGGCACCTATCTGGAAAGTGCTATTGACGTTGCGCGGTAAGCTCTCAGAAGAGTGGGCGCTTGAATCTATAATTTGATTTAAAATCTATACGTACAGCGAAGATTGTCTCGAGAGAAAAACGTACAAGCCTCTGTCGCTACGTAGAGAAGACCAGCAAACCCGTCAGACGATGTCCAGACCAGTGTGTTGCTTTTGAAGGAAGGATCGATCCGATCAGCGTCCACAATGGTGGCATACACTGAGACGAATAACTTCCATCGAACCAGATTCGAACTGTTGTCCTCAAGATATGCTTCGCTAACGCTCGTGTATCCGGTCATCGCACTCGAGAGCGTGGGAAATGCGACTATATACAGCGTTGCTGCGAGAACCCATGACACTATCATCTTGCTCCGAAGGCTCCGATTCGATGCAAAGTCCTTGGCGAGCATGAACACGCCAGCCGTCGAACCCGGTTCGAAGGCAAAGGCAGCAAAGGTGTGGTAAGACACTTGAGAACCTTCCATAGCGCGGCCCAGTGATTTAGTGAAGACACGATATGCAACGTATGTGAGCAGCACTTGCCCACCGCGACCGACCACGACGTCCCACAACACATCAATCAACTTAGCGGTCGAGAAGGGCATGTTGCCAAACCCAAGGTTGATGGTCAGAAGTTGCGATACCGGCCATGGGTTGTAGTAACCCGAAAAACTGTCTAGTTGCAAGCTCTGATCACACGACGACGCATAAAAAGAACCCCAGCCAGCAAAGTTACCGGTGATGAACAATAGCCAAAAGAGGCCGATCGCGTTATAGATGGGAGAGCGCCTTTCCCAACTCAACGTTGTGCGCAATCTCGTCGAGATACTAGCGAGCGTCGTCATGACGAGGAAAAAGACTGATGAAGAACAAAGCGAGAGCGACAGCGACAGCGACAGCGATCAAGAGGTAGAGAAGGCCTCGCCTTTATAAAACGAAATAGACGTGCCTCTTTCCCATGGTCCAGGAGAATTGCGTGCGGCGCAGCAAGTCATCCTTGCATCGCATACATGAATCCACGCCTCGGGGGCTATTTCTATTGATAGCATGTCGATCCCTGCCACGCCATTCAACTTGCAGAGAAGATCAACTCACTACTACTGCTGAACTCAGTGCTCAGTAATAACGAAACACAAATTGTGTTTTCATTCGCTAGAACTACTCCAACGCACAGAAAAGAATACAACGGCACAAGGAATCCATTGCTTAGATCTCTGATCCTTAGAGTCTCATGAGTATGTCAGCCTAGCCTGTCTTCCCTCCGTGTACATACTTCGTACTCTGTGATACGCAAATCTGTGATACCCAAATCTGTGATGCCACGAATAGACTTCACATATAGGTACAGTAGGTATGTGGGATCGTCAAGCACGTTCATACTGGAGGGACCGGAAACCCGGCTCTAGTATGGCTCTAGTATGGAGGAGACTACCTGGTATGATATCAGAACTTCAGGTATATAAATGCCATTACCTACCGTAGTAAACCATTTGATTTAAGCGACTATTCTATAGAACAGTCACATCAATATCACCAATTAGTGTGTCTAAAGACACCAGTTACATATCTACACAAGTGCACAATCTATCAAGTATTTTACGTGAGTTGGGTGCGCCGACGCCGTGTGCCCTTGGGGAGCAAAACTGGGATACTTAGATTCCTTAACTTATCGATTGTGGATTTCCCGAGCTTTCGTTTCTGTGACTTTGATGCGGGGTACAGGCAACAGTAATGTATACTATAGCCTATCGTCAACCGGACAAGGCTACCAGCACAGGACATCAGATCTTGATGACGCCGATGATAGCACGAGTTCACAGGACAGGCCAGAACCGGGGACGTTACAAAGCTCGGGGACATGGGGCTTAATGGAGGATAGGGCAGGGCATTCATCTTCGGATCATGAAGGAGAAGATGGCATTCGTCAAGCTGGCAAGGACGGTCTGCGAAAAGCCCATAGATCAAACATACTTCCTCGACTCTCCACATTCGGGCGACGATCGTCCTTCATCGAGGACGGCGAAGCTCTCCCAGCAGAGGAGCGTCTCCCCAGGAAGCAGAAGCCAGTCGCGTGGAAGGACCTGCCACACAAGGGCCAGCTCGCCATCTTGACGATAGCGAGGCTTTCTGAGCCGCTGACGCAGACATCGCTGCAAGCATACATGTTCTACCAACTGAAGTCATTCGACCCTTCGCTAGCCGACTCGGCCATCGCGGCACAGGCCGGAATACTCCAGGGGAGTTTCACCGCCGCACAGTTCGTGACGGCCATATTGTGGGGCAGAGTGGCGGATTCGGATTGGGGTGGCAGGAAGATGGTCTTGCTGATTGGCCTCCTCGGAACCTGCCTCTCCTGCGTGGGTTTTGGGTTTTCGACGTCGTTCCTCCAAGCGGCTTTTTTCCGGACTCTGGGAGGGGCGCTGAACGGGAATGTCGGGGTCATGAGGACGATGATTGCCGAGATCGTCCAGGAGAAGAAGTAGGCGTCCTCCAGCGCCATTATTGTGAAGATTCCTGACTGGAGTAGGTTCCAGTCGCGAGCGTTTCTGCTGATGCCGATGTGCTTCAACATTGGCGTTATTATTGGACCTGTCTTGGGCGGCATACTTGCTGATCCTGTTGGAAGCTATCCAGGACTGTTTGGTGATGACTCCATCTTCGGAGGGAAGAGCGGCGTCTGGTGGATGAAGCATTGGCCATATGCTTTGCCCAATCTGTTGAGTGCTTTCTTCCTCTTCGCCGCAGCTACTGGGGTCCTCCTCGGACTGGAAGAGGCAAGTGACATCCAGTGTTCATCTAAATTGTCAAGGGCTAACAAGTAGTAGACATCGGAGAGACTAAGACACAGACCCGACCCTGGGCGCGCGATCGGGAGACGCCTAGCAACTATCATGCGCCGGCTTTATCGCTCTCGCTCTCGAGGATATAAGCCTGTTAGCCTCGAGGATACCTTTGACTCTAGTCCATCTACCATGCTTACGATGGAATCATACAACCTCGAGAACAACTCGAATTCTCTCCCGACATCAGTCGAACCCACCAAGCCCCGACGCAAACTACCCATCCGTCGCATCTGGACCCGCAACGTCCTCTTTACCCTATTAACTCACGCCATCCTTGCATTCCACGTCGGTACCTTCACCAACCTATGGTTCATCTTCCTCTCAACCCCACGGTTCGACCCAAAACATCCATCGCCACCGGACCATCACCGCCGACTGCCCTTCGTCTTCACAGGCGGTCTCGGCATGCCCCCGCGCAGCGTGGGGATGGCCATGGCCGTGTTGGGAGTCATAGGCATCACTCTGCAGCTTCTCGTATATCCGACCGTAAACCAGAGATTAGGCACCTTACCTAGCTACCGCCTCTCGCTCCTGTGCTTTCCCATCGCGTACACCCTCGCACCTTTCCTCTCCGTCGTTCCGTGCTCGGTCCCTCCGCCGTCACAAGCGACTGGTATTCTGGTCTGGGTCGCTCTTGCTGGTGTTTTGCTTGTTCAGGTAGTCGCGCGCACGTTCGCGCTACCCGCGGCGATTATTCTCATCAACAATTGCTCGCCGCATCCTTCCGTTCTAGGCACGATTCATGGAATCGCACAGTCTGTCTCATCGGCTTCGAGGACCGTCGGGCCGGTGCTGGGAGGATGGGTGTATGGGCTGGGATTGAGTCATGGCGTGGTCGGAGGCGTGTGGTGGGGTCTTGCCGGTATCGCAATATGCGGCTGGGTCGCGAGCGGATGGGTGTACGAGGGAAGTGGGCACGAGATTGTTTTGGAGGGCGAAGAGGAAGGAGCGATCAAGTGGGGGGTTCCTTCGTAGTTTTGGTGGTTGTGTACCTATCGCCTATGGCAACGGGGCACGCTAAATATATCGCACCCGTTCTAAAAACAAACATCTGCCCCTCCTCATACTTTACTCTTCTTCTCAACTCACCATCACCAACATTAACGTTGGTGTTCTTCCGTCTCGCTCATCAAACTCTCACACAATCATCACAACCAATTGCTCTTTTTCCGTACGATGAAGATACCAGACGCGCCACCGGTGCGCATGACCCGCGCGCGCGCGCGGGAGATGGAGTTGGCCGCGGCGACGGCGGCGAAGGGGCGTGGCCGGCCCAAAGCGGCCACGACGACGACGAGCAGCCGGGGGGACCCCCAGCTGGACCAGGAGAACCGGTCGGAGGTGGCGGGCCTGCGGGCCAAACCGGTGCGTCGTCCAGCGGCTCCCAAGGGGGCCAAGAAGGTAAGCGGGGGTCCCCCCTTGTCGCCGAAGAAGGCGGCGCAACCGCAGGTGGGCAAGGCCGCCTCGGTCAGCTCGGAGGAGGAGGACGAGCTGAGCGGGGGGAAGACGCCGCTGGGGCGGCCTGCCCGCCGGCACGGAGGAGGAGGAGGAGGAGGAGTCGGGGCTTCGGCCCAGGTGGGATCCGGGGTGGCGGGGTGCGCGGCGGGGGAGGCGCCGGCGTCTACTCCGTCGCGCATCCCGCGCAAGAGGGGGAGTTCCCTCTCGGAGACGGTCCCTGCCCCCGTGATGGGGGGCACACCGAAGGGGGTCAGCACGCCGGCGACGCGTGCGAGGAGGCCGGCCCCGGTCTTCCTCACCCGGGAGCACGCGTCCCCGATGGTGCCGGGGGAAGTGGAGGGTCCGAAGCGGTATCGGACCCCCACCAACCCGGCACCGTCGGCGGACGCGTCGCGGTACCGGACGCGGCCCAAGTCGACGCCGATGTTCCCCCCCGCCGGCACCCCTACCGCCACCACTACCACCACCACCGCCAAGAAGACGGTGGTGGTGACCCGGGACACCAAAGTCCCAACCAAGCCGGCCGCTACCGAGACGGCGCGGCAGCAAAGACCGGTGGTCATACCGGCACCCATCAACCCCGCCACTCCCCTCCCCACCAAGCTGGCCGCCTTCCTCCCGGCCAAGCCGACACGACGTCCTCGCCGCGGTGTCAATCTCGGGGTGTTGAAGGGCGCGGTGGTCCACGTCGACTGCCGAACCAGCGACGGCGAAGACGCGAGCGAGATCTTCCGGGAGCTGGTGATCCAGCTGGGAGCGAAGGTGGTGAAGAACTGGACGTGGATGCGGCAGTCGATCCTGGTCGACTCGGACCAAACCACGGGCTTCGCCGAAGATCAGTCGCACGGGAGTTTTAAAGAGATCGGACCGAGCGGCCAGAAGGTCGCGGTGACGCACGTGATTTTCAAGGACGGGAGCGAGAGGACGCTGGATAAGGTGCGCGGGCTCAACGGCCAGGTCCACTGCGTCGGCGTGCGCTGGTTGCTAGAGTCAGTTCTCCCTGTTCCACCACACACACACACACACATACATACATGCCGTGCATCATCTTTGCTAACTCAGTCCGCCGACCCAGCTGTGAGCGAAAGAACAAAAGAATGCATGAAACAGACTACGCCATCGACCTCTCCACCTTACCCCACGGCAGCGCCCGACGCCGGCGCTCCATGGAACCGCGCGCCCTCTCCAACCTTAACGGCACCCTGATCCCGACCCCCTCGCCCTCCAAGAAAAAACCAACAACCGACCTCTCGCCCACCAAAGAGTTTCTAATCTTCGACACCCCCACCACCCCGCAACGCGTCTCCATCCGCGCTCCGCCACCCGAACCGGTCCTCGCGACCCCATACCAGACTCACATTGACGACGAGGGCTACGACGACTTGGCTCTGACGTTCGACGTTTCGCCGACCACACCCTACTACCTCAGCAAGGGCGCCGCGTTGGTGCAGCAGACGTGTCCGCCGAAGCAGACAAGGGAGTTGCTCTTTCCGCGCTCCGGGGTTATCGAGGAGCAGCCGGATGAGGGGTTGAGGAGAAGGTTGGTGTTGGCTAGGCGGAAGAGTTTGCAGTGGGCGCCGAAGTTGTCGAGTCCGCTGGCTAAGACTGTGTTGAATGCTTTTTGAAGGGTGTGAGACTGGGTGTAGTTGGGACTCGGTGTTGGGTTCTGGGTATGGGTTCTCGGTGGGTTCTCGGTTTCAGTTCTCGGTATGGGTCGTCGGTATGGGTCGTCGGTATGGGTTCTCGGCGGACGTCACGGTATTGAACTCTGTCTGGTGTCGGCGGAAGACTGAACTCAGCGTGCGGGATGGGCTAAAGCCGGCGCAAGGTAGTGGTCATTGTCCTCTGTTTTCTTACCGTCATCACGGGCATTCTTCATCCAAGGGGGCAGCATTTTTTAACTCGGCGATTCAGCGAGATACCCCAATCATGCGTTTAGATTGTCTCATTACCCGTCTCGTAGGAACGAATCATGCAGTTATGAAACTTCAGTTAACAGAGTACATCCTACGTCTGCTGAAGCTTGTATGATTAGAATGAAAATGAGATATCACCAACGATGTACCTGAGTTGGTGGGGTCGAACAATGTGAATGCGGAATGCCTCTGGAGAGTCAGGTAGGACTGGGATGCTCGGACTAGACCTCATACGTGAAAGCGACTCCGTGCTTTACGTGTCTAGGTATCCCAGAGAATTGGCTGCCAATGATGAGCATATCATCGGACCAGTGGAGGTGGTGGATACGGAAATAGGGCACTGTGATCTTCACTCTGATCTTCCAAGGCGCCAGGATGTGTTGGCGACATCTACTTAGCTACAACGTGGCCTGACGAGGCTTAAGTTTCTCATCCTCATACCTCATTTGGAAAGAGTAGAGTATAAGTCGCTGTTCCACAAAATCTAGTTTCATCCATAGCCATACTAATGATACACAGATTTTCACCACAGTCTAGAGTCATGTGTGTGCTGATGGGGTTTACCTTACCTACATGTCTAGGTCTACTCGTAGATGTAAGGCTAACTTCGTCATGTAAAGCTACACTCGCTCTGAAGAAATGTTATGTTCTACCTAAGGATCGGTTACCTACATGTACGGCTACACATCAGTATCCGCCTTTTCTGTAACTGTCGACCATCAACGAGTAGCTTCATCCACGTCCAACGAATTGCACCAAACTCCCACGTGCGAGACCATCACCACAATCGGACCGTTATCTCACTCTTCAGACGCTCACCGACTCACTCATCTGTTCCCAGTCTAAGCGCCAGCTGAAGTGGGAATGAAGGCCTTGTGTCTCTGCCGATGGCGCTACATATTAGCCCGAGTACGGACGACTCCCGCGACAACGGGATACACTGTCAGGGCTTTCACCCTGAGGAAGCACGAAACAAGCACCACGACGGCCGAACCGACATAATACAAAATAAAGCTATATGGTTCAGCTTCCGCTTAGCAGGTTCTTCGGACGTGGAAGATTTGGGCATCGATTGGGCTTACGTTTTGCGAAGACTGTGAACAATGGCTTCTAGCGTTGCGGCTTGGAGAGGTTTGGAGAGGCCTTGGATGAAAGTTGATGATGTTCCTGCATGATTAGTGGATCAGTCTTGTTTCGTGCCGCTGGTCGCGAGCGCACTTTTCTTCGAGAGGAAGGGGGGGGGGGAAGAACTGACCGCTGATGGCTTGCTGTAGTATGGCGGTGTCCACGTTTGGGAAGAGGCTTGATAGACTGGATGTGGCTCGGTTGATGAAGACGGCGCCGGCAATACTCAAACCGAGGGTTATTCCACCGAATTGAGCTTTTGACAAGATGAGAATAAGAAATAGGGGAGAGGGCTAGGTGGTCCTCGAGACTTGCCTATCATCATGTATCTATGGGAAAATAGTCAGCACCACCGAGCAACTGGGTGGTAGACTTCTGTCTGGAAAGAGGTTTACGCACGCTATGATCACATTAGCGGATGTGTTGTTCGAACAGAAATGAGTTCTCACTGACCAATTCCATATGACATGTCTGCAGCATCAATAGCCGTCTGTATGGTAGCGTATCCTCCTTGGACGACAGCTCCAGTCCCAACTCCAATGAGGATTTCAAATCCGTATATATTCCTTGTTGGTGTATCGACTTCGATCCGGGCTATTGAATGAGTCAGACCCGCATCCATGATCAAATAGCCAATGACTTACACATCAGAACAGACCCGATTAGAGCGAGCACACTGCCCGCAGCATACCATGGCATGTAGTAGCCCAGTTTCGACATCAAGAAGCCATTCAACAAGATAGTGCTGCTGAGGAACATAATATAAGGGAGAAGGCGGACCGCGGATTGCAGTGCGGTATCACCACGTGTGAATTGAAAATAGATGGGAATGTAGAAAATTGGGATGAAGCATGCCGCATAACCGGCGGCGGATGCGACAAATAGCCGAACAGCTTCCCTATTTCTCAGTAGATGAGTTGGGAACATACGCTTGTCTGTGCTAGTCAGCAAGGCGAGACTTTGCTGAACGCCAAAAAGAATCCACAGTACGCCTGATATGACAAACAAGGCGACGATCTGTCCACCGTTCCAGGCGTAAACGGCGCCGCCAAAGTTGATGGCCAGAATTAGGCTGATGATGGCGCCAACAGAGAGGACCACCCCAACGTAGTCGAATCCGGCAGCGCGCTGGGTCAGCGAAACCGACTTAGTTTGAGGATCAAAGGTAGGGAGGAGGAAGATGTAGATGGGAGCAAAGAGCCCGCTAATGACTGCGCCACGGTCATCAGCCCGAGAGTTTCTTCAAGCTGTATACTCGGGTGGGAAAGGGAAATCTTACTGAGATTGATGTAAAATGCCCACCGCCAGTTGACTTCTTGAAACCCTCTTGGAACCGTCAGTGCGTCTCTCCTACGTACAGTTCGCTTGATTCATGGTCACTTACCCGCCAACGACCGGACCCAGAACCGTGCCTAGACCCCAGAAGAAGCCACTGTAATGATTCAGCTTGGAAGGGATCGAGCAGAAGTAAAAATGCTATGCTTACACGAGACTCAGGTACGCAGGCCGTTCGCGTTCTGACGTATTGACCGACAGCAAGGTCAGAATACCCAGAAACATGCCGTTACCACCAGCACCAGCGAAAACTCTCCCGACAATCATAGCAGTCATATTCGGAGCAGCACCACACAACGCGGATGCGGCCAGGAAGAGTACCGCCGACATAATGTACAGATGTTTGGCGTTGTAAAGTCCATACAGCTTGCCAAACAGCAGCACGACCGCGACACCACCGATCATGAAACCCACGGAAAGCCATGGCAGCAGAGAGATTCCGTTGAAATCGTTGACAATTGCCGGAATCAAATCGGCAACGATTGTGTTATCGAGAGAGTAGATAAACATGGAGCAAAGGGTAGCAAAGACCACCAGGACCCACTAGGTTTGAGCAGGTGTCAACGGATTTTCCAATCTGGAATGGTGAGGGACTCACGGCAAATCCATGGATCTTTCTTGGACTTGCTGGCGCATCTATGCTGCCATCGTTTCCCTGTCCAGGTTGCCCTTCTCCTCGTCAAGATGGTTTCGTTCGGTAAGTACAGACTCTTGGGGCGTTGGCTCGAAGGAGGACGACATGGTGTCTGGTTCGGAGAGCCCAACTGAAGGCTGGCGGTGCTCAATGAACGCGCTGAGGATGAAAGGGATGGAGAGCACGCGAAGTCGAAAGAGACGTAGATCACACACGAAGAAAGCTGTGAAAGGAAAAGCTGCTTGAGGAGAGATTGGAAGATGAGAAAAGTTGCACCGTGCTATAAGACAGACTCGGAAAATAAAAGTGAGAGACAGTCATCAAAGGCAGGAGTTGATGCATTTCCAAGCTGCAGATCCTTCGATGCATTTCTAAGCAATTCGGGTGACCCAAGGAAAGAGCTGATGCTACGATGCAGGAAATGAAAAAAATGAAAAAAGAATGGATTTATCAGCAACACAAAACTTTAAGACAGCTCAAGCTTAACTTACACCCCCAAATGCAAAGCACGATTGAGGCACAGAATCACAGATATAACTACCGTTCTAAAACATGTCAGTCTAAATGTTTTCTTTGGTCGTCCCCAGGACGACAATACAAGCTTCGTAGTAACTCAGAACGAGGAAGTCGCTTAGGTGAAAACAAACATCTGCTTTCTTTGGCCCATAACACCCTTCTTTGCTCGGTCAATGGCCGTTAGAAGTCGGACCTCGTTTTTCTTTCCCTCATCCGGTACATTCCACTGTAACATTTCAACTCCAAGCGGTGGCAGGACCAAAGTGCCAGCATTGAAAAGCTGCACCAGCCACTCTAGCAAGGTACACTGCTCGCTGCGCTCCCTTCAGCGCTTGTGTGAGATACCAAAAAGAGCAGCACAATGAGCGCACCACTGCATTCTGGGAAGAGTATCTCAAAGGCGCCGCACCATTGGAGCTAAAGCTCAACGGTACATCAGATAAGGAGAGTAAAGCTGGGAAAGTCGGATTCGCTGTCAATTCTAATGTGGAGGTGGACCTCTCTAGCAACAGTTTAAGCCATGGAATCACAGTCGGGGCACTTGCCCATGCTGTCTGGCCTTTGGTCCTCCCCATCTGTCATAAAACTGACAATGTAATATTCGCCGCAGCATTCTCAGGGAGGGATGCAGGGGTTGATGGCATCTTAACTCTCGATGGACCCACCCTCTCCGTTGTTCCCATGCGCATAGGCCTCGAACAGTCACTTACACTTCTCGACTTTGTGCGAAACGTTCAAACCAGTCACCTCTGGCGGTTGTCGGAGTATGCTCACTATGGCATGCGGAGTGCGCTGCAAGCTGGTGGTGTCGCTGCTGACTCTTTCAACACTATGGTGAATGTACTTGTGAAGACGTTGGAAACATCTCTTCCTGACGCACCTCTTGTACCGATGCCCCAAGATGCACCCAAACTCACCCAGTAAGTATTTGCTTTTCCATTGAGTTCTAGTTTATAGGGCCTTAAATCCTCACGCACTGGCACTAATGTTCTGATGCCTGTAGGTACATGACTATTGAGCTGGATGATACCAAACCAGGCCTCATCAGGCTCCTGGTCCATCTCACAACTAATATCCAGACCGCCCAAGGCTTGGTCGACGCCTTTGTTCGTATCCTTGAGAGGGTGGTAGAGAATCCCACCATCCTCGTTCGTGAGGTTCTCGAAGAGTTTCAACCTATTCATGACAAGAGCCAATCCATTATCGAGCTCAAACAAAGGCAGAGCCCGGCACAGCATGGACTTGCTCATCTATCCTTCGAAGCTATGTCCGTTGCACATCCATCTAAAACTGTTCTCAAGTCTAAAGATGGCGCAGTCTTAACTTACGGTGATCTGAACGCAATAGCCAACAGCTTTGCTGTCTGGCTACATCAGAAAGGTCCGCCAGGCGAAATGAAGTCATGATATATGGAAAAGTCGCTATGGACACTGATCGCCATATTCGGCATCTTGAAGGCGGGCATGTCTTTGACCCTTCTTGATCCTGGAAACCCGCATGATAGAAACGCATTCATCATTAAGGACGTCGAGGCAAGATTGGTTCTTACAGACCAGAACAACCGCGACACTTGCAAAGGTTTTGGGGTTGAGACTGTTGTTGTTCGAGCCTTGAACCTCTCGAGCAATACCACCGAAGCGCCCCATGTACCCGGAATGACATCTGAGAGCGTGATTTACGCTATATACACTTCGGGCTCCACTGGCTTGCCCAAAGGAGTACTAGTGCAGCATTCCGCAGTAGTCGCGGCAACTGAAGGGATGATTGAAGCAACAGGTACAGACGCTTGCTGGGTCTCGCTGTGGCTACTGAACTAAGTGTTTGATGCGGCTTACTATGACGTCTTCACTGTTCTACCAGCTGGTGGCACCCTTTGCCTTGCGCCGCAGGATGAGCTACTATCAGATCTGACGGGCGCTATCAACACTCTTGAGGTCAAGCAGGTGATGTTGACGCCAACGATTACCAAATTAATTACAGGGGGTAGTAGAAGTGTTCCTACCTTGCGAATCCTCAATGTCTGTGGCGAAAAGATTGATACGAATATCTTGGAGTGGGCGAAGAGTGTGGATGTCTACAACGGGTACGCGGTCCTCCTTCCAAGATTGTTACCGCGATTAGTTAAGTAGCTCCCTGACGTACAATTTAGCTATGGTCCCACCGACGCAACGATCCTGATGACTGTCTCGAAAATTCTTCCTGACAGTAGCTTGATTCCATTGGTAAGTCCCATTTGTGTCTTCTTATTGAACCCGGACGTACGGAAGATTGACACTTTCTAGGTTTCCCATTAAAGCATGTAACGGCGTTGATCTATCAAACCGATCACGTGGAGCAGGTCCCTCATGGATCAATTGGAGAGCTTTGCGTACGCGGCCCGCAGCTAGCAAAAGGTTACCTCAAGCGTCCAGAATAGACTGCAGCGGCCTTCATAAGAGAAGAAAATGGCGAGCTGCTCTACCGTACAGGCGACCTGGCTAGATGGCACGAGGATGGTCACCTAGAGTAAGTTAGGCGCATGTGTGAAAGGATAGTTCTCTGACCATCGCGGATGTTTTGGCCGCAAAGATTATCAAGTTAAGTCAATGGCCACAGGATTGAGGCAAGTCTCTATTGTTCAATCAAAAACCCTCTAGGCTGATTAAATTAGCTGGGAGAAATCGAGAATGCGATCCTTTGCTCCGGGGGTGTGGATGGCTGTGTAGTCGCTGTGGCTGAGATCCAGCACAAGAGCCAGTTTGTGGCCTTTTGTATATCCGCTGGGGAGCACCGTTCCGCTAAGGATGCAGTTCTTCTGTCTGCCAATGGAGTCCAGAGGGTTCCGGGGCTTTTACATCAGCTGACAACCCTCCCTCCGTACATGATCCCCGCAATCTGGCTACCATTCTCGAGCTTCCCCACCTTACCTTCTGGTAAGACAAACAGGAAGAAGCTTGTTGCGCTGGTTGAGGGTATGGAGAGTTCTGAACTATCCACATATCTTCAATTCAACCAATCTTCGGCGAATTCTAGACCTGTGGAAACCGAGGAGGAGAGGATCATCTCGAAATGCTGGGCCATGGTACTGGACGAGCCCGAGGACTCCATCCAGGCAAACGGCGGATTTCGCCAGCCTAGGGGGCGATTCCATCTCCGCCATCAATGTGGTATGTTCGGTCTATCCCTAGTAATTTCCGGTTTGAGAGAGAATCGCTTACACCGAGTCGAAACCCTAGGTAGCTACATGTCGCAATCTTGGCTGGTCGATTACGCTTAGCATCGTGCTCTCCAACCCCACCTTGGCGGAGCAAGCGAAGCATTTGACACCCTCTGCGCAAGAAGAACCGGTACACAACATCGTATACGAGATTCCTGATTCTGTTCACGACAGTCTAAGAGATGCTGGCATCAACGTTGGCGTGCATGTGGAAGACATGTTTCCTTGTGGGCCAGGACAAACCGAGTTCCTCACGCAGGGACAGAACACCCCCAAGCAGTACTGGCAACTCACTGTCTGTCGGCCGCTAGCAATGGGCTTCGATGTTGAATCTTGGCTGATGGCTACAAACAAACTCACTGCCAGGAATCAGATACTGCGCACAACGTACATAAAGTCTGATCCTCTCGATTCGCTTTCATGGATGCAGGCAAGTGCAACGCCTAGAAGACGTAAGATTTGCCGATTCAACTAACGAATCGAATATAGGTTGTGCTCAAGGATCCTGCTCTGGATTGGGAACAAATTCATTATACAGCAGACGAGGGAAAGCAACGTCTGATGGAAGCACTTCGAGATGACTACTTTGAATTCGGCGAGCCTGCCGTGAAATACCGTCTCCTTACATCAACCAAAGACGGGTCGCACACACTGTGCATTAAACTCCATCACGCCTCGGACGATGGGATTTTACTGCGTATATTCGATGAACAATTCGCCGCTTTGGTGCAAGGACACCACCCACCGGAACCCCGACGGAGTTCAGGACTTTCATCGATTGGAATCAGCGCTCTGACCGCAAACAAGCGCTTTCCTACTGGACGCAACATCTTGGTGGGTATGAGCCCATCAGGACGCTTCCCCGCCGCGAAACTCAACATGGAGACGTCACTTTTGCCAAAATAAATAGCGACTTGAGCCCTCTCGCCTTGCACTCCGGCGTAATTGTCTCCACCATTTTTCAAGCGACATACACGGTGCTTCTTGGCAGGCTTAGTGGGCGAAATGATGTCCTTGTCGACAATGTATGCTTCTCTAATTATTCTCCGGTGTGGCTGTGGGACGGTACTAACGACCTGTCTCTGTAGCTGCTTACAGGCCGCAACGCACAAGTCACTAACCCGCAGCTCATCAACGGCACCTGCGCCAACTTTCTCCCGTTTCGCTCTCGCTTCGACCTGAACCGTTCGTTCAAGAAAGTGCTGCACGAAAACGCAGTCGCTATTCTGGGACACGACCAAACATGGCACCGTCGGCCTCGGAGACATTTACCAAGCCCTCGGCCAGAACCGTGGCCAATACTCGGCCAGGATGCTCTACTGTTTCCAACCTTTCGAGCCCGCCTCCGGACCTCAAGGTCCAATGCGTTAGATCGTGATGGCGATGAGCAAAGTCATGATGTGAGAGTTCCCTTGTGAAAGTTGTTGGAGGCAATCTCATGCTGTTTTTACTGATCCGATGCAACTAGGAACATCAACTATGTGCTTTTCCTGGAAGTTCAAAAGACGCTGACCGGCCACCGGGTCAAAATGCAATACGACGCGGACGTGCTCAGTGCCGTGCAAGCGGATGCCGTCTTGGAGCTCTACAACCAGATTCTCGACGCCATGGTTGCCGTTCCTGACGACATCATCGGTCGCCTTTTCGATCCGCCTTCGAGTCTCGATCCCATATGGGACGAATCGTCTACTTAAGTGGGGTAACGTATATCGGGCGAGGGAGAAATGTCCACGACAGTGGTGAGAGCGGCAAGAGTTTTGAGTTTGAGCGATAGTGTTCATAGTCAGCTTAATTTATCAACATTCTATGATAGCGATAGCAATAGCAATAGCAATAGCAATATCCCTTGAAGCACATGCACAGTCGATCAATTCCCTAGCCCTTCTCTCCATATCGGATGAATCGATGGCTGTTGTGTTGAAGTAGGAGTACCTAGGGTTAGGTACTGTAAGGTACCTTATGTAAGGTCAACTTTACCATAGAGCCCTAAAGACCCGTACACTCCCCGGCTCTGAAGGATTCATTCTGGAAACACATCAACTTGCGCCTTCCAAGTGTAGGTACCTAGGTATCATAGTAGGGCAGTGAGGGTGAGGTACCTTATAAAAGAGCTGTCGATGACAGTGCTGCTGTATGTATTATATTTTCTCTCTTCTTGCTCTCATCATCACGTGGCGTGGTGTATGGCGTGGCCTGGTATGGATCTCTGAAATAGGCTCTGCATCTCCACCTCTTGCGTACACCTTTGATTTGCTGAAAGTCCGTGAACTCAGGTAGGTATGGTTGACGAGGAGGTTAGCTAAGAAAATCTAACTCAGATAGGTTAGAATTGACTACCTTAACTTACCGTAACTGCCCAAAGTCCTTCCGGATCTTTTGAGTTAAGACACCAGGATGTGTTGACGACATCTGGTTAGCTACAACGTGGCCTGACGAGGCTTAAATTCCTCATCCCTCATCCGGGAAGAGTCAGAGTATAAGTCGATGTACGTACAGTCGGTAGAGGGTCAGGATGTAATATTCGGATCCGTCGGACGGTGAGCACGTTTGATACAATAGGTAGATACTTCGTTTTTGTACTGTAATATAAATTACCTTACTGTACATGTAATATAGAAAGACGATAGGAGCTTCCCCGCATTCTCTCCACACCTTAAACTCACGACCTGTGTGTACATTGGGTGTTTGTACCCTACCCTACCCTACATCAAGGTAAGGTACTCCTTCCACATGTATCTGTATATGTCCGACGAATAAGATAAAGATGGAGTGGAGCATGGAAGACGAAGAAGACGACGCTGATGATGGTGCGGTACCTACATACCTTAATCAAGCGCTGGTCTAAAGCATGCTGGACTTGAGGTACATTACCACTGACTTCGTACCTTACTTGATCTGATGTTCTGTACAATCGCCCTCGCTGGGTCGAAGGGTCTGGACGCTCTCGCAGCCGTTGAATTTAGACTTTGACCCTGCATCCGTCATACTAGGAAGTCCTCTTGGTAACTGACATCCTCGGGGTTGTCATAGCCATCCCACCTAAAGGTATATAGCCCCACGTTCCTCCGGACTCCTCCTCTCTTCTCCTCGTCGTTGCATTCGTGTCTGGGATCAATGCACGCTTGACCGTCCAATTCCACTTTGATCCCGCTATTCCGCCTTTTCGAATAGCCCTAAGTCTCGGAGTCTCCAACGTATGTGATGGCATCCGTTCCGCCCAGCAAGATCTACCGCTGACTAGTCCTTCAGCCGTAGCCAACATGGGGAAGCTCGTTCCCAATGCCTTCAACTTGTGGATCATCATCTTCGTGGCCCTGGGCTCGACGGCCTGCAGCTATGGCATGGCCGTCATCAGCTCGACCATCGGCCAGCCGACCTTCTACACCTTCTTCAACTTGGCCACGGCCGGCGAGCCGGGCTATGGTCATACCTCCAACCTCATCGGGACCATGAACGGCCTGAACTCGGCGGGGTCAGCCTTCGGGGCGGGATTCACGTCTTGGAGTGCCGACAAGTTCGGCCGGAAGCGTTCCATACAGCTGGGTGCCGCTATCATGATCGTTGGCGCGGCGCTCTGCGCTGGCTCGGCGAATATGGGCATGTTCTTGGTGGCGAGATTCATTGCTGGCTTTGGGATCGGCATGCTCATCACCACAATTCCCATGTAAGGACGCATGTGATCAGATCCCAGCCACCGCATTGCAGCTTCGGTAGATACTTTTGCTAACTGATATGGTTCTTCAGGTATCAAGCTGAATGTTCGACACCTGCGTCGCGAGGCTTCATGGTGTCGATGCATGGCGTCATGTTTGCCGTCGGTTATAGTCTCGCCGCGTGGATAGGGTTCGGTTGCTACTTCTTGTCTGCTTCGGGATCGTCGTCTTCGTTCCCGTGGCGCTTCCCGCTGGCCTTCCAGGGAGTCCCCGCGCTGTTGCTCCTGATCGGATCTCCCTGGCTTCCTTACTCTCCCCGTTGGCTCTTGCAGCAGAATCGGCCCGAAGAAGCGCACGATGTGATTCGAAGACTGCACCACACGCCCAACGACCCCCACGAGACCATCTCGCAGAAGGAGTTCTATCAGATGAGGAAGCAACTGGAAATGGATCGCCAGATCAAGGCCGTCACCGGCGCGTTCGATATCTTCATGACTGCTCCTAACCGCAGAAGAGCTTTCGTCGGATTTACTCTCATGGCTGGAAATATGTTCACCGTCAGTATTCCCGCCGTTGGTGTCCGTTCACGCGTCTTTTCTTCGACTAACCGAAAGTGCAGGGAGTCTTGATCATCGCAAACTACGGTGTCCTGCTCTACGTCTCCCTCGGCATGAAGACCTATATGCCCCTCCTCCTCAGCGCGCTATGGGTCACGCTATCATTCCCCGGCAACGTTTTCACCGCCTTCTTCATCGACCGGATCGGCCGACGCATCTTCCTCCTCACCGGCCTCGGCGGCATCCTCATCACGCTGGCCTGTGAATGCGCCATGCAAGCGCAATACCTCGGCACCACCAACGAGGCGGGCCAGCGCGCCGCCGTCTTCTTCATCTTCCTCTTCATCTTCTTCTGGTCGACCTTCGTGGACGCCACGCAGTACCTGTACCTGTCCGAGATCTTCCCGACGCACATCCGCTCCCAGGGCATGGCCGTCGGCATGGTCGGTCTGTACACGGCCAGCATCATCATCCTGGTCGCCGGCCCCATCGCCCTCGACGTCATCACGTGGAAGTTCTTCCTCATCCTCATCTGCGTCACCGCCGTCCATTGGGTCAACGTCTTCTTCTTCTTCCCCGAGACCAAGCAGCGCTCGCTCGAAGACATCAATGTCGCCTTTGGCGAAAAGGTCGCCGTGCATTACTATGGCGCCTCGGCCGAGGAGGAGAAGCAATACGCCGCCGCCATCGAGGAGGAAGAGCATCGGCATCATCTCCATGCCGGGGAAAAGGGCTCTCGCGGTACGGATCACTATCATGTCGAGGTCGCGCACAAAGTTTGATTAGTTTATGCGGTGGATGATGTTTCTCGACGCTGAAGGATTGGGTTACTTGGCCATGTATATATGCTGAAGCGTGTTGTTCAATATCGTACAAGGTACTTTGTGCACTCAAAGCCCCCACCCCAACCCATCACAAGACCTCAATCCTCCAAAAGGCAAACATAAACCTCCCATCATCGTCTGGCGTCGCACACCGGCAAGGCAGCACTCTCACAGCCGCAGCACCCACTGATAGCCGTATCTTGCAAGATCGCCGTTCGTCCAGCCTTCGTCTTCAAAAGAAGTGATAGGAGATAACCCATCGTCTGAGGTTGACTAGGGTAAAGTGACGCAGGGATGTCTATGTAAGGTATATTGCCGCAGTTATGACACGAGCTTGTCAGGTAGCCTCCTCCCATCGCACCCTCACTCCCTCGCGCCATCGCACTCTTCACACGGCGAGTACATGCCGGCGATTCGAACTCGTCTCTGAGATGGGAGCAGCCAGCGAATGGGTGCCATGCAATACATGGACAGGGCCGAGCACGACACGCGAGGCTCGAGCAACCGAGTCTCGCGCGAGTCCCGTGACGGTGGACGTGGCGGGCGGCGGTGGTTCGTCGGGGTGGAGGAAGAGAGCTGTCGGAGTAGGGATCTGGCGATGTTTGCCACCGTATATAGTATACCTATACCTATGCGACATGTCATGTAGAGAGATAAATCCGTCGTTCGGACGAGACCCCCAAGCAAAACCTATCCTCAACACCCCGAATCTCACCCCAACCACCCCACCGACTCCCCACTCTCCAGCCAAGAGACTCCGAACCACCTCTTAACCAACTGACAGTTACTTACCCACCCACACCTCAAGCCATCCCCTCCCCTCCCCTTCAACCCCATCCCCATCCCCAATCCGCCCACCCCGCAACGCTCAACGACCACCCAGCCTCTTCCGCTCCTTACCCAGTACCA
>JAABUU010002412.1_pt1 | contig 26746 bp, 35 predicted proteins | sample 5559301 | NCBI WGS metagenome assembly JAABUU01 (sample SAMN10711884, study PRJNA513360) | rock metagenome | isolation source: Antarctica rocks | place: Antarctica: Victoria Land, Richard Nunatak white | reverse complement strand
AACCAAACCAAACTAAACACCCGTCATCCACCCCCAACAGCTGGGAAATGTCCACCATCGGGCACCCGCTCTCCGACCTCTGCAACCTGCTGACCCCCTACCTCACCTCCACCTCCACCCTCGCCCTCTCCATCGGCCGCGGCTCCCCGGCCTTCCGGCCCGACTCCTCCCCCGGCCTCCCCACCCGCGCCCAATGCATCGCCTGGTACCGCGACGTCGCCGGTTGGGATCCCGCCGAAGATATCGCGTGGGGCGACGCGTTTGGGATTTTTCGCGGCAGCATCATCATGCAGGGCATCGCGGCGAGGTATGCGGTGCGGCAGGCGAGCAGTGCCAAGGCCAGGGATTATGCGGTGCAGATGGGGCCGTTTGGGGAGTTGGCGTGGGGGTTGGTGAGGACTTTGGGTGCGGAGAAGAGGGGGGCGCGGTTGTAGGGGGGGAAGGGATGTGTTTGTATTTGGGTGGTGGAGGTATCATTTATTTGTCGTTGATGGTTATAGTCATCGAAGATGTTTTGAGTACCTGGCTGCGAGGTTGCGATGTCTTCATATACATTCATCGTCCTCATGGCTGTTGACTGACACCACATCCCAATGTCACGGAGCCACCGCTTACAAACACACACTACCCGTAACATATCATACAGAAGTTGACAGATCGAGCGCTCGCAACAAATCTCAAACAGCCACCATAAAGCCCCATGCGCCGTATCATCACTTTCGTACCAAGATCTTCACCCTTACATCTCATGTTCATTTCGCATGCATAACCAGCTCCTCATACACACCATCCGGGATTCTCGGCACGAAACTGACAGCCAAGTTCCTGATCGTCTTCGCCTGCAGCGGCGGAAAGGAGCGGAGGATTTTCGTTGGACTGTGCGTACGCCGTCAGTGCATGCCCTGCTTCTTTCCTTGAGAGGAAAGAAAAGCACAAGCAGGAGTGGGGTTGGTTTTAATTTACCTTGGACTGCTGAGAATAGTATCGCGCATCATAACCAGCTGAGCGACGATGCACAGAATATTCAAATGCGCCCCATGCGCGAACAGAAAGTCCCACAGCCGGAGCACCTCGGGCAGGGGCGGGGTGCAAGCGCAGAGGGTCAGGACGGAGGGGAAGGCGTAGAGCTCGGCGTGCATGCCCTTGGAGAGGAGGTAGTCGGCGAGCTTGTAGTCGACGATGGCGAGGCACCTGTCGACGAGGCCGAGCCCCCGGTGCACGCCGTCCATGGCGCCGCGCACGTAGCCGGGGCACTCGCGCGTCAGGAAGCGGTGGAAGGCGACGAAGGCTTCGGCTTCGCTACGCGCGGCGTACAGGAAGGGCGCGCAGAGCACGTTCATCCCTTGCACGTAGATGCCTGGTTCCGTGACGCCGGCGTCGGAGCCTTCGGTCGTGGAGGTGGATGGGCCGGCTGGTTTGGGGACGGGCGTGACGGTGTGGAGCTCGGGTGATCCGTGTTCGGTGCTGCTGTGTGTGATCTTGCCGGGCTCGGGGTTACGCTCCTTTTTGGCGTCGTGCAGTCTCCATGCGATGGCGTTCAAGAGACGGATCAGAGAGGCTTCGCTTACGCGCCGCTTGAAGAGAGGGTCTGTGGCGAGTGTGCGGAATGTGTCGTTGCGGATTTTGGCGTAGGCTGGGGAGGGGCCGCGATGGATCAGGTCTAGGTAGTGGTCTGTTGCGAGGGGTGGAGCGTGAACCAGAATGAGCCAGATGTAGATTCGTAGCGAGGACTGTCACGGCGGTCAGCACGACAATTACAGATCAGGTGCGTGTCCTGTTCAGCCAAAAATTGATGTCTTACGCACCATGCCGTCATGATCAGCGTCCACTCCGTCCGAGAGCACAAAGTATCTCAAATCCCGTAGCCCCTCTGTAATATCCCCCCTTGGAGGTCCTTCACGTATCAACACCTCCAACTGATGCTTCACCGACACACCAGGCGCAACAACTCTCTTGGCGGCGGCATTTCGTCTTTGAACCGGCCCGCTTGGAGTTATACTTGTTACGGCCGCATCGCTATTTGATCGCGAGCGATGATGCGTCCGTGTCGCCGGTATGGACAGATTCTGAGTAGGCAACGGATCTCGATGATTGCCGGCGCCATGACGCTGCTGCTGCTGTTGGCGCTGTTGGGAGATGAGCGATGGGCTATTGGCGCTTGAAGCGTTGGACGAGAGAGTGTGTGCTGATTGTAGCCGACGTATTGTCCGCTGGGCTCGTGGCGAGGATGGCTGGAGTGTAGAAGGTAGGTTGACGGGCGGGAGGTAAGGAGCGGAGAGTTTGGATGGGGAGGTGGACATCGCGGTACCTTCACAGCCAATAGGTGGAGTGCGCTGACGCCCGGGGGAGTGGGCAAGGAGTGCTACACACAGCTGTAGACAGAGCTACTGGGAATCTGAATGAGAGTTGTCAATGGCTTGAACCATAAAATCGAGAGATGAAGAAAGATGTTCGTATAAATCTCACGGTGTTACTTGAGTAGTCAACCCAGCAACACGGGTTCGCGTTTGCGCTAAGCAAATAAGGTTTCGCACTAGAAGCTTTGACGGATCTGCACAGGATGATCTTGCGCCGGGATACACAGCGGGTACACAAGAACCTCCCTTACAAGTTGCGACTTAACTTACCTCTGCAGCTGACAGTCTAGATGAAGTCGACGAACATGATTTGATGGCAGAGCCTTTTGCTCACCTTTTAGAGATTGCGGTAGATATTGATCTTGAAGGAAGAGTCGATATTACGAAGAACGAGGCTGCAAAGCAGGCAGCTATGCCCGACCGAGAAAGCTGGGTTTGGCGGCTAGGCTTTGAAGTAATAGCTTTCGTATGTAGGTCCCTTTCTGGATAAGTTCTGGGGTTAGAATGACCGGGTGGACTGCGCTTGATTCACTGCTATTGCCGGTGGGCAGGCAAACCGTGGACATGACTCCTGTGTTCAAATTGACTGAAGTTCGCTTGGCAGCTTAGACACAATAGAGAACTTTTGCAAGTTTTCCACTTTGAGTTATGGTACATGAGACTCGTACAAGGCGGACACTACATCATTGCTGATGTATTTTCTTCACTCTCATTGCTCCTTCATAAACTCCCCGATCGATAGCCGCGGCGACGGTAAGAGTTCCGCCGATAACCGCACATACTCCAGTTAGGAAGCCCACGAATGTTTTCGTACGCTCTTCGCGGTTGATCACCTTCATAGGTGATATATCCTGACAGGGTCAGAAGAAGGAACCGTGGGGAGAGTAACCATGAGTACTTACGTAGGAGAAGAACACGCCAGGTATGCCGCCTCTCGCATGTAACCTTTCCTTGTGACCCTCTTGGGCATCCGAGCCACCACTGAGACTCCTCTTGTGACTTGTTACTGAATATTGATGTGTCTCCACGCTCCCATCAAGGCGATACCCATGACTTCCTATCGGTAAAAGTTCGTGCGGGATCTCGTTCCCGCCCTCAAAGAGTTCCTTCGATGTCCTTCGTTCCCAGCCAAGGGGTAGATAGGAAGTCGAAACTACTTTAACGAAGTACATGTAGTTGAATGCTGGATCATCCGTCATTTGTTGGGTATCATCCAATGGGTTTAGATGGTGATTTGTCCATGACGGAGACTTTGCTCCGATTTTCTTAGCGACGTCCTCAGGTAATTGAGGTCCAAAACGTAGATGATGAATGATATGTGTGAAGGTGTGACCATGCTCAGCAGGGTTCTCGAGATAGTTGTTTAGGTCGTGGACATGCATGTTTCCGTTGCTGAAGCTTCTGCCTGGCGCAATGTGAAAGTTACCGATAACCTTGTTGACCCTGATTCCACCCTCGATTCTGCACCCTTCTTTACGCTGGGAGTCGAGACGCTCTGCATACCCTTCCGACTCGCACTGCTGAACATTTTCGCCCCTGCCAAAAGCCCAGGAGACTGAAGCGTATGCTTCGCGCACTTCCTCGCAAGTATTGCAGCAGCCAGGCTTTTGAGCATTTGGCGGTGCTGGAGCGCCGTAACAACCACCACAAGAGTCGGGTCCAAGTTTTACTGCCTTGTCTTCCGCGGCATGTCTAAACAACACATTAGTAACCTGATTTACACAAAAAGGTTAGAGAAACAGACAGATCTAACGCCTTTGATTCGATGACATGACTACCTTCACTGACGGGTCCTAATCGGACCTTATTCACGCCATGCATGACGCCCGTCTGCTGTTCGCCGGAAACATCCATAACGTCGAGCGTAAGGAGCTCGCACGGTATCCGAGGGAAGGTGATGTTAAGGTGTATTTCCATCTTTTCTCCTAAGCGCTCATGAGTCTTCTGATGACCAATGATTCTTCCACTAAGGCCATACCTCGCCCCTTGTCTACAATCAGCTCCGGGTGCACCACTATGCGCTTGTAGTCTGACCACTCTCCCCATACTAGGTACAGCACAATGAGCAGTGAAGCTATCGTGACAATCCCTCCTGACGTAGTCCGTATACGCGCATCTTCAACAGTCTTTGTAAAAGCATCCAAACGAGTGAACCGAGATTTAGCTGGCATGATGCTACCGATCGCCCAGCGAGCTTGTCTCTGAAGGCGCGGGCCTGGGGAAGTCTGTTGCTGAAAAAGATGTGGTAGCAGTGGAAATCGCGACCTAAAGTATACGCCGCGGATACATTAAGAAAGAATATACTAGCAATTGAATTTAGAATTCATCGACACCATAAGGATTGATGCTTGGCCTGAAATATCGTTGATTCAGTGAAGATTCCCCCGGAACTGCAAAGGCCACATTTACACTGCTAACTAACGTTTAACTAAGTTAACTGGCGGGACAGAGCCGCTTCTAGTTTTGGCCTAGCTCAAAAGCTATCTGGGTTTTAACACGGGTTAGTGCGTCGGGGAGTTCCGCATTAGGCTTCAACCTCTACCTTACCTTACCAGTATCGGGAGCTTCTTCTCTTTCCAATCTTCCATAACGACGATATCGGCCCCACAACCTGTTAAGAGAGCAGGGAACTGGACGTGTTAATAAGCAACCAAGAAGAGAACCTGTGCTTCACAAGCTTGAAAGTTAGCTAGCTCTCGCTTGCGTGTCTGCTTCTCGGCCAGGATATTCACTCAGTCGGGGAACTCATCATTCTTTAAAGGTTCTTCCGAAAGGTACAATCATCGAAACATACAATTACCAGCTTCATCGGATCTTTCTCACAATATTACAACGATTTTCTCTCTTCTACTATCTAACTCCCGGAGCCGTGGTCAGCACTTGACCCGAGAAGCTCAACCTATCCTACTAGTTTGCTGCAATCAGTGGCACCGGAAATGCTCCAACAGAACCCATCACCGCCTACTGGCCCCAAGGAGACACGAGGATCCCGCAGCAACAACAGTAACCCCCGTCCCTCTACCCGCGCAGGGATACACAAACGTCGCAACGGCCCGGTCAGATCAGATATAGATGGGGATATTGATATGGTGGATGTAGCTGGACGTGGCAGAGGCCGTAGGAAACGTGCAACAAGATCCGAAAGGTTACGGGAGGCTGGCATTGCAGCCGGTCGAGGGGCCAGTAAGAGCAGTATACCAGGAGGCGGATTGAGCTCAGCCGCAACGCAGAAGGCAATACTACGCAGTATGGGGTCTGGGGCTGCATCAATAAGAGGATCAAAAGGTGGACTGAACTTATCAAGAATTTTTGGCGAAGCCACTAAACACGGAAAAGGCCAAGATCAAAGAGATACTATGCGTCAGATCAGTGTGAGGGGATGGAACCAGAGCAAGGCGGCGCTGAATTGGGACGGCGGCATCACCGATCTTTTAGCCTTCCTGGAACGGAAAGCCACGGCAACGGACGCGCAAGCGGTCAAGATCATAAAGGTATGTTAACACTACGGTTTATCGGTCACTGGTGTTTTCGCAACTTCGACGTCTCCGAATCGCTCTGGTCTCATGCCATTCAAAGCCAAATCTATCAGACACTTAGACGATGGAGGGGACCGAATGTTTGCCGCTACCGCCCTTGGGTGACGTGCAACTCCAAGGTGTCTACGCCTTGCTAACGTTGTGTAGTCACGGACTGAAGGTGATGCACTGATTGTGTTCGTCAAGCCGGAGGATGCGAGTAATATCTTACGACTGAATACGTTCATGTTCGCGGGAGCAGCGCTTGCAGTTGAAGAAAAGACCGGAGCTGGATCCGGATCTGGGAAGGGGATCAGCAGTCCTCCGGTTGGCGAATCTTCCGAAGCTGCCCTGAGCACAAGACAGAAAATGACTGCGATCCTAAACCGCCGCTACAACTCAGAGCTCAAACTCTTAGACCTCTCGGCCCTTGGGAAAGATCCAGAGCTCATCGAAATGGGAATGTTCACCTCCGTCAGCACCGAGTCCAAGTTCTTCCCGGCCTTGATGAAAGTCTGTGACTTGATTTTTGCTTCCCCTCAGCAGAAGCACGAAGCAGTCCTTAGTGTGACCTTGGCCAGCAACGACCTCTTGGACATCAAAGCAGTCACCAGCCTCTCACAGACCTTCCCAGACCTTAGGAATCTTGATCTCTCCAATAACCAGCTAAAAGATCTTCGATCACTTTCGGGGTGGAGGTGGAAATTTCGACACCTTAACCACCTGGTCCTTACGGGCAACCCAATCGAGGCGGAACATTCAGCACATAAAGACGAAATCCTCAAATGGTACCCAGCACTACGTATCCTGAACGGTATTGAAGTCCGATCCGAGGAGGCTATCGCAGCCGCCATCCAAGGCAGACTCCCGTTACCGATTCTCCCTGCCAGCTTCCGTGACGAAGTGTCTATCGCAGAGAACTTCATCAAAAACTTCTTTCCTGCCTTTGACACCGACCGTACGGGGCTGGTAAACGGCTACTACGACGCCCAGTCGACCTTCTCGCTAAGCGTCAACACCTCTGCTCCCCGAGCACCCGATCAACCAGTCGGACACGAGAAGATGAAACCCCTCAGCTGGGAGGCTTACATCAAGAAGAGTAGGAACCTCATGAAAGTCACCCACTTACCAACCAAAATGTCCCGAGCACACGTCGGCACAGACGCCATCCGAGACACCTGGCTCTCCCTCCCACCAACACGCCACCCCGACCTCCTAGCCGAACCCCACAAATGGCTCATCGAATGCAACTCCCTCCCCGCCCTCCCCGACCCAACCAACCAATCTCCCGGCGGCGTCGGCGGCCTCATCATCACCGTGCACGGCGAATTCCTCGAACCCGACGCGGCGACCACCCACCCGACCCACAGCCGTAGCTTCGACCGCTGCTTCGTCCTCGGGCCCGGGGCCGGAGTCGGCGGCATCCGCGTCGTCAGCGACTTGCTCACCCTTCGCGCCTGGGGCGGCTCGGCCGCCTGGACGCCGGAGACCGAGCCTCGCCACCTCACCACGACCCCCTCGTCTCCTTCCCAGTCTCAATCTCAATCGTCGTCCCTTCCGGAAGCCTTTGGCGTCGCGGCGCCGGGCAAGTCGGAGGACCAGCTGAGGATGGAAACGATGGTGCTGGAGCTGAGTCGTGCGACCGGCATGAATGTCGAGTATGCGGCGCTGTGTCTTGAGCAGAGCGGCTGGACGCTGGATGCTGCACTGGCTGCTTTTGAGACCGCAAAGGTACGTCTCTCTCTCCCTCCCCTGGCTCATGCAAAGGTGTCTTCGGTTGGGAATGGGTTGACTGACGCTGGATCCGATGGGGCAGGCGAATTTGCCGCCCGAGGCGTTTCTGTAGATGGTGATGGTGGTGGGGTAGCGCTGGTGGGGTGAGGATGGGGCTGAGATGAGATGGGATGGGACTACTTGTAGACTAGACTGCACTTGGCTGTTCTGGCCTGTTCTGGCTTCGGGGGGTTGGCTGCTCTAACTTAGATTGAATACCGATACCATACTACAAATGAAAGTCACAATAGGAAAGGATACCTAAACGTAGAGATGCGCGTGTACGACATGCCGTGTGCAAAAGGTGAAATTATAGCCTGGATTTGTATAGCCTGGATTTGAGAGCAGGACATATGGAACGCAGCGCCCACGCTCTCCGCTCAGCATTATCTAAGGTGATATCTATACCATGTCTACCAGCCCGAACGCCCGCAAATCACCCCACATTAGTGACGCCCACGCCATTCGCCCACGTCCGTCTACAGCAACAATGCAAGCAACAAGAACCGCTTCTAACAAACAGCAGGTGATCTGCCCCAACCCAGTGAAAAAGCAGACCAGGAAAAGCGGACCACCAACCACCATCACCCACCCTCCGACCCCACTGCGCTTCCCACGCCCACGCCCTTCGCCTCGCCCTCCCCCCTCCTCTCGACATTAGCAACAGCGCTCTGCAGCGCGCTCGTCAGATCGATGTGAAAGAGCGGCCGATTGAGGCCATGCACGACAGCGACGCGGGTGGCGTCGTGAGAATAGGCCTTGCTGGCGTCGAGTTCCTTGCCGTAGCCATCGGCATCGGCGTCGTCGCCATCACCGTCATCGTCACAGGGCCCAGCTTTCTCAAAACTTTCAGCGCTCCTCTCCGTCGCAGCCGTGGCGGTGGGACTCCGCTGCTCTGCCGCGACGATATCATCCGCATCCGCCCCGCCTCCGCCTCCACCTCCGCCTCCTCCGCCCCCCTCAAGATCGCGCGTCCTCAACCTCCGCAGTTCACGTTCATTCTCGCTCAACTCGGCCGCGGCAGCAGCCGAAGCGGCGCCGCCGATCTCCGCGACGCTGAAGACGGGTTTCCACCTATTAAACAGTGCGGGGCCGTCGGCGTTGGTGGTGGAAGGGTAGCCGAAGCCGGCGGAGGCGAGGGCGCGCTTGGTCCAGCGGTTGTGGATGCAGGCGAGGTGCCACTCGACCTTTTCGGGAGCGGCGTGGCGGTCGAGCTGGTTGCGGACGTCGATGAGGTGCTGCACCGAGGTGATGTCGACGTTGTTGACCGAGGAGAAGTCGAGGATGATGGCTTTCAGGGTCGGGAGAGAAGGTTGGTCTGCGGGGGGGAAGCGGCCGCGGCGGGGGCCAGGGTCGTTCCAGGGTCGGTCCTGCGGGGTGTGTTAGTTGGGTTTGTTTAGGGAAGGAGGGCTGTGGGTTAGGGATGTGGGAGGGGGCAACTTACTCCTGGTTTGGCGTATGAGTTTAGGTTGGTTCGGCGCGTCTCTTTGAAGATGGTGGCGACCATGTAGTCGAGGTAGTGGTTCGCGTTGGGGTAGTTGAAGCCTTCGGAGAATCGGTAGATGAAGATGCCTGGATACGGCGAGTCGACTTCGATCTGCGGATTCGAACCGTCTTGATGGTCGATGGGTAGGAACAGATTCCTTGCTGACTTGTCCGGATCGTTGCCGTAGAAGGATGTTCGGCGACGCACGGCGCCGTGTTTGCCTTCTTCGTCGACGAGATGGTCGCCGACGACGGAGTGGATCTTGACTTTTCCGAGGAATCGACCTCGAGCCTTGACCACACGGAATAACAGGACAGCGGCTGAGATTGAGATGGTGACGTAGATGCCGTTTTCGATGCTCGAAAAGACGGTGACGAGGACGCCAGCGAAGAAGATGATGACCTCGAGCGGAGAGATTCGCCAGAACTGATAGACGGTGTTTGGTGGAGTGATGAGATCGCCCACCGCATGTATGATGACGCCCGAGAGGGTTGCGTTGGGAATGTAAAAGAAGACTGCTGGCAAAGCGTAGATGGCGAGGAGGACTACGAAGGCGGTGATGACGCCGCCGAAGGGTGACCGTACGCCGGCTTTGGACTTGATGGCTGTACGTGAGAAGGACCCTGTGGCTGGGTATGCCCCGAGAAAGGGACCAAGGAGGTTGGTAACCCCGATCGCAACCATTTCCTGGGAGGGATCAATCGTGTAGTTATTGACTCGACCGAACGATTTTGCAATTGCAATATGCTCGATCAATAACACAATAACAGTGGCCGGTAGCTCGCTGGCGAATAAACTGATTATCTTCCTATTGATAACCGGAACGGCAGCATTTTGGAATCCTGCGCAGCGATCAGTATGCAGTGACAGAAGACAGCTAGTGGATCATACCTCTAGGCACTGTACCGAGAATCTTGAAGAGAGGGTTTTGCCTGTGGTTTCTATTCACCAACCAGCTGATCAAGGTATAAAGAAGTATGACGAAAACGGTTCGAAGGGTGGCCAGGAAAAAGAACAATTTCCGGCGATTTGGTAGCTTTCGAGCACCAAAGTTACAGGCACTTCGAAGAATGTAGAGCAGAGTTAGAGCGGTCAGGCCCATAGCCGCATCGAACTTGGTGTGTCCAAGGTTTTTGAGGGTGTTAATCACCACGAGATAAGTAGAGTCTCGCGTCGAGAAGCCCGTGATGCCCATCATCGAAGGGACCTGGCCCACGGCGATGTTGAGAGCCGAGCCCGTCATGAACGCTGATATTGCCGTCAAAGAAATAAAATCGACAATCCATCCAGCACGAATGAGTCCGATGAAACAGATGATGCTTCCAGCGATGACTGCCAAGGCGGATGCAACAACATGACCAGGAATGCTGGGATCGGACATTGCTACTTTGCCCACCACGTTACCGGTGACAGTAGACATCACGGCGACAGGCTGACGACGTTTTAGCAGGGCATATTCTCTGACAACGTATGGAGACTTACCCCTATGGTGATATCCTTGGAGGTAGCAAACAGCCAGTAGGTCAAAACACCCATGAACGACGAGTAAAGACCGAACTGCACCGGAAGCTGCGCCAACGCAGCATACGCCATCCCCTGAGGGACAACTACGGCGCCTACGGTGATACCTATATGCTTTCATTAGTGACCGTTAGCTAGAAAGATGAGAGCTTCATGCTGCGAACCTGCCACGAGGTCTCCGAAGAGCCATTGTCCATTGTAACGAGTGATCCAATGGGTGAATGGGAACAGGTTGTAGACGTATTGTCGCAAGCCCGAAAGGGTAGGGAGCAAGTCGCGGATCCAGTCGATGGTATGGGGCTCCTCCTCGACGTAGGTATCCGCCGTCGACACGGAAAACACCGACTCGCCCCTCGACAGCCCACTTTGACATGTGGGGTTGCGGTACTGCAACTTGATTCCTAAGACGTTTGCGATTCCATGGCCGATTTTGGTCGAAGTACTGGTGACCATGGCGGCAGTCGATACGGCCCGGTTGTATAGGCCTGTAAGATGAACCGGTGATGTCCAAGTTTACACCGCACGCAGGGTCCCAGTGAATCCGCGACACGGATCTGGGGTGAGATTGAGATATCCCGATTAAAGGCTACCGTTGCCCAAGGATAAACAATATCTACAACGCTGCCATCCAGTGACGCAGTCCAGAGCCTCGATCGGTTTCCCTCGGGTCCAGCACGTCTTGACCAAGATATCACTTGGGCGGCGTCAGTCGTGAAGCGAGACCGAGACCGAGACCGAGAGCGGTTGCACAGACGGCAAAACAATATGCAGCCCTTAGTGTGAGTGGACTCGTTGACGTATGAGAGGAGAAGATGCAGTAAACCCGTGGGGCTTGGTCAAGGACAGGTAGCCCTCGTCTCAATTATGAAATAATGGAACAGAGGAGTGAAGGGGTGAAGTTGGATGGAAGCCATCAGTGACTAGCAAAGGAAAGTAGCCCTCCATCATGAAGGAGCTACTTGCATTGTCATCAGAGTCTTAACTACAGGTTGAACCGACAACATTGGTAAGGATGTAATCAATTCAATCTCCTCGTGGTGTAATGGGTGCGTTTGATGCCTTCATCTTTAGGTTTCGGTTGATGATCGATCTTCTTTTCCGGGAGAGATGGAAGCACGCCATAACGGACTAAGACAACAAAGAGTTTAGATTTTCGGTTTCCAACAGGAACAAAGCTCTCTCACTGCGCTGTCCCGCCGCTTGAGGGGGGACGACGTTGGAACGAATGAGAACCGTGTTTCCATATACGTGCTCTATCTGCTCGAACCTCTCAATAATTACTTACCTTACCTGGTACATAGGGAAGGTGCATTTGGGGCGTACCAAGCACATCAGATGAAGCTGATGCCTATCACAGCATGTATCAAGCATTCTCAAGATCTCTAATATCCGAAAGTATCTGGGTTCTACACGCATACAGCGCAATCTTCTACCGGGGGTATCTCAGAGTGACGGGATCCTGTTCCCCCATCTCCACCATCGCCTTGTGCAACCAGACCAAAACCGTGCAGACACTTCCTGCCATTCAACTTGACAATAAGTGTATCCGACCAATGCGCAAAACGTGACATCATTTTTTCAGTGCTTCTCAATGAGCGCATTTTGCCGCCAGACTCCTTCGGCCGCGCTCATGGCCAAAATACACCACCACCAATTGGGTCGTACCAAATCCTCGCTCCCAAGACAAAACTGTTCAGGACAGCAGATTACGCACCGAAGGGCTCGCACTCGCTCCATTAACCACGCGACCTGCGCTTTCAGGCCGCGCACCCCCTCCGCCTTCCATAGGAGTCGAAGGCCGGTCGCGGACCATGTGCGGACTCCTGTGACCTGATGTCATGGGAGGGATCGAGTGTGATGCGACGACCTGCGGTGGTCCTGTGAATGGGTTTTCCGCTGTTCGATGCACTGGTTGACCGTTGGGCATATGAGGCGGTTGGTACGGTAGGTGCGGTGAGTGCGCCGACGGAATACCGTTCGTTGGGTGTGGTGCCATGGCCGCCACCAAGCCCGGGTGAGATACGGGAGGTGGAGCCCTGGGAGGTAGGGCCACTAGAGGTACTAGCTGGACGATGCCGGTACGTTGAAGCTGATACGGTGCGGCAACACCGGCTGGATATTGTGGTGGCACGCCCTGCGGCGGGGGTACAAAGCCGTTCATTTGCTGCTGTAGTGGCAGTGGGTGGAACGGACGGCTCGGTGCGAATGCGGTAGGTTGTTGGCTGGGAGCATTATGGTGCAAGGTCGTCGGTCCATTCTGCATTGGGAGTGTAGGGTTAGTCCATACCTGGAAGTGCCCCTGTCCAACAATGTGCTCTAGTGGTGGCCAAGTTAGCTGGATAGGTGGAGGTGGTGGAGGATTCGGAGGATGCAGGGCGGCATCTGCCTGACCATGCGGATGAGTCGACGCTGGTGGTGGTGTGGGTTCCGGAGAAGGCTCAACTGGCTTCTTCAAATGACACTTGTGGCATTGGTATTGGGTTGCCTGGCCTGCTGTAGAATCCGGGATGTTGAGCGCTGGTCCAGCATGGATCGTTTCCTCATCGACCTCATTGTCTTTGGAATGCCCGTTACACAGCGTAGACTGTCCTTTACAACTTCCCACCGATCCGTGGTTAATCTCGACGTCATGCGGCCCGTGGCAGCCGTTTACGACAGGTTTAGGTGCCGCACCTTCGACCGATGGGACTGGCGTAGCCACAGGGTCCCCACCCCGTGGTTTCCTTGACCTGTGCCATTTAGGGCTCGCATCTGTTCCACAGGTGATGCAGTGCTTGACAGTCGCCGAATCATTCCTCGCCTCACTCAAGTGGAGCACTCGATCCCCGTCTACATCAATCTCCTCCGACTTGACTGTGACAGCTGCGGGAGAGATTCTCAAACTTCTGGAAGCGGACTGGGGTGTCCCATTCGTGAGAGTACTGTTTATGCCATTCAAGGTCGAAGTTCGACGTGTAGAAGTAGATCCTATGGCGAGAGGAATAGCTCTAGTCGAAGAGCTCACCAGATTCGCCTTGCGCACGGTGCCGGTCAAAGTAAGATCGGCCTGCTTGTAAGTCCGGACAAAGACCTGAAGTGCATTGAAATTAGGGTCGTCAACAATTTCGCTGATCGGATGAACAATAGACTTGGTGGCATGCTCTTTGCACCAGATCGCAGCTGTCGCATTGCCAGTCTCGCTTCCAAGGGTGACTGTGTTCACAGTGTCCCGGCGGGAGCCTTTGACTGGTGTGACGTCGAAACCAAAGGTGTATCCAGCCTGGTGTGCGCAGCCAACGTGCACTGCTGCATGGCACTGATGACAAGCGACACAAGCTCCTTCGCTTGTTTTGCAAATTTTGCATATCTGTTCATATCTCGCTGTCGGTATGGAGCCGATGCCTTCCGAGGGAGCAAGAGCCTTAGCATTACCAAACCGTATCTCCGGGGTCCAGATGGCGCAGACGACATGCAACCAGTTGTTGCCGGCTGTACGCTTCAGCGGCTCTCTTGGGTCTAACGGTCGTCCAAGTTCTGCTTGTTTTTGCTGGTATAATTCGGCCGCCTCCAAGGCCATCTCACGCTCCAGCCGTTCCTTCTCCCGCTCTCTATCGGTCTTCTTTTTGTGAGATATCTTCGGTGGCTCCACAAAGTCATGTTCGGTATGGCGAACGGGACACAAGACACATTCATAAGATGTGGAGATCTGGATACCTCTATCGTTTGTGCATCTATCATTTGTGCACATATCACAGATCCACTTGCTGGCACTGCGATCTTCGCTGACACCATAGCAATTCCGATGTACCGTCAGTCTGCAATCTCTGCAGGACAAGTGTTGGTCACCCATCGGTTCCATCTTCAGGCAGATGGCGCAAGCAAGAGTTTTCGGCCTCGGTTGTTCTGGTATCAGAGGTGGCTCAGGGACTTTTTCAACGACCTTTTTCTTTGGAGCTTCGCTCTGCGTGCCGTTAGTGGCGGGCGGAAACGAGTCCTTCTCTCCAGCTTTCAACTTCTTCTTCGGAGGTTCTTGCCCAGGCTGCACAATCATTGACTGGGAGACTGACACACCAACAGACGCGGCGGTGGATGCAGCGAAAGTGCTCATTCCGATAGAGTGTGCTTCGTTGGCGGCACAGAGCTCTGTCAGCAACTCAACGTCGATCTTCTTCTTCGAGGCTTTACCCCCACCAGCCGCAACCTTCTTAGCCACTTCGTCAACGTTCTCGAACTGGATCCCGTACTTTCGCCACAGACCTGCGCACCGTTGACATAGGGCAAGGACAAGCTGGGTGCCCTTATCTTTAGTAGACTTCCCGTTCAGGTCTGCCGGTACCATAGTGCCTGGCGCAGTATTAGGAGCTCGACGCCACTGTCTCGACGTTCGAGAAGAGCAGAATTTGCACTTGAAGCCACGCTTCCGTTGCGCAGCCTTGGTGTTGTCAAATGCGGAATCATCAACGTCATCCGCAACATCGTCAAGAAGCTTCACAGCATTCGCATCTACTAGTTTTGCTTGCTTTTTGCTCTTGCGGGCTTCGTAGTTGCCCCAGATTTGTTTGCCTCGCTCTGTCTTCTTCCACAAGTAGTAAAATCGAACAATGTCTGCGTGTTTCTGCGTCCTGACATGCAGCTTGACCAAACGTATCTCGGAACCATACTTGCCCACGCCTTCTTCAAATCTTTTGATCTCCTCCTTATTCAACTCGGGTTCTTTGAGATCTTTACGCCTATTGACCATCCGCAGCTTCTCTAAAGAGACTTCGGCATTGTAACCGTTGGTGTACAAAAGCTCCAGCGCCTTGTCAAGGTAGTTGGTCGAATATTCCTTCACTCCAACCTCTTTCGCAAGACTCTTGACTCTAGTCATGTAAGAGTCGACAAGCTGCTCGCGTTCGTCCGGCGGAGCGCCGCCGGACACATCATCACCTCCCCGAGGGGAAACGTTCCCTGCTTCTGGCATCTTGAAGATCAACTTGGCCGTGTTAGCCGGGTCGGTATTGGCGTGGTCCTCGCCACGGCGGACGTAGCCGATAGGCTCATCCATCACCCATTTCGGTCGCCTCTCCTTCGCGGCCTTATCAGCTTCCATAGCCGCAATGGTTTCTTTGGAAAACTTCGCGTCTTTCTTATGGCTGCTGCCTTTGATGTACTTTTTCTTTATATCTGCAGGTTTGACGAGTTCAACCGGACGACCATGCCAGATGTTGACATTCGCTTGGTGTCGGGGCCCAAGTCTGGAGCTCGCTCGGGGATAAATCCGATCATCATAGTCCAAAGCATCCTCAACGCGACAATGTATCCCCAGATACCGGTATGGCCACATTTTTGCTTGTGCGATCTGATTAGCCGTTATGGAATGGGGAGCGCCGTCTTCACGGTCAGCAGCCGTAGGGCTGCTACCGCCTGTTGAGGTTGTTGGAAGGAACGCTTCGTCATCCTCCTCTTCGACAATTCCCTCCTCCTCGTCTACATCTCTCAATTTTTCGCCGAGAATTGGAGTGTTCCGAGCCTCTAGCTTCCGCTCCTGTGCTTGGCTACAAGGACCACACGCCCAGGCAAAGCCACGGGCGGGCTTCTTTAGCAGTGGTGGCCGCACACAGTTCATATGGTAGGTATTGCGGCAAACGGCGCAGTCGACGGAGTCGTGACTAGGTTTTATTAGCATTGAGAAAACAGTAGTGATGAGCCTGCCGAACATACCTGGCACAATAACCCGTACATCTTCTACAGTTTTTTACAGCACTCGTCAATTCTTTACCTCGCCCGATCTCAACGATCACGAATTTCCACCTCTCGTCCAAGACCTTCTTCACATGTTCGGGCACGTTGATTACTTGGCTTGTAGGAATAACCTCGTAATACCGTTGGATGTATCGATCATACAGTTTCTCGTACCAGAAGCAGTCCTTTGTCTTTCTGTATTCGTCAACGTTGTCAATCTCATTGCGATTCGAGATGCGACATTTCCCGCGCAGAGACGTCAGCGGACAGGTATCGGAATGCATCGAGGCAAAGACCAATCGAGTGTCGGTAACCTTGCGCTGAATGTCTCGCGGACGATAGTACCAATTGACGCGGAGAGCATCAATCGGGTTGTTTGGGTCGTTACTGGCGTGCAGAAATTCCATAATTCTGGCCAAGTAGTACGGCTCGCCCGGAGGTTCGCATACTAGATATACGTGGTCTATATAGCATTAGAAAGTGCCCGAGCATAAGAAAGGCAAATGGCTGCCGTCGGGCTCCTAGAGACTAGACGTACCGTTAACGCCCAAAGTTGTTCCATCATCCGCCTTGAGCTTTCCGTTCTTCAGGGAGCCTTTGCAGTTGTCGAAGCTTAATAAATTTGTCTCCCTCACGCCGGCACCGGTTTTGATTCCAGTGCTCGCCCGCCTTGACACGGTCGGTCCGCCGCTGGGCACCGAGTTCCCGACCGGCTGAGATGTAGAGGTTGGCGCACTTCCCGGTGCTTTACGCTTCTTTGAGGTAGGCTGCGAGGGGATTGCGATGTTTGGGTTGGCCGAAAATGTCGACATGCCTGGTATGTGGTCTTTGTGCGTTGTTGAGGCCGTCGTTCCATTCGTCGCAGGGGTATTGCCATTTGCGGTGGCAGGAGTTCGGCGCGTGCTGAATCCGGGTGCTTTGTCACTTTCCATCAAGGGTGCTCTGCTGACATTTATAGTGGACAGTGAACCATGATGTTTCGATGGGCCTGTGTACTCGTCGTCAATATCGGTCTCTCGATCTTCTGCGTAATTTGGCCGAGCCGCGCCTGTGCGCTTTCGGGAGCGAGTGCCATACGGCCGCGGAGGTGGGTTTGTCGAAATGGGATTGCTCATCCGTTGTTCTTCCTCATTCGACGGCAGCGGCGGGGTGTCTGTGAGCTTTCCTGTTTGTGAGGCGACAGAAGTTGGCGACGGAGTTGTCTCAGCATCTGGCCGATTGGCGGTTTCGGTGGAGAGTGAAGCGTCTGTGCAAGTAGACAGAAGCTGAACAGACCCTTCATCCGGAAGAGAAATGCTGATATCGGTCATAATGTGGACGAGTGAGCGAGGCTGGCTATATCATTTGGTGCAGATTGTGCGTAGACTAAGCCGTAGGACGTGTTATCCTAGATTTGATGCTGAGTGATGGATTGCCCACAATGACGGAAGCCTGCATGTATCACAGTTTGATGGACGGCAGATGGACGACTCGACCGGTTTGTGATGGGCAGTGCTCACGGCAGCGAGTGAAGCAAAGGCCGACAGGCTGCGCAAAGCGTTGTGCAAAGCGGTCGTAGCATCTAGAAGCAGCGTTGTGCTGCCGATATGGATCGCCTCAATCCAGGATTGCGAGTGCGGGTAATCATACCGGAGTACGATTCCAAAATTCAGAGTGAAGCGATTACAAGGCCCAGAATAGGTATTGGCGCCAACAGGTGGATCGTCAGGTGAAAGGACAATAAGCTTGAAGGAGGTGTCAGTGGGGAATATGAGAAGATTGGACAGAGTCTTGGTGGGTGGGTGGTGTATCTGGGCGGATAATATGAATGAAGAGAAAAGTGAGGGCTAGGTAAGGTAGATTTACTACTGACACCGACAGGCCAGGATAGGACGCAAGGTGGAAGTGGGAGTATAAGGTAAGGTAAGGTAACGCTCTGACTTCTGACTTAGGACTTAGTTAGTAAGTGGGATTGGGGTGGAGGAAGAACCTCTGTAACAGGGTCATCCTCGCGGGAGGCCTTAGTACCAATGAGAGGTCAAGTGAGACATGGAAGTATTCTACAGCGAATGGAGTCATAATAGTAGATGATTTGATGATTTGATGAGTAGATGAGCTGATGAGTTGATAAGTTGGACTGGACTCTTTTCGTAAGGTATAATATCCAGTATCAAAGTTCGCTGTGACGCAAGATAAGTAAATTACCTTACATTACACCCTCTACGGTGTAATATTGGTAACTTAGCTAAGCGTGGTACGCATGCACAGCGAGGAATGGGGATGAGGTACAGTACTCCGTATAATACAGTAACAGTTGACAATATCTTACGCCGTTTCATTCTGGTAACTTACAAGAGTATGAAACCAGGCACCGCCTTACGGTTCTCGGCTAACCTGTCATTGCTCGGTCTTCCCTGCATCAGCAACAACGTTGTGCCCTCCAGTGTAATATTGGTATTCTCCATGACCAGGGCACTTCAACCCCTCAATCTACAGCACAACAATAGACGTGCCTTAGGTAAGCCAGTGCTTGACCCTAACACTCTGACATGTTTACTGGTCATGGCGGAATATATCGTTCTTTCAGGAGCCCAAGGGCAGACGTCGGAGAAATGGAAAAACCTTACCCCGTTCGGTTGGTTGCTTAGCGCCATGTTCAACCCTGTTATAACACCTTCGTTGTTTACCCCAGACGTTGGTGAACAACATACCTTAGGTAATGAATAAAATAATTGAAGGATGAACAACCTCGACTGATCCCCGAGCCCTTTGCTCCCTCATTGGTACTGAAATAGGTTTGGAGTCCTCGCAAAAAAACAGGGCCTGATGGAGAAATCTCACTACTCAGGACCCAACCATAAGATTGGATATCAGACAACTGTCGACATTGCTCGAGGACAAAAATTCAATACAACAGCAACTGCTGGTGTCAAAAGATCACATGCGCAGTTTACCGGCCCTGATTTTGCAGAACACGGCCCCATCCTGGCCGATCGGACTAACATTTGTCTTGGAAACGGCTTTCGGCGTCCGACAATCGGCCCTTCTCAGAAGCCCAGCCTGCAAGCCAGTGAGATCCGGCCGGTAATATTGGCAGCTTCACAAAATAAAACCGTGTCAGAATACTCTCAGCGCAAGTTTCTTGCCGCAACACCAGGACCTGCTGATGATCCTTTGCTTTCGCTGTCCCATCCACGTTATGGCCTTCCCGATGCTTTGGTACAGAACTTCTCTTCTCTAGGTATCAATGCCATGTACCCATGGCAGTCTGCTTGTCTTGCTGGTCGAAACATCCTCTCCGGGTCGAAGAATCTTGTGTACACTGCGCCCACTGGAGGTGGCAAGTCTTTGGTGGCCGATTTGTTGATGTTGAAGAAAGTTATTGAAAATCCAAAGAAGAAGGCAATTCTGGTCCTGCCATATATCGCCTTGGTTCAAGAGAAGCTTACTTGGCTTCGCACGATTGTTGAGGGCGTGAAGAAGAATCTGGATCCCGACGTTGAGCAGATCGAGCCGGCATCGAAGTGGAAGAAATTGGGTGAACATAGTGACATACGTGTTGCAGGGTTCTTTGGCGGCAGCAAGGCAAGGGCAACATGGGCTGATGTAGATATTGCTGTCTGCACAATAGAGAAGGTAAAAGCGTACCTTCTAGACTCCTGCCAAGCTACGGTATGACTAAATTCGTTGCAGGCGAACACCTTGGTGAACGTTGCCATCCAAGAGAGTAGAATAGATCAGTTGGGAATCGTGGTTATGGATGAGCTACATATGTTGGACGATGATCATCGCGGCTATCTGTTGGAGTTGATGGCGACAAAGCTCTTGAGTCTGCAGCAAGAGATCCAAATTGTGGGCTTGAGTGCTACGCTCTCTGTATGTCGATCTACTCAACATTAATTTGTTTCAAAGGCTCATCTTGAATCAGAACATTAAGGTACTGGCCGTATGGCTTGATGCCAAATTCTACGAGTCCAAGTATCGTCCAGTGCCAATCGAAGAGTACATTGTGTTTGAAAACGCCATATATTCAGCAACGACATCCAGCGCATTTTTCAAGACAGCAAGCCAGCTAAATCATACCGACCATAAGATAGCCACACCGCCTAGGCGGTTGATTCTGCCTTCGAGTCACAAAGAGCTCCAGAAGCCGGAGATGAATGCAGTCGTGTCACTGGCTACTGAGACCGTCAAAGCAGGCTATGGTGCTCTGGTCTTCTGTCGTTCGAGGCAAGGATGCCAGACCGACGCTCTTCTCATCAGCGAGGCGATGCCGCCCGCAAGCGAAGTCGACATGAATATACTAGATAGACGGAAACAAGTCTTGACCGAGCTCCGAAGTCTGCCAGTTGGACTGGATTCTAGTTTGGAGAAGACAATCCCAAGGGGTGTGGCGTTTCACCGTAGGCAGACGTGAACAGTCCTGGCTTTGAGTCACTAACCGAGTTACAGATGCCGGATTAACTTCTGAAGAGCGAATCATCGTCGCGGAAGCTTACGATCAAGGTGTAATCAAGGTGATTGTAGCTACATGTAGCCTCGCAGCTGGCATCAATCTCCCTGCGAGACGGGTCATCCTCCATGGAGCGCGAATGGGCCGTGATCTTGTAGGACCCGCTCTGCTGTGGGTCAATGCCCCTGGTCCTGCTGCGGCCAGAGCTGACAGCTTAACAGTCGACAAATGCGCGGTCGAGCCGGACGTAAAGGCAAGGATGAAGTGGGAGAAAGCTATCTGTGCTGCGAGAAGGCAGATCTTGAAGCCGTCGCACAATTGCTGGAAGCCGACCTACCACCGGTAGAGAGCTGCCTCACCCCGAATAAAAGGGGAATCAAACGGTAATACCTGATATTGATTTGTTCGATAAGATCTAAGATTATGATAGAGCCCTGCTCGAAGTCATAGTAACACGCCTCGCAGTACATGCCGATGCAGTAGACGACTATATCAAGCGTACCTTGTTGTACCACACCATGTGCAAGAAGGACCTCGAAGCAATGGTGAAAACTACCATTGCCGATCTCCAAGCAACCAACCTGATCCGCATCGACCAGACTGGCTGTTACGAAGCATCGCAGCTCAGTCGGGCTATCGTCGCGGCGTCGCTGGCACTGGACGACGGAATATTCGTGCACAACGAGATCCAGCGAGCACTCCGGGCCTTCGTGATGGACGGCGAGATGCACATCTTCTACATGTTCACGCCCGTCCAATCCACCGGTCTCGCCGACATCGACTGGCCCATCTTCCGAACGGAGATGCAGAGCCTGGACGAAAGTGGCCTTCGAGTCTTGCAATACGTCGGCCTCAATCCCCGCTTCATTAACGAGATGTAAGCTCTCTCCTCTCTCCACTTCCCCAAAACAAAACATCCCTCCAAGCCACAACAACAAGAATATCAACCCACTAAACCCACCACACCACCCAGGGGCAACAGCGGCCGCGTCCTCCCCGAACGCACCCCGACCGAAATCAACACGGCCCGCATCTACCGCCGCTTCTACGCCGCCTTCCAGCTGCGCGACCTCTGCAACGAGCTCCCCATCCACGCCGTCGCGCGCAAATACGCCACCCCGCGCGGCTTCGTCCAGACGCTGGCCCACACCTGCCACGGCTTCGCCGCCGGCATGATCAAGTTCTGCCAGCACATGGGCTGGGGCATGTTGGCGGCTGTGTTGGAGCACATGGCCGATCGGCTGCGCGCCGGCGCCCGCGCCGACCTGTTGGACTTGGCGCGCATCACGTACGTCAAGAGTCACACGGCCAGGGCGTTGTGGGAGAATGGGTGGAGGAGCGTCAGGAGCGTGGCGGAGGCGGAGGCCGGGCAGCTTGTTTCTGTTTTGGTGCTGGTTCGTTTGTCCCCCGACGGAAGAGAGTTACGTCGTGTGAGGTGGGTTGTGTAGCAGATGGCGTTGCTGACGAGGGGTGTTCGATAGGCTCAGCCGAAAAAGCTGCGCATTGCGCCCGACGACGAGGAGAGGTATCGGGCGAAGATGATGCTGAAGGCGGAGATTATCGTCGCGTCGGCGAATCGACTTTGGGGTACGTCTGCCTATTTGCCTGTCTGCCTGCCATTACTGTCATGGATCTGATGTCCATTTTGAAACGTACGTTGGCATTCTGGAGGAAGTCCTGACCGATTGTGAATGTAGAGAAAGAACAGGAAGTCGACATCGAGGCCGATCTTTGATCTCAAAATCGGACGAGTTGGCACTGGGAATGTTTCCTGTTGTGATGTGAGGGGTGAGTGTGGCGATGGTTGAAGGGATGGAAGGGAAGGGACGGGACGGGCCGGATGGCGGCGTTCTCGTTATGTTCAGGGTCGGAGAGGCAATTCTCGTTTATGGGGAAAAGGGGAGGAACAAGAAGCGGTCGATTATGGGATTGAATTCCGATCTGTCAACGGATAAAGAGCGCTCGCTGATGGCCCTGGATGCGGGTGATGCCCAGGCTGAATGCTTGCACGGTGAGATCAGACAGATCACGGGATGTGAATGAGATCAGACGGAGAGACAACTGCAGAGCGGGAAAGACCGGAGAAGAAGAATGTAGACAACAAGAAGCCAATAGTGTCCAGTTAGTTTGCACCCCAAGGCCAACGAAGTGGCCAAGACAGATATCCATTCGTCAGAGCGGTCTAAACCACAATCAAGAAAGTCATCATTTTCCCTCATCTAATCCCCTAAGCCCACGTCTCCACCCGCGTATCCATCACCCCATGACCGTACGGACTCCTCGTCCTAAGCCCCTTGCCCCATTTGAACAGAACCCAAGGGACAGGCAGCAGTGCAGCGGAGAGAAACCCGAAGAGCGAGAGGGCCCACGCGCCGGACAAGCCCATGAACACTAGATCGATCAGTCTCGCTTCGTGTGCCGAGAAAAGACCGCGTGAAGAAGGAGGAGCTTACTTTGCAAGATGACGAGCGGAAGGGCGGCGGCGAGGACGAGACGCAAGGACGCGGCGGCCGTGAGGGCAGAGAGAGTGCCACGAGGCGGATAGGCGTCGAAGAGGTAAGACACGAGCGAGATCTAAAGAAAGGCGAGATCAGAGCTGGGTTTTGGACAGGTTATACAGGGATGAAATCGTTGTGCTTGACAGAAGGAAGAGGAAGGGATCATACGAGGACGGACAAGTTGCCCCAGACGTATAAGAACGTGCCGAGGACCGGGCTCGCCCAGCTGATTTTCGGACTGGCAGTCCAGCCGATCCAGAAGAGCGACGCCACGATGCCGAAGCCTCCCACCATGGCCGGATACAATCTATACTCTATGTCCAGCACGCCGTCATGGCTTTCGCCCATCTTCCCAGGCCGCGTAAGACGATCGAGGCAGATGGACGTAGCGGCCGCGAGGAGGGAGCCAGCGATGGCAGCGACGAACGCGAGGCCGATCTGCTGGATGCTAAAATCGTAGACGGCGTGCAGCACGACGGGGATGGAGACGAAGAAGGAGAAGATGACGGCGAGGTTGAGGCCGAGGTAGAGGCTTATGGCGACGACGATGGGTTCGCTGACGAGCATTTTGAGCGGGGTGAGTAGGGTTGTTTGGAGCATGGATGTGAGGATGGTTCCGCTCGCGGCGGGCATGAGGTCGTGAGGGACGCCGAGCCGTCTCGCTCGCGCGCGGATGATGGCTCGGGGGTAGGTTTCGGGCATGCCGATGCCGAGGAGGTAGGCGGCTAGGGCGAGCATGAGAGTCGTCCATTGCGTCCATTGCCAGCCGTAAGCTGCGAAGACGTAGCCGCTTATGAGAGGGCCTGCGGGTTTTCGATGACGGCGTCAGCATGTGTTATATGCTATTGAGGCTGAGAATAGAGCTCGGGAACATACCCGCTGCCGCTCCTAAGTAGGAAGCTAAAGATAAGACGGCGTAATAGGATAGAGTCGTATGAGCGGGCCAGACGTCGGCAAAAGTCCCTTCGATCAGGACGAGACATGGCCCACCAAAGAACCCAGCGAGGAAGCGACATATCGCTACGCCTGCGAAGTTCTTGGACAGTCCTGCGCCGAGGATGAAGAGAGCGGATAAGGGCAGACTGGTCAGATATACCGGCGAGCGGCCGAAGCGTTCACTGAGGTGGGGGGTAATGATAGGCGCGAATGCAATGCCCAGGAGATACAATGACAGGCCGAGGATTGCAACGGTGTATGAGACGTCGAACCGTGTTATGACTTCGGTGATGCCTGCAGTGTAGACTGTAGCACCGAAAGTACTATGTGGACGTTAAAACTACGTAGGCCTCGCAGGAGCGTCATGTTGCAAAAGATAACTCACACCACGAAGGCGAATGCCACCGAGACAGCGGAGATGTAAACCTTTCTGTGCATCGGCGGGTTCTGTGGATTATCAGGGTCCTGGACTGATATCGTATGACCAGCCATCGGTTCAATGGCTTTCTCTCCGTGTTCATCGACAGCTGTAGAAGACACTGGATACCTGGGCGTGGAGTTGGTATCATCCATTGGGCCCATCTCCTGGTCTTGGGAAACGGGACTCGATTTATTGGTGTTGGGTATCATATCGGATCTAGAAGGAGAAGCTCGAAGTCCGTACAGTGAAGGGAGTGGTGTATGATTGCTCTTTGGAGATCTGAAGTAGAGTATCAATGCAGGGGATAACAGCAAAAAGAAGGAGAACAACACGGCGATATATACAATGAAACGCGAGCATAACGGAGTGACAGTGTGCTAATCTGGATCCCATATTCGAGCAAGTTCGGTTCAGATCCTCAATCGATTCCAACCACCATCGCGCATGAAGTAGAGTCCAGCTCTCTTCAAATTGAAATAACAATATCAAATCAAGATGCACGACTCTCAATGCAGCCTTGGAGGCGAAGTGGTATCAGACTATAACGTTCTGTCCCCAGCAACGGGACATGCTTCACCATGCCCCATGGATTCCAATAACCACTCCGCATTGGATCCTCCCCTCAGCCTAACTGAAGGAGTGATTTGCGAAATAGCATCTGTGCGGCTGTCAACATAGCCTTGGACTCGACGACGGGTGACGTGTTTCGAAGATTTGATAGTAATCGTATGAAAGGGCTTGGATTGATTGATTGATTGATTGATTGATTGATTCATAGGTGACCAAGGCTGCCTAGGCTGCCATACACTGCATAACTACAAGTGACTAATGCATACTGATCTCACCCTCATTACCACCTTGCTGTTGCCATCACTGTCACCTCATAATTTAGCTAACTAATACAAATTCTGACTTTGTTCTCTGTAGCTCTTCATGTTTTTCTTAATTCTGATGCTTACTAATCTTCTTTTCTTGTGATCTAATGCTAATGTCTTTCTTCAACTGTCATCAATAAAAAATAAATGTTGCTGTAAACAATTAATTGTCTTTTCTGCAGTCTGAAATGTGTAATTATTAAATTTTCTATTTTAAACTGCATCTAAAAATGTCAGATCTTCTGATGTCTCTTTTACAGTCTAAAATTGTCTTAAAAAATTGCTCTATAACATAAATATAATAGCTGCTTTAATTAATGCTGAGTCTCATAGAATCTTCTTTATATTGTTAACTTATCTTAATAGTTTTTTTCTTAAATCTTAAGTTCATAGACATTTCATCAGCACATAATGAACAGTCTAAATGTTCAGATTATATAAACATTATGAAGAGTCTGCTCAGTCTATGACATAAAGATAATAAATTATATTAATCTTCTCTGTACATAACTGAATAATGAAAAAGCTTATAAATTAACAAAGTTCTGTATATTTATTCAACATTCTTCTATTTAACTATTGCTTCAAGCTGAATGTAATCTGTTCTGCTGTTTCATTTTTTTAATCATTAATTCATTCTTTTACTATCTGCTGACAGAGTCTTATCTTACAGATAATAATTAAATGTTAAATCTCTGTAATTTATTCTTTCTCAATATGTAAATCTCTGATCTAAACTGCTGTCTTAATCACTTTATTCATTTCTTTATTTTCTGATATCTCTATATACATCAATATTCATCAGATTCATATCTAAATCTTTTAACTTCATAAATTATCTATCTTCTTTACTATGCACTGCAGTAAATACTGACCTAACTGTATATCTAATTTAATGACTGATCAAATTGCTACTTAATTATCTGTATATATGTTCACTGTTTAGAGCTTTAGTTTCATTATTTTCATTATATTTATTATGTTTATTGTTATAATCAGACTCTGTGACTTCACTGTATACACTGTGAATATCTCATCTGTACTTATATATATTATGTATCTCAGATCTCTTTTCAGTGTCATTACTGTCATATCTATCTAATTCTTGATGTCACTGCTGTCTATGTAGATATTCAACACTTTTCAATTTCAACAAAATTTGTTGATATTGTGTCTGTAAACAGCTTCATCTACATTGTTGTTTATGTGAATAGTTAAGTCATTTCATC
>JAABUU010002411.1_pt1 | contig 26750 bp, 35 predicted proteins | sample 5559301 | NCBI WGS metagenome assembly JAABUU01 (sample SAMN10711884, study PRJNA513360) | rock metagenome | isolation source: Antarctica rocks | place: Antarctica: Victoria Land, Richard Nunatak white | reverse complement strand
GAAACGCCAAGATTCGGTTCCGGCCTTGCGCATCTCACGCCCCTCAGTCGTCAATCACCGATACGGCAATCCTCCCAGCGTCCCTCACCCCTCGGCAACCGCGGGCGAGCGAACCCGGGGAACGTTCCACGGCGACCGGAACGCACTCCACCCGGGTCACGAAGAAGATCAATATCGTCGCCGCAGCAGGATCGGCTACTGGAACACTGATGGGCGTGGCCGCCCAATGGATTCCTCACCCTCCTAACGCGGAACGCAGCCCGGTGGCCAGTTGAATGGCCGCCTCGATTTCTACTCGACGGCTGGACACGCTCTCGACGTTGAGGCTCGAACTCGTCCAGCAGTTTCACCACAGCCGCGGCCGCCGCGATCATGGGTGCGACCGTGCGGCGGCCGTCGGAGGCGATTCCTGCCGACTGACGCGGGCCCGACTGGGGCCTGCCCAGGCTGACGGCTCGACCACTCGTCGGCTTCGACGCGACGTCGGGCAAGGCCAATAGATACAGACCATGTCGGTGATCGATGACGCCATGGTGGTCTTTCCTCAGCTGCTCCGCGCGCTTCTCCACGTCGTACCGGCAACCTGGTACGTGGCTCGCGCCCGGGGCGAGGCGGTAGAGGGGATCGACCGGAGTCACCCCGCGCCACATGTAGCCGACCTGGGCGACAACAGGAACGCAGACCGGAGCACCAGCGCAGGATAGGGGCCGTTCGAACGGCTGCGGAATCAGATCGACGGCCGCGCGACGCCAGTTCGTTCCTTGCGCGTCACGCGCTTCAGGTATACCAAATTTGTTGTTAGACACGCTGCTTCCCCCAATCTAGGCCGAAGCCTGGCGAGTCCCGGCAGCTGCTCCACTCAGCTCAAGCGGCGGCCATGTGTTGGCCGACCGACGAACCTGCCCCACTTTCAGATCCGTTGTCGCTTGGTAGGCGTCTCATACGTCCTGTGAAATCCTGCCGCGGCTATGCAACTTCAATTTCCGCGTCCTGCGCCCAGGCACGAATGGCCGCGAGCTCTTCTTCTCGATCGGCCATGGCGGCAGCCGGTATACGGCGGGCTACAGGTGTCGCCGGGTTTAATGGGAGCGCTCAGGCGGACGGCCCGGGCGAAATCAAGGAACTCGCCGAGGGCTTTGCGCAGAGCGGCGGCGTTCTGTTTGCGGAGGTTGATCTCGTAGCTGGCCCCGTCGAGGCCGAAAGACAGTGTCTCGGCGGCCTTCTTGCCGTCAAGATCGTCAATCAGGGTGATGGTGGTCTGTGAGGCCATGGCTGAGATTCTCCGGCCCGTCTTCGTTGCCTTGTTGCCCGCTCAGCTCAAGAGCGGTGGCTACTCTGACTTTGGGATACAGCATACAGGGCGGCAGCGATAATTCCGAACATAATCAAGCCCACCAACGACTTCACCCCCATCGGGATGTTGGCAGCCGTGCGATTGAGGGCGTCGGAGATCGCGATACCGACTCCTCCCACGGCCGTTCCTCCGGCCAGGCCCCAACCGAACCAGCGGCGGGGTTTGTCGTGTGCGAGTGTTGCGACGCCGGCAACGCCGGCGGCGAAGACAAGTGGAAGCAGCATCCAGAGCCGGCTGGCGGTAGGGGTAGCGATGTGCCGGATGACATGGCCATCAACAGTCAGGGCACCGATGGTGCTGACGATAGCGACGACAACGGCGGCGCCGGTCCGAGATGCGGTGCTCCCCCAGGCTCCGAGAAGATCATCGTCCACCACTGCGGCGATGGCAGCCAGAACGACGGCGATCAGGGCCATGATACCGACGATGCTGGCGGCCCAGGTCCAGGCACTCCAATTGCTCAGGTGATGAAGCGGAGGCAGATCAACTGTGGTGTTGGGCATTTCAGTTTCCTTCGAGATCGTTGTAGGTCAGGATCAGACGCTCTGCATCAATCTGGTCGCCATGGGAGAGCCGGTGCCTTTCGTAGGCCGTTCGTCGCTTTCTGGCGCGAAACAGCATCCAGCCGAGGGCGATCACCACGCCGACATAGCCGCACATGCTCCCGATGAACCAGTTTCCCCGCGAGGTTGAGTGACCGGATACATCCACCAGCGCGAATGTGCCAGCAGTGCGGTACATCTCGTAAGAGACAACCACCAGTAGCACCACGAACATGATGAAACCAAGGATCATCGCGATGGTCACCAGCTCGACCGGCGTGAGCAAGAACTTGGCCGGCGCCTTGCCCTCGATTCGCCGGCGTCGGGCATTCCGGGCGTGCTCGACAATCCGAACTGGGCGAGAGGCGATGAGCCCCAGGCTCCATAACCCCAGGAGACCGACGAACACCGGAGCGGCCAACTTGGATGGCGGCGTGGACGTGATCCACCGGCCGACCCCGGTAGCCAGCAGCCATGTGGGAGCAAGAACTCCCAGAGAGTGGGAGGCGTTCACCAGACGTCCTGAGACCGCCAGATCGGCGCCGGCCCTGACTCCGCGGACCGCGCACGCCATGTAGTAGGCAGCGGAAAATGCGAACCCGGCCGCCATCACCAGGAAGAGGATCGCCAACGATGTCGGTACGGGGTTGGCGTCAGGCGGTTTACCGATCACATCAGCATTCATCTTGACAGCTCGATTTCCGAGACCTCAGCGGAAGACGCCGGGACCAACGTGGCCTCCAGATCCGGCGCCGGTGTTGTGGGAACTGGGGCCGGCTCGACGACTGGGTCCACCTGCTCGATGATCCTGTACGCGGTTGATTTCCCGATGCGGTAGACGGCCGCGAGTTCGGCGACGGTGTGCCTACCCGTCCGATAGCTCTCGACGAGACTGCGCTGCTGCGCCCGGCTGAGCTTCGCCGTCCGGCCACCACCATCGGCCTTGGCTCGACGCACGCCGCGGCGCACGCGAATGCTCGCTCGATGTCGTTCGAAATCCGCCGACATTCCCAAGCTGGCGCTCAATGCGGGCAGCTCGTCGGGCCTGTAGGTCTTCGCCCCCAGCATCAGCGCCGCCCGGCCGGCATGGAGAGCATCAACCAGCTCCTGGGCGCGAGAGAACGTCGGAGCCAGACGAAAGAGATTGCGGGCGACCATCACGTCGCCGGGCTGAGTGACGGCCAGGGCCTGGAGGACGCCCGTTTGGGCCTCGCCGGTCAAATCGTCAACATAGACGCCTGCTGTGCATCCCCCCTCGACCAGGTACGCACGTTCCCGGTCCTCGTCGGCACTTCGCGGCTCAACACGCGCATAGCCAACTTTCCTTGCCTGCTCAGTGCTCATTCCATGAACGATAGCTGTTCCAAGGGAAGCCCACAACTATAGTTGTGGGAGTCAAATAGGCGGAACATGGAACCATCGATCCCGTCCGTCTACACGTGTCGCGGCGCTGTGCGGGCGCGCCGATCGAATCGTGTGCTGAGCACGGCAGAAGACAGGCGGCCCGCGGCCGGCCGCAGCTACGCCGACGCTGACAAGGGAACCCGCAGCAACGGCACAGCCGCACGCGCGGAGCGGGGCAACTCAGACCAGCGCTAGCGCGGCTTTCAGACCCGCCGACACCAACCGCATCGTGCCGACTGACAAAACACCCATGGAACGCGTCAACTCGTCGCCGTAGAGCTGCACCAGGTCGTCGCAAAGCACATACCCAACCAGCGGATCATCCTGGTTCAGACCGACGACAGTCGCGATATGGGCGTTCTTGTCGGTTGTGGTGATCCGGGCAGCCAGGACCGACTCGAGGTTTCGGTTCCGCTGGTTGTTACTCACCACAAGCCACGGTTTCAGTCCGTACCCCAAGTCGCAGGAGAACACTTGACTCCGCAGCGCCGCAGTCACAGATTCGCCGATCGGGACAGGTGCCTGCTGCGAGCTTCCCGCCCCTCGGCTTGCTCTTCTACCCCAGATGCCGCCGCAGCCATACGGGCATAACCCCGATCCAAGGCATGCTCCCGCAACGTTTCCACGCCGGCCCGTAACAGCACCCGCAGCACCCCGGCCTCCGATCGCACCGCCCGCGGATCTACCCCATGCTGCACAGCCCACGTCATCAGGGCATCCCGCTCGGCACCGTCGGCCTGAAAGGTCGTCACCGCCGACTCGTCGTCAGGCTCCAAGGTCACCGATAGTCGCTTGATAGTCATGCACCACAGACTACACCACATAACGGTGCACCTTGTGGTGCAGGGGTTTCTGCCTCCGGAGTCAGGACACCGATTTGGTCGGTAGCGGCGGGTCTGCTGTTCGTCAGACGCTTTGATGCCGGTGCTGCCCAAACGCACCTCCCCCGTCCCTGCTGGGCACTATGACGAAGGGATTCAGCTCCACTACGCCGTCGGGGAAGCCTGGATATCGGGGTGGGGTTACGCAGGGTGAGGTCTGGCCGCCGACGCTGGATCGTAACCTTTGCCGTCGTAGCGGGTGCTCAGGACGTTTACACCAACGCCCCGGGTGTTATCCTTTGTATTTTTTCGGGACAGACGGCAAGCCCAATGCCGCAACGGTAGTCGACCAATTGCTGGCCATGTCGTTTTGCACGGCCGTGAACAGAACCTTTCGTGAACAGATCGCGCGGAAGGTGTACGACTCAACCGCATCTTTGTCCCTAAGATCGAGCAGTCCAGAGCACTCGCTTAGGATCGCCCAGGTGGTGGGGCGTGACTTCCGTCTTTGTGCCGACCGAATGGCTAACAACGAATGGTCACCCCACCGACCTGGATACCCGGACCACTGATTGAGATCTGATGCGAACCGTCGCTGTTTAGGGACCTGTCGGCTGGGTGTCCAGGGGCGTGTACCCGATCGACGGGAGAACTGCGTGGATAAGCCAGCTGAGCTGTGGATCGGTATTGACGTGGGCAAAACTCACCATCACGCCTGTGCGGTCGACTCGACCGGCAGACAGATTTGGTCGACCCGCCTCCCGAATGATGAGCCGCCGAGCAGGGTTCCAGTCGCCGCGTAGCCAAAGTATTGCTCACCGCTAGTGGCTGACTCGACTTTTTCGACCCCTGATCTGACCACGTTCGCCCGGCTGGACACCCTCGGTCTGCAGGTGACCGGCCAGTTCCTGGAACCAGATCGTGCGGTGCTGGCCTGTCGAATCATCGACCGCGACGCGACGTGCGGGCGGTGCGGGAGCAGGGTCGACTGCGGGACTCCACGACGCGGCGGCTGGCGCACGAACCGTTGCCGCTGGCGACCGACGATCCTGCTCGTCACGGTGAGCCGTTACCGCTGCGCTGGCTGCGGGCATGTGTGGCGGCAGGACACGTCCTCGGCCGCCGAACCCAGGGCCCGACTGTCCCGCAGCCGGCTGCGGTGGGCATTGACCGCGCTGGTCTGCCAGCACCTGACGGTCGCCAGAATCGCTGAAGGACTGGGTGTTTCGTGGAACACCGGCGGGCGACGCGGTGCTGGCCGAAGGTCGCCGGGTGTTGATCGCCGACCCGCACCGGTTCGAGCGCGCGCGACGAAGCGCGTGGTCGGGAAGCTGAACATGCGCTGCGACAAGACAGAATCGATTCCCGTTTCGTCCAGCTCGATGTGACTAATGAGAGCTCCATCGCCCAGGCGGCCGGGTGGATCGACGCGAATTACGGCCGCTTGGACGTCCTGATCAACAACGCGGGAACGGCCACTGTCGCTCGCCGCAGAGCCTCGCCCAGCCAGACCGCGCTCGACGACATGCGGGCCGTCTATGAAATCAACGTCTTCGGCCTGGTCGCGGTCACCAACGCGATGCTGCCCCTGCTGCGCCGCGCCGACGCGGCGCGGATCGTCAACGTCTCCAGCGAGGTCGGCTCGATCTCCTCACAGACCAACCCGTCAAGTCCGCTTGCCCAAATGCCGGCCTCGGCGCAGTATCCCTCCTCCAAGACAGCGGTCAACATGCTCACCGCCATGTACGCCAAGGAACTGCGCGACACCCCGATCAAGGTCAACGCGGCCAACCCCGGTTTCACCAGCACCGCCTTCAACGACAACCGCGGCATCCGCTCGGCCGCTGAAGGAGCCGAGCCCAGCGTCTACCTGGCCACTCTGCCCGACGATGGCCCATCCGGCATCCTCTGGGGCCACATCTGGACCACCGAGGGCGACGGCGACGGCGGCTACGGCACACTCTCCTGGTAACAGCCGCCAATCCTGGTAGCCGTCGCCGTCCATCGGGCTGACGGCGACGGAAAGGGTCTGCTACCGGTCAAGACGTTGCGCACGTAGCTTCGCCGCCCGGGTACGCGCCAGGCCGCGCCGGCGAAGAGCCGGGCCCGCGTGGCCGCCATCGCTGTGCCCGCACGCCGGCGGTCATTTCGCCCAGCCTCGCCGCACGCTCCGACTCGCGCCCGCCGACGCGGAGCCGGGCCAGATCGAGGTGCTCGAGGCCGATGTACGGATGCGCCAATAGGTCCACTTCATGGTCCGCCGCGGCAACCGATTCCGGGCTTAGCGCTCCGCTCGCGATCAAGCGGTGTACTCGACGCGCAGGTCAGCGACTCATAACAACATTTCCCCCGCCGCCGCGGTATCGCCGCAAGCGGATGGCTAATGGGACGGCCGCGCGCGGTGGCTGCGGCAACTTCTTGTCGAACGGGGACTGCGCCGTCGTCAGCGCCGCGGTCATCCGGTGTAGCCGGCGGGAATCATGGGCAGCTTCCCCGTCGACCAGCACATCACCGACCCGCAAAGCGGACGGTCGCCGCCGGAGCTGTTTCATCGCTGCGCCATTGGCTGCCAGCCCCGCCGGTGCCACCGCACCGCTCGCACCAGTGAGTCGCTACGAGGCTGGCTGTCGCCCACGGGCATCGTCGTCCGGGATGGGTGGGTCTGAGACTGGTGGGCTCTGGTGATCGACTGATCTGTGTTTTTGGCGAGTGAGGCAGAAAGTTGCTGGGCGTGGTCGCCGAGGGCGTAGCGGTTCCAGGATCCGGCGCTAACGACGGTCTAGCCGGTTGCTAGCCTGTATCTCTCGCTGCGGCTGGGAAGTTACTTCTTCGCCTTTGGGGAGCTGGCCAACTTGCTGCCGGCTCCGACATCGGCGACGAGTTTAAGGAAGAAGACACAGTGCGGATGAAATCCCGTTTGGCCTCGGTTGTCCTTGCAACGGCAGTACTGGCCACCACATTGTTTCCCTGCCGGCGGCCGCAGTTGCCGCAGGACCCGAAGGTTCCTTGCACGGTGCTCGGGTATCCGTTCCGGCTAACGCTGCAGGAGCAGCATCGCCCGGAGCCGGACGTTCGGACACTGCCGCCGCAGCGGCGGATCTACACGCGATGGTCCAGAGCGGGGGCGTATCCGCCGCCAGCTCTACCCCGGGAGGCCCGCCGGCTTCGCTGCCGCCCCAAGTAATGACGCCGACCGTAGCGTCACCGCAAATGTCGGTGCGGGCATCGGGCTGCGGCGCACAGGCGGCGCAACTCGCGGCCGGCAAGATCCGTTCCTATAACTGCGCGGTGGTGAGACCGAGCGGTGCGACTGCTAATGCTGCTTGGCCGAGTCAGTGCAGCACCGGCACAAGCACCCTGACTGGTTGGCTTGCCGTCAGCCGCCGGGCGGCCTGCGAGCACACCCAGTTCGGTATCGTCATCGTTCAACATCCTTCCGAGAAGGTCGTCGGTACGACCAATATGCATGCGGTCAACACCATGACGGCATCAACGGCGGGTGCGCGTTGGTCATCGACCAGCGATCTGTGGGTCTTCGGTTTCACCGGCGTTGGCTTTCCCAGTTCCACGCGCGGTCTGTTGTTCGGGACTGGGATAGGCACCGGAGACACTTGGACGCAGCTGGCCGATGGTGCGTCCTGGCGGGGGACCGGAGATATCGATCAGGCGCTTGCTCCCGGCCAAATCCAAAAAGTCACCGGCTTTTGGGAAATGACGTTGAGCGGGACCGGTTGGGGAAACTCGGTGACCGTGACACTGATTCTCGCCCCTTCTCGTTGTGACAATGCCTTCACCGGACGCCCCGCAGGGTGCGTCTTCCCGGGCGTCTACGGCATCGCAGGGATAGGTCAGGCCGCGGCGCCGCAATACGCTCAGCACGTCTACGGGGCGCAGCTGTCCGGCCTGCCAGGACGTCTTGGCACCGGCACCTACCTCAACCGCCTGCAGGATCCGGTTCTCAAGGACAAAAACAACACGAAAGCCTGCCCCACTTCTCTCCGGCGGCCAGCTGGTCTTCAATGTGACGAGTACCCGTTCCAGAGCACGAAGCAGGGCGCATACACCAGCGGTGCGACGCAGGCGCGGAGTCTGCCCTGGTGCAAAATGCCGGATCCGCAACGCTCGGGGCCCTCAGGGTGGAGCAGGTGCTTCATCCTGGCCCACGACAACCTTTCCGGCGGCGGCCAGCTAGTCGGGTTCTACAACGTGGAACGCATGCTCGACGGTGACCCCTTCGAGGTCGGCTACCTGCCGTGACCCGGTACAAAGTGCTGGTTGAATATCACCAGATGTATCTGGCCCCCGGAGGACATGACCCGCTCATCGAAACACACGCGCCGGACCTGCTGGACGTCGTCGACGGCGGGACGAGCTTGATCCTGTTCACCGGCATCAGCATCGGGCCGGTGTGGTTCTCGATCACCGGGCCCGGGTTCGCTCCGGCCGGGGAATGGGATGAGCGGCAGGACGTTGTGATGGACATCCGTGAACCGCTGTACTTGGTCGCAGCATCCGGGACGGACCCGCCTTGCTGGGACCCGATTTTCACCCCGTCGGTGCCCGGGTCGCATGCTGTGACCGTGTTCGCCCGAGGACGGAACGTGCAACCTGACATCGGTCTCGACCCGACCGCCGAACCCACGGAAGAATTCCTGCTCGTCATCACCCCCGCTACCCACGGTTCTGGGTGAACGCCAAAGGCAGGTAGCTTGCCGCACGCCCAGCGTCGCGGCTACAAGGTGATCGGCGTCGCACACGAGCACGAACAACTCGTCCTCGACGAGGTCTTTACTATTCATCACTGGCGGCGGACTTGACCACGACCATTGAGATTCGTTGTGGATGAACACGGATGGCGTTGCCGTGTCAAACATGTTGGGTTCGGGCCACAGATTGCGATAGTCAGAGGCACCCCCGGCATTCAATTCCACCAGATGGTCGAGTTCATATTTAGATGCCTGCGACCAGGAAATACCGTAGGCGGCCATGATGACTTTTTTTGCTGGTCCAGTCAAAGATACCGGGGGCCGGACCGATTTGGTGTACCCGCCCGTACGACAGATCGTGGAACTGACGTTGGCGGCAGTGACAGCCCGGTCCACCGCACCCGGGGTGCACAGCGGATCGGGCAGCGGTTCACCGTCGGCAGCGTGATGCACGTGGCAGCTACCCGGCGCCGGTACCGGGCCTTGCAATCCGGCCGCGGTCCAACCTCGACCCGTGACCACCGGCCCGGCCGCGCCCGGTGCCGCCGCCGCTACAGAGGAATCGGTGGACGTTGCGGCGGAGGGAAGATGACAGCCCGTCAGCAGCACCGCAGCGGCCAGCAACACGACCCAGGCGGCGAAACGCATGCCTGCACTTCCGATGGTGTTTGTCGCGGAGCACCCAGCCGAAGCAGCTTGGTCGATGAGCGGCTTCCGAGAAAGTTTGATGCTGGACATCGATGTCAAGCCGTCATGTCGCTGATAGAACGCTTGCCGGCGGAGGCGCAGACCAGGCGGTTCTGTTGGTGTCCCGATGGGCCGCTTGGGCTCGATCCGCTCTCATATGCTTTGGCCTCCGTCGATGACCTCCAGGGCGCGGACCACGGGTGTCTGCTGCAGATCGTGGAGTTCGACCGCGGCCAGGGCCAACGCGGTACCGATAGTAAGTTCATCTGCCCGGTCAAGTTGGTCGTCCCAGCTTGTCGAGGGCCATGCCCAGAGTTGCGGCACTCCGGCATCTGCCATCTCTCGCATCGGGCCTGGAAGCAGGTAGCAAGCCGATGCGAGCATCAAACTTTCCAGTGCCGACGGCCGCTGCGACAAGACTGGATCAAACCCATCGTGGTCGACCAGCTCCCGACGTGCCTTTACCACGGATTCCAGCGTCTGCAGCCGCAGATCAGCCTCACGGCGCGCATTCGGACGGTCGGTACGTGCCGCGCCGTCCCGAGCTACCAACGTCAAAGTGCGCGCGGCTTGACCGCTTTCATGCGTCAAAGCAGCTAGACCCAGCGAAGCCGAAAGCAACAACTCCTGTCGACGATCACCGCTGGCCCAGCTAGCAGCTGGCCAGATCCACCACAGCGGAACTCCTGCGTGACCAGGATCCCGCGCCCATTCCGGGAGCATGTAGCAAGCCGCAGCCGGTGCCGTGCCGGCAATGAATCGGACAGAGCGATTACGGGTGAACGCGTTCCCATCAGGCCCGGTCAGTCGATCCCAAATGTCCACGACTTCGTTGTGAATCGCCGCCCGCCGAGATTGCTGAGCAGGGGCTGGCCGGATTGACATCGATCTCTCCGTGACTGTGGCGGTCATGAGGAGCACTGTGCCGGATACGCCCGTCGGCATTTGTGCCATATTAAAGGCTTACTTGGGTGAGGAGCAGACCGAACATCGCGCCACAAACCAGCGCCGGTCCAGCCGCGAATGCCCGAGCGGGCCCGGCCGCCACAAATCTCCTCAGCAGCCCCTCCGCCACCAGCAACGCCAGTCCAGCAGTGGCACCGATCAGCAGAGCTCCCCAGCTCAGGCCCGTAAGCCAGATCCCAAGAGCAGCGCACAATTTGATGTCACCCAGGGACACCGCCCGGTCATCGAGTAGACCCATGGCCAACAGCAGTCCGCCGTACACCGCCCCGCCGATCACGGCCCGCAGCAATCCGTACTGCTCACCGCACACCTCAAGAGTCGCTGTAGCGATCACTCCCCCGAAGACGATCGGATAGGTGATCAGGTCGGGTAGGCGCATCTCCACGAGGTCAACGAGCGTCGCGGTGAGCGCGGCCAAGAGCATCAGCGCGTAGGCAGCTGCGGCCGGCCATGGGTGGATGTGCAACGTCGCGGCAGCGGCCAGAACTGCCATAACCACTATACGGACCCAATGAGTTGGCCTGGCCTGCTCCATCACGCGGCGCCATGTCGGCAACATGAGGTTTCTCGTGGTGTCCATCAGTTGCTCACGGCTCGAAGACCCGTGGGGAAGATTCGGTTGATGATATTGAACGTTTCCGAGGGCAGATCTTCCGGATCCTCCTGGCCATGAGCCTCTACGACAGCCCACGCGTGCCGGTTGGCAGTGGCCATGTCGCCGGCCTGCGCAGCGATCACCAGTAGGTCCAGCAATGGCACGTCGGCGTTGATATCGGTGTCGTGTCCGACGTTCGCCGCCCACCGGGCTCGGTCCAAATCTCCCAGAGCCAACGCAACCTGCACCGTGCGGTGGCACGCGTCAACGACCCACCCCGGAACTGAGATGTCCTCTCTGCGATCAGGATTACTCAGCCAGGACCACTGCGACGGAACCATCTCCGCGGCAGGACCGCTTCTGCCTGCCTGATGTGCCTCCGGCAGAATCGGTCCCCGCACCAACTTCAAAGCGGCGACGTAGTCATCGAGCGCGGTTGGGGCAGCGGCCCCAGCTTTTGCATCACCACGTTCCCGTAGCCGCTGCAGCAACTCCAGATCAAACAGCCGATCAACCAACCGGTAGGACTTGTCGGTGCCGTAAGGCATGAACGCCAGCCCGGTGTCCGGGTCCACCCCTAGCCAGGAACGCACCTTCGTGGCCGTTTCCGCTCGCGTGTTGGCCGAGATCTTTCTTGCTTCACCGGCGACCCGTGAGGGCCACAGATCGCGGGTGAACTTCTCCAGTGACACACCCCGGCGGTGCAACGCCAAATAGACGACGACTTCGGTAAACCACCTCGGCCGCCCCTTGGGCGCATTGCCCGAAGCGAGGATCTGAGCAGGACCCAGCACGCCGATACGCGGGCGTGTGATCGTCTCGCTGTACCACTCCTCCAGATCGGCGTCCAGGGTCGGATCCGCAGCCAAGACAGCGGCCAGCTTTGCTTCATCGCTGGGCCGCACAGCACGACCCAGGACGAGCTCGGCCGCAATCTGTTCCGGTACCCGTCGAGCTGCTTCGAAGACCTCCACCGGTTCATCAAGAATGACGGCTGGGATGAGCGCACCGGAGTCGTCCATGTGCTGGGCCCAGGGAGCGTCCACCGTGGACGCGGGGATGACTTCGTCGACCTGCTCAGCATTCTCGAACAGGTCGATCAGGCCTTCGAGCTCTGAGAGGGTCAACGATGCGGCATCGAGCTGGTCATTGCCCAGCACGCCGGACAAGGTCAATTTTCCATCCGCAGTCAACTGCACAGCCGCGACCGGCGCGGCCGTGGCCGGACCTCCGGTCAGTACCACCGCAGTAGCTGCCCGACCCGCAGCACCCAGCGCAGCCAGGTGCTCGTTGAGGGCCTCCACCTCGCCGGACGGAACGTCGGTGGCATCGATCAGTAGGACCTGCGGTGCCCATGAATCGCCGGCAACATCACCCGCGCGCGCGGAGACCACGTCGGTGTCAAGGGCCGTCAACGCCGCGGCGATCTCGTCGACCCTGGCTGTGAGTCCGCGAGTCGCAATTTGAATCGAAGGTGCGTAGGTCAAGCGGTCCGGATTGAGCGGGACCAGTTCCGCTCCCCACCCGACAAGGGTGACGTTGATGCCATCTGACCAGCTCTGGTGGGCCAATTCCGTGGCCATGTGGTTCAGCAGGCCTCGACAAGCAGCAGAGTCGCCCTGAAGCCCAACGGAACCCAGTCGCTCCAGATCTACCAGCACTGTTTCCCCGTTCAGCGATCCGATGCTCGTCAAGGTGGGTAGCGGCGTCAACTGATCAACCGCAGTTGAGGCGTTGATCGGCAACTCAGCTCCGGCGGGCAGCAACCAGTTGTTTCCATCGGTGATGAACGGGGCGGGCGCCGGCTGTGCAGTCGCCAGTTGCAGACGCAGCCCCTGCTCGCCGAGCCTGGCGGCGGTGATGTCGGGAACCTGTTCTGGGTGATCGGCCAGGATGCTGCCCAGGCTCCGCAGCGCCAGATCGAGCCAGGCAACGTCGACTTCAGCGGCGCGGTCCCGTAGCGACTTTTCGATGCGGATGGCCGGCAGGGACGCGACTGGCATCTGTCGACCGGGTCGGCGGCGGCGGTTGGATCGGCGGCGGGCCAGGACCAAGCCGCCCCACACCGCCGCGGCAGCAGCAGCGCTCATCCCGGTCAAGGCGACGGTGTTCACGCCTTGACCGGCATCGGAATCCGTGACGGCCTGGGTGGCCACTGAGTCGTGCGCGGAAGCCGTGGTAGCCGGAGCCGGCGTAGGGGGGGACATCGGTCCGACTCCCACCGGGACCTGCTCGTTACCCGGGGAGGCTGGGCGAGCAGGAGAAGGAGGCACAGTAACCGAGGGTGCGCCGGGCGCTGCCACCTCGGGTGGTGAGGCATGTCGAGGCTGGGTAGGCGCTTTTGGGGTCGTCACGAACGGGTTGCGCGGAGCGGCCGGTGCCATCACATGCGGCGCTACGACGGGAGCCGAGCTATGCGGAGCGGCCGCCGGAGTCGAATGCGGCTTGGCGGGATGCACGGCCGGCGCGGCAAGGGGAATGTGGGTGGGGGCTGCCGGGTGGGTGCTGGGAGCGGCGGGAATGACGATCGTTTCACCCGCCTCGATGTCGTCAGGATTGCTGATGTGGTTCTTGACCGCGAGCTTCGGATACAGCGCCGCATCACCCAACTCCCGTTGAGCAATCGAACTCAACGTGTCACCCGGCTGCACCGTCACGGCCTCGGCGGCCTGCTGCGTGCGCTGGATCGTCGACGCGGGGATGACGATCGTTTCACCCGCCTCGATGTCGTCAGGATTGCTGATGTGGTTTTTGGCGGCGAGCTTCGGATACAACGACGCATCACCCAACTCCCGTTGAGCAATGGCACTCAGTGTGTCCCCGGGCCGCACCTTCACCGTTTCAACGGCGGAGCTCCTCGCGGCAGTCACCGCGGGGGGCGCAGCAGCCGGGACCGGATCGGTCTTGGCATCTGATGGCATGGTCAGTACCCAGCCCAGCTTCGGGAAGGTTGTGCTGGTCAGGGTTCCCCCATCGGCCTGGACGTGTCCGGCGTTGAGGGAGAGGATCTCGGTGGACCTCTCACCGTTGCCCAGCAGCCGCTCGGCGATGCTCCACAGCGAGGTATCGCCTTTGCGGACGACATAGGTCGGTCGGTCGGTCCTCTTGCCCGACACGTGCGCAGCGGTGGGAGTCGTGGCCTTCGGTGTAGATACGGTCTGGGTGGCCGCCGACGTACCCATGGCCGACGAGACAACAGGGCTGTAGGACGCAGCCGACATCGTCAGCAACGGAGGAGGCGCAGCATTGGCCGCCGTCGACAGCAAACCGGTCGCCGAGCCGCTGATGACCATGAAAAGCAGCACCGACGCTGACCGCTGCGCCCAACCCAACCCGCGAACGCGGCGGCCGCGGCGGCGTTGGAGCGCAGCGGGCACCTCCACGAGAAACCCGATCACCATGACCAACCAAGCGATCAGAGCAATCGTCAGCACTACGCCGAGGAACAGCTGACCCGTGTCTTGAGCCGCAAGCGAGGCGAGGGCTTCACTGACCGAGGGAACGTGATCCGGCAGCAGACCCTTGCCGACATGCCAGAGCACAATCGGCACACCCACCAGAAGCACGAGCAAAGCCAGTAGGCCGCCCAGCGCTGTCATTAGCCGCCGCATTTCAAGCTCCGTTCGTCTTGTGGACCAGATCAGCCTGACCTGATCCGGTCGACGTGAGATCGTCAATGCCGATGAGTCCCAGAAAGGTGGTTTTCGTGCGGATGGTCACCGACACCAGCAGCTTGTCCGGACCGACGATCTCCGCCGTCCCCGTCAACGAACCATCGGTGTTCGCGGTGACTAGGTACTGCTCCGCTGCTGCCACCGCGGCCCCCGCATCCGGCGGACCCACCAGTGACTGGTAGTACTGCAGACCGGCGTGAGCGGCATCTGTAGCCACGCGTTCGGCTCTGGTCATGGCCTTCACATGTGCGCCGCCATCGACGGTCAACCCGATCATCAGAAAGATGGCCAATAACAGCACCACGACGAAGCTGGTGACAGCGGCGCCGGTCTCCGCGCCTTTCTCGCGCAACGCCCCCCACCGGGAGCGAATAGGAAGTTTCATGACCGCACCCTATGACCTTCGCGATAGGAGTCCACCGGGAACAGTTCCGTTCTGGTTACGGTGAGATGACCCGGAAGGCCAGGCACCGCAACGGACATCGACATGGAGCACTGCACCGTCACGCGGACCGCAGCACCCGGCACGTTGGACGTCAGTTCCGAAGCGTCGACGTTCACGGTCATCTGTTGGCATCGACTGCCCAGTGATGCTGTGACGGCATCCTGACCGGCTTGTTGAGCCTCATCCGAAGTTCTGGCCAATGCCGCCGCTCTCGCGCCGGCCGACGCGGCCGCGTCGACGCTGCTATCAGCGCGCAGGATCTGGCTCGCGCCGACGCCGAGTAGCACTACAGCGACCAGGACAGTGATCCAGATGGCCGCTTCGACCGTTTCGGCTGCACCTCGTTCACTGTGAAGGCGAAGTCGGGTCCATGCCGCCCTCACTGCGCCGGCTCCAAGACTGACGCGGATGAAGCGGATATTGCAGGGACCGCGTTGGAGAGAAGACCTTGGGCATGGCCGGTGATGACGACGGTGACCGTGTCACCAGTGATCGTTGCCCGCACCTGCAGATCACCGAGTGATCCTGAACCGTGGTCGGTGATGAACTGCTCCGCGGCGGTTTGTCCGCGATCAGTCGAGGCAGGTGACAGCGCAGCCTGTTGCGCTCCGATCTGAGCGGCGCCCTCGGCGAGCTCCCTGGCGTATGACCAGGTGTTGTAGCCAGCGCCACCCACCAACACCAGGATCACCAGGAACGGCAGCCAGATTGCCAGACTGATCGTCGTCGTCGTACCGCGCTGCGCCCCTTGAGAGCGCAGCGCGGCCCAACGCCTGGTGATCATCAACGGCACTACTGCACCGAGGGTGTGTTGTTGATGTTTCCGGTCTGCTTGGTGACGAAGCCCTTGATGACGAAAAACGCAGTGGTGGCCAGCGCCAACGCTGCCAAGGTCCACACAGCGATCTCCGTAGTCGTCATCGCCCCACGCTCGGACCCCCGGGTACGCAGCTTCTCGACGCGATCACCGAAAAAGATCGCCACGGAGTAGTACATCGTCATGACCGGATCATTCTTCTTCATTCTCTTTCCTCCCAAGTAATTTTGCTGCGACATGTGGTGCTTTTGTAGACCTTCGGTCCCGTGCCCTGCTGGAGCCCTCATCAAAGCCAAACGGTCGTCACGGGGACCTGGCCCGCTCGGCGGGGGACATCAGCCGATCCCTCCACCCGAGGCCAACGAGTACAACGGCGGAAAGAGGACGAACAACGCGATCACGCCGCCCAACAGTGTCTTGGGGAAGGCCATGCGGTTGGTCGCCTCGGCAGCCTCGGCGAGCTCCTTGGCCAGCAGCTCATGCCGAAGTGAAGCCGCTCGAGCCAAGAGGGTTTCGCCGATCTTCGCGCCCATCACGCCGCCGGTCTCCACAATCGACGACAAGTCAGCCAACTCGTGGATGTCCAGCTCCACGGCCAAGTCAGCCAAGCCATCCCAGATGGGTCGGTTAGCGCGCTGCGCTACGGGGATCTGTCGGTCGATCCGCCTGAACGACCACGACCTGGAAGCCGCAGCGGCCAGCTCCAACGACATCGACGCGCCAGCCCCTGCCGCTCGATGCATCGCCACCGCCGTCATGTACTCGACCATCGCGTAGCGCATTTCCCGCCGGCGGCTGTCGGCCGCGGCCTTCACTCGAATCCCTGGCAGCATGTACAGCCCCCCTGTAAGTCCGATCGTCACCAACACCGGAATGGCTGGCGGAAGACCAGCACCCAACGCCCACAAAATAATCGAAAACATCGGAACTGCAAGCAGCCCCACCAACGCCAGCCCGGCCCGCTCCAGCAAGAACGCCGAACGCGTCTTCTCCACGATCGCCAGGTCTCTTGCGGGCGCCGACGGAGGTAGTTTCGTCAGCACCTCGACGAGCCGCTCCGACGCCTCCACTCGCCAGGTCCGTTCCTTGACGACAGCTGTCACGGGCAGCAGATCAGGCCGAGATCCAGCCCGGTCCAGCAACGCAGCCAACGCAGGGCGACGAGGCACAGCAACTACATACAAAAAAATGGCCAGTCCAGCACCAACCGCACCGCCGGCCAACATCGCCGAACCCCAGAGCCCGCTCATCGCATGTCTTCCGTGACCTGATCGGTATCGGCCAGCGTCCGCGGCGTCTGCTCTCCGAGGGAGTACTTCCGGATCATGAACAGCGCCCCTGCTGACAACGCGGCCAGTACAGCCAGGAACACCTGGCCGACCGGCGTCCCATAGGCCACGGTGAAGTTGGTGAAGGTCACCAGGAAAACCACAGTGGCCACCACCATCCCGACCAAAACTTTCGCCTCATTCCGAGGAGCTGACCGCTCTACCTCAACCTGGCGACGGCCCTTCACCTCTTCGGACGCTGCCTCTGCTACCTCGCGGAGCACCGCAGGAACCCGGTCACTAGACGAGGCCGTCACGGCGATCTCCAGCGCATAGGAAATAAGGTCAGCCAACGAGTCGTCGATGCGGTTAGCGAACAGATGCAGGGCCACACCCCGGTCCCACCGTGCGGTAGCCAGTCGGCTCGCCAGTTCCCTCACCTCCGGGCGAATTGCCTCCGGGGCGCGGTCAGCGGAAGCAACGATCGTCGATACAGATGAACCGCCGGCCGCCATCGTGTCGGCCAGTCTGCGCACCCACTCCTCGAGGGCCTCCAGCTTGGCGATTCGCTTCGAAGCGATAGTTCCGACCGTGAAGAAAAAGGGAAGGAAGTACGTTGCTGCGCCGGCCGCGATACCGCCGACCGGCCACTTCGTCAACAGCCACACAATGCCACCGACGACAATCGAAATGGCGATCATCCTTGCTTTGCGCTGACGTTCGGTACTCACCCCCGAACCAAGCACCCTTGACGATCGGGTCCGTGCCCGGCTGACACTCGGGTCGAATCCGCGCAGCCACCCGATCAGAACACATACACCGGCGACCGCCGCAGCCCCACACAGCGGCCCCAACAGGGCATAGGGATTCATGCGAGGTCCCGCGGAGGAAACGGCGCAGCCCACTCGCCGCGCGCAGGCTTGAGCCAGCTCATCGAGAGGCCGGCTCGACGAGCCCACAACTTATCCTCCGGCTCACGCTTTGGATAGCCACGAGGATCGATGTCACCGCGGGTCTTATCCGGCTCGAAAATTGGTGCGCTGGACGGGATCCCAGCCTCGCTGATGTCATCACCCACCTCCAAGATCTCGGACACGAAGCGGACAGTCCCGGACTTGGTGTTCTCCCTGTCCACGCACACCACATAGTCGATCGCATCCGCTACCAGTCCCATTGCCGCCTCGGCCGACACATTGTGGCTGTAGAAGGTGACCGCTGATCGCAGCGAGTTGAAGGTCTTCTGCGCCGAATTCGCATGAAAACTGGTGATGCTACCGCGCAGGCCACGAGCGGCCGCCATCAAAGTCGGCACGATCTCTTCGGCTCGCATTTCGCCGACAATGAGCCGGGTCAACGAATGTCGCAGGGTTGCCGGAAACAGGTCCGCGATTGACATCTCACCCGCCGGTTTGCCATCGGGCCCCTTCTCGCCGGTACCAGGTCGAGCTTCCACCGGGATAAGCAGCGGCCACCGAAGCCGGCCATCGCTGTCAGCGATGGTGTGCAGGAACAGTTCATACTCTGTTTCGATTGTCGCGTAGCGCTCGGATCTCGGAATTGCCTGGGCGAGCGCACGGATCAGGGTCGTTTTTCCTGCACCCTGCGGGCCGATCACCACAATGGTCCGGCCCGCACGCACCGCAGCATCAAGGAAGTGAGCCATTGCCTGCGACAACATGCCCATACCGACCAACTGCTGCAAAGACACGTCAACAAACCGATGGCAGCGGATCGTGATGTGCGGCTCTGGCGTGACGTCCCACATCGCCGCGGCTCGTTGACCATCCGGCAACCTCATATCGATAATGGGCCGGGAGGACACCATCTGCCGCTCCTGGGAACCTCCGTAAGTAGCGATAGAACGGAGTTGGGACATCAGCTCCTCCACGGTGTCGGCGATCGGCGGGACCTCGACCAGACTGCCATCGGCCATCCGCAAATGAACCGGCCGAGTACCTGCGATGTAGATGTCTTCTGCCTCGGGATTTAGCAGTAAACGCTGTATTCTGCCGACACCGAATAAGCTGTCGAGCACATCGTCGCGAAGCGCAGTCTCCTGAGCTTCCGACCACATGTCCAAACCACGGCGGGCCCGCTCCGATCCCTCCTTCATGAGCACATTCATCGTCAACGCCATCGCCAACTGCCGTTCCGCGACACGGCCGAGCCGTCTCTCCCGACGCTTCTCCCGTTCCTCCGCCTCCTGGTTGATCAGGAGGTTGACCTCGTCGACCATCCGGCTCAGCAGCGCACGGTCGACACCGGCGATGGCCTCATCCATTCCCAGCGCGTTCCACACCCCGGACGACACACGCACGTCGTACAGATCCGTCATGACATACCTCCGCTTCTCACACCATTCGCCGGGTAGGGCGCTTTGGCCGCCCCGAACGCGTTGACCTCATCCGTGCTCTCACGCAACTTCACACCGCGCGTCAATATCTCTAACCCCGATCGCCGCGCAGCGGACGCAAATTTCGAGCCGTCGAATATCTTATTACCAATCACCTTCACGCCCGACGACAGATACCCGGCTACCCGTACGTCCAAGGGAAGCTCGGTCACAATCGGAACCTCGTCGGCACCTTTGGGACTTAACGCAGCAGCAATCTCAGCTTTTGAATAAGGATGGCCGGCATCGATCAGAGCCACTCCAAGACGGTCGCTACCCATACCCAGCTCGTTCAGGTCACTTCTGAGACGAGGAATTGCCAGCTGCGCGGCGCGCACTGCAGAGGCCGTCGACCGAGTCGCCAGCAGCACCAGATCAGCAGCAGACCAAACCTGCCGAGGTGCGCTGATCGCAGAAACCGCACCGCAATCAGCGATGACATCGATCTCAAGCGTCGACAGAGTCCGTCCCAGACGCGTCCAATCGAGCCGCTCAGCTTGCTGCGGCTCCGGTACGCCAGCCAACAACCATCGATCGGTCCCCAGCTGCAAAACCTGGTCACGAAGAGCAGTGCTCATCGCAGCGCCCCGCTGGGTGGCCATATGCACCGCCAAGAGATCTCTGCCCTGACCAGCCTGGCTGTGCGCGTAACCGACGACGAAGTCCCCACCTCGGGGATCACACTCGACAAGGATCACTGGCCGACTCCAGGTAAGTGTCCAGGCCAGAGCCGACACGCTCACTCCAGGTGAGCCCTTCGCAGATACGACAGCAATGAGCACGGCCGGTCAGCTCCTCGGGACCAGGACGACGGAAACCGTGCCCGCTGCAGCAGCAACAGCCACAGCCGGGCCGTCCTTCGAGGCCACCAAAACGTCAATAGTCCGCGCACCAGACACATCTGCCTTCGTCGACGCCACCACAACACCGCTGTAAATCGCCGCCTGATGCTGCCCAGCCCCCACCTGGGTAGACACCACCAGGTGCACGTGATCCTGAGGCGACAACGCCTCCAGCGGAGCCTGCGCTGCCTTCACCGACACACCAACCAGCGCCTGACCGGCAGCAGGCACTGGATCACCCATCACCGAATCTGCCGTGAGCAACGAACCCGGCAGCAACAACGTGCCGGCCCGCTTACCAATCAACAGACCCCGATCACCCCAGCTCACCGGACGTAGGTTCACATCGTCGTAGGCCTGCACCTCATCCAAATCCTGCGCCGTAATGACCTCACCCCACTGCACCGTCGCAGCGACACCCACGACCGGTGATCGCTTCCCAGAGGCGTTCACCGCCCACAGCACACCAAAGCCGCCGCCGATAATCAAAACCAGCGCGGCAGCCAGATAGGTTCTAGGACGGCGGTGCTTCACCGGTGCGGCCAGCGGCGCAGCCGGAATCAACGACGGAATCTCCGCCCCATTCACAACCGGTGAAGCCTTACTAATTGTCTTCAACGCGTTTCCCCTTCACTACTTATCATTTAGACGGAGGGACACCTACGGTGATCCACTCCCCAACGTTCAACTGCGAAGCCGACACCGCGGGCGGAGCAGTTATCTGACCAGTCTGCCCCGTATTCGACGCCCAATTGATGACCCACGTCGCCGACGCGGTCACCGGCCACTTGAACGTTCCACCGGTGCGAGCGGCCGTAGACCGCCAGCTGTAGGTATATCCACACGCCGGCTGAGTTGACCACCCTGGATACTGCGGTGCGACTACATACATCGATTCACCGGTACACGTAATCGGAGCCGCCAACACAGCAGGCGCAGCAGGATCAACCGGCTCCCCCATCGACCACGTCACCGACTGCAGCTCCGGCGTCGCAGTAACCGAAACACCACCCGCAGTCACCGTCACCGCCGCCTCCGTCTGCCTATTCACCCACAACCACACCGGAACCTGAACCGCCACATTCGCCACATCGGGACCGAAATTGATCTGAGGTTTCGGAATTGGAATCTGCTTGTAAGCCTGCTGCGCCAGGACCGCCGGATCCGGAGGAGGAGGAGGAGGAGGAGGAGGAGGAGCCGCCGGGGCGGCAGCGCCTGTTGCTTGAAAGAATGGGGTAATGACGCCAGGTGCCACTCCCCCTGAGCACACGTAGTGCATCACACTGCCTTCAGCGGCTGTATGACCATTCCAGAAGGGAGAGCCGGGTTCTGGCTGCGGATTTACTGGCTCCGCGGAACATGTGGGCTGTGGCGTCGTCGGACCCGAGCCGCCTGTGCCGCCTGTGCCGCCTGTGCCGCCTGTGCCGGAACCGGCACCGCCAGACCCGCCGCCGCCGGGCGACGAACCACCTCCCGGAGCGCCGGGATCAACTGCACCGACCCCGCAGCCCTTAAGCCCGCAGCCCACACCCGTTCCGTCAGCTCGCGCTGCGGTCGATGCACCAAGCGCCAAAATCACGATGAGTGTTCCGACAACCGCGTAGGCGCGGAACCTATTCATTGTCAACATGTCTTAGCCCAGTTATTCGAAATAATGGTGACCAGCCACCGCTGACCTACGTATTCGCCTACCTGAACCGACGAAACATATCTCCAATATGATCCTGAGACGTCAGGTGCTTTGATTGATTTACCGGACTTATCCAGAAGCCCGCTCTTCGTCGTATCTACACATACAGTCAAAGTAACCAGCGCCGTCTGCACTTTGGTTACCTTAGGTATGACAACCGTGGTCCCTGTCCCCGTTTGCCCTAGCTTCGCTGTTTCAGTCAGAGTTTGCAGCAGGCTTGTTTTCACTGGATCCGCTGAAAATTGGCTGACTTGGCCCGTCCAGTTTTTGTGAGGCGTCGCGTAGGAACGGTCTACGACTTGATAGAAGGCGACATACGAAGCTAGTGCTGCCTTCGCATCTTTGACCTGTGCAGAGGTCAAGTTGGCCGGCCATGGACCAGTAGGCGGAGCAGTGGACTTGGTCGACGTGGCTGTCTTTGTGGGCTTGGGTGAGGACGGTGTAATGGCTGTCTTTGTGGGCTTGGGTGAGGACGGTGTAATGGCTGTCTTTGTGGGCTTGGGTGAGGACGGTGTAATGGCTGAGGGCGAGGTGCTGGGCGGGGTCGTGGGAGCCCGCGAGGTCGATGCGCTGGACGGTGCTGCCGAAGAGGTCGATGCCGATGGTGATGTGCCCATATCGGTGACGACTGAACTCTGTGTGATCAGATTGCTTGTAGTGGGGTTTGCTGGCGTGCTGGAGGAGGTGCAGCCTGCCAAAAGGGCGAGAACCGCCCCACTTACTGCTACTCCGAGTGAGTGCCTGAGCGGTGCCATCATGGGTGCCCTCCTGTGACCTGACATGACCGATGCTCGGAAAGGCTAACCCGCAGGTACGACGGCACCCGAGGGTCCAGCTCACTCACTCTGATCGACACAGGTTCACTATGACCGGCGGGCACGACTTCCACTCGGCCGAATAGTGGCACAAATGGTGGACGATCTGGGCGTAACGGCCGGCCGCGGCAGATCAGCGCCAGGGACTTCGCACCTACGAGACGGGCAACCCCGGCCGTCCATGACACAGAATCGACCAGCCTTGACGTCGTGCGATCAGTCCTGCACCCATTGTCACACCAGTACATCGGCACCTGCGTCTGCCGCTCAGGCTCAAAGGCCCTGACCAGCGCCGGAGGTACGGCGTGGGCCGGGCGGGCATCAACGAGATTCCACCCCGGAGGCTTCGCTTCGTTCGGCCTGCGGGTCGAAGATCACGGGCTCCTGAACACGGCGTGGTTGCCGACTCTGCGCCAGCGGCAGCGGAGTTCCTGCTCGACGGTGATGAGTTCGAAGGTGGCGCGACCGTCCGGGCTGGCAAATGACCAGGTCATTTCCAGAATGCCGGGGGCGCCTGCGATGGCCTTGACGCGAAGAGCGGCCGGCCAGGGCGTACCGGGGTTGGTGGCGTGAGCGTTGCACGCTGGAGCGAATTTGGCCTGAACAACCCCGCGGAAGGCAGCTTGGTGCTCAGGCTTGAGCCGGCGGTAGTCACTGTCGAACGCGGGAGTGGTCTCGTACTTCACCGCTCGGTGTCTAGACGCTCGAGTTCACCGAGGTGAGCGAGGAAGTCGTCAGCAGTGCTGTGAATGGTGACTTCTCCCTGGTTGATGTATCCGTCAACCTCCCGTTCACGTGCCTGCCATCGTTCAGTCCAGAACCATGCCTGCTCGGCTGCGGTCGGTAGCGCCGCTCTAAGTTCGAGGACGCCATCCTCGCGTTCGAAGATCTCGACCTGAGCGCCAGGTTCATCAAGGTGCAGGCGGCGACGAAGCTCTGTCGGGAGGGCGATCACGCCTCGAGACTGCACACCGACGTATCCATGGAATCCGGTCATGCTCTGAGTTTGCCAGGTTTGCGGCATTGCTGCAATACTGCATTGCGGTAGGCACTCGAACTCGGAACGATCTCATCCATGTCGCCGGTATCAACGCCTTCTGGAAGGCATCCTCGGGCTCTGTGACGATGAGCTGCCAAAACGCGGTCCAACTGGCTTGGACTGCCGGCTTTCAGACAATGGCTATCCCCTTGATCGGCAGCGGCCACGGTTCCCTGAGCCTCGACGAGTCCGTGCAGGCGATCCGACGTGCGCTTCGGCCACTCAACTCAGATTCAGGTGCGTCAATGGCCTCGGGTGGCGTTGTCGATTCGGCACGCCGGGCTTCGCGGTAGGCCTGCAGGTAGTCCGCGTTTGCCCGGTAACACAGGCTGCATGGCGTTTCGTTGTGGGCGTGGTGTCGGGCGTAGCCGGCGGCGGTGCCGCATGCCGCCACTCGGCTGCGGGTAGCAATGGGTAGGCCTGCGGCGCGGCGTGCTTCGCGGTCGCGTTGAGCCTGCTGAACGCCGCTGAGGCATGCTGCGCATGCGTTTTCGCCGCGACGGCGGTGGGCCTTGTAACCGGATTCGGTGCCGCACTGGGCTGGAGCGGTGGTGCGTTTCCTGGGTTCACGATCGACGGGTTGGGCAGCCTTGGATTGACGCTTGTTGGTTGCTTGCTTTGCCGTATCAGCGGGAGGTGCGTGCTCGTCCGGAATAGCTGTCGGAGCTGGTCTCGGCGTGGGCTGCGGTTCGGCTGTGGTTGCCGGCTCAAGCGGCGGCGTGAGAGCTGTGGTCTGAACGTAGGCGATGCCCAGGCGACGGCGTTCTTTTGCTGTGCGACCACCCCAGATGTCCTCTTCGATCTCGGTGGTCAGCGCCCACGTGAGGCATGCGGCAGCGACCGAACAATGGGCGCATGCTGCCTTGGCTGTCTGCTGCTGGTCTGAGCCGTCGGTGAACATCTTTACGGGCATGTTCTTGCAGAGCCCGGAGGCGGCCCATGTGGTGTCCGGGAGTTCAGTTTCGCGGGTGTGGTGGTTCATCGTTGTGCTCCAGCTGGGCGGTGTAGGTCGGTAGGTCGGGTATCGCTGTGGCCGCAGTGGTCGCAATAGCGGTAGGTGGTTGTGCGGGCAGGTTGGGAGGGTGCCCAGTCCTGCCAGTCGTGGCCCTGGTGCGCGCAGTCGTCTTCGGTGGAATGTTGACGGCAGAGCACCCGGCCGTCGGGGCGTTGGGTCCGGCCGTCTTGAAAGATCCCGGCCCACAGGTTGTTTTCCGTGGTGAAGTGGACTTGGTAGCCGTCCCATGCCTGGTCGCCACATTTGGCGCATCGGATCGTCAAGCACCGGTGAATGTTGATCTGCGGGTGCGTGAGCGGGACGGCGGGAGCGATGGATTCGGTGGTTATGACCCGAGACCTCGGCGGGCAGCGACAGGGACCAGGGCAGAGTCGTCAGCGATGGCTTGCACAACGGTCAAAGCGGCAAGCGCGTTGTCGCGGGCGCGGTGCGTGTCGACGAGTGGGTAGAAATGGTCGGGTGTGCCGGCCCACGCGGAGCGTGCTCGCATGATGCAGCCCCAGGTGTCGGGGTCCTCAAGGTAATCGATGTCTTGGCCAGATCGGTGGGCGTCGCGGACAAGCGCCTCACGGTCCAGCGGGGCGTTGTAGGCGAAGACCTGGCGCCCACTGGTGACGGCGAGGATCTGGTGAAGGACCGCGGGGAATGTCGGTGCGGTAGCGACCATGTCGTCGTCAAGGCCATGCAGACGCGCCGCCCTGCACGAGATCGGCGTGTGGGGGTTGATGAGCGTGTCGAGCAGGACCTCACCAGTGGTGTCGATGACAGCAATCTCGCAGAGGTTTCCGGGGAGGTCCGCGGCTTGGGTGTCGACGATGACCGCGTGTCCGGGGCGGAGCATGTTACGGGCCCAGCGGACGGCCTGGTCAGATCGGCGGAGCCAGGGTTGGACAGCGGCGATGATCATCAGATTGACCTCCTGATCGCGAAGCGGACAAGGTAGAAGGTGGCCGGCCACAGGCCTGCAACACAGGTGCTGACGAGCCAAAATGTGGTAGCTGATGACAGGTGTGCATAGCTCGTCATCTGGACAGCAGCGCGGGTGGCGGCGCTGCGGATCCCGGCGTTGTGACGGGTCACCACTGCGGGTGCGTAACGGTGGTATGCGTTGAGATAGGCGCTGTTGGCGGCAGTGGAGATGCCACCGGAGGGCAGCAAGACGAGTCCGTGGCGCACCAGGTGGCTTCGGCGGAACTTGGTGAACAGAGCAAGCACCGCCAGGACGCCGAGAGCCAAGATAGTAATGCCGATCGGGGTGAGGATCGGGGCAGCGACAGCGGGGAGCCCTGTCGGTTGCGCTGCTGATCGCATGTGCACCTTTTCCCCCGTCCGTGCTTGTCTGGCTGTGCTTTGTGGATCCAGTACAGCGTCAGCAACGTCGACGTTTGTGCCCATATAATGGCTTATCGGTTTGGGCTTTTGGAACCCAATCGTCAACGCGGAGCCACGGTGGGTGGACTCGCAGCCGATGGCCGGCGTTACCCGGCCCTGGCCGATCGTTCTACGCGGCCGCGCACCAGATCCTGATAAACCGGCGTCGCCCTCCGAATTGCTAGTGGTGTGCCTGTAAATTAACATGGTTGTTTGGTAGAATGCGGTCATGGTGGCTGCGCCTTTGTCGATGACCGATGAGCAACGATTCGAGTTGGAGCGGATGGCGGTGTCGACGTCGTTGCTG
>JAABUU010002410.1_pt1 | contig 26769 bp, 31 predicted proteins | sample 5559301 | NCBI WGS metagenome assembly JAABUU01 (sample SAMN10711884, study PRJNA513360) | rock metagenome | isolation source: Antarctica rocks | place: Antarctica: Victoria Land, Richard Nunatak white | reverse complement strand
ATCGCCCCCCCGCCCACCCCTACGCCCGGATGCCGCTCAGCGAAGGGGTGGTAGAGCGCAGCCTGGCGACGATCGTCCACAGCCGCTACGCGCGCGACACGGTCCTGCGCCAGAGCCCCACTGCGGATGTGACGATCGTGCCGCACGGCGTCCCGCTCCTGCCGCCGCCCGACCGCGCGGCGGCGCGCGCGGCACTGGGGCTGCCGCAGAACACGCTGATCGTGGCGGCACTCGGCAATCTGATCCCCGAGAAGCGGCTGGAGGTCGCCCTGTCCGCCTTCGCCCGCGCCCTCTACGGCGTGGACGAAGCGCTGTTCGTCGTGGCCGGGGCCGGGTCGCGGCACTACGATCCGCGCATCTTCGCACGTCGGCATGGGTTGGAGCCGGTCACGCGCTGGCTCGGGCGGGTCGATGCGCCGACCTTCGCGGGGGTCATGGCCGCCGCCGATCTCTGCGTCAATCTCCGCTGGCCGACCGGCGGGGAGACCTCCGGCAGCTTCCTGCGGATGCTGGCGGCGGGGCGCGCGACGCTGGTCAGCGATGCGGGTGCCTTCGCCGAGACACCGGACGACGCCTGTGTCACAATCCCGCTCGACGCGGACGAAGAGGCGGCGATCGTCGCGGCGATCGTGCGGGCCGGGCGCGAGCCGGGGTGGGCGGATCGGATCGGCGCGCGGGCGCGGGAGTTTGTCGGGCGCGAACATAGCTTCGCGCGCGCGGCGGCGGGCTACCGCGCCGTCATCGAGCGGATCGCGCCAACGCGCACCCGATCGCGGTAGCACGGCGTGACAGATGAGGGGGGGCGTGGCCGATGGGTGAGCAAGCGGGATCAGCGGGGAGGTCGCGGCTGATCGTCGGGCTGATGTCCGGCACCTCGGTCGATGCGATCGACGCGGCGCTAGTCCGCATCGGGCCGGGGGCGAGCCCGGACCGGCGACAGGTGGCCCTGATCGCGCAGCGCGAGACCCCGTTCGATCCGGCGTTGCGCGCGGCGATCTTCGCCCTCTTCCCGCCCAATACCGGCACGATCGCCCGCCTCGCGCAGATCGACGTGCTGATCGGCGAAGCCTTCGCGGCGGCGACGCTCGCCATGCTCGACGAGGCGGGGGTGGCACCGGAGGAGATCGATCTGATCGGCTCGCACGGCCAGACGGTCTATCACGCGCCGCACCCCGAGGCGAACACCGACGATCTCCCCGCCGTGCCGGTGACGGTGCAGATCGGCTCCGGGGCGATCCTGGCCGCGCGCACCGGCATCACCACGATCTACGATTTCCGTAGCGCCGATCTGGCGCTCGGCGGCGAGGCGGCCCCGCTGGTGCCGTATGTCGATTATCTGCTCCTCGGGGACGCGGAATCGCTGGCGCTCCAGAACATCGGTGGCATCGGCAACGTGACGATCCTGCGGCGCGGACAGGGCGTGCCGGGACTCTCCGCCTTCGATACCGGGCCGGGCAACATGCTGATCGACGCGCTGGCGCAGCTCACCAGCGCCGGACAGCGCGCCTATGACGAAGATGGCGCGTTGGCGGCGCGGGGGACGGTCGCCCAGGCGCTGCTCGACGACGCGATGGAGGACCCCTTCTTCGCGCGGCTGCCACCGAAGAGCACCGGGCGCGAGGGGTTCGGCACCCTCTACGCGGCGGAGTTCGCCGCCAGGGGGCGCTCGCTCGGCCTCGCGGACGCCGATCTCCTCGCCACCGCCACGGCGCTCACCGCGCGCTCGATCGCCGACGCCTACCGTCGCTTCATCCTGCCAGGAACCCCGCTCGATGCGGTCCTCCTCTGCGGCGGCGGCGCACGCAACCCAACCTTGCGCCGGATGCTCGCGGCGGAACTCGCGCCACTGCCGGTCGGGACCACCGAGGACCGCGGCATCCCCTCGGACGCGAAGGAGGCGATCGCCTTCGCGGTGCTGGCCTACGAGACGGCGCATGGGCGTCCGGGCACACTCCCCGCCACAACCGGCGCAGCGCGCCCGGCGATCCTCGGCGCGATCGCGCCCGGACGCCGCTTCGCGCTCTGGTAGCGCGCCAGCGACACCAATACGCTTAACGCGAAAGCGGGGCCGGGAACATGCTGTCCCGGCCCCGCCTTCGGATCATCCTATGCGCGTGCTTTGGGCTGAATCGATACCCGACGTAATTCCCCTTCGCCGCTGCTCGCGGTGCTGACCCCGTCATCGCTCCGCAGCGCCAGGTGGATGATGCGGCGCTCATTCGCGGGCATCGGCTCCAGCTGGATCTCGAGCCCGCTGCGCGCCACCTGCTCCGCGACACGCCTGGCAAGGCTGGTCAGCGACTCCTCGCGGCGGCGCTTGTAGCCCTCGATATCGACCGAGATGCGCGTCCAGTGGCCGAGGCGGCGCGTGACGAGCAGATTGACCATGTATTGCAACTGTGTGAGGTGATCGCCGCGCCGCCCGATCAGCAGCCCCAGATCGCGTCCCAGCACGTTCACACCGATCAGTGGCGGGCCGTCCTGATCCTCGTCGTCGGTCACCGGTTGCGGCACCACACGCGCCTGGAAACCCATCGCCTGTAACAACTCGGTCGTCACCGTGATCGCGACCTGGGTCGGCTCGTCCGGGGCGATCACCTGCACGCTGTCGGTCGCGGGCCGTGCGGCGGGTACGCCAACGTGGCGCGGCGCGGCGGTGCGCGAGGGCTGCGACGACTGACCGCGCACGGTCACACGGACGAGCGCTTCCTGCTCATCCAGGTCGTTACCCGATGGCTCGGCGAGAACCTCGATCTCGACTTCCTCGCGCTGCCGACCGAGCTGTTCCAGCGCCAGCCGCACCGCGTCATCGATCGAGACAGCCTGAATCTCCACACTATTGCGGCGGTCCATGCGTTTCCCGTCCTCCTGCCTTCTCCCCGGCGAATCGCTCGTGCCGGGCTCCCCGCCCCTCAGGACGCTGCTACCGATGCGAGCGGGGCGGATCAGCGTGCTGATCCACCCCGGTGATCGCGTGGCTAGTTGTAGCACATCGGGCGAGGGTGGGGTAGCACGCCGCGCCCGCTACTTCCCGTCACTCGCGGGAGATGTCGTCTTGCGGACCGAGATACGCGGGGTCGGAGTCGCCTTCTGCGGCTCGTCCTCCACCGTTTCCAGCTCTTCGGGAGCCAACTCGTCGGCGTTACGGCGGCGAGCGGACTTAGTGGAGTTCTGCACCGCGACGCGCGGACGGGCACCATTCGCGGGCTTGCTCGTGTCGCCGGTCGCCTTGGTGGCGGACGAGGCGCTGACCTTCCCCTCGACAACGCTGCCATCGGTGACGAGACGCTGCTGCTCGACCCGCTCCATCTGCTTGCTGATCAAGCCCCAGAAGCCCTTCTGCGGCATGGTCGGGCGGGCACCGTCCTCACCGGCGACGATGACCTTGCTCTCATCGATCGCGTCCGGGTCCGGCGGGGTCCACCGCGACACTTCGGGCAGGAAGGGGATCCACTCGCGCAGGCCACCCCACCCGGTGATGAAGTACTGCTGCACCGCACCGTAAATACTCTGCGTCGCCCAGTACAGCACCAGCCCGGATGGGAAGCCCCACCCGAAGATGATGACCGACAGCGGCAGGAACTGCATCATCTGGCTCATCATCTTCTGCTGCGGATCGGTCGGCTTGTACTTCCCGGTCGGCATCGACATCCGCGTCTGAATCAACTGGAAAACCGCCGCGACGAACGGCATGATGTGGAGCGCGTCCGCCTGCGCGAGCGAGGGCAGCCAGAGGAACGACTGCTGGAATGGCCCGCCCGCCGTGTGCGCGAGCGTCGTCAGGCTCGTATACAGACCCCAGAAGATCGGCAACTGGAAGACAACAGGGAGGCAGCTCGCGGTGGGATTGACGTTGTGGGACTGATAGAGGCGCATCGTCTCGGCGGAGAGTTTCTGCCGATCGTCGCCGTGACGCTTCTGGAGCGCCTTGATCTTCGGCTGGAGTTCTTGCATCGCCCGCTGCGACTTGATCGTCTTCAGGGTCAGCGGGGTTAGGATAAGCTTAATCAGCACCGTGAAGATGATGATCGCCAGTCCGGGGCTACCGGTCCAGGTCGCCAGGTGCTCCAGACAGAAAATCAGGAGCTTGACAAACTGGGCGAAAATCGGAATCCTATCCACTGTTCGCGGCCTCCCGCCACGCCTTCGAGGCGCAGCTTGTGTATCTGCCCAATACGCGCCTGCCGGCTCTACGGTACGGTGCGGTCGGAGGAGCGGTCAGGGCCGACAGGTCCGCGCCACTCACCTATTTAACCCGGTTACTTGACACAAGCTTACCCTAGTCAGCCATCCGAGCGCCACTCCAATCTACGCAGCCGGACACGCCACGTTCCCGATCCAGCGCACCAACATCAGGGGACGTAGTCGAAGCCCCCCTTACTATACGGATTGCAGCGCAAAATACGCCACGCGCCAAGCAACGCGCCCTTAAACAGGCCGTATTTCGCGATCGCCTCGTAGGCATATTGCGAGCAGGAGGGGTGAAAGCGGCAAGTGTTGGGGAAGAGTGGCGAGATCCAGCGCTGGTAGAGGCGGATCAGGGCGAGGAAGGGGCGGCGGATCATGGCGTCATTTCCCTCCCCGCTGGCGGTCTTGGGCGACCGGGACGGGGCATATGGGGCTGGGGAACCAGCGCCTCAGCCCTGCGGTTTGGCGTGAGACGACGGTGGTGTCGGCACCGGCAGGAGAAGTCGCGCACGCTTCAGGAGCGCCTGCACAGCGGCGCTGAGTTCGGCGAAAGGGATCAGGGCGAGTCCGGGACGAACGATGATGACACAGTCATAGCCGGTTGCCAGGCGCTCGGCCCGATCGAGTTGGCGGAGGATCTCGCGAAGGCGGCGTTTGGCGAGGTTGCGGGTCACCGCATTGCCGACACGCTTGCTGACCACGAAGCCGTAGCGATTGCTCGGCCCACCATTCGGCACGATCAGCATGGTCATCAGGCGGTCGCGCCAGGCACGCCCTTCGGCACGCACATGCGCGAAGTCGGACTCGGCCCGCAGACGTAAGCGCCGCTCCATCGCACCCCGCGCCAGAGCGCGCGCCCCACAGCGATAGGGCGCGCGCCGTGACTTACTTGCGGGACAGCCCCTTCTTCATCGCCTTACCGGTGCGCTGCTCGCTCACCGTCAGGACGTAGCGGCCCTTCAGGCGGCGGCGCGCAAGGACATCACGCCCACTCTTGCTCGCCATCCGCTTCATGAAGCCATGCTTCCGCAGGCGCGGGCGACGCTTGGGCTGCCAGGTTCGCTTAACCACGTTCTTCCCCCTATCCTATCCACGCGGCGCAGCGCTGACGCCGATCCGGCACCAGTTCCCAGCCATCCTCTGCAACGTTGCCGGGTGGGCTCCGCCACTCGCGCAGCGCCGATTCGCGCGCGATCACAAGCAGACAAAACATGACCCCGTCGCTCTGACGACGCGGCACAGGGGAGTATACGTCCCCGCGCGGTAGCCTGTCAAACCGTCACATCGGGCGCAGCGGCGGCCCAACGCAGGGGCGTGAACCGCCCGTAGGCGGGCAATGGCGTACCGAGGAGTGGCAGAGCGTAGCGCCGGAACGCGGCGGTGACCGAGCGCCCATCGGCCCCGATGAATTCGTCGGGCAACAAGCGCTCGGTGTTGGCGATCCGGTCGAGCGGCACGACCCCGTAGCCGACGGTGTAGGGCTCGTCGCCCAGGCGCTCGATGGTGATCATCCGGTCCGACTCACCCGCGAGCGCCCGGCGTACCGCCTCGCGACCCGCCGCCTCGGCCTCGGCCAGATCGGTCGCGGAAATCGCCAGCATCGCCATCCGCGCCATCGTACCGGGCTTGTCATAGCGGGCGCGCAAGCCGAGCGTATCCTTGACCCGCTCGGTCAGGAGCGGCGCGAGCCCCGGATGATACCGATGCCCGAAGGCATCGGTGAAACCACGCTCACCGCCACCGCTGAGCGGCTGTCCGGCGACATCGTGCAACGTCTCCGGTACGATCGCCACGCAGAAACCGTGGCGCGTCACCGCCGCGCCGATCTCGGCCAGCAATGCCTCCATACTCACGGGCGGGCGCTCCGGCAAGAAGATCAGTTGCGGCGCGTCGCGCCCATCCTCGCGCGCCAGCGCGCAGGCCGCCGCCACCCACCCGGCATTGCGGCCCATCACCTCGACGATCTTCACCGGATAGAGCTGCGGGCTCGACTCGACATCGCGCCCGGCGTCGCGCACGGTTAGCGCGAGGAAACGGGCGATCGAGCCATAACCGGGGCAATGATCGGTGTGCGGCAGATCGTTGTCGATCGTCTTCGGCACGGCGATGACGCGCAGATCGTAGCCTTGCGCCCGCGCGTGCGCGTGCAAACGGTGGGCGGTATCCGCCGAATCGTTGCCGCCGATGTAGACGAAGTAGCGGATGTTGTGTCGCCGGAGCAGGCTGAGGGCGCGATCGAGATCGGCGTCTTGCAGCTTGTGCCGCCCGGTCCCGAGCGCCGCCGAGGGGGTGCGACGGATCAGGCCGAGCACCTCCGCCGATTGCCGCCCGAGATCGAGCAAATCCTCGCCGAGCAAGCCCTCGATACCGTGCCGCATCCCGATGACCGATCCGACCGTTCCGACAGCGCGCGCGGCCTCGATCACGCCGACGAGGCTGGCGTTGATCACCGCGGTCGCCCCGCCCGATTGCCCGACGAGCAAATTCCCCGGCGCTGGCATCGCCCCCCCCCCAACAGCTATGCTCCCGCGCCATCCGGGCGCACGAAGGCACCGTGGCGTGACCGCAGGGGAGTATACAGCGTTGTGGACAAGTGGGAGCGCCGTGCTTGCCGTCGGAGGTCACGCGCGTGGCTCACGTACCTGGCTACTCGATCCGCCCGCGTCCGGCAAAGGCGATCACCGGGCGCAGGGTCGGACGCACCTCCTCCAGGGGCGGCGGCGGGGTAGTCGCGCTGTCGTCCGGGACGGGCGGCGCGGGCGACGATTCCGGCACCGCCTCCGGCGTAGCCATGAGCGGGCTGGCCGCATACCACAGGAAGCTCCCCGCGACGAAGAGGAGGCCGAAGAGGAGCGCGGTGAGCGGGGTGAGGGCACCGAGCGCCGCCAGCGCCAGCAGGCCCGCCGGGAAGGCCGCGACGCCATAGCCGCACCGCCGCAGGGCTGTGGCACGTTGTGGCGAGCGCCAGGCGGCCAGCAGCAATGCGGGCGACGCGCAGGCACCGACGAGGGGCGGGAGCAGCAGGAGCAAGGCGAGCGAGCGTCCGAGGCCGCTCGGATCGACCAGGAAGAAGAGCGCGCCGAGCGCCGCCCAGGAGATGATCGTCTCCCACGCCCAGAGGGGCGCGGCCAACGCCTGGCCGGCGGGCAGCGCGAGTCCCGCCGGGGCGAGGATCAGCAGGGCGGCCATGATGAGAGTGCCAACCGTGGGGGCACCGTCGCGCACACCCACCCCGGCATTCGCCAGGGCGAAGAGCGCCCCATAACATGCCGCCGACAGCCCGATTCCGCGCACCATCGTCGCCTCCTCTCGCCCGCCCCGATCCGACCGCTGTATGCCAGGGCGGCACACTCCCATCGAGGGAGTGTAGCGACCGCGAGAGACGGGCGCAAGGGCGGAAGTCTCGTACGTTCGCAGTTTTATGGCTTGCATTTCCGCCTGACTGTGTTAGTATGGCGCTACTACCACTCGGTGTCGCGGACTGCGGTACGGGCCAAACCGGCAACGATCCGCGGTGGCGCGGACGCGGCGACGATGGCGACGAGCCAGAAACCAAAGGAGAGGCCGATGTTCCGGCGTGAGAAAGACAACAAAGTCAACGATGAGGGGATGCGCCGGATGCGCGAGGCGATCCGGCAGCGCGTCGATCAGGATGAAGACACGGCTGAAGGGGAGCCGAGCGAGGAGCCGACCTATCGCTCATCGCCCCTGAGCCCTGCGGTCAATGAGCCGTATACCGCCAAGACACCATACGAGCCCCTGTCGCGGGAGCCGAATCCGCGCGAGATCAGCGGGATGCCGACGCGCGAGCCGGACTATTCGTTCCTGAGCACGCCACGCCAGGAGCGCCCGAGCGCGCCGCCCGAGCCACCGATCGCGCGGCGGCAGGAAGAGCCCGCGTGGCAGGCCGAGCCAACGCCGCCGGAGCCCGTTGCCACGACCGTCGCCGCCGACACCGTCTGGCGCGGCACGCTGCGCTCCACCGCGAGCATCACGGTCGAGGGCACCTTCGAGGGGGAGATCTACACCGATCAGGAACTCCACGTCGCCCCCGACGCACACGTGGAAGCAACCGTCCGCGCGACCTCGATCGTCATCGCGGGGCAGCTGAACGGCCACATCAGCTGCCGCGAACGCCTGGAAATTCTTGCCTCTGGCCGTGTCACCGGGCAAATCGACGCCGGGAGCTTCATCGTCCACGAAGGGGCCTTCCTCGGCGGGCAGGTACGGATGCGCCGTGCGGGCGACACCGACGACGGTGCCGACGACGACCGCCCGATGCTCCAGCGGGTTCGCTAGGCCGTAACGGCTATACTGAGCGCGTCATGCGCCGCTACGCACGACGCGAGAGTAGCGAACCGGCCACGATAGCGCCGATAAGCCAAGAGGGGGGAGTGATGTCGACAGGAACCCCGCCGCGCGGTGGGATCCCGTTTTCGGAGAGTGGTGGTGGCGAGGAAAGCACCATCGATCGCAGTTCGGCCTTCGATGGTGTCCTGCGGACCGCGCGCAACTTGCGGGTCGAGGGGCAGGCGAAGGGCGAGGTCTACTGCGATGGCACCCTCTACATCGAGGAGGGAGGCCAGGTCGATGCGCGCGTGGTCTCCGCCAATATCACCGTCGCGGGGGGGCTGACCGGCGAGATCCTCTGCCAGGGTAAATTACAAATCCTCCCTTCGGGGCGCGTCTCCGGGCGGGTCGCAACCGCTTCGCTCGTGATCCAGGAAGGGGCGATCTACGAGGGCGAGTTACGCATGTCGAACCTGGACGAAGAGCCCGGTGAGACGCTAGAGCCGCCGCTGAGCCGCCAGCCGATCACGACGAGCATCGTCCCCAACGAGGACGATGACGACGAGGGCTGAGGCCGGACGGAGCAGCGCTATCATACCCACGAGCCGAACGGTGCCCGCACGATCGTGCGGGCACCGTTCTCGCGTTTACGCCGTGTATTACCCTCCGCGTGTCGGTGAAGTATGGCAGGATGCGGCCTCGGTGATACCGCCGAGGTAAACAGCGGTAAAGGAGAGGCCGATGAATACATCGAGGCGACTCGCGCTGCTCACATTGGGGGGCGGCGCGGCGCTGCTCGCCGCCACAAGGCGCGCACGATCGGCACCGCCTTACGACTTTCGCGGGCGCGTCGTCGTGATCACCGGCGGCTCGCGCGGGCTCGGGTTCCTGCTGGCGCAGCGCTTCGCCGTCGAGGGCGCGCAGCTGGCGCTGCTGGCGCGCGACGAACCGACACTGACCAGCGCGGCGGAGCGGCTGCGGGTGCAGGGGGCCACGGTGCTGACCGTGTCGTGCGATGTCGGCGACCAGGGGGCGATCGAGGCCGCGATCACGCAGGTCGCCGCGCACTACGGGCGGCTCGACGTGCTGGTCAACAATGCGGGGCTGATCCAGGTCGGGCCGCTCGCCCACATGACCGGTGCCGACTTCGCACGCGCCCTCGACGTACATTTCTGGGGCGCTTTCCACGCGATCAATGCCGCCCTCCCGGCGCTGCGGCGGCAAGTGGAGAGTCGCGTCGTCAACATCGCCTCGGTCGGCGGTCGCCTGGCGGTGCCACACCTCGCCCCGTACTCGGCCAGCAAGTTCGCGCTGGTCGGCCTCTCCGATGCGCTCCGCGCGGAGCTGGCGCGCGATAAGATTCGCGTCACCACCGTCAGTCCCGGCCCGATGCGGACCGGTTCGCCGCCCAACGCCCTCTTCAAGGGACAACGCCGCGCGGAATACCGCTGGTTCGCGATCATGGACGCGCTGCCGCTGACCTCGATCGACGCGGGCCGCGCCGCCGATCAGATCGTCGCCGCCTGCCGCCTGGGTCGGCCAGAACTGACGATCTCCTGGCAGGCGCGGGCGGCGGTGCTCGCCAACGCTCTTTTCCCTACCCTCACCGCTCGCCTGGTCAATGGCGCGACCGCGCTGCTGCCGCGCCCCGCGCTCACGGACGGCGATGCGGCGCAGCCGGGCTGGCGGAATCCCGATCCGCTCGCCAGTTCGCCGCTGACGACCCTCTCCGCACGCGCGACAGCGACGAACAACGAGGAAGTCGCATCGCGTCCCGTGCACCCGAGCGATCACTGAGGAACGCAACGCGGTGACGGCGCGCGCACGGAAAATCTATAAAAAAGCGAACGCCGTTGCTTCACCACCGCCAAGGCGATAGAATCTGCGTCGTGTACGAAGAGGATCTCGTTCGCCACAGGCTCCTTCCCAATCAACCGCGGAACGGCACAACGCCGCGATCGTGAGGATACGATCAGGGTACGTACCCGATGCCGCGCCGCTGGTAGTAGCCACCCCGCCCCGAGTCGCGCGGTGGCCGAGCACGAGCAGCCGCCCCACCGCGAGGAGGGTGCGGCACGGAGAGGAACGTTGCGCCGCCCACGCTATAGCCCGATTTGCACGAAAGAAGGATGTGGGGACGCATGGCACCGAAGATTCTGATCGCCGAAGACGACGAGCACGTCGCGGAGATCGTCGCTTTCTCGGCGCGGATGAATTGGCCCGACTGTCAGGTCATCGTCGCCCGCGATGGTCAGGAAGCGCTCACGCTCTTTAAGGAGGAGGAGCCAGACATCGTCTTGCTGGACGTTTCGATGCCACCCCCCAACGGGTTCGAGGTCTGCCAGCGGATCCGGCAGTCGTCGGAAGTGCCGATCCTGATGCTGACGGCGCGTGAGGCGACCGTCGACAAGGTCCGCGCGCTCGATCTCGGCGCGGATGACTACCTCACCAAGCCGTTCGATCATCTCGAATTGCTCGCGCGCCTGCGCGCGTTGCTCCGCCGCGCGACCAAATCGGCCACAGCTGACGCGGGTGCCAACTTCGCGCTCGATGATCTGACCCTCAACTTCGCCACGCACGAGGTGCGTATGAAGGGCGAGATCATCCGGCTGACCGCGACCGAATACCGCCTGCTGGAAGAACTGGTCCGCCACGCCGGGACCGCCCTCCCCCACCAACTCCTGCTGGAACGGGTCTGGGGACCGGAATATGTTAACGATATCCATTACATCAAGGTCTTCATCCGTCGCCTGCGTCAGAAGCTGCACGACGATGCGGAGCAGCCACGCTACATCCAGACCGTCTGGGGGATCGGCTACCGCTTCGTGCCGCACCACTGAGCGCGTCGCAACGGAATCACCCGTTTGTTACCCCTTGTTTCCCGCTCTTTACGCGCATGTTGACATCACTCACCTATCATTAGGAGCGGTTATCACGGCGTATGCGCTAACGCATACCCGCAATGACGACGACGGTGGTAAGGGGGCAGCAATGGGACGTGTCGAGCACTCCATCGATGTGAAGGTGCCGATTCGCACCGCCTATGATCAGTGGACGCAGTTCGAGGAGTTCCCGCGCTTCATGGACAAGGTGGAGGAAGTCCGCCAACTGGACGATAAGCGCATGCATTGGCGCGCTTCGCTGGCCGGGCACACGGAAGAGTGGGATGCGGTGATCACCGAGCAGGAACCGGATCAGCGCATCGCCTGGACCAGCACGACCGGGGCGAAGAATGCCGGGGTCGTCACCTTTCACTACATCGACCCGAACACCACGCGCGTGATGCTCCAGCTCGACTACGAGCCGGAAGGCGTGGTCGAGACGGTTGGCAGCGCGCTTGGTATCCCGCAGAAGCAGATCGAGGGCGATCTGGACCGCTTCAAGAAGTTCATCGAGGCGCGCGGCCAGGAGAGCGGCGCATGGCGCGGTGAGATCGAGCGCAAAGCGCAACCGTAAGCACTTCAGCGGAGCGCAGAATGGGGGCTGGGCATCGCGTCCAGCCCCCGCTCTGCGCGTTATCGCTCGCCCGTGCGGCTCAGTGACCTTCGAGTTCGGTCAGGTTGCGCGCGCCCGCATCGCGGAGAACATCCAGGGCATCATCGATCCGGTTGGTGCGAACCGCGACGAGGAATGCACCGTTCTGCAACTCATCGGTGAAGTACCCGAGATCCTCGGACTCCGCGTCGATCCCGGCGAGCGAACCGGCGAATGCGCCCAGCACCGCGCCGATCAGGCCGAAGACGAGCATCGCGATGATCGCGTTCTGCACCACCGCGCGCACGAAGGGGATCTCCAACACCGCGAGGCCCATCGCGGCACCGCCGAGCAGGCCCGCCAGCAGCCCGATCCACAGGCCGCTATTGAACCGCGATGTGGCACCGCCGCCGCCATTCATCGCGGTCTGTCCCTGCATGCGCTGCGCCTCGGGCTCGGCCAGGCTCTGATTCTGTTCCGGGGTGATATTGGGGACGAGATCCTCGACCTCTTCGCGACTCTTCCGCAGGACATTAACGTTGTCCATGTCGAAATCATCGGCGGCGAGCAACTCGCGCGCACGCTGCGCCTCTTGATCGCTGGCGAAAACGCCCACGATCACCTGCGAGCCATCGATCTGCACTTCGAGCAGTTCGTGCGTCGCGCTCACCATCTTCTCTCCTCTTCCTGACACCCATCATCGCCCCTACTACGGACAGTATACGGCAGAGCAGCCCGACACTAAACTCGACTTTAGCCCTTCGGTCACAGCGTCCCGCAACATGTCGCTTGCCAAAGCAAATGTTAACGATAGTTTTTGCATATCAGCTTGTGAAACCGACATGCAAAAACTCTCACGACTCCAGTAACGACAAGCGATAGACGGCGATACATCAAGAGGGACCGCCACGATGTGGCAGCCCCGAAGGGCTAAAGTCGAGCTAAAGAGGGGTGCGAATATGGGCCTTGTATCCATATCCGCGCCCCGTGCGGCGCACGCAACGCCGGATGGCGATCACGACCCCGACGGCGAAAGCTGGCGCAACGTGCCACCCGCCCGCACCCCGAGTCGGCGTCGCCCGCGCTACCCGTTCGCCTTGGTCTGACCGGCATCCGTCGCCGGGCTGTAGGACGGGGGGTCGCTCGCCGGGAACGACTCCTCGGAGGCCGTCTGCACCACCGAAGGGGCGTCATCATCGTGCTGCCCATCGGCGAGCTCGCGGCGCTTCCCCTCGACCCCCGCGAGGAGATCGTCGAACGACTTGGCGAACGACGCGACCCCGTCATCCTCCAGTTGCTGCGTGATCGCGGCGAGGTCGATCCCGATCGCGCGCAACTCCGCCACCGCCGCGCGCGCCGCATCGACCCCCGCGTCGATCGTCCGCTTGACGGTGCCGTGATCGCGGAAAGCGTCGAGGGTCGCCACCGGCAGGGTGTTGACCGTATCGGGGCCGATCAACTCCTCCACGTAGCGGACATCGCTGTACGCCTTGTCCTTGGTGCCGGTGCTTGCCCACAGCGGACGCTGGGGCCTTGCCCCTTGCGCCTTCAGCGGCGCGAAACGTTCCCCATCGAAGTGCTCGCGGAACTGGGCGTATGCGAGCCTGGCATTGGCGATGGCGATCTTCCCGCGCAATGCCCGCGCGCGATCGTCGCCCTTCGCATCGAGTTGCTTATCGATCGCCGTATCGACCCGACTGACGAAGAAGGAGGCGACCGACGCGATGCCACCCACCGGCTCGCCCGCCGCCGCCCGCTCTTCGAGCGCTTCGGTGTAGGCGTGCATCACCCGCTCGTGGCTCTCCAGCGAGAAGAGCAGCGTGACGTTGACGTTGATCCCCTCGCGCAGCAGCGTCCGCACCGCGCCGACCCCGGCTTGCGTCCCCGGCACCTTGATCAGCAGATTCGGGCGCTCGACCGCCGCCCAGAGTCGTCGCCCCTCCGCGATCGTCGCCTCGGTATCGTGCGCCAGGCGCGGCGAGACTTCGAGCGAGACGAAGCCATCCTGCCCGGCGGTCTGCTCGTAGACCGGCAGGAAAAGATCGCAGGCTTCGCGCACATCGGTCGCGGCGACCGTCTCGAAGATGTCGAGCGCCCCCTGGTCTTGCGCGACCAATCCCTTGATCTGCGCGTCGTAGGCGTCGCCCGCGCCGATCGCCTTCTCGAAGATCGTCGGGTTGGAGGTCAGTCCACGCAACCCATCCTCCTCGATCAGGCGCTTCAACTCGCCGCCGCGCACCAGATCGCGCGTGATGTAATCGAGCCAAATGCTCTGCCCCTCGGCCACCAGCGCCACCAGCGGGTTCTGCGCCGCATCGCTGGCCTGCGCCGCGTTCTTCGTCGCCACCGGACCCTGTCCTGTCATCGTGCTTCCTCACTTCTCGCAGGCACCGCCGCCCGCGTATCCTTATAGACGCGCCCGCACACTATCCTTCCCATACCCCGGTCAGGGTTCTTCTGCGTTGGGAAGCGCAAGAATCGGTCCACCTCTCGGTCGATCACAGCGAAAAGAACCCCACAAACGAAGGTCGCATCGCTGGCATACGCCATGCTACTGCTGGTTACGAGAGTAGGCGCAGTATGCGGTCCCGGCTAGCGACGCATACCACGCGGATAGAGCAAAATGGAAGGCGCACAATGACAAGACAGGCACGGACGATCAGTTCCTGGATCGCTCAACTCCCCTGGCTCGACACGATCGCGGAACCGGTGCAACGCGCGACTGGTGCTCTCTTCGGTGCCAACCGCGCGACGCAGCGGGCGAAGGATTTGCTCAACGGCACGCCGCTGCGGCACCGTATCCACCCCGCCCTGATCGCGGTGCCGATCGGTGCCTGGACGACCGGGCTCCTCCTCGATCTGCTCGAAGCGCGCTCGGAGCGCCCGCAGGAGTGGGCGCGCAGCGCCGATGCGGCGGTCGCGCTGGGGCTCGTCGGGGCGCTGCCGAGCGTCGTCACCGGCCTCGCCGATTGGACCGACACGTACGATCACCAGCGCCGCGTCGGCATCGCCCACGCGCTCAGCAACAGCGTCGCGCTGACGCTCTACGCCACGTCGCTCGGTCTGCGCTTCGCCGGGAAGCGTGGCGCGGCGCGCATCTGTGGCGTGCTCGGCTTCGGTGCCGTCACCGTCGGTGGGATGCTCGGCGGCGAGCTCGTCTACACCCTCGGGGTCAATGTACCGCACACCCTCTATCCGAAGCCGCCGACCGACTTCGTGGCGGTCCTGGCGAGCGCCGATCTGTCCCAGGGCAAGCCGGTCGTCGCCGAGGCGGGGCGCGTCCCGATCCTGCTGGTGCGCGACGGTGACACGATCCATGCGGTACAGAACTGGTGTACCCACGCCGGTGGCCCGCTCGATGAAGGTACGATAGCGGACGGGATCGCCGAGTGTCCCTGGCATGGCTCGCGCTTTTGCCTGAGCGACGGGCGTCCCTTGCAGGGTCCGGCCTCGATGCCGTTACGGACCTTCGATGTCCACGAGGCGGGGGGGCAGATCTTCGTGCGCCCGAACGACGAGGCGCGCAGTTGGCCGCCGCCGCCCGCCAACCCCGGCCCGGCCTATCAGCCCGCCAGAAACGCTACAGCCCCGACGAATGCCGCATAAGGGCCGACCATGCGGTCGGCGTGAGAAGGAGCGACGCATGCCAGGCGCACAGGGTACGCCGATCCTCACCAAACACCCCTCCGATCCTGCCGAGGCGCTGCGCGAGGGGGCGGCGATCGCTCGCTTCTGCGCCGAAAATGCGCCGCAACTCGACCAAGACGGGGCCTTCCCCGAAGCGGAGTTTCGGCGTATCGCCGAGGCGGGGCTGCTCGCCGCGCCGTTGCCGCGCGCGCTCGGCGGGCTGGGCTTCGGCACCGAACCGGGCGGGATGCTCCCCGGCCTGCAATTGCTCACCCTCTTCGGCTGGGGCAGCCTCGCCGTGGGCCGCGTCTACGAAGGACACGTCAATGCCCTGCAACTGATCGCCCTCTTCGGTACACCGGAGCAGCAGGAGCGCTACGCCGCCGATGCGCGTGACGGCAAGCTCTTCGCGGTCTGGAACACCGAACGCGCCGATGGGGTCAAGCTGGAGCCGCACGCCGCAGGCGGGGCACGGCTGCACGGCGCGAAGCTCTACACCTCCGGGGCGGGGTGGGTCGAGCGGGCGCTCGTACCGGGCGCGCTGCCGGACGGGGACTGGCAGATCACCGTCGTGCCGATGGACGAGGTCACGACCGCGATCGATCGCTCGATCTGGCACCCGCTGGGGATGCGCGCCTCCGCCTCCTACCTGACCGATTTCACCGGCGTCGAACTCGGTGCGGAGGCGCTGCTCGGCGCACCCGGCTCGTATCACCGCCAGCCGTGGTTCAGCGGCGGGGCGGTGCGCTTCGCGGCGGTGCAGCTCGGCGGCGCGGCGGCGCTCCTCGATGCGGCGCGCGCCGAACTGCGCGCGCTCGGGCGCACCGACGATCCCTTCCAGCGCGCGCGCATCGGTGAGGCGGCGGCGCTGATCGCCGGTGGACAAGGATGGCTGCGGGATACCGCCGCGATCCTCGATACCAGCCCGACAGCCTTCCGGGCCGCGCCGCCGCCGCCGCCGGAGACGATCGCGCGCGTGGTGGCGCACGCGAACTTGACCCGCACCGCGATCGCCGAGGCGTGCGTCCGCGTCATCGACATCGTCGAACGCTCGATCGGGATGCGCGGCCTGCTCCAACCCCACCCGATCGAGCGGATCGGGCGCGATCTGACCCTCTACCTGCGCCAACCGGCCCCCGATGCGGCGATCGCCGGGGCGGGAGCCTATGTGCTGGACGATCCGCGCCCGATCCTCGACCTCTGGAACGCCGCACGATGAGCACTACCGTCGGCTCGTCGCCGCTCGACGAGCCACAGGCGCTCCCGCTCCTGCCCGCCACCGCCATAACGGGCTTCGGGCCGACCCTGGTCGTCGCGCCGCATCAGGACGACGAGTCGCTCGGTTGCGGCGGGGCCATCGCCCTGCTGCGACGCGCCGGTATCCCGGTGACGGTCATCTTCGTCAGCGACGGCGCGGGCTCGCACCCGAATTCGCGCGTCTATCCCCCGCAACGCTTGCGCGACACGCGCGAGGCGGAGGCGCTGGCGGCGCTCGCGCTGCTCGGCGTGCCGGCGGAGGCGGCGATCTTCCTGCGCCTGCCCGATACCGCCGTGCCGCTTCCCGGGCAGGCGGACTTCGCCGCGACGGCGGCGTGCGTCGGCGCGGCACTCGACGCGGCGGCCCCGCAGACGATCCTCCTGCCGTGGCGGCGCGATCCGCACTGCGATCATCGCGCGGCGTGGGCATTGATCCACGCCGCGCTCGCCGGACGGGCGGCACGCCCGCGCCTCCTCGAATATCCGATCTGGGTCTGGGAATTGGCCGAGGCGGGCGATCTCCCGCTTCCCGGTGAGGTCGCGGGCTGGCGACTGGCGATCGATGAGGTCCTGCCGCAGAAGGCGGCGGCGATCGCGGCGCACCACTCGCAGACGACCGCGCTGATCGACGACGACCCGAACGGCTTTCGCCTGCTGCCCGATGTGCTCGCCCACTTCGCCGAGCCCTGGGAGATCTATCTGGAGTCGCGCATCCCGGCGACAAGGGCGGCGCGATGAGCGCCCCGGAACGACCGACCACCTCGCGCCCCGCCACGGCCTTCGAGCACGCCTACGCGCGCGCCGACGACCCCTGGGACTATGCATCGAGCCCCTACGAGCGTGCGAAGTACGCCGCGACGCTGGCGGCGTTGCCGCGACCACGCTACGGCGCGGCGCTGGAACTCGGCTGTTCGATCGGCGTCCTCACGGCGGCGCTGGCGGCGTGCTGCGACTCGATCCTGGCGGTGGACTTCGCCGAGAACGCCCTGACGCGGGCGCGGGCTCGTTGCGCCGCGCTGCCGGGAGTCGCCTTCCGCCGACTGACGCTGCCGCACGAATATCCGGCGGGGCGGTTCGACCTGACGCTCCTGTCGGAGGTCGGCTACTACCTCTCGTGGGACGATCTGCGAACGGCGATCCCGCGCGTTTGCAACGGTCTAGTCGGCGGCGGCCAGCTCCTGCTGGTCCACTGGACGCCGATCATCGATGACGCGCCGCTGACCGGCGACGAGGTCCACGAGGAATTCCTGCACCACAACGGTGGCCTCCTCGATCACCTCGGGGGCGAGCGTGCGGAGACGTACCGGCTCGATCTCTTCGCGCGGCGGTAGCGCCGCCCCGCGCAGCGCCGCCACGGTGGCCCGCAACTCGCGTGTCACCGCCGCGATCGGCCGGGCCGGGCCGAGCGTATCGAAGGGGAGGCGCTTCCCCTGTTGCCGCGCCACACGCAACTCCAACACGCCGAACGGCTGCGACACGGCGAACTGTGCGCCGAGCCAGCACGCCGATAACCCGAGCGCTTGTGCCAGCGCGCCGAGGACAGCACCGTCCACGGCAAACCCGACCCGCGCCGCCCCCCACAGTTGTCGCAGGCACCGACGCTGGCGCGCGCGCGTGACGATCGAGGCCGCCGATTCGACCAGGAAGGGCGCGCGTGCGGCCTGCAACGCCTCCCATTCCTGCAACTGGGTGGAAAAGCCGCGCACGTTGCGCGCGACCGTACGCGCCGACGTGACGACCCGCACCAACGGGCTATGACGGAAGCGCGCATCGGCCAGGACCAGCGCGACCGACAGGGCCACGTCTTCCAGGGCGGGCAGGCGTGGCAAGCCGCCGATGGCGCGATACGCCTCGGCGGTGAGGGCGAAGCTGGCCCCGAAGTGCTGATAGTGGTGCGGCCACGGATCGTGCGACACCGGGTCGAGCAGCGCCTCCACCTCCGTCATCAGCGTGCGGTAGCCGACATCGCGCAGATGAGAGTGTCGCGCGCCCTCGGCGAGGAGCGCCCGATCGCGCGCGTCGGTGCGGATCCGCCCGCCGACCGCATCGGCCCCGGCGGCGATCTCGTCCAGGGTCGCCGCCAGCCAGGTCGGCTCGGGGCGCGTATCGGCGTCGGTCGAGACGATGACCCCGCGCGGGCGATCGAGCAACGTCAGGCGACGGTACGCCTCATCCATCAGCAGCCGTCGCGCCGTGCCGACATTCGCCTCGCCCGCCGGGAACGCACGTTCGACGACATGAAGCGCCAGCGCGGGGTGCGCCGCCGCGAAGGCCCGCGCCACAGCAGCGGTCGCGTCGGTGCAGTTATTCGCGAGCAGAATGATCTCGTAGCGCCGCGGGTCGAGCGGCACCGTTCCGCTCGCCAGTTGTCCGGCCAGTGCGGCCAACGTCGCCACGATCCCCGCCGCCTCGTCGCGCGCGGGGATGATGACGATCGCGTCGCAGCGAGCATCGGGCGGCGCGGCCACCAGCGGCGGCACGGGCGGGCCGAGGGAAGTGCCGGGGAAAAGGATCGCCGCTCCGGTTGTAAGCACGGGACTTGTCATATTGCGCGCGGCTCTCTTTCTACGCTGGCGGTGCCGCCAAAGAACGATATGCGGTGGGCTATTGCAGCGTATGGGAGGCGCGACACACCCTGTCGGGCGAGCGCTATTGCTGCTACCTAGCGCGATTCTGGTGCCATCGTCTGCGATTTGCGCGGCAGGATTGGCGATCGTGGCACGACCGATGCGACCCGAAGCGCGGGTGGGGGTACTCTCGCGATAGCGCCTCGATGTGAATGCGATCTTCGTTCGAGGCGCGTCAGGATGCGGGGGACCAGGACGTTGCGTTCGGGCTATTGGCAGCGCTGCGCCGAAGATACAGGCAGATCAAGGAGCACGAAGATGGCGACGACGACCGACGAACCGGGAACGAATGCCGAACGATGGACGGTGCTCGGCATCTTCGCGCAGGGGAGCGCGGCGACGGGCGCGCTGAACGCGCTACGCGAGGCGGACTTCCGCGCCGAGCAAGTTTCGGTGATCTCCCGCGATACCGCGACCGCCGAGCAACTCGCGGCGGATACCGACATGGTCGCCGACGAGGCCGGTCGCGGCGCGATGGCTGGCACCCTGCTCGGCGGATTGGCGGGGTGGCTGATCGGGTTGAGTGCCTTCGCGATACCCGGCGTGGGGCCGATCATCGGCGCGGGAATCATCGGCACCACCCTGGCTGGCGCGGGGCTCGGCGCGGCGGCGGGCGGCTTCGTCGGCGCGCTCGGCACCTATGGCATCCCGGAGGCCGAGGCGCAGGGCTATGAGGAGGCACTACGGCAGGGCCACGTCCTCCTCTCGGTCCACGCGACCGGCACCGCCGATGCGGCGCGTGCGCGCGCGATCTTCACGGCGAGCGGCAGTCAGAGCGTTCGCTCCTTCCCGCAGGAAGACGCCGGGGACAACGATGATACCCCCGGCCTGGGCGGCGCGGCCTACGTCTCCTGAGCACGCCACCACCGTACAGACGCTCCCGATACCGCGTGCCCATTGATTGATAGTATGATGTGCCCGTTAGCATCGCCCGCCCACTACTTCGACCCTGCAACGAGAGGGAGCAGCATGACCGCCGAACAGAGTCCGCAGGTCGATTCGCGCACGTACCGCAACACCATCGGCCTCTTCGCCAGCGGCGTGACGGTCATTACTACCCGCCTCGGTGAGGTCGTTCACGGGATGACCGCCAACGCCGTCTCATCGGTTTCGCTCGATCCGACCTTACTGCTGGTCTGCCTCGACCGGCGTACGCGCATGCACGATCTCATCCAGCAGGCGGGCACGTTCGCGGTGAATGTCCTGGCGACCGATCAGGAGCACCTTTCCGGGCACTTCGCCGGACGGAGCAAGGATGGCCCGCCGCCGCCCGATCTCCGGTTCATTTACGGGAGCGACGCCGCCGATGATGGCGGTGTCCCGACGATCGCGGGCAGCATCGCGGCGATCCGCTGTCAGGTCGAGGCGGCGTATCCGGGCGGCGACCATACTATCCTGCTCGGTCGCGTCACCGAATTGCGCCCTGGCGCGGCGGACGCGCAGCCGTTGATCTGGTTCGGCGGGCGCTATCGCCACCTCGCCGCGCCGATCAGCGCCGGGCATACCGATCCCGAGCCGTGGTGGGAGGATCAGGTGCAGGCCTATTACCGCGAGTGGGAAGTGCGCGCCCCAAAGAACAAGGCGTAACGGGGGTATCAGCCTGTGGTCTCGACGGGGGGCGTGGGCGCGACGGCGGCGGGCTCAACCGCGCGCGGCGTCAGGCCGATCCAGCACCGCTTGGCCTCGAACACCGTCTCCCCGCCCACGGTCGCCCAGCCGTGCGCGGCCAGCAACTCGCCGCGCCGCCCCAGCAACTCGACACCCATGTGGACCTCCGCGCCCGGCGCAACCCGGCGGCGATAGCGGAATTCCTCGTCGCGCGCGCGCACGCCGAGGCGCCCCGCGAAGAGTTCGGGTCCGAGCAAGGGGCTATGGCGCAGGAGGACCGCGAAGGTCAGATAGAGCAGATCGCCGAGCACAGAGCCGGGCAGGAGCGGCAACCCCGCCCGATGCCCCTGACACCAGGAGGGATCGACGATATGCAGCCCCGCGGCGGACTTCCCATCGGCGGCGAGGCGCACCTCGCGCAGGAACATCTTCGGATCGTCGTAGGGCAGGATCGAGGTGATGGCGTCGCCGACCAGCAGGATCGGCTCGCTCGGCGGCACCTGCGGCGGCAGCGCGATCCACGGCACCAACCCGCGCAGAATATCGGTCGGTAACCGTCGAACCCGCTCGCCCACCATCGTCGCCATCACCCTTCTCAGTAGACCGTGCCCGTGCGTCATGCCGAGCAATCACCGCGATACGCTCGCTACTCGTTGTCGGCTCCTGGCCCGACGACCACGCCATGCGTGCCGGTACTGCCGAAGCCACCGCGCGCGGGGCGCTCGGCGAATGTCGTCTCCTCCCACGCCGCCTGATCGACCCGCACGAAGACCCCCTGCGCGATCCGCTCCCCCCGCCCCACCATGACCGATTCGGCGGTGAAGTTGTAGACCTGCACCAGGATCTCATCGTCCGCGCCACAATAATCCTGGTCGATCACGCCGATGCCGTGTGGCACCGAGAGCCCCTTGCGGCCCGGCAGGCTGCTGCGCGCCGCGACGAGGAGCATGTAGCCGGGCGGCGTCTCCACGATCACGTTCGCCGGGATCCGCGCCAGCGCCCCCGGCGCGACGGTCGTCTCCAGGCGCGCGAGGAGATCGAAACCGACCGCCCCCCCTGTCTCATACTCAGGCAGCGGCAGCGTCGGATCAACCCGCGCGATCCGTACCTGCAAGCGTTCGGCATGGTTCATCGGCGGTTCCCACCCCTTCATGCATCCGCTCGCCACGCTGTTCGTGCCACCCGCGCAGGCGCGCGGCGATCCAATTGGCCTCCGGCGGCAGCGGTCGCGGCGCGGGGACCGACCCGGCGTAATCGACGCTCAGCGCGTAGAAGGCGCGCGCATAGACCCCCGCGAGGATCGCCCCCAGATCGAGCGGCACGTCGGCGTATTCCGGGGTCAGCGGCACCGCGATCGTCGGCAAGGCATCGCGCAGATTCCAATACCACGCCAGATACTGGTGTCGCCCGAACCGGCGCTGAAGGGCGTAATAATCGCTCTTCCCCTCCACCTCGGGCGGATGCTGCCCGGCGCGCAGGAGATCGATCTCGACCCAGTTCGTCCGCGAGTGCAGGATCGCGTCGCGCTTGCGGAGGAATTGCTCGCGCCCGCGCGAGTCGGGTGCCTTGTTCGCCGGGGAGAGCAATTCGATCGTCGTCACAACCTCGTGCCCGCGCGCATCGAGGATCGCGATGTAGCGATCCCGAATCTCCTCATCGTAGAGCGGCTCCAGGAGCGCGGGCGGGGAGATCGCTGTCGGGGCCATCGCCACGCCGCCGCCGGGGAGGGGGCGCTGCAAGAGGTAGATGTCCGGCACGACTCCCTGCCGCACGAACTCCTCGAAATCGGTGATGTAGATCCGCTGCTCGATCCGCACGATGAAGCCCGGCGCGACGCTCGCGGCGAGTGCATCACCGCTCGCGGCGATCAATCGGCCACGTACGTCGGGCCAGAAGCCCGGTTCTTCGAGATAAGGGTCCATCCCCGGGAACGGTCCCTGCATCATCTGCCCGCCTGGTCATGGTCGTGAGGACGATTACAGCATGGTAGCAGACCCCCGTATGCGCTGACAAACGGACGATCGGCCCCGCGTTCTCGGCCCCTTTCCCGCCATCATCCGCGCGCCTTGCCAGCTCCTTACCCTTACGGCATAATTGGTCGGTGCGTCCGCGAGGCGGCGGATTGGCTGGGATGCGGAGGGGGGAAAGGGCGTGAAAGAACGACAACTGGCTGACCTGCGCGCGCAATTGCGCGCGCGTAGCCTGGACGCGCTGCTGATCACCCACCCTTCCAATCGTTTCTATCTCAGCGGCTACACCGCGACCGATATCGCCCCGAACGAATCGGCGGGGGCGCTGCTCCTCACCCCGGATGCCACTTACCTGATCACCGGCGGGACCAACGAGAATCAGGCGCGCGCCCAGGCTCCCGGCTTCACGATCGTGCGGCGCGAGGGCGGGATGCCCAAGACCCTCGCCGGGCTCTTGGAGCGCCACGCGATCGCGCGCCTCGGCTTCGAGGAGGATGCGACCCTCGTCGCGCTGCACGGTGGTATCGCGGCGGTCACCGATGGGGCGGTCGAGCTGGTCCCGGTCGGCGAACTCGTCAGCGAGCTGCGTCTGATCAAGACGGCGGAGGAGTTGGCGCTGATCGAGCGCGCGGTGGCCGTCACCGACGCGGCCTACGAGGCGGTCTTCGCGACGATGCGCCCGGAGCAGACCGAGCGCGAGGTTGCCTGGGCGCTCGAACGGGCGCTGCGCGCGAGGGGCGCGGACGCCCTCGCCTTCCCGATTATCGTGGCGGCGGGCACGAACGGAGCCTTCGCCCACCACGAGCCGGGCGACACCCCGCTCGGCGTGGGGCTGCCGATCACGATCGACATGGGCGCACAGGTTGCGGGGTACGCCGCCGACCTGACCCGCACCGTGATCCTCGGCGAGCCGACCGAGCGCGCCCGCACCGTCTATCGGACGTTGCGACGCGCGGTCGAAGCGGTGGAGGGGGGCGTCCGCGCGGGGATGACCGGTGCCGCCACCGATGCCCTCGCCCGCGACCTGATCGCCGAGGCGGGATTCGGGGACTATTTCGTGCATGGCCTGGGGCATGGCGTGGGCGTGCGCGTCCACGAGGCACCCAGCGCCGCGCCGGGGATCGAGGCGACCTTGCCCATCGGTGCGACGCTGACGATCGAGCCGGGAATCTACATCCCCGATTGGGGCGGCGCGCGGATCGAAGATCTGGTGGTAATCGAGGAAACTGGCGCGCGGGTGCTCACTCGCGCATCGAAACAGGACGTTGAGTAGTCGGTAGTCGGTAATCAGTAGTCAGATTCTCGCTCCAAAGCGTAGACTGATAGCGAACCGGGCGGCAGCGCCCAATTCTGACTACCGACTACTCGCTACTGGCTACTCGCGACGAAGGAGCGACTTCATGGCTGTCGTGGATACCGGTGGGCTGCGGAAGGGCCTGACGATCGAGATGGACAATGAGCTGGTGCGGATCACCGACTATCAGCACATCAAGCAGGGGCGCGGTAGCGCGTTCGTCCGCGTGACGATGAAGAACCTACGGACCGGCTCGACGACCGAGCGCACCTTCCAGAATGGGAGCAAGTTCAACGTCGCACGCCTGGAACGGCAGACGATCCAGTTCCTCTACAAAGAGGAGGACCATTACAACTTCATGGACACCGAGACCTACGAGCAGTTCCCACTCACCGCAGACATCCTGGGGAATGCGGTGAACTATCTCAAGGAGAACGAGTCGATCGACCTCCTCACCTATCAGGAGAAGCCGATCGATGTCGAGATCCCGATCAACGCGACCCTGCGGATCGAGCGCACCGATCCCGGCTTTCGCGGCGACACCGCGACCGGCGGCACCAAGCCCGCCACGCTGGAGACCGGCCTGACGATCACCGTGCCGCTCTTCCTCAATGAGGGCGACCTGGTGCGGATCGATACGCGGACGAATCAGTATCTGGAGCGGGTCCAGAGCTAACGAACGACGCGAAGTACGAGCGATGAGCGGGGCGCGGCCAGCGTGCGATGCCCTGGGCTCCGACCGCGTACTTCGTCGTTGCGGGGGGTGGGGATGGCGCAGTCTGAGAACGGTGCGGCCCATAACGGGGCGGCGGGCCTGCCCGCAGGGCTGACCGGCGAGGTACGGGCGCTGATCGAGATGATGGGGCGCGGCGGCATCGCCGAATTGCTCCTCGAGACCGGCGGCGTGAAGCTGCGCCTGCGCGCCCACGGGGCGACCAGCGCGACCAGCGCGGCGGCGAGCGAAGCCCGTATATCCGCCGCCGAGGCTGCGGCTGCCGACGCCGAGCCGGAGGGGATCATCGTCACCGCGCCGATGATCGGCACATTCTATCGCTCTCCCGGCCCCAGCGAGCCACCGTTCGCGGATGCTGGTGATATGATCGAGAACGGCCAGACGATCGGCATCATCGAGGCGATGAAGATCATGAACGAGATCGCCGCCGATACGGGCGGTATCGTCGTCGAATATCTCGCCGCGAACGGGCAGCCGGTCGAATACGGGCAGCCACTCCTGCGCCTCACCCCCGCGCCGCAGTAGGCCCGGCGACCGGGTATACTCGGATTCGGTGCCATTGCCGATCGGCGCCGATCGGCGCGCCCAAGAAGGAGGACCGACGATGGTGAATCTCGGACTGACCAGCCTCGCGCACATCGCGATCCGCGCGCGCGATCTCGAAAGCCTCGTGTCGTTCTACACCGAGAAGGTCGGGCTGGCGGAGATGTTCCGCCTCAACCAAGCCGATGGCTCACTGATGCTGATCTATCTCCGCATCACGGACGATCAGTACCTGGAAATCTTCCCGAACGGTGTCGGCGACGTTCCGGCGCGCAACGCCACCGGCATGACCCACCTCTGCCTCAGCGTCAGCGACATCGCGGCGTCGGTGGCCGAGTTGGAGCGTGCTGGCGTCAAGATCGACGTGCCGCTGAAGACCGGCCTGGACCACAACCGCCAGGCGTGGATCAGCGACCCGGAGGGCAACCGCATCGAGCTGATGGAGATGTCCACGGACTCGCTGCAAAGCCAGGCGATCGCGCGGCTGAAGCAAGGTCAATAGATCGCGGGGGTGCGGGGCGTTGCCACCCTGCACCCCACACCGATCGCGATCTCACTCCTCCCCGATCGCTTCTAAATCCTCCCGATTCTGGATCGCTTGCGCGCGGGCTGCATCAAGGAAGCGGACCAGCCGCGGGACGTCATCCGGCTGCACCACGATCGAGGTCGGCACTTTACCGCCGACGGCTATCTGGTCGATCCTCACGGCGTTATCGTCATCGACTGAGACTTCCGCACCCTCGCGCGGTCGAATCGTCCAATGAGCCATCAGCCATCTCTCCCCATGCGGCATCTTCCGCACTATTCCGCCATCGGAGCGAAAGCAATCCCTGTCGCCCCGGCCATACGCTGAGGATACGGCGTGACTATCGCGCTGGTATCGCGGAATTGTGACGAATCAGTTCCGCCGCTATACCCTGGCTCGATGCAGTTGCCTACTGACGGCATATGCGCCTTGCCGAGAGGTTGCGTGACATACCCGCACTATCCCTAAAGAGAAGCGGGCCAGGGCGAGGTAGAGAACCATAGACTCTAGTTTCCGCTAAGGGTTCGTCAGAGAATAACGTCGCCAGGTAGGCCGAGTGGTGTATCCTGTCCGGCATGAAGAAGCAGGGCGCGATCGAGGAACGCTACGCCCGCGTCGCGGGCACGCTGGAC
>JAABUU010002407.1_pt1 | contig 26784 bp, 34 predicted proteins | sample 5559301 | NCBI WGS metagenome assembly JAABUU01 (sample SAMN10711884, study PRJNA513360) | rock metagenome | isolation source: Antarctica rocks | place: Antarctica: Victoria Land, Richard Nunatak white | reverse complement strand
CACACACACACACACACACACACACACACACACACACACGTCCACACGTCCCTGGCAATCATCAGTACTGCATCGCGCATGAGCAGCAGCACCTGCCAGCTGCCTGATTGCTTGCTGTTGCTGACTTGTTGCTGTGATTACATTCTTTCTGTCCTATCACACATTGCTAACATTACAATGTGTTTGCGCCATGGCACCGACTAGGTCTGTTGATACTATTGAACGCTGCCACTTGAGTCTGCCTGTTGACTGCAGGTTGTTGCATGGTATGACAATGAGTGGGGATACAGCCAACGTGTTGTAGATCTTGCTGAGATCACAGCCAAGAACTGGGAGTAAGCGTTCCGTTCAGTGTGTAGCTGAGATTTCCAGAGGGCAATTTATTTTTCCGTGTTCTCATGCCAAAGATATGGCTCTGACACTATTCCAGATTTTCCACTGCTGCTTTCTGTTTGAGCACCACCCTACAGTACTCGTTTCTTGGTTTTGTCTGCAAACTATATAGTGCCCTACTAGTGCAGTGTGCAATGATCATGCTAAGCATGGTTTTCCGGCCAGTTTTGAAAGGTCTGCAGCATGTAAGTCAAGGCACCACTGATTGTGCATACTTTGACATGTAATCAACGTGCAATGTAATGCTCAAGCAATCGTTGCATCTCTCTGCGGTTGTTGGGGCTGACTCATCGCTGCACCGCTGCTGCACTGCGCATTGCAGGACACAGCAGGGTTTTTGCGGCCGTGCAGTGCCGATTCGACTGTTCAATCCGGCAGTCCGCTGTGACAAACGTCTTTCGCCACACTGTATCTTGGATCTCGGACTTCCGGAACCCCCTTGTACGCACACACTGCTGCAGGTCACCCCGAATGCAGACCCCAATATGTCACCGTGACTGTTCTACAACGCGAGCCCAACATACCGTTTGAAGATTGCTGCTTTGACGATAGTTCAACTTCGGCTGAAAGCATGCACTGTCGTTCGTTGTGTCGGACTCAAATGTCAGCTGTTCCCGATCATTTATTGGAGGTAGTGTTTGGTCAATTACGGGTCTCCGATTGCGCGGCATGCTGCTGCGTAAGCCAGGAGCTGAAAGCGCTTGCACAGGTACACTGTCGTTTATGCTGTGCGTTAGATCCTAGGTTTGCTGTTCCGGAACCTCGAATCTTCGCTGGTCTACAAGCCCGCATGCCCATTCGTTGTATCTGCTGCATCTTCTCAGCCATAGAGCGTTCAAGCCTGATCCGTCGTTGCGCCGGGTCGGATTGCTGTGTGCTTGCGTTACACTTGACCTCCTTTTGGCAAACTTCCTGTGTGATGTCACTTTAGGGGACGCTGAGCAGGCGAGCAGCAGTGTGCCAAGATGACTTGCCTTTGCTGGCATCTCTACAGGTATAGCCTTGCTTGTTGACACTGCTTATAGACTGTGCAAGCACAAACCTCATCAGCTCTTGCTCACCTCCCCTTTGTCTGTGCTACTTGCATACAATTTACCCAATTGCCAGCTGTCATTGCTGCAGACCAGCTCAGGTGCACAGCAAATGAAAGCCAACAGAATGTCGCTGCTGCAGGACCTACAGTTGCAAGCAAATGCAGACACTATTCCCCTGCCTGGTGCCGATATCATGGCAGGCATCATCAGAACCATCCAGTACCTACCACAGGCTCTACAGTATGTGGCCCATCACTGCAAGCACCTGGAAGAGCTATCACTCAGGCTTAGTCAGGTTGCCAGCAGTAGGAGAGGTGGCGCATGGGACCATCCATCATTACTAAAGAGACCACACTTCCGGTTGTCACAGTTCTGGAGTCACTGCACGTCTCTGCAGAGCCTGACGCTCGTGAATGTACCCAGCAGGTATGGCTGGCTCTATGCGCTGGATGTCTACGCAGTGAGAGTCTGACAGTGCATGATGTCAGATCCGTTCAGAAAGTACTGGGCAGTGACAGCCACCGCTTTTGCTCAATGCATCTCAGGAATGCATGTTTGCATGCATGACACTTGTGCACATCTGCGCATTGCTGGCGCACAGGCTGTTCAGGCTTTTGAAGGCAGAAAGGTGTCTCCCTTATTGAATATGCTCCAGCTGCTACTATCTGCATAGTTGCGACAGTGTGCTGGCTTGTATGTGCTGCATGATCCTTCAGCTGTGAGAAGCTGCAGCTCCCTTTTGTATTCTTTCATACAATGTCTCATTCTGTAGCATTTCTGCATAGTCTGTAAATGTTCCATACACCAGTTTGCATGAAGCCACGAATGAAGTCTACACCTTGTCTTGAAGCTCATGGTGCCAGCAGGTTGCTGGGGATAGATGACAGCTCTTTCCAAGCTCTTGCAGCTCAATGCCCCGGGCTGCAACACCTGTGCATAGGCTTTGAAGGCTCTGATGAGTCCATCTACCACTTGGATGACTACTATTGTAGTGTCATCTCAGACGCAGCTTTGATTGAGATTGCACACAATTGCCATCAGCTCAAGTAATCACATCCCATCATCTTGCATTGTGCCAATGACAACAACTGTTCAAATGCGTTCTTGGATCAATGCCACACATTTGCCTGTTGTCATGTGGCGATGTATTACTGCATAGCAGATCAGTCAGTCTGGAGCCGCTGGCAAATGGCAATTTTGAGCAACAGATTTGCTCCTGCATGCGAGATGCCACCGTTGCAGGCATGCATGCTACATTTTGTATGTGCTGCAGCCAGCATGATGCAAAGGTGGCTTGTAGTCAATGCATCCCACCATGTTTGAGTTTCTTTGGCCATCTCTGTCTGTTGTCTGCTGTCGTACTTATGTCTCCCAACCTTCCTCACCTTCCTAACCTTCCCAACTGTTTTGACCTTTCTGACCCTTCCTCACCTCATCTTCCCAACCTTTGTCACAGTGGGCACAGCTTATACACAAGGCTGCATCCTGGTTGCTTAGCAAGGCATAGATCTTGAAAGCTGCGTGCTGTTTGCTGCAGGTCCCTTGAGTTGTTGAGATGCAATCAAATAACAGGCCAGGCTATTGGACAGGTTGCTCGCACTTGCTCTGGTCTGGTCAACTTCAAGCTGCACAATTGTCCAAAGGTGGTCAGCTGCTCTTGCTGTGCTTCATCATGCATTGACTGTTTGTCTACATATTTTTGGTGTAGCTTGCATCTTAGGCACTTGCTGGAAAACCTGACCTGGACAACCATTGCGATATAGGCGTTGGGTGGCACAGGCCTGATTGCAACAGAATATGAAGGTCCACATCATGCATCAAAGCACTTCATTGCCTCAAACAAACAAATACAGCTTGCACACTGTATCAAGTGAGACTGGCTATCAAGGCTGAGATGCTTGCAAGGATACATATCGCTCATTGAAGTTAACTTCATAATTGCTTGGCTCCTTTTGCCTCATGATCGTAGCCCCCAAGACATATGTCATGCAGCATGTCAACTGTCGTTGCGCCTGTCAGGTGTCTGAAAGAGCCATTGTGCAAGTGTTTGAGAGGTGTCATGAGCTGGAGGTGATTGACATTGTGCCGGCCAGATGGCATGCAGCTCAAGACCTGCTGCTATGGCAAACGGTGAGCTCTGCACATACATATATGTAGACACATATGATTATAAATGTGTACATGCAATAAGATATACACATATACAATCTGCATGACATGTACGACGAGTCATGACGAAAGCGTGCTTTGTGAGATGGTCACATGGCTCTGCGCATGCATCATGCAACAGCGCATCAAGCAGCAGCAGATAATGACAGCCTGTATGATGCATCTACAGGTGCTGATCAAGTGTGTATGATGCATTGCAGGACGGTTGGGGCAGATGGCAGTTAGGCTTCCACGCTCTGTTCACCATGGCAGCTAACTGCCCTAACCTCAAGGAGCTCACCATTTCTGAGGAACATCTGGAGGTGAGTTTACCCATCACGCCATTAAATGGTGTACCAGACAGCTCTTGCAGTGACAGGGCGCGGGGGGCGGGGAGTGGGGGGGGGAGGGGATGGGGATGGGCAGGGGGAAGGGGAAGGGGGAGGGGAAAGGGGAAGGGGATGGGGAGGGGAAGGGGAAGGGGAAGGGGGAGGGGAAAGGGGAAAGGGGATGGGGAGGGGAAGGAGACGGCAAAGGCGAAAGGGGACGGGAAATGCCTGTGTTTGAAGCATCATGTGATGTGCGCCAAAACAACCAGCCCACTAATGGCATGCCTGCCTTTCGTATCAACCTTGTACCATGCTGTGCATGCTCTTAATGTGCCATGCCAGTTGACAGATCCAAGTCAGAAGTCCTGCATGTGTATTGCAGGAGGCTGTGGTGGATAGCCTAGGCATCTCAACAGTGCTGGAGGGGTGCCGGCAGCTGACCAAGGTGGCCTTCACACAACTGGACATTGCTGAATCTGTGTTTGAGAGAATGGCACGCCAGACAACACAGTTGCAGGTATGCGTGTGTGGATTGGCCAGATAGTTCAAATTTTCGCCAGCTTTAGCTTGGTAGGTGCAAGGTCAGTCTTGCTCGGCCACAAAGGCTTGTCGTGAGCGTGCTTTCAGATCCTGGCACCCAAAACAGACTTACCTTCACACTCATACAAAACGGCTGCTCAGAAGTGCTGGTACAGATCTGCCATCCAAACATCATACATGCACCGTCTTCTTCAACAGCCAGCCTGCATTAAGGTTGAAAGCCTTTTTGACAACAATGCGCCCGTGTGGTGTCACGGTGGCTTGTCGTCCTTTCCTCTTCTGCCAAGATGCAGCAGACTTCAAGCTGAACACACATGGTTGCACACTCACCCATTGCCGACATTTTCAGATCAGAGGGATTTTTCACATGATGCAACAGGAAAACCCCTCAATGGGTGGGAAACTAAAACAGCAAAGTCCCTTATGCCATATGCTTGGTGCAGGTTCTCCAGATGCATGACAGTGGCCTCACAGACCTAGCCCTTGCAGCAGTAGTCAAAGGCTGTCACCAGCTGGCATACCTGAGCATGCAAGGACCCCCCTTACGGCCTGCACGCCCAGGGTCTGAACCCCAGCTACCCCTGTCTGCAGCCGGCACTGTCACTGACGCAGGCTTGAAGGCTGTAGCTGCTCATTGCAGCATGCTCAAAGGGCTTTACATCACAAGTGAGTTGCACTCTTAGCTGCTGACATGCTGTGCTGCAACTGCAGTGAGACAACAAGTGAGCTGAGCATGCCTGTAGTAAGCACATCTTGGATGTTGAAGTACATGCTGATTAGGTGATGCGACGCAAAGCTGTGGCTCTTACCAAGGGGGGCGCAGTCTGTAGAAGGCTGCCTCTCTGTTCAGCATCCTGTTGCCGTCTGCATGTCCCTGTTGCCTAATTCAATACCAGCTGCCGATTCAGTTGGTTATGGCGTGAAGCCGAAATGTGTCTGGCTAAGTATGTGCAAGTAACCTTGCCACTGCTAGGGCACAGCAGTTGTGTAGCTTTACACTTGCATACTCACATGCCCGCAGACAGCACCACAGATGGGCACAACCTACAATGACAAAGTTTGGCAGCAACACAGTGCTGTGCATATCGCGGCCATTGACAGATTGGCATGTGCTTCAGGGAATGCATGTATCACTGACAATGGGGTTGCAAGTCTGGCGGCTGCGCCATCTGTCATGCTACAACAGCTGCAAGAGTTTGCTCTGGATGCTGTTCATTGCACGTGGGAGGGTGTGCAACTGCTCCTGAAGCGCTGCCCTGGACTGCAAAAGTTAAATCTGTATGGGTTACACCCTTGTCTATAGACTCAACAAAGGAAGACATTTTATCAGCTTGCTGATTTGTATCTGCTGTGTCAGCGTGGTCACTGTCTGTCTTATTGTATGCAACGCCAAAGCTTAGGAGTCATCCTCCCTGTGCAGTGTTTGTTGCCCACAGGCTTGCAGTCAGCTTTATAAAATGTGATGATCTGGATGGTCAAACCTACTCCATGTACTTGAACAAGATAGTTCGGTGCTGCAACCCTGGCATTGTGCTCTCTGATTGTGCTTCATAGTGCTGACATGCATACTGGCGCCTTGTGTGTCAGTGGCTGAAATGGCAACTACACAGGATGCCTGCAAACATGCATTTAGCTTGATGTAGCACTGATAGCACAGCACGAAAGGAATTCGCAGCACGGACAGAGCAGTCGCCATGCTTGTTGCGTATGCGCACAGCTAGACAGACAGTGTCCCACTGCCCTTTCATCTCTCAGAAACTCAGTAGAATGCCTATATTATCTTGACATACTGTGATACTCAAAAGCACCAGCATCGGCTGTTGTGTTTTTAGCAGTGCATAAATGTTCAGGCATATTGTAAGTCACACCACGCTCTTGAATTTGAATAAATGCAGATCGTTCAACGCCATCGATACAGCCAAGCGTTTCCCCTCCCCGCATTCGGCCTAAACCCCCAGCGCCTGTGCCGCGATAGGCGTTTGTTTGCCGTCGACAAAGGTGGCCGCTGCTGCAGTGACAAGCTGAGGCTGCGTTGGAGGCTCTCGAAGCTCCTCCTACCCACCCAGAAGATGAGCTCTCAGTATGCTGGTGTGGCTTTCAACAACACAAAGTCGAAATGGAGGGCGCAACTGTCTATCCAGAGCAGGCGTACCCATTTGGGCTTTTACAAACAGGAGGCTGCTGCTGCAAAAGCACGAGACAAGTGAGTATCTTTGTCTTGAGGACCACGTGCAAAGGCATGCACATGCACATCATGGGCACATCCAAGCATGCCTGTGCTGGCAGTCTGTGTCTGTCAGTCTCAAACAGCTTTTTGCCAGATGTCAGTGCTGATAGTGCCCTGCTGTGAAGAGTGTTGTTGTTCAAAGCCATGGCGTTATGCATACACATGAACACAGCACGCTTGCTGTCAGCCAAAAGAAGAACATGAATCTGCCAGGATGTTGCGGTGAACTGCCCATGTATTGTGAAAGCTGAATGCATGTGGTGCTTTCACTTTCAAGCAGCTGGACTGAAGCCTTGAGCCAACTTTCCTGTCTGCAGAGTCCTCTTTGTCATGCACAGACAGGGGGAAATGCAGATTGGCCTCACAGCAGATGAGGAGCAGCAGCTGGAGGGTGTCACACTACAGCAGCTTTTAGCAGCTTTTAAAGCAGAATCTTTCAAGTTCTCCAGAGGAAGCTCTGCCTACAGGGGTGTGTGTTTCTGCAAGTCATCTCAGAAGTTCAATGCACAAATCAGAGTATCCTCCAAAACAGTTCATCTTGGGAGATATGTGAATGAAGAGGAGGCAGCGCGCGCATATGACCGGGCTGCCATGAAACAGTTTGGCAGGTGATCTCATCTATTGAACTTGCATGATGCAGGGTCTCATCTGAACTGGTGTACCTGCTTGGCTGAAATCATACCCCTGATAAGCAGAACAGGCTCTCATGTACGTGGTGCATTAGCTGCCCCTGGCACAGATGACCTGGTGGACATGGAGGGATGTTGTATATACATCTCTGTCATCAGATGAAATAACCTGTTGTGCTGCCGCAGCCACAAATATGATGAATTCAAAAGCACATTTGTACTGCCACACCTACAATTGTGCAGCATGCTAAAGATGTGAATGATCTGCAGCAAAGCTCATCTCAATTTCCCTGACTCAGAGAGTCAAGAGGACAGCTTGAACCTCAGCACCAACCTGTCAGGTACTCCCAATTGCTTATCGGTGACACATTCATGTCCATGCCATGCTCACGCGCCTGCTCATGCATGTGACGCACCTGCTCACTGCTGGTGAACCAATAACTGCACACATGTGATTGCCCATCTACAGCATTCTTGAGCTTGATCCGTCTCATACATGCTCAAACGGCTAGAGGCAAATTCCAACCTGTTGACATCCCTTGCAGGACCCAACCCACTGCAGGCTGAGCAGAGCCACCTGGGTCCTGCACTTGCTGGCACCTCAGCAAATGACAGCAAGCAATCATCAGCAATGGAAGCTGTCATTGCAGCTGAAGCTGAGGACCTGGCAGCACCACCACATGGGACCCAGACCTTACCTGCTGGGCTTGCTGAGCAGAGTATGACACAAGGCAAGGCAGCGTCACCTTGAGAATACATGCACTTGAAAAGCAATCTGCACAGACAGTTTCAATAGCTGGCACACCTAGCTGTCTCCTTGATTGCAATGCAAAATCTGCTCAGCATCATGCACACCAGCCGTATGACGTCATCTATGTTGTCTGAACAAGAGCTCATAACAAGAGAGCACCCCACCACAAATGACAGCAAGCAGGCTATCAGTTGATTAATCGCTGCATAAGCCTACATCAACCGAGGTTTTGTCTACTGCAGGCAGTGCCATTTGCATTAGGCATTCTGACATCCACCTTATACCTCAGCAACAAGCAGCTGCATGACATGGTGTCATGCAGCATGACGCAGCCTTGTGCATGATGCAGAGAAAATGCAAGCTTTCCATGCTCATGCCAATTTTTCTGTTACACTGTAGGGATTCAAACCAGCGCTGATGCTGACATGACTGCAAGCTCAGCTGCCAGACATACTTCTGCCAAGAGCCATGTTGCCACAGTCTCTGCTGGCAAAGACCCTGCGCCTAACAGCCCTGTTGCCAGGGCTTGTTTGGAAACTGGACCGGTGGCTCCAGTCTCTCCTGCAAATGCCCCTGCTGTTCAGGGCATGACTGCTGGCAATGGCCCTGCATTTACTGAATCTGCTGAAGAAGAGTGTTCATCTGATGACGAGTATGACTCCTTCAGTGACAATGACCTGAGCAGTTGGGGATCCATGGATGAGGTGTGGGATGCAGACAGTGATTACTATGACACTGAAGAAGAGGAGGAAGCCCTGGCAGGTACAGATGCCACACACAACACACCGCATCAACATACTTGTCTCATAGTGCACTCTGCTGTTCGATGACATATTGTGCGTTTTCTCAGCTTGGTAATGCTTTGTCCAAGCACTTTGGCAAGGAACAATTTGTCTTCTGCAAACCCTCATTCTGATGTACAGCTCCAACCATGGAGCTGCTTTGCCTGTGTATGAATTGGGCAACAGAGTAACTTTGCACTGCATGAATGCTCACTTGTGCAAACAAACTGTTCAACATGCAGAGCTGTACAGCCACCCAGATTATCAGTATCTGGTACGTCACAATGGACAGCCCAACCTGAGTCTATTTGGCGGCTCCTCTGCCGACATCACTCCTGCAAACCTGCTCAACAAAGTCATGACTCAATGGAGTGACGAGGAAGCCCAACAGTCTCCTGAGTCAGCCAGCAGCAGTGCCACTGCTGAGTCATGCTTTGCCACAGCTGATGGCACCTTGCCTGGTATCACCATCAACACCACAAGCCGCAGTACTGGGGTCAGGTCTGCCACAGCTGCAGCAGCTGGTAGAAGAGGCAAGGGTGGCTTGAAGCCATCAGCAGACGCCGTCAGCATGGCCAACACTGGCTGTAGGGCTGTTCCCGGCATGAGCCCTGCAGAGTACAGGGAAGCCCTGTACAGCACCTGGATGACTGGACACCCATGGGGCATGAAGCACATGTCAGCTGACTCAGATGATGAGGTGATCATGACTCAGCCTTCAGAATGGAAGCTTGCCTGTATCATCTTGATCTGTGCTGTATCAGACTTTGAGAGCACGGGCAAGCCAAGATCAGCTTAAGCCAGCAGTTATTCCGGCAGACAGTGTGCGCACGCATGCTGGCATTGCTTTTGGACAGGAAGCAGGGGCTGAGTGGGATGCTGTCTGCTCTTTTGAACAGATCCAAATTGTAGACGCTGTAGCTTCCTGACCACAAACTGTCTGGAAGCAATAGACACTGACCAGCATACTAGTACTATGATCTGTAGTGCAGCTGCATTGCATGTGCCCACTTGCCGTATCATAGGAGCATCCTGGCCTGCAGTTGTGCAGGCTTTATGCTTTTCAGCCATATGTTATACAAGCTGTTTCTAGCTTTGTAGGGCGACAGAAGCTGCCAAGACGAGGACATGCAGACCCTCCAAAGTGAAGATGACAGGGAGAGCCTGGATGATGAAGAGGAGAGGGCCAGCAAGCGCAACAGGCTCACTGAGCAAGTGGAGGCTGTGGGATCACAGGTCAAGCAGCTGCAGGTGCGATGGACCGTAAAGGTCAAGCAGCAATGATGTATATGCAGGAAGCAAGCACATCGTAAGAAAAGGGTGCGTGAGCTATTGCAGCTCTGCGCAACCATAACATGCCTGCTGCTATGTCATTTCTCAGCTGATGTTGCAGACTCAAGACGCTTGGCTTACGAACAATTGAGATTCCTGACTGTAAATTTGGGTTTTGGTGCACTATAAATATGCTTTTGTTGGTCTACGAATCTGTTGTTGCTCTGTGGAAAGCTGCTGGTGCTGCACAGGAAGCTTGTGCTGGTTTTGCGCCACGCAACACGGGTTTTTGGGCTGCACGCTTTTACTCGTCAACATTAGATGCTTGGATATCTGAATGCGCCATGACATAGTACTCACAAGCAATTGGTGCCACTGCAGGACAGGATGGGGTTGACAAGCACAAGTCTAGCTGCACCATTCGGTCCTCCATCAGCAGCGGCCTTGCCTAGTCTGTCAGCTCCAGCCTCATCTATTCTGTCAGCTTCAGCCTCACCTACTCTGCCAGCTTCAGCCTCACCTACTCTGTCAGCTTCAGCCTCCATGTCAACAAAGGCAGCAGATGCACTGACGAGCTCTGGTATGCCTTGGTGGACTCAGGAGATGGGCATGACAAAAGAAGAGTACTGGGGTGGCTTGCAGGAGACAGGGGCAAGTCAGGCTGGCTTGACCATCAACAAGATCACGCCTGTACAGGTCACTCAGGTGAGACCATGTCTTCATTTTGCAAACAATCATCCTGATGATGTAGTGATGACAGCCATCAACGTTCACAAGGTAGCTCAGGTGTTCACAAGGTAGCTCAAGCACGGCTGTTGCTTGCACAATGCAAACATGCAAAACATGCTTTCAAGCTGAAGCGAGCTCATTCATGCTTTGCATCTTGTGGTGTTGCTGGGCTGGCTGTTGTCACATCATGTATCGCTAGGAAGTCTGGTGCGCAACATCAACTTACAAAACCAAACAGCACTGTCAGGTTCTGAAGAAGCGAATGCATTACAGCCCTCGTGCAATTGCAGGAGGATCTGAGCTTCTTGTTCAGCAGCAATGACAACAATGAGCGCTCAGCACACCAATTGTGATGTCACGCTTTGTAAAATGGTCATATCAGCAGCCGGGCATGCAAGGTCATCCCAGCAGCATTTTCCATTAGTATCAGGCTAGACAGAATCAGAGCCGGCGGGTTAGAATCAGGACCTGTCATATACAGGTGTATACTTGGTCTTGTCTCTGATTTTTGCAAGGACGTAGTCCTATTTTGTTCGACTCTCTGTATGCATGTATATTATGCATGCATTGTAGCTTGGAATGGGCTTGTGTCCAGACAGTGTAGCGAGTGGATCTGAATGATAGGTCTGAGCAGCTGCACAACTCAAGTCAGCGTGCAGAAGTGAAGAATGTGTCGTAGTGGGAGAGCACACCTAAATATCACAGCACCAGTAGACATGTATGCCTAAGCGCTGAAGTAGTCATAGAACGTGATTAGTAGTGGGAGAGCACACAGAGTGATCACAATGCCTGCTTGGTGATGAGAGTAGGCAACAGCCCGTTCTTACAACTCATACGTGCCAATTGCCGGCTTCTTTTACAAAATCATGAACCGGCACACTAAGTGGTTCAACCATCAGCTTCAATCTAAACATCACGCTGAAGCTGCTGCTAATTCTGGTACAATGGTTGCTAGAGTGTGACCGTCTTCCACTTGTGCACCAACAAAGCAGCGCAGGTCTGTGACAGTGCCAGCACAGGGCGCGCGGACTGTGTGCTCCATCTTCATGGCTTCCAGCACAACCACTGCATCACCCTCCTCTGCAGTATCTCCTTCTTGCACGAGCACCTGCAGATTTGCCACAACTTGAATGCTGTGTTATGTTGGTGGTTGTCAGCGGCTTGTGGCTGTGGGGACCAAGGACCCTGTGTGCACATTGCTTCTACAGGCCGGACATTGTCACACTGAACAGGTTGAGCTGACAGCTGCAAGCCTTGCTCAAGCATAGCTCTGCAGTGCTGCCTGTGCCTGCAAAGCTCCCGTTGTTGCACGACAGATTGGCTCCAAAGCAGCACTGGCATGCAGCGATGGCGAAATGAGTGGTCAGATCTCAGTCAACAAGAGATCACCTGGATGATCTTGCCAGGCATGGGGGATATCACAGTGCCTGCCACCTTGGCAGCAGCTCCCAGGCGTGACCATTTACGCGGTACAGCTTTCCTGAACTCATGGCAATTGCCCTCTAGCCACATGCTAATCACCTGTGACATATGCATCACATTTGCGGGGTACAGCCTGAACTCATGGCAATTGCCCTTAAGCCACATGCTAATCACCTGTGACATGTTCGTATTAGGGGTTACTTGATGATTGTCGGCATGTGTGTAAGGTACTGTAGCACGCATCATGACGGTAGGTATCATAAAGGGAGCCTACTTTGGGCTGCTGCCTCAGGAGGCTCCTGTCATGATTGCTGAAAAGGCACAGGTTTTCTTTTTTTCTTGTTCTCACTGTGGCAGGCACTTCAGAAGGAGCTGCTATGAGCAACCAAAAGATGAGCATCTGTGCATGCTTGTTGCTGAGCCTGGCACAGACAGCGTACCTGTTCATCCAAGTAAGTATGGGTCGACACAGTTGCTCTGTATAGCTGGTCACCCAGCTCAGCTGTCAGCATATCCCCAGTGAGTACTGCCCTGGTTACACTGATTGCCTCTGCGACTCCTGCCTATGCAAACAAAGATGGCGCTGATCTTATGCATCTCAAGCCACAGGAGTTTCAGCACACTGCAAAGATGGGAGTGAGAGCTCACAGCATACATAATCACAATGAACAAGGCAACAACAAGCATAGTGATAAGCAGCTCAATCAGGGTCTGATCAAGCATCATTCACATCGGTTGCAGTGCACAGCATGCTGCACATACGTAGATGAATGCACTGTGCATGCAAGGAAGCTCTGCAGGCCACGCACAGTCCAACAAAACATAAATTGAGTGGCAGAGTCTCAAAACAGCCTTTGCTGAGCATTGCACAAGCCACGATAGGTTTAAAGTACATCAGAAATGCTTTCCTGCACAGTGTGGACTACTGCTGGATACATGCTGGAATTGGTAGACATGCAGCATTTGGTAGACATGCATGGGTTTGGTAGACATACAGGGCTTGGTAGACATGCAGGGTTTGGGAGACATGTGGGCGCAGTCAAGCATACTTGCCTGCACCGTGAAGCTCTGCAGGCCATGCACAGTCAGGTCAAAAGCAAGATGAGTCTGACTGGCAGGGTGCTCAAGGCTGCCAGGCTTGGTCAGGGCATGGTTGATGCGCTTGCTGTCCAAGATGCCCCACGCTCCGGGTAAAGATGTCCCAATCTTCTGCCCCTGATATCAGACACGCAAGCTTGCTGACTATTGACTTGTAACAGCTGTCAGAGAGTAGCTGTGCTGCTCATGTGGTGCTTGTTGATTTGTGAGTTGTCTCGTGCTGACTTGATGCTTGCTGACCTGTCATAGATGATGGACACTGACCATGCTGCCCACGTTCAGCCCTTTGGGTGGCAGCCCAGTTACAGCTGTGTTTGTGCAGCAAGTGCAATGGTGAAATTGTTTATCAATGGCATGTGCGCGGTTCCACAGCCATTTCGATTGGGTTTAAGGTGGCTGTGCAGACTGTCAGCAGCACATTGTTCAGCAACGTTCAAGCAGGAGACAACAGCTTGAGAGCATGTGACGGGGCCTGCAAGCAAAGCTGACCTGGCAGGTATCACTTTGTGAGGTCATAAATACGCTAGTGCATCCGGTAGGTTTGCAGCAGATAAACACAGCACTTGGCTGCGCCGCAATCTGTTTGTGGTGGTACAGACAGACAGACAGACAGACAGATGTCATGGTGCTAGGCACCCTGATATTCACTCTCCTACTGAACCACAGACAGACAAACAGACAGACAGCCAGCCAAACAGACAGACAGACAGACAGATGTTTCGAGAGATGGACAGACAGACGTGCTGATATTCTGCTCTTCTGTCTGACAGAAGAGGAGACCTTCTTGCAAGAGGTGCACACCTCTTGGACTTGCAACAGGTGGTCAGCAACTGCAGCTAGAGCCAGGACATGCTGCGCCACGGGCTCTGCAACCACCAAGCTGGCATGGTGCTGCTGGATGAAGGAGGTGTCCAGCTCTGCCGCAATGAAGGCTGGATGTGTGGTCAGTCGCTTCAGAAACTCCTGGTTAGTTGGTAGCCCACTGACCTGCGATACATGTTGTCTGAGCGACAACTCAGCTTCTTGTGAGTGTGAGACTGGTTCAGACACTCCTGATTAGTCAGCAGCCCACTGATCTGCAACACATGTTTTGTCTGAGTGACAGCTCAGCCTCTGATGAGTGTGAACATGTGCATAGCATGCTGCCTGTCAGCTGATTTCAATGCAAAACACAACATGCATCCACATTATGCTGCAGCCAGAAGGCCTATTCTTCACTGAAAGGATGACTCGGAGGGGTAGCGTGCAGGTAGCAGAGGCTGCTGACACCAAGGTAGATAGCCAGCCGGACAAATGAAAAGACACCCTGTGCTTCTACTAAATGTCGGTTTAATCCAATTATCATTTCACTTTTGTGCACGTTGTCAGCTCTTGCTGCCAAAACAGGACAACAGGACAACAAGCACATCAGAAGCAGCACAGATGGACCTGCAGGTCTGACAGCGCCGTGTGGAGCCTTGCCAGAGCTGTGTGTCTGTCCGGTCCTCTAGCAATGACCTTGGCCACCATGGGGTCATAGTTCACCCCAACCTGTGCAGCAATGTGGTCTGGTCTCATCATCAGAAGAAGAAGACAGAGGAGAAGGAAATGAAGAAGAAGAAGACTAGAAAAGTTGGCCAGCCAACAAGCTGTAGCTATGCACTGCTCTAAAGCCTGGTGATGGCCTGCCAGATGTAGTATAACATCAATAACAATAACAATAGTAACAAAGATAATTATGACAATAATAACAGTTCAATGCTTTCAAGTTGGCAAAGCACTTGCAGCCGTCCTAGTTCCAAAGATGTGTTCGTGCAATACATGTCTTCCCCTAGAGTCAAGTTTCAACAGTCCTGAGTAGCTTCCTAGTTTGGATTCATGTCTCAGCATACATGCAACTCAGTGTAAGTCGCTTTGGCATAGCTCTGGCTTGAGCTAACTGTACTCAGCCTGCCTTACAGCGACACCAGACCAGCTTGAGTTGCAACACAAGTTTTGATCAATCTAACCAACTTACTACATGTCAGTTTGATATTCACTTTTGTGCATGATATCAGCCTTTGCTGCCAAAACAGTAAAATTGTTTCAGGTGTGGCTGCAACATCAACAGTGACAGTGTAAAGATGTGCTCACAATGCAGAGGAGAGTGAGGCTACTCACAGCATCACCTTCAGATACTCCACTGTCTATCCTGACAGTGCTGCTGTTGTCAAAGAAGGAGGCATTGGCCGGAACTTGCCATCGCCTTACAGTGCCAGTAGCTGGAAGAAAATTGTTGGCCACACTCTCAGCATACAGCCTTGCCTCAAATGCATGCCCCTGCATGCTACTTGAATAGCTTGACAGGAGATGAAAGGGTAGTGAACCACTGGGCGTGTGGGTGGGAGCACGGTGCAATGTTGCTAACTTGCCACATTCAGGCAACAAGCCTCAGAGTCCAAAACCAATTGTAGTAAAAGGGTACGGCCGTTGTCGTCATGAGAACTTCAGAGCGCATCCCAGACATTACAACTAATTGCTGTGCAAAAGGCATACTAGCATGTATTGCGTGCATGAGAATGGCAATGGTATGTACACGAAAGCTACTGATTAGAACCAGACACCCCGCATGCGTGGAGAGATGTAAAGCACGCAAAGAAGTATAACATATAGACCTAATACTAGCCGCATACATATGTTTGCTATGTCTATTATGCTATTTACACTTCACACGTAGATGCACACACACATTACATCTCACACGAGCCAACATATCACCCCCAATATAGAAACACTCTTTACTACTCCACAGACTTTATTAGGTTTACATTCACGCTGTGAAAGGGACGTTTCCAAAAGCAAATGACGCTTCTATATCCCGAAGAGCAGACTGCCTCTGGAGGGAGGTGTGCTTACCTGGATATGCAGCTGGTCCTGAGTGAGCGGCAGGGCCTGGCCCGCAGCCACTCTCAGTTGCCACTCCACCAAGTCTTGCCCTGTAATGGCTTCTGTTACCGGGTGCTCCACCTGTCATGGCATAGACTGCTTTCAAGAGAGGTAAATAGTGTTGGATGAAGGTAGCAGGCAATGGTACAAGGCAGAAGGTAGAAAGTAGAAGGTAGAAAGTTGAAGGCAGAAGGTAGAACGTAGAAGGCCGAAGGATTTAGGGAGGTTTTTATTATTTACCATTTTCATTATTATTGTTGACAACGATGGGTATTATTACTACCTGTAAGCGGGTGTTCATCTCCATGAAGAAGTACTCGCCGGTGTCAGTGTCAACAATGAACTCCACCGTACCCGCGCCTTGGTAGCCCACAGCCAGGCCTGCTGCCACAGCTGCTTGCCCTATGTTTTGCCTGAACTCCAGAGAAATGTTCGGCGCTGGCGCCTCTTCTATCACCTATAAACACAAGACAAGTGCACTCACCCAAAAGCTCTGGAGAGACATGACTTGCCCTATGATCTGCCTTATTTCATGTAAGATGTTGGGTGCTGGTGCCTCTTCTATCACCTATACAAACAAGGCAAGAGTACTCACTCAAAAGCTCTGGAGAGACAAGGCTTGCCCTAGCTCATCATTAGCCGGAAAACATAATCATTGCTGTGATTATAACTAAAAAGAGTGGCGCAACATGTTTGGAGTCGGCAGGCTCTGTCACCTAAATGTAGAAACCACATCAAGCCAAGGATGGTGCAGCTGATTTGCTGTATAAGAAAGCCAAAGGCATCAGGACAGCTTTTTGGTCTGTGCAGAAAGGTTGAGCCTTTGTATGTGTTCACCAACACAAGAATAGGCTGTCTCTCGTGAGGCACAGATAAGTTTGTGGGAGCTTCATGCATGCCAGCTGTGGATCAACTTGAAAACTACAACCAGGATCATCCCGAAACCCTATGCATACCCTATGCAAACCCTATGCTGTAAAGCACCAAGCTAATGTGGGAATGGCATACCACACTCATGATCATGATGACAACAACACCAACAACAATGCAGGAATGCATTGTTGTTGGTGCAAAAAAACCCAGTGTAGAAGTATACTAATTAGTAGACCCACTGAAATGGATACGCCTGATATTAGTCTCAAGGCCATAGTCACATTGCTGCATCCCCGAGAGTCAAAGGCACACCTTCTGGTGGCGACGCTGCACGCTGCAGTCCCTCTCAAACAGGTAAACGGCATTGCCGAGCTGGTCAGCAAAGATCTGGACTTCAATGTGGCGGGGTCGCTGGATGAACCTCTCCAGCAGAATGCGCTCATCTCCAAAGGACGCAACGGCCTCCCTCTTGGCTGATGACAGAGCATCCTGCATGGCAATACTTCTTGCATCCATACTTGGCATACCGCCTTTTGGGACAGCCGACTACGCCCGAGGCAAAGGCCTGTTCCGCAGCAGCTGATGCAGAGCTGCAGGTGACATTCTACTTGGCTCACTGAATGAACATGGTGAACACAGCTACTCACGTCTCAGCCGTTGACTGGCACACAGTGCTTGTGGTAACATTGAGAGGTTTCATCATTGATACATGCACTCCTTACACACACATGGTTTCCAACAGAGTCAGGTACGTACAAGCCCTCTGTGAACTGGACAGTTGTGCCTGCAGCAAACACATTGGCTATGGAGCAAAGTGCACAGCTGCTCATTCCACAGTCTGAGGCGACCTGCTACAGAAGACGTGTGATGCAGGCACAACAAGCAGCTGTGTTGCAGTATGCGTTTGTATGCCCTGGAGGTCCTTATCTGGCACTCAAGGCTGCCTTTCCCAAGCCTTGACACACTAGACACAATGTCAAGCTGAACCACAGGGGGTCTCTCATCTCTTCAAAATAAGTATATAATGTTTGAACAAATAGTACATATACATTATAAAAAAGCTATATACTATGCATATGTTGGATGCAGGTTCTAGATCTTGCAGGAGATAAAAGCATACCTCTAGTTCATCCTGCTGCATGGCAAGCTTCATGCCTTTGCCACCGCCTCCCAGAGCAGCTTTCACCAGCACTGGGAAGCCCACCTTGGCGCCCTCTGCCATCAGCCTGCACCTCACTTGGCTTGCTTAAGTTCATCCGATTTAGGTGAGATCAGGTCACGTTGGTGCACAGAGCCAGGTTTGAGCACACCCTATAGATACCTGCCCACGCAAAAAAAGAAGAAAAACAGGCTAGCACATCTGTGACAGATGCTACTTGAGGTTAGGTTATGTCAGTTGAATCAGGATACTTTGCAGGTCACATTATGTGAGGCCAGGCGGTATTGGCTTGGGCCAAGTTGCATTGCACAATCTTGAAGCAGGCTCAATGGAGTTGGTCTGTGTAAGAGAAAACCAGCTTTGGTCAGGTGAGCATCAGATTGCGCAGGGCTACAGTCAACAGCTGCACTGATGATCTATCAAGTATGGCATGCAGCCTGTTGGCATGCCTGAGGTGTGAGCTTTTAGCCAGCTAGGTAGCAAAAGAGGGGAAAAATGCAGTTGTACCCAACAAGCAAACAGAGTTTGAGTAACATTTCAAGTAATGCTGTCAGACTGGAGTGTTGTACTTGATGTCAACACAGGAGTGATGAACTGATTGTGGTGCTAGCCACACCTGTCGGGTGCCTGGTCGCTGCCATGGTACCCTGGCACAACAGGAACTGCAGCCTTGACCATCAAGGCCTTGGCTTCGCTCTTGTCACCTACATGCCACTCAAGCTGCTGTACGGCATCCCTTAATCAATCAATCAACCAATATACTTCATGTCCTGGGGGGGGGCAATTGGGGCCCAACAGACAAGAAGTTCAGTTTGGTGAACTCATACTATATAATAATAATAATAGTACATTATATACTATTATACTATTACAAAGGAGAAGTTTAGTGATCCCCTGTGATACGGAAGTTTGTTAGTAAGGACAGGCACCAATTGTGTGTCTAAGAAGGCTGCAATGCAGCAACAGCAGGGGTTCATGCCACAGCAAAAGCGCTGAGGTGATCCTCTCTCCTTTCATACTTGACTTGCTTAGCATGTGACAGTGGTCCCAAGACATTGTATACAGGACTATACAGCACACAGTTGTGTTTCATGTGAACACAATACCAACAGCTTCTCTTGAGCTGGTGCACCTGTACCAAGTTGCATGGACTAGTCTCACTCATCAATTTATTCATTTGAGATGTGTTCTCCCTAGGGTCAGGGATATGCAATTATAGGCACATGCAGTTTTACCCATTGAGGTAATGGCAGAGGCCGGAGGTCCCACAAAGGCAATGCCATTGTCATGGCACAGCTTGGCAAAGCCTGCATTCTCTGATAAGAAGCCGTACCCAGGCTGGACAGCCGTGGCACCGGCACGCTTTGCAACCTGTAACATCCGGCATGCATGTCAGCAGCAAAACTCTGCAAGTCAGTGCTGATGTGAAGGAGTGCAAAAAAGGAGAAGACTTACCATGGCCACTGTTCTTTGGCAAAGATCAGCAGACTGTCAAGCGGTGCTATGCTACATGTGTTACAAGTGTTGCTGATTTGGAGCAAGGCATTTTGGAACAGGGACAGTCTTTGCCTTGGCTGCTTGTCAAGTCTCAGGACACTGGCATGCACACTTACCACTAATGCAACTTTCAGCTGATACTAGCTTCTGTTTTGCCTGGTGTTTTTTTCATAACATATTGCTCGACAAAACCTTTGCAACCTCTTACATAGTGTGCATCTAAGGGCAAGGCGGATCAGGCAAAGACTCTGAGGTGACTAACCTCTAGGACTCGGTCTCTCCTAAGGTAGCTGTCTTTGGCAGCTGGAGGCCCAATGCAGAAGGCTTGGTCAGCCAGATGTACATGTTTGGCGTGTCTGTCTGCTTCACTGTACACTGCCACTGTTGGAATACCTGCATACAAGGACAAAGATCATCAGTTAATTAGCGGATTGACACTATCTTTTTCCCAGCTTCAGCCGCATAGATGCCAAGCTACAAAACGTGTTGCAGAAAGAGACAAGCAGTTTAAGACAGCTCAAGAAGGCGACTGTGGAGATTGTTTAGTTATAGACACTCACCAAGTCTCTTGGCTGTATGAATGACACGGCATGCAATTTCTCCTCTATTTGCGACTAGGAGTTTGTCTATGCCAATTTGTGCTTGCTGAGTACCAGCGACAGTGCTGCATGATCTGTAGCAGGAGGCGCGGCTAATGAAGGTCTGACCCACTTCTTTCAGCTGAATCAAGCTCAAAAGAGCCTGTCTTGTCTGCAGGCGTACTGCCCATAGTGGCAAAGCACCCTGCATGCTTTCCCAATCTATGTATTACATCAAGCTAGACTTGAATACACTTATGCTATTGTATCTGCCTTTGATCCCACTGATCGCTAGACTGCGCCAGCGAGGCTGAGAGAGAATCTCAAGGTGATCTTTCTGACTGATCTGATCACAGCGGCATCTGCACCAAGTTGCTTGACGAGAGAACTTTCAGACACCGGGATGCATGGAGCTCCAAGCGTATCTGAGTTTTGTCATGGATCAGTCTGCAAAAGACCAGCACTCAAGCACATCCCGATTGTATGCCAGATCAGCTGTTAGTTAGGTCAAGGTTTGACCAAGCTTGCATGTCCCGGCAGCGCAAAGAGCGGCAATGCCGATGCCTTGTGCCATACAGTGGCGTGTCTACTGTGCACATTGCTGGATCATACATCGCTGCATGTGCTGGTCTCGAGCCTGTTCCCGTCCTGCACTGTCACTCGATGCACATGCACCATAATGTCTAACTTCCCGACACTGGACGTGTTGGGCTGAAGCCGGACACCATGTTTAAAACACCTGTCGCGTCAAGATATGCTTGGCAGTTGCAACAGCTGGCGTGCTACAGGAAGTTTGCCACCCTCACTCCAGCCCAAGCCAGTATTGACCCGCACCCAGAGGTCCAGGGAGTGTATACCTTAACGCTGAACAGACCGGAGACGAAGAACTCCTTGGGGCACCAGCTAATGAAGCAGCTGCGCGATAGCTTGCAAGCTTTCAAGCATCAGCAAGCACGCTGTTTGCTGATCAACAGCGCAGTTCAAGGCACCTTCTGTGCAGGAGCTGATCTCAAGGTATACCTGCTACGCAACAGACTGTTGCTGCTTTTCTCCCAAACTCATCAGCGAGAACTTATCAGCGCAAAGTCATCTCTGCTGATTTTGCATGTTTGAGGTCCTACAGGAACGAGCAGCAATGTCCCCAGAGGAAGGTGGAGAGTTCGTCAAAGGCTTGCGCGCCACTTTCAGTGCTCTTGCGGTACAGATCCAAATTGTGTACACTGTTGCTGTACAGAAAGGCACGACACCAATCATATCAGTCAATGCAGCAGCAGCAGCAGTGACACGCTTGCTGGTCCATGCTGTTCTTTGCCATTCTGAGCTGTGATCACAAGAGCAACATGCATGCTTGCTGCTGTCAGCTGTGCAGGGCCTGCCAGTACCAACCATAGCTGTTGTAGATGGCTATGCGATAGGTGGAGGTACAGAACTTGCCCTCACTGCAGACCTGAGAGTGGCAGGTGTGAGCTGTGATCATTTACCTTTGCTTGTGTAGTTAAAATCCATTAGCTGACCATGACAAAGTGATGCTTTGACCTCTCATGTTTACCAGGGTTGCTGTGCAGGACCATCCGCAAAGTTTTCCTTGCGAGAAACCAGGCTAGGCATTATCCCTGGGTAGGCCTGTCTGCGTGCTCCTGTCTCTGGTCACCGCTACAGCCAGTTGGCAAAGCTTGTCCTCAAAATGTGCACAGTCCTGTTTGCGCACTGCCAAGGGCGTATGATACCGAACAATTCCTTGTACCTGCCGAATGGCTTGGAGCACATGATCTCAGACAGACAAACTTGCAACCACAGATTGGCTTAAAGGTGTTTGCTTGATGCATCTGAAGGGCAGGAGGGACTCAGCGGCTGCCGCGCTTGATTGGCAGGAGCAAGTCCAAAGAGATGATCTTCACAGGCCGCTTTGTTGGCCCACAGGAGGCACTTGACATAGGTAGCGCTTCAACACCAAAGCAAAAGTCAATATAAGCCTCTTTGATGTGTACATAAACAATGCATCTTTGCCAGTGTTATACGTCTTTGATGCAAGCACAAAACAATGCTCTGTTCTGTTTGTATAGCAGAAGCATCTCATGATGTCAAGCTGTGTCATGCACAGCAGAAAGGGACGAACAAGGAATGGGTGAATGCAGGTCTTGTGGATCACATGACCATGTCTGGCTCTGCAGAACAACTTGCTCTGGATCTCGCCAGGGAAATTGCACAGGCAAGGAGTCATGTCTTCAGCAGTCTGTTGCATGTCCTGATGTTCATGGCAAACTCAATGTTATGAGGCTCAGCAGCTCACCATGCATCACAGGGTTTGGCTTCTGCATTCTCCAGACACTGCATGCACTTTTGCGCTGTATCCCAAAGATTCAATGAGCAAAATGTGTCCTTGCACATAGGCTGCTCCAGTCTCGTTGAGGAGTGCCAAGGCAGCCATCAATGAAGGCCTTGAAACAGACCTTGAAAGTGGGATGAAGGTGGAGGAAAAGCATTATGCTGAGGTAAGGTTTGCTGCTGACTCCACAGCTGCTGCTGTGCAACGTAGCTTGTGCATGATGCCACAACCCCAAAGTTGCCTTTGCCCATGGGGATACACATGTCGATTTTGTCTGTAGATTTGGAAACGTGCATGGTCAGCACATTGATTTCCTGTGCATACTCATTGCAGTGGGGTCCTGCAGATCACTTCAACTATTTGACACTGACTTTGCAGTTGTGTTGGTGCAGATCTTGACGACAGAAGACCGCCTTGAGGGTATGAGGGCATTTAAAGAAAAGAGACAACCCACATTCATTGGACGATGATTTCATGCGCGTGTTGCCTATCAATCGATTACATTTAATTTCATGCATTGCATGTAGCCTGTCGACTCTTACTGCGGCAGCTTGTTGTCATGCCCATCAAGGGGTATCTACAAACGCAACATCGACTGAGAGTGCAATGTCACACAGATGTGAAGAGAAAAACAGAAGTTGCACTGCGAGAGAGTTTTGCTCTACAACCATTTGCGAGGAAGAGACACAACCCAAACTGCTCATGACTGTCTTCTTCATGTTGACAGCACAAGGCTTGACTTGTCATGTAGACCGTCTCAGCTGAGATGCACCATAACCAGATGCATACTTGCAGGCTGAATACAATGCTAAGCTTGTTATTAGGATTGCACAAGCATTGCCTGCCAAAGCCCAAGCTGTATTGTGTAGGTTCCGTGAACAGTCTGATTGGTATGGTTAGGAGCATGACACAATACAAGGCAACAGCATCAGTAAAGCAGCTCAACCACCATGGTTTATGCCCTCAAAAGACAAGGTACGGCCTTGTCTTTTGAGGGGATAAACCACATCAAAGGCTGTGACAGTCTTGCGGCGGGCATGCTCGGTATAGGTTACTGCATCCGGGATGACGTTCTCCAGAAACACCTGCAGGATGCCAGGCAACAGCAACCAGTATTCACGCTGCAGTTTTATAAGACTGTGGTACTCCGCTCCTGTTTGCACTGGTTGTACAAACATTTATGATTCCCCATCTGGGCTGATGTTACCTTCAGAACACCGCGCGTCTCCTCGTGAATAAGTCCTGAAATACGCTTGACACCTCCACGTCGTGCAAGACGCCATTGTCACGTAAAACCTTCCTATGACGCTTGGCACCCCCGTTTCCCAGACCCTTACCGCCCTTGCCTCTGCCTGACATGGCAACGTGAACTTCGAGAGATTCGAGCTACCAGGACGAGACAGCTTTGCGTGTACAGTAGACTTGTTTGGAACAATTTTTGGTCACTTGGATTGGGGACAGTACAGACCCCAGCTAATCAAGCACATATGCTGCATCCCCTTGGATTCAGAGAACCATGTCCCCTGATGTGCTTGATTGTCGACGCCAATGCCAAAGGTGCATACAAGTGTATGCTTACTAAATCAGGTGTTACAGTACCAGTACATATATGTCGGCATCCAAAGTTTGCCGGCTTTCTTATAAGGTCGACACCTTGTGAGCTCACATGTGTACAGCAGTGCCACACAAATATTAATACACTCAAGTATAGCCTAACAGCAAGATGTCTTTATTTGACATGCACAATGAAATGTCAGGCTGATGATCAAAAGGCATCAAAAGGCGTCATGCATATAACAGTAACTTTCTCAGTGGTATAAACCCAATTGAATACCAATCGGAGAAGCAACCAGATGTGGACAACATATCTCAAAATTCAACTTGCACATGAAGTCTGCTGACTTAATCACAAACGGATACCATGTCACCATCAGACTTGGCCAATGCAATCAATGTTTGATTTTTGAACATGCCCTTTGTGTTGACGATGTGACCAGAATGAGAGCCAAGCTGGAGAACAAAGGGCAGACACCATCCAATGTTCTTATTCGATTTTGCGCTCTTCGGTCCTGCGGGCAGCACACATGATGTCAATGCACAAAACATTACAAGCATCTGTCAATCGTGCAATCAAAGGCAAATGAAATTCGTTCTGAGATCATAACGGACAGAAATTTGGATGCCGGCAACAAAGTTTCTGATGACAAGCAGCTAGCATGTTGCAGCTGTGCAAGGTTTTTCCGACTCAAACGTCATGTTGCATAGCAGGCATGCCTTATGCATCTCACAGAAGCATTTGACCTGTCTGCAACCGTCATCTTACCTCAGAACAAACCCAGACAAATCAAGCCTACTTAGCAGCAGTCAGACTCAACTGCCCAGCCTGCTTTGCCCTGCACTTCTTACACCCAGTAGGCACGAAGCGGCACTTGCTGCATCCCAGCTTGCTGTCAAGGGCTGCGGCCACAGCATGCCCAGCAGCAGTTGCTGCCTTGCCAGACACTGTGCGCTGGATCTTGGCGGCAGTCATGACTTTGGGGGAAGCTACTGACTTTGTCCTTGCCTTGGCAGGTACTGAAGCAGCCTTCGAAGCTTGTTTAGGCAAAGGCACTGAACGTGACTGAGCACCCATGACCGGTTTGAGCGCAGCAGGGGCAGGGCCCTTGCCAGCGGCCTGTTTAGGAGCTGTGGCTTTGGGGCCCTTCGCAGCAGCCTGTTTGGGCATTGCAATAACAGCGCCTTGGGCTGCATCCTGTTGCAGTTGCACAGCTTTGACATCAGATTTCCGCCTGCCTGCAGCAGATCTGGGTGCACTGACTGCTTTGCCTAGCTGGCCTGCGCTTGGAACAGCTGCTGTGCTGCCCTTGACCATATCCTGCTGCTTACTGCTGCTGGGATTTGGCCCTGCAGGTGCAAGTCTGACTGGCCTCCTGACTGCTCCTGAGGACCTGCTGGGCTGAGGGGCACCACTACTGCTGCCTCTGTGCTTCTGGGCTTCTGTAGCAGCAGCAGCAGCAGAGGGCTTGGATACTGAGCTAGGCTTGAGTCTGTGTAGAGCAGTAGCACTGCTGTTTTTGACACCCACAGCCTTTGCCTTGCCTTTGTCAGAGCGATTGGCAGCAGCATCAGCAGCATTGGGTTGGGATGCTCTGCTGGGCTTTGCCTGTACTGCGCTAGGAGCAGTGGCATCAGCAGCAGCATCAGCTGCAGTCACACTCTCAGACAACCTGCTGCGCTTTGCTGCTGGGTCACCTGGGTCAGTACTGCCCTGAGGTGGGGCAGGGCTGCTGGCCGGACGTACTCGCTTGGCAAGCCTGGCTGACACCTCAGAGGCATGTGGCTGAGCTGCTGTGCCGCTCTTCTTCACACTGCCAGTCAGTCTTGAGCCTGGAGCTGAAGAAGAAGCTGGCAAAACAGCTGTGGCTGGCTTGCCTGATTTGGCATCCTGAGTGACAGGAGCTGTCCCACCACTTGCCTGGTTTGAACTGGCAGCCTGCTTTGCCATGGGCTTATCAGGAGCACGCCTCTGCTTCTTTGCGACTTGCTGCTGATCAATCTCTGAAACAGGGGATTGTCGCTTAGCAGGTTTTAGCTGAGCGGCTGATTGGACTTTACCAGACCGATCTATGCCTGTGCCCGTCACCTGGCTTGCTGCGGCAGATGCTGATGGTGGCTGACTAACCTTTGTTACTGGTTGACCAGATTTTGGCCCTTGACTGGACCCTGATGCAGGCTGAAGAAGAGCAAAGGCAGCAGCCTGGACGCTTCTGTCAACAGGAATGAGCACTCCTGTCTTCTTGACATATGCGTTACGGCACTTCTTGCACCCATACTTGGCATACCGACACTTGGGGCAGCCGACTTTCCCTGAGGCAGCGGCCTGCTCCAGAGCAGCTGCTGCAGCTGCAGGTGAAGCTGCAGGCAAAACTGCTGCCACAGAGGATTTGCCGTCGCTTGGGGTTGGATCCGCATGCAGCTGGGGTCTAGCAGCAGGGCCAGATGGGTGTGTAGGGAGTCTGGGCTTCTTGGCTGGGGCAACTGCAACACTGCCCTGTCTGCTTGCTGACCTGGCGTCGGCGACTAAGCTCTTGGC
>JAABUU010002406.1_pt1 | contig 26788 bp, 30 predicted proteins | sample 5559301 | NCBI WGS metagenome assembly JAABUU01 (sample SAMN10711884, study PRJNA513360) | rock metagenome | isolation source: Antarctica rocks | place: Antarctica: Victoria Land, Richard Nunatak white | reverse complement strand
ACCTGCGGACAGCGCTGGCTGGTGTTGACTCTTCTTAGCTCTGCAAATACTTGGAGCAACAGTATTCACAGGTTCCCAGCCGGCACCACGTGGAGGTGAGAGTCGTCGCCGGCCACTACCAGGTAAGTGTAAGTAAGTTCCCTCGCAAGTTGCACTATCAATGATTATGTAAGCACAGGAGCTGCCCCTGTCCTAAGCTCTCTAGCTGTACGAAGTAGTCCTCGTTACAGCTGCGTATTATTGATGTCTATAGCTCATAAAGTGACAGGCAGCGATTGACTGATCTTCCTACAAGTGCATTTATCACTACTGTGGGGTCACTCACCCCAGCTCCCAACCGCTGCACCTGTCCGCAACTAGAGACCTCCTTGCTTCAAGCAGAAACCCGTCACAATGGCGTCCAACAACATGCATAACTTGACGACCCTTATAAAGCGGTATGTTGTGTTCAGCAGTTCATAACTTCTCAACTATCTTTGGCACTCTCCGTTGCAGCAAGATCGGACACGGTCTCTCTATTAGTCAAAAGATGGTTCAATCAGCACTGACCAAGCTGGTCTGCAGGCTCGAGGCAGCTACATCGCGACTTGAAGACATGGCGCAAGCTACTATAGATCCATCACTTCCAACGAGTGGCGTGTCGAATACTTCCGGAATGGCGGTGGCAGCTGCTAGAGGTGTGGACGGTGATAGCGACGATGCCAGTGCTCAGAACCATGCACCTGAGCCATTGCCGCCAGCCCTTGACGACTTTGACACTCTCATCAATGGTGATGTCATTAAGTTTGTTAACATGAGCGAGGAACTAGGAGGATTGGTGGCAGAGCAGGTACGGGTGATCGGACAAAAAGGGATTTCGAGTTAGCACTATTACTCGGCGTCCCATATAATTCAGTCCTCGTACAGAGCTGATTCTTCTTCCACAGTCTGCAGCAGTTTTAAGAGCTTTTGCTGCGGAACGAAAGTTCCTGATCATCACCACCAAAGCCAAGAAGCCGGACATTCAATCGCCAGTATACATGGAGATCCTCAAGGAGTTGCAGACAATGATGGGGGCAGTTGGAGATATCAGAGAAGCCAACCGTGGCTCTCCCTTGTTCAACCACCTTACTACAGTGTCCGAAGGGATTGCAATGCTTGGCTGGATCACAGTCGAGCCAAAGCCGACAGACTTCGTGAACGAGACTCTCAGCAGTGCGCAATTCTATGGCAACAGGGTGTTGAAGGAATACAAGGACAAGTAGGTGCTTGTATCATCCCAAAATGCCTGAGGATGGCTAAAATAAATACAGGAACCATACACACGTGGAATGGGTGCAAGCGTTTTACCAGATTTTCAAGTCATTATCAAATTATGTAAAGCATCGATACCCCCAGGGCGTGACATGGAACAACAAGGGTGGCATCGATGCAAAAGAAGCCCTTATCGAAGTCCAATCAGGCCAAAAGTCAGCCTCAGTCCCTCTGGGCGGTGGCCCTCCAGCTCCTCCACCGCCACCACCTCTTCCCCGCTTCGATGGACCATCACCACTAGTACCAGGACAGTCAACGGCATCGAAAGGTGGGGACATGGGAGCCGTTTTCGAGCAACTCAGCAAAGGGGAAGGTGTCACCGCCGGCCTTCGCAAAGTCGACAAGACGGAAATGACCCACAAGAACCCCTCGCTCCGCGCCGGCGCCACCGTCCCAACCCGCAGTGACAGTCACACGAGTCTCTCATCCGCGTCCGGTCGCGGCAAATCTCCCGTACCCGGCAAAAAGCCCAAGCCCGAGAGCATGCGGACGAAGAAACCGCCACGCCAAGAGCTGGATGGCAACAAATGGATCATCGAGAACGTCGAGAACGAGAGCAACATGATCGAAATCGACGCCTCGATATCCCACTCCATTCTCATCTCACGCTGCACCAAGACCGCCATCCGCATCCATAACAAAGCCAACGCGATCTCGCTCGACAACTGCAGTTCCGTGTCTCTGGTCATCGACTCCCTCGTCTCCTCCGTCGACGTCATCAAATGTCCGAAGTTTGCCCTCCAGGTGCTCGGCACTCTGCCCACCATCATGCTCGATCAGGTCGATGGCGCGACCATCTACCTGGGCAAGCAGAGTCTGGGCACGGAGATCTTCACGAGCAAGTGCGCGGGCATCAACGTGAATGTGCCGGGGGAGACGGAGGACGATGACTACGAGGAATGTCCGCTGCCCGAGCAGATCAGGAGTATGGTCAGGAATGGTCGGGTCGTTAGTGAGATTGTCGAACATGCTGGATGAGGTTCACAAGCCTGGGAGAGATGAGAAAACTGTAACATTTAAAGCGTTGGGTTTTTAGCGAGTCTGATTCAATCCCCAATGTAGTACATTGGTGTTGTGTACAGCGTTAGACCAGCGGTTTATCTTGCCGAAATACATGTATAGGATTTTTCAATGGTCACCCATGGGTGGGCAGGAGCTGTGAAAGGGCAAGGTCCAGCCATTGCAGAGCTCTATAGACAGGTATGCTACAGGGATTGGCTAAAGCCTTGAATTCCACTACTGTAATTTCAAGAAGCAGTTTTCAGCCTCAATCTCAATCAGGTCCAAACCCGCAAGCAGAGAGCACAGATAACTCTCACCGCCACCCGCTATGAGCCCTCCTCCTTAGCGTCGACCTTCTTAGCCGCGCCCTGGTCATCACCACCATCGTCTCCCTCACGCTCTCTCTTGAGGGAGGGCTTAGACATGGATTCGATATGACTTTTCGATGTGTCCACCTGAGGCTTTATATCTGCTCTCTTTGTCTCTCCATGCTCGTCCCTGTCGTCGTCGGCTTCGCGGGTGCGCTTTTTCGATGCTTCGGGAGACTTGGCGAGGGGGACTTCGCCGGCGGATTCGGGGGTCGAGGTTGCGATGGCAGGGACCGCGCTGAAGCGAAGCATTTGTTTAGTTCATCATCAAGGGGTTTCGAGGCAAAGATCAAGGTCATTAGGACTTACTGCTCGTCCCTCGGTTTTCTTTCTCTGTCTCGATTATTGTTGTCCCGCCCGCCTCTGCCTCTACCTCTCCCTCTGCCAAAGCCACGGTTGCCTCCCTTATTCCGATCACCCCTGAATCCGCCTTTTTTGTCTTCGTCTCTCCGCGCTCTCCAATCTCTATCATCCTTTCCGCGAGAGGCTGGACTATTCCGTCTGATTTTCCCGGCTTGGATGTCGTCCACCTTCTCGTCGCAATACTGCTTCTTGCTCTTGATGGTCAGGTCTGTGCCTTTCCATTTCGGCTTCGGATCCAGGGACAGGAACGCCTCTTGTGTTTTCTCCGAGTCAAATTCCACGAATACACTGCCTTTGAAAAGCTTGTGTACTGTGCGGCGTAGACGTATCGCGTTCGTTGGACCATATGGGGTGAAGAAGGCTTCGATATCGAATTGGGTACTGGGTGTCTCCTCACCGAAACCTTTGACGTAGACGCTACGAGCCATAGCTGCGGTCTCATAGACCTTCTGCACTTCCTCAATGGATTTTTCGTTGAAAGTGTCGTCAAGGGGCACTTTGCGCTTGACGGACTCGTCATCGAGGACATCGAGGACAGTGCTCTCCTTGAGAGCTGCAACGACGGCTAAGAAAGGTTGGAAGTGGCGCATGCGCTTGAACGAGTGTAGTACTGAGATGGGGACAGCATTGTTCGCGCTACCACCGACCTTTTCCAACAGAAATTTGTCCGTCGCCAGATTAGCATCAGAGAAGTAGAACTCCACCTGAATCAATGGTTATTAGCAGACATGTATTGTTTTGAAACCGGGGCCGTGAATTACCTGCTTGCGGATCTCTACTGGATCGTTACTCTCCTTCTGTGCGGTGAAATCCGTCTTCACATTTTTGCGGTAATCCTCGAATTTCCTGCCTCCTTGATGACCTCCACGCTTGTGTCCTGATCTTCTGTCGCCGACGTCTTGATCTTGAGAGTTCGCTCCACTTTTTCCATTCGCCGCTGCAGTCTTATTGGAGCCATCCAAGGTAGCCGTGCTTTCCTTCTTCGCCTCCTTATTCACAGCTTTACTTCTTTCCTCGGCACCATCTGACTTGCCAGCGGCCTCACCCTCCGCCTTTGCTTCCGATGCGGCCTGATCTACCGCTCCCGCCGCCTCCCCTTCGCTTTTGGTAGTATGGTCAGCCACTACAGGCTTCTCAACAGCGGCTCCGCCATCATTGACGGTGTTGTGGTTCTGAAGGGAGCTTGCAGCAGTGTCGGTTTCGATGGTATCGATATTCACGTCGACCATTTTAGAAGTAAATGTGTCAAGAGACTCAACCGATTGCTATAGGTATTGAATTGCCAAAATTATGGTGGAGATCAAAGCTGTTATGATGTCGTCGTCGGGGTAGAGTCAATGTGTCGGAGTGGGATGATGGTGGGGTGCTTAAGAGTCACGAAGAGACTGAAGGAGCTTTGATTTTCTAGCTCCAATTGAGACTCGTAGTGAAAGTGAATATATTGAAGTTTGTCAATAAGACCCCAGATATCAACGCGAGTTATTGAACCCCATTGTTTTTAGATGTAGAAAAAGCTGCGGGCTCGATATTGCGAAAGACGGAACTCAACGAGCTTTTTGCTTGTGGAGCTCAGTGAAGGTCGTCGCCCGAAAGGGCAAGTTTAGGCGAAAAGATATCCAGTTCAAGACTTCTCTCCAAATTGTGTTTTATAACCATCGTCAGAAGTGCGCAATGAGGAAACGTTTCCACGGGCTGAAAAGGATTGTAAATATGCACCGCCTACGTTTTTTACAAAGCTGCACCTCGCTGACGATGGTGTGCTCTACAGAAAATCCGGCAATCATGGAACAAATACAACCTCTACAACCTCTCACTCATGAAGCCTCCTAATGTAAGCGACCGGACTTATTTCCAACAGAAATGGACCGCAAAGGCCTTGACCCGCGCATACCATGGGGAACAGATCCGGGAGAAACAATGGCAGCGGATGTACAGACGACATATGGCTTCAGTAGTCCCTATGGACCATGTCTACCTGGCACAACACGATGGTTCAGAACAAGCAGCGGGAAGAGGAAGTGGAGTGGATGTTGACCCAAGAGAACGACCAAAGCCATTCCCAAGGACGCCTTACATGAACATGGTGTATGCTCCGACCGAGAGGCGGTTAGACACCGCCATCTTCAGGGCGCTGTTCGCTAGTAGCACAAGGCAGGCTAGGCAGTTTGTCGTGCACCGTGCTGTCAAAGTCAATGGGAAAAGGGCAAGTCTAGCTCAATGTCCTTCCTGGCTCTCAGAGCCTTGACTGACAATGATGCCGTGTAGATGATCTATCCAGGCTACCTCCTTAACCCAGGCGACATGTTCCAAGTCGAACCGGAACGGGTGCTCTTCGCCACAGGCGCCCCGAAAGACAAGCAGGAACGACGATCTGGCAGAAAGCTGGCAAAGAAGCCAGCTACCTCTGAAGACGCAGGCGAAGAGACACCCGAGAACTCCGACGCAGCAGCCGCACCCGCGCCGTCAGAAAGCGGCGACCAGTCCTCCAACACCATCGAGCCGGCCGACTCCAAAAACAAGCTCACCTCCCTCCTCAAGCGGGCCAAGTCCATGCTCGCCAACCCCAAAGACACCCTCTCCGCAAAACACAAACAAGACCTCCGCGCCTTCCAGCGCACCCTCAAGCGCACCCTCTCCCAAACTTCAACCCGCACATCCCTAACCGACGATCTCGACGCCCAGTTCCTCGAGCTTACCTCCAAGCTCTCCTCTCCCTCCGCCCGTGCCCCAGCCCCAGCCCCAGCCTCCACCCCCGACCAACCCCAACAGCACCAGGAACCCGAGGAGCTCTCCGCCGACGACAAGCGCGCCCTCAGACTTGCCCTCCAGGCGGCCCGTGACAATCCGGTCGATTCGACGAAGCCGTACGCCACGCCGTGGCGACCGCGGCCGTACATGAGCCCGTTCGTCTTCATCCCGAGGTATCTGGAAGTCAATCAGAACGTGTGCAGTGCGGTGTATCTAAGACATCCGGTTGCGAGACCGGGGTTGGGGGAGGTGCCGACGCCGTTTCATGGCGAGACGAATCAGTTGGCGTACAATTGGTATCTGAGGAGGAGGTAGGCGAGCTGTAGAAGGGGTTTTGAGGGCGGTGGTTGATGGGGTGTATGTATATTTGGAAATCGGTGTGCAGAGCTACATTTCCTGTATTAGAGTAGAGACCAGGAGGGTTAGTACTTTCATGGTACTCTCGCCGCTCTTCCCGCGTGTATATCAATGAGGGCAGCCGGTGCCTCGATATGTATTTTTCAGAGCTTATTGTACCTACCTAGTTACTACCGTACCAAAGCAAGCAAGGTCGTACCGCTCTCTCTACCTAGGCAGACACTTAAGCACAAGCAAGAGACTACTTTGTCAATCATTCATAATCTGAGACGCTCGCTCTGCTACAGGCTCGGAAATGGTATCTGTGCGCCCAAACGCAAATGCCACCTGGATTGCTTCATTCCATCATCGCAACGGAGCCCCCAACCAAACGTCCGCAAAAACTTACAAAACTCACGCCATACTCGCGAGCTGCGCTGCCAAAGAGCCCTTGTCGTACTTGACGTACTTGCCCTTCCCCTTATCGATCTCGTGATATCGGTCCCAGAAGCGACCATACAGCGGCTCGATCATGCCCTGAACTTCTCTAGCCAGCGAACTTCGGACCTCGCGCTCCATGCTCAGGCTCTTGTGCTTTACGCTCAGCTCCTCGAAGGAGGTATTGAAGGCCTTGAACTTCTCTTTGATGGCGTCTTTGTCTTTGCTCGAGAGGCCTTTGATGACGGCTGTGCTGTCGATGATGCCTGACGATCCGGACGGTGGGCGCATGGATCGATTGGTGTACTGGACGTCGAGGAGGTGCGACGAGGGGTCGCGCCAGGCGTCTAGGTAGAGCCCGGTGCCCTTTTTGCGCCAGGTTTCGAGTCTGGTCACGGAGGTGGAGCCGGAGAGGAGGGAGAGCAGGCCGGAAGAGCGCACCATACGGTCGACGACTGAGACGTTGTTGGCGATGAAGACGCCCAGGACGCTCTTGCTTTTTAGGAGAATACGGGCTTTAGTCTCGAGGTTAGAAAGGACGATGTCAATGGTGTCCGTAACGTAACTCGCCAGTAGTTGGTGGCCGTCGGCGCCTACGTCGATGGATTTGAGGGTGGTCGTGGAGTTGGAGGATCCCGTGGAAGGCGGACTCGTCCAATTAGCGTCGCCAATGGAAGTCATAATGGAGGCAAGAGGTCGTGAATAAGAGGTCATTTCCTGCAGCCGACTCATTGTCTCTGCAGTGATCGGAACCGAAGCGCCATCAGTTGGAAGAACCATGAGCGCTTGAATTTTACGGCGGACGTCGTCTAGAAGGTCGGAGAGAGAAGATTTGGCAGTCTCGCGGATAGGCTTCACCGCATCGGACAGAAGACCCATGAGCTCGCCCGTCTTTGCCTCGAGGCGCAGAGCAAGAGGGGTAACGATATCGACAACCTCGTATGCAAGGAAACAGTCTGTGGTAAGATTTGCCTTGATATGTATATTCAGCTCGCGAAGAGTCTTGGCAAATTCCGCGAGAGGCTTGCGGCAAGTGATATCGAACACAAAGCCCCTTTCTTCAAGCGGAAAGATCTTGCGAATATTATCGTACTCGGCTAAGAAGATCCCCTCTAAGGCGTTGGCATACATCCCAATCCCATTGGTCCCTTGCCGGTACATCGCATTAGGACTTTTCTTCTTGGTGGTGTTGATGGACGCAGTAGCCAAATTTTGCAAGCTTGATACGAGATACGGACCCCTGACATCTGCATACATCCGGGCTGTTGGTGTCTCTGATTGACCAAGTTGCGATGTTTTGGAGGACGATGACATGAAGGCACTGATCTGACAAAGCTGCTGGATTTGGTCTTGTGCAAGACCAGGAAAGGGGAGTTCTACATTAATTAGCTCTTGCCGCATGATATATAAAAAGGCGGGATGTTGGCGCTCACGCTTAGTTGTATAGTGGAGGGGTTCTACTGGCTGCATATTTTCCTTCAGAATGTCAAGGAACAGATCCTGTAGCTGTATGTTCCCATGACTTAGAAGGTTAGAAAACTCGGTTGCGACCTGTTGATTGGACCGGAAGCTTGAGACGTTCAGCTCTGACAAAGATAGCTGGATCCGTGTCATTGAGTCGAGAAATTCCAGCAAACCAGTGTTGCGAGGCCTTCATGCGTCAGCAGAAACCCAAATCAGACACCGGATAAGACATACCCAGCGCGAATGATACTTTCTTCTTGAATTTTGGCATCCAGTGGTTTAGATATCTTATTGATGGCTTCCTGAACGCGGGCTATATCTGTAACGCTGGATATTAGTTCAATGCGGCTCCATATGCCCATGGGGCCGACGTACTGCCATTCGTATTTTGCAACGTTTGCGTGTTACTATAAATCGGCCCAATGGCGTCTTTCACGACATTCCCACTAGTCTCAAGCCTTGTCAAAGATCCCTGGATCTTCCTCGTCAAGCCTTTGAGCTTGTCCAAGTTCGCAGATAGTACCTCCACCTCCGCGCTCTCCTCCGCGTAGACTCCGTTGCGTGAACCTACCATAGCGGCAGGAGATTCAACCTCATGTGAGTAGTCAAACAGCTTCTCATTGTTGAAAGACCCTGTCCCCTTGACCTTGTGTGAGTCCGCAAATGGATCTCCACTACTTAACGATGCTATCTCTTCAGCATCGCTGAAGGGATCGTCAAGTGGGGACGGTGATCTAAGGTCCTTGACAACGTTGGAAAGAGATACACTGGCAAGGTTGGGTGGGGGCGATGGTGGAGACTGTGCTGAGTGTGGTGGAGACGGTGATGGCGCATAGAGACCCTCAACCCAGGCTGTAGTCCACTTAGTAGAGTACAACAACCGATGCTGTGACCACTCAGGACTCACCGGTGACTTTACGTCGGATCATAGTTACACCGTCTGCCGATATAAGGCTGCAAAGATCACGTGGAGATCGTCACAAAGTGAACCAGTGGTACCTTACCTAAGGTACCAGGTTTCGTACCTGAAACTTTAAATTCCAAGTTTGTGCGGTAGGGTTTCCGTCATTGTCACATGCCGACAATCTTTCACTTTGACTGATCACCATGTTCTTGAAGTCCCACACCCAGACAACCTTCTTTTCGTCAAGCCTTCTTTCTGCACAATGGGCAGTCGCATAATCTTTCGTTTCGCGCAAAGTAGAACCACTCAAATCATCTTGGGCACCTCTTTCGCATATGGCTTGTTTGTTCAAAAATCAGACCAGTTGCGCAGCGACAATGAACGCCCTGACGGTGGTCGATGGCCTCGGACGCGAGCCATCATCACCGGAAGAAAGGTGCAGAAAGAGCCGGCAGTCATAGACAGTGCAGACAATGTTCCACCACCTGGATATACAGTACAAGCCACTACCACTACAAAGGACGATGATCCTGGACCAAAGGCCAGTGACACCAACGCATGGGCCTCCTTTACTAATGGATTCTCGACTGCCAAGGATTCGATATCATCTTTGGAGTGGTCTTCAATTGGCGACAGCATCACGGGCTATATACTCCCGGACTGGGCGAGAGAATTGCCCGGATATATTACGAAACTGCAGAAGGAGTTGTCAATGGCGCCCGGCTCTTTGGCGGATGAGATATGGCAACAGGCGCAAGACGTTGACGTAAATCCAGAAATAGCTTGGGATGCATCAGTAAGGGTGAGCAAAGGCTTGAGTCGCGAAGAGGAGGCTTTCCGAAGGAAGCGAAAAGACTATACGACGGTAGCGTTGGCAAGATACTTGGGCTTGAAGGAATGGGAGGTACATCCGGACGACGTCCCGACAATCGCAATGTGTGGTTCTGGCGGTGGCCTGAGAGCACTTGTAGCAGGCGCAGGGTCATATCTCGCAGCGCAAGAAGCTGGATTATTCGACTGTGTGACGTATACAGCGGGAGTAAGCGGTAGCTGTTGGCTACAAACGTTGTACAACTCCTCTCTCGGAGGTCGACGACACGATAAGCTGGTCGAGCATCTTAAGCATAGGATCGGAGTTCATATCGCTTTCCCTCTAACCGCCTTAGGTCTTCTAAACACGGCTCCAACCAACAAGTTCCTTCTGTCTGGATTCGTTGAGAAATTGAAGGGCGATCCACAGGCTAACTTTGGCCTTGTCGATATTTACGGACTATTGCTCGCTGCAAGACTCCTGGTCCCCAAGGGTGAACTCGGAGTGGAAGATCGTGACCTCAAGCTCTCCAGTCAGCGCGCATACGTAGACGGAGGCTCCAGTCCCATGCCAATCTATACTGCTGTAAGACATGAAATCCCAATCGAAGAGGAGAAGACAGCAAAGGAGAGAATTGAGGGCGGAGCTAGCGAGAGAACCAAAGAGAAAGCGAAGCAAGAGGCATGGTTCCAGTGGTTTGAATTTACACCCTATGAGCTCTGGTGCGAAGAACTTGACGCAGGGATCCCAACTTGGAGCATTGGAAGACACTTTGCGAACGGCAGGAACGTTCTGAACGACAACAAACTTGCAACACCTGAGATGAGGGTTCCGCTTATGCTGGGTATGTGGGGCTCTGCATTCTGCGCTACATTGAGTCATTACTACAAAGAAATTCGACCGGTAGTCAAGGGCCTCGCCTTTCTCGGTGGCGTCGATGAACTGATTGAGGAACGAAATGACGATCTCATCAAAGTACACCCTATCGAACCGTCTTCGATACCCAATTTTGCTTTGGGCATGAGAGGCCGCCTGCCTTCCACTTCCCCGGAGAGCATCTTCCAGTGTACCCATCTACAGCTCATGGATGCTGGCATGTCAAACAATCTACCTATCTATCCACTTCTTCGGCCTGGTAGAGACGTTGATATTCTCATCACGTTTGATGCATCTGCAGATATCAAATCAGAGAACTGGCTCTCAGTGGTTGACGGCTATGCGCGTCAGCGTGGCATCAAGGGCTGGCCCATCGGCACGGGATGGCCTAACGGAGGGTCAACCAGAGAAATAACAGTCAAAGACTTAGACACCGCGGAAGCCGCATCGCCTCAAGATGCGGCGATTCAAATCGCCAATGCGCGTGAGAAACAGAGAGAACAGCATAATCGCACTGAGCAAGCGGTCAAGGCTGGAAAGCATACCAACCCGACCGAAGCCGATCTGGGCTACTGCACTGTTTGGGTTGGTACAACGGAGGAGCGCAGTTCATCGAAGGAACCCCCGCCCAGCAAGCGTGTCGATTCTGATTTCGAACTCATGGCTCCAGATGCCGGTATCGCGGTGATATATTTTCCATTCCTGCCAAACCCCAAAGTTGAAGGAGTCGACCCAAACATATCGGATTTCATGTCAACGTGGAACTTCGTATACACGCCTGAGGAGGTGGATCAGGTGGTATCCTTAGCACGAGCCAACTTTGAAGAAGGAAAGGAACAGACCAGGAGAACGGTAAGAGCGGTTTACGAGCGTAAGAGATCGAAGAGGCTACAGAAAGAAGAAGCAGAGAGTATTGGCCGGTGGAGGATACAGCTTCTAGACTATGGAGATCACTTCAGATAAATAGTTTCGTTGAGATACCCCCTTTTCATCAAGTCATATAGAAGGAGTTCGTACTCTGGTGTTCTTGCTTTAAGCGGTTCGATACAACGGGGCTTGTCAGGACTTTTAGGGCTGGGATGCTTGTGTGGGGGGATACTATAAGACTATGGTGTTACTACAGACTCACTAATTCTTTGTCCACTGGGGAGCCATTGTGGTTCATGCTATACGGATAGCTTGCCGCAGCCTGCCATGACGACGTGTATCGCGCAGGATACATGTACATAATGAACAATATCTATCTCAAGGGGTCGAGTCTGATGAATAACGTGCGGAGCAACTGACCTGGTCTGCAACCATCCATTCTGAGACGTAAGTATGAGGCTCTTCAGCCAAGGTAGGCACTGGTAGGAGGTACGTTAGGGCTCATGCGCTGCTGCACGGACCATGGCCCGTGCGTTAGTCCTTAGACGAGCTTCAACGTCGTCCGTTCTGATACCACAACATTTACCATGTCGTTACTGCATATCTACGAGTGAAGGTGGTAATTGATCATGGGTACATGGGATGTCTACAAACATGTCTGGAATATTGGGCAGCAGGGTATGGAAGGACTGCCGGACAAATCAGGCGGATGGACGTTTACATTGTATTGGGCAACGCGTGGCACGTTTCTCGTGCTGAGTTGATGGAGTTTTTCCACTAAGACACTGCTTATGAGTTTTATTGTGATATTCATTCAAGTCATTGATATTCAGGCGTTCCTTGCGTGTGTACCTCATGAGTTTGGCCAAATCCAAGACTGATCGTCGCGGCGACTATGCGCACTGGAACTTTTTCAAACTTCTCTTCAAGCATCTCTTGGTCTTCTACTCTTGATACCCATCAAGTCACCTTTGAGCATTTTCCATGCGGTGAACCCATCACAATTGCAAAAGCCTCGCATGCTCCTTCTGTGACTGCGACTCTTCACAACCGTCATCCCGAACTTTAACTTTCACGGATCTCACTTGATAACTTGCATCTTGTACACAGCACTTGATCTGAATCAACAGCAGCGACGCCTACCTTCCAACCTCGCACTTTAGGAGCTGTCTTTGAACTCCATGGCCTCTTCAAGTGTCGAAGCCTTAATCATGTCTTTCCAACGCGCCAACTTCGCAGATGCTATGCCGTATCATAAGCCGTCCTTTTATCGCAAGTTGCGGCATTTCCAACCTCCACAAAGCTCGCCTACGAAGACATATAGCTCGTTTGACTCTCTATCTGTTGTCTTGGATCACATACCTCGAGAGCTTCCGGAAGCTGGAGTTATTGGTATTGGTGCGAAAGGGGATTTCGAGAGGCTAGATCACAACTTGGAAGGTGAGTTGAGTAGAGTTGCTACACGAGATCTTTTACTGACGAATGCACGGCAGCGCCAGCCAATATTCTTGCGAATCTCATTCCGGTGTCTGCCTACATCGTAAAGCCATCTACCGAGATCATCCACGCCTTTCTTACCCGCGCTTATGATGTCCCCCTTTTCATCATGACCGTTGCAGCATGTATGCTCGACGCACTTTCGTCTAAAGCCTTTGCAAAGGCCTGGCGCGATGCTTGTCCTTTACCCATCACCTTTCAACCGGACAGGAGAGGACCATTCGGCTCTTACTCAACTGACGGAAGGACCCTACACCTCCGCAACTTGCCGCTCCATGACAGACGAGTCAGCCCAGAGATCATCGTCCTTGCAGCGCTTGCACTGGCCGACGCCTTCACACCGGACGACAGAGATCATACCGACAAGTATTGGATCCTCCACGTCGCTTACGGCAGGTACACCGCGGCTCAGCTCAACGCGACGAAGAGGTGTATCCTCCATGATCTCGACCACGCTCTCATGCCATTCACTGGAGACTACATCACCCGGGCTATGGTGAGAGAAATGGCGAAATGGCAGTACAAGGCGAGGGAGATCGAAGTGGAGAAGATCATGCGAGACGTGGGCACCTGGCGGTCACCGTCGCCACGGGCGTCGCGTGGGGGGCAACCACGCCTGTCGAACTACCAGCACCCCACCGTCGTCTCAGCTACGTCGTCTTCTCTCACCTCGACTTCCAGCCCCTCGACCTCCCTCCCCTCGACCTCCCTCCCATCCACCTCCCTCCCCTCAACCTCTCTCCCCTCAACCTCCCTCCCCTCCACCTCCCTTCCATCAACCTCATCTGCATCGACCTCTGCAGCAGTGGCTCCGTTGACGCAAGCTAACCTCCAACGACACGCAGAAATCCTGCGCTGGGAGGCTTTTCAGCAGGATTGGGCTGGGGTTGGGGAGGAGCTCGTCATCGTGTGGAGGTGAGAAGCAGTGCAGCGCAACGAGGCAAGCGGGGCGTGGTGGAGCAGTTGGCTGGGGCGGGGGGGCTCGTTGTCGCCTTTCGGGGCTTCTTGGCACTTTTTGGTGTCGTGGCGGATTTCCTTGGTCTTTTGTTTTCTTCAGTGTACGTAGCCGGCCTACAATGCACGTCCCTTCACTTTGGTTCCTGAGGCAATCCAGAACGACTCTTCCTTCAGCCCTTTTGTTGTGTCGCATTGCTGGACTGGGACGATCTCCCGTAGTACTTGTCTGTGCTGGTGAGGAATGAGGATACGTGCCAGGTAGGGACAGAGGGAACTTCTGGGTGCGAATCTCGTCATGGACCTTATGTTTTGTGTGTTCCTCAACAGACCTGACTTCACGCTGCTGTGGAGGGCACTTGATAAGTTCTTGACGATCTGCTCTCTGATCTGCTAGATCTGCTTGTTGTTGTCTACCGACAGAGAAAGGGACCCTCACGGTCACGCAGGCAGATCCGCCCAGTGTAAACCTGAGAGAGATCTGTGCTTTCCGACAATCTTTCCCCCTTTTCTGTACATTGAAGCTTTAGGTTTTCCTCCGCCCTCCATCGTAGCACGTATGAAACGTCTCCCAATGCCAACCTTCAGCCCGAATCCTGCCACCTATTCCCAGTCTACACATCCCAGAACGGTGCTCCTCAGATACTTTCTCATTGCGAACGCTCATGTTCATCGAGCAGCCAATAAGACCGGTAACGCTCTCAGAGACAAAACAAAGAATCGATAGCTCATGGGTCCTATACTCGCCCTGAGCCGAAGCATCATCTGATGACACGCTCAGCTCGGCGTGTGCATCCGATCTCTATGGTCAGACACGCTGGCCATGCCATGGTCGTACGAAGGGTTAGAGCTCGCGCCGATGGCCGGTGGAAAGGGGCTCCTGTAGTCATCAGTGTGTGGTGAAGAGGGCAGCAACGCTCCCAATCGACGGCAATGTTCGGGTTTTCTCTACAACGGTGTCCTCATTCTGGCCAAAGTTGTTGTGCCTATGCAGTCATCTGTATGGGGAAGGATGACATCTGGTTTGGCCCATGGCTTTGTTGCTGACCACCATCACTAATTAAATCCTCTTCGATAGCCCATAGGCAATTCGGGAACTTCTCCTTTTGGATGGGTATTTTTGGCTTTCTGCGTGGGCGATGAGGGAATCATCCTTAGCCCCATGGAGGACGAATGACGGTGACTCGCCAGCGTGACCCTCTCATACTCTTAGACAATGTCAGTTGATCGGAAATAAGACGCCGTCGCCGCTAGTACGTATTGGTGTGATCGAGAGCTGATCTGAGAATCTGTGCTTGTGGAGATTTGGGTCGGCGGTTTGGGCTTGCTTCGTCTCCGGGCGGTTGATCGCAGATACAGATGTGGGAGGTTGGAGTCTGCGGTAAGCTGGCTAGGTCTCTGAGCAGCTGGTGACGGCGACAGTGGGATTTAACCGCGAGGAGGTAGGCGGGGGGAGTGTTGGCCGTGGAGAGGTTGAAATCAATCAGAAGGTGACAATAGAAGGTGGTCGTTATATAAAATGTATGACAATGTTAGCATAGACATGAGATACTTGGGCCGTCTTGAGTTGAGCGGATGCCAAGATGGAATTGGGATTGTGATCACTACCTATACGCGACATAAACTGGACCAATTTAGGAGACAATTGCCACAATGGTGAGAAGATGACGTGGTATGCCCGACGTTACACGTGTACAACGCCACCACTCCCTACCAACCCCATGGACGATCCACGTCAGACGAATTCCCGCGTCTCCCTACTATCCAGGCTGATTCTGGGACTAGTATCGACGACACTGCTAGCAGGCGTCGACCTCGTCCCTTCCGGCGTATACTGAAATCCATCTACGACCGAATCACCCGCCATCTGCTCTTCATAAGTCGGCGGCTCCGTCGATCCTCCCTCGCTCCTGGAATCGTAATCCGGGAGACTGAGAGTATTCGATCTGACTCCGCCCATGCCACCGTCCAGTTCGTGGATGCATCGACCTTCCTCGGCGCGGACGATGTTGTTGACGACTTCGTGCGCGTTGCGGAGCTCGTAAATCTCGGCTTGCATTGTGGACTCGAGAATGCTTTCTTGGTCGATGACCAGGGCTCGTTTCTCGTCGTACGGAAAGGATGATGGTTCGTGGCTTGGCCGACGACGGCAGAACCAGTCTAACCAGTCATTCCATCGCTGTCGACGAGCCGCTCGACGGTAGAGTCGTCTGTTACGGCGTTCTTCGCCACGGGCGGCGTATTCGGCGCAGCGGCGGGGGCTTCGGCATCGTTTGAGGATGAGGCCGAAGAAGGAGACTACGCTGAGGAGGATGGCGCTAACTGTCAAGACTCCAAGGGTTCTGTGAAGAGGACTGTGGTGATGTTCGTCCTCCAGCTCGTGAGGGAGGAAGTGAGGGTGAATATTGGGATAAGAAGATGAGGAGCCTTGGCCATCAGTAGGAGGAGACAGAGGAGGATCAACACCAGTCTGAGGCGGGGGTGCAGTTTGGTGATGGTGATGACCATGTTTCGGGTGATGGTGATGACCAGATTTGAAGTGATGGCAGGCCATGCGCACAGCACCACGTGCCTTATGAAGCATAGCCTTGACGACGCATCGAACGTTGTCACATTGCCTAAGCTCGGCCTCGAATGACGCGTAATCCTGCTTGATCAGTGCTTTGATAGTCTTCTTTTTCTCCCGGATAAGCGTGTTCAGCTCCTTGGCTTCGGCCTTTAGCTGCCTCAATTGGGTAATCTCATCCTCAATGGTCGTCGGAGTATAGGAGCTATTCTCGTCTGGTGTCGGTGACGACCACCTCAACGCTGGTGGAGGGTTTCGCCACTCTTCCGCAGATCCAGCCTCGCCCGCCGATGGTACTGGGACGAGACTGACGCGAAGTACTTCTGGTACGATCTGCTTGAAGGACACGGTGAAGCCTGACCCCGCAATGTCCTTGCCATCGACTTGGTCGACAGTCAAGGTAAGAACCTGGGCTGCATCTTGTCCGTACGAATTGGATCCATCACTCGGTACAGTATCGAATATGCATGAAGACTTCCAGCTAGCGGTGAGCTTACGAATGCCAAGACCATTGACACTTTGCGTCGTAATCAACCCGCTGCCTGAGGCTTCTACGCCGTCCCATTCTTGATTTAACACTTGCCCATTCACACGCAGATTGCTCACTCCGCATGGTCTGTCCGAGGGGAGAGGTTCAAGTTTGAATAGCTGATGATCATCAGCTATAGTCTTTGGAGCCTTGGCGAGGATAAATACAAGATGCCCATCCTCATCGTGCTCGAAGTGATGCTCTAAACACTCGGGACAAGGAATACTAATCTGGGCAGAGGCAGTGGACCCATCTGAAGGAGATCAGTAAGTATCTCCGCCTTTGTGACTACTTCATGACATACGCAGCGTTGGAAGTGAAGAACCTCTGTTTTCCTGCTCAGACACTCTCACAAGTGCACCAGCATCAGGGCCCACGTAGGCCGAGCAGATGGCAGAAGACAGCAATGTCGCTGCTGCCGTCCAGGTAGGACGCATGTTCAAGATCCTCTCTCTCACACTCTCACTATGACATCAAATCAGTGACTGGGTAGCGAGTGGCAAATACATAGAACAGATTGAGTAGTGAACGCGCTCGAAAGGACACCGCAGTAAGATGCTGCTGCCTAAAGACAGTCAGCTACCAACCTTAGCCTAGGTACTGTACCTCAGGTGAGTAAGGTACCTATAGAGAAGCGGGCTGAGCAACGTAACGGTGGCCTACCTAATTGATTAAGGTACCATATGTGACGGGCATGGCATCTATCGGCGCCCGTATCCCGTATCAGTCGTCGTCAGCCCGCTAACGCTAATCGACGCTAGGTAGGAACCGTACCCTAACTTAGCGAGAGATGAAACATCCAAACATAGATGGAGCTACAAGTACCATAACTCATACATACTTCAACGTAGACTTCAGCAACCGGTAGCGAATAACGTGCACAGGCACATCAACGGGCCAAGCCTAGTCCGATTTCGATTATCTGAGTGGCTTGCATCAATCCTTCTGATATCTTTGGCAAAGGGTTTTGGAGGTTATGGTCAGTGCACCGACCTGGCTCGGCGAACGAGCTGCAGGCACAGGCGCGGCGGACATTGACATCGAGGATATAGTTACCGCTCGGACTTCTCAATGCGGCGCAGGGTCACCCGATGCTGGTGGAGCTCAAGAATGGCGAGACGCTCAATGGACACCTAATAAACTGCGACACATGGATGAACTTGACCTTGAAGGAGGTGGTACAAACAAGCCCAGATGGCGACAAGTTCTTCAGGTTACCAGAAGTATACGTGAGAGGAAATAATGTTAGTACTCCTCGTCATCAGATCTGGGGTGCCCAGCAAAGGAAACTTATACCGGAGCAGATCAAGTACCTACGAGTACCGGACGAGATAATCGACTTGGTCAAGGACCAGCAGCACAATCAACCATCAAGTCGGGGCCGTGGTGGGAGCGTCCAGAGAGGTGATCACGGTAGCCGAGGCGATAGAGGAAGAGGTGCTGGGAGAGGCGGCGGAGGACGGGGAAGGGGCAGAGGGAGAGGGGCATGATGATGAGCAGCTGGGATCCAGTCTAGGAGCATGCTATCAGTCGTCATACTGCACCTTGTATATCCACCAATCGGGAAAGGGGGCGTTTGGTGCTGTTAAATTAGCTGCTAGAACCAATGAGTTGCTTTGCTGATGCATTAATACCTGCGGTCCATTGAGTCAACAGGATCCTACAAAGCCATAATCAAGCCCTAGGCGAAAACTGCAATTGGTGACAACGGTTGATGTTGGTTTCCCATGCGGATGCTGACTAAGCAGCACGGAGATGGGGGCTTCACGAGAGCTTGTTCGCGAATTGCGTGTTTCGATGCAATGCCCTCAGCCAGAATCCTCAATGATGGGCTATGGCATTGTCTCTGCCCTCTATTTGATCTCCAATTCATCATTAGGCCACATAGAGCTCGGAGACTAAAGACCAACGTTCGCAATGGCTGCACGAGCTCCCCAACCGCTGCATCAAGACGCAGGCTCACTACAAGTGCCCATGCGCGCAACGGTCAGCAAGGGCAGTCCCGCAATGGCGCTGGTCGTGATAAGGGTCACTTCTTCACGCAGCGCTCACCAACTGGAGGTTTCGATAGAGCGCACATATCTCCAAATCCCACCGCCATCCAACTATATGACAAACTGCGTTTAGTGTCTTTCAAAGGCAATCACAAGGAAATTGAGGACGTTGTCGGGGTTCTCGTCCGGGATCATCATGAACGGCCGAATATACGTCTCTATAATGCCTTGATATTATCCAATATCGATCCGGTAAACGGTTCTGCCGCGAAGGCGTCCAGACTCTTCCGTGAAATGACCAAGGAAGGCATCATACCTGAGTCTGGGACGTATCACGCCTTATTGAAGGTACGTCGAGCGTCGGTACATCTTGCGCTTCCACGTGCTAATTGGACTTTCTGTCAGGTTCTTGCGATCCATCCAGACTACAGTTTGCGAGGTAATATCCTCACCGAGCTGCGCCAACGATGGTTTACCCTCACCAATGACGGTTGGCACGACGTCATTGCAGGCCTTCTCAAAGACAAGCATTTAGAGATGGCCCTTGATCAGCTGGAACAAATGCAGCGGGAAGGCAACCAGGTCAAGAGTTGGCTCTACGACATGTTCGTATATACCTTATGCGAAGTCGAAGAATTCGAGGAGGCTTCCGCTATGATCAAGAACCGCATCGCTGGAGGAGAACTTAGAATCTCTGCAAACTTATGGTTCTACCTTCTCGATACTGCTAGTCGAGCACTGAGTGTATGTCTTTCATGTTACAGATAACGCTGAACCGTTCCTAACACGCTGCAGTACGAAGCCACCCTCTACGCCTGGAAGAAACGAGTCGAGACGGCGTACTTGAACCCTCCATCCGGTATCTGCCTCAATGTCCTTATGACTGCCGCCCGCCATGACGATGCATACTTGGCAACGGATGTCTTCCGCATTCTCGGCAACCGCAAGACGAAGTTCGAGCTTCACCAGTACGAAACACTCCTCGAGGCATACGTCGGCAGCGGCAACATCAAAACGGCGTTGACAATACTGTGCATAATGAAAGATTCCGGCCTCGAGCCAGAAGAAGGAAGCACAAGGTCTCTCTTCCAACACTTACGCCAAGATGTCAGAAGGCCTCAACAAGTCTTTACGATCTTGAGCGAGTTGCGGAAAGATGGACGCACGATCCCCACATCTGCCGTCAACTGTGTCATTGAAGCCTCGATCCATCTCGGAGACTTGCCGCGAGCGATCGAGCAATACAAGCAGCTGCATACCCTGTGCCCCGACGGACCCAACCTCGCAACCTTCAACGCTCTCTTCCGCGGCTGCAACACCGCGCACCGCAAAGACCTGGCCATGTTCCTCGCCTCCGAGATGCTCGCGTTGAACATCACCCCCGACGCGCTCACTTACGACAGACTCCTACTGGTGTGCCTGGACCAGGACGACTACGAAGACGCCTTCCGATACTTTGAGGAAATGACGGGCCGGGGATGGATACCACGTCAGGGCACGTTGGTCGCGATGGTGAAGAAATGCGCCGAGAGGGGAGACGAGAGGGCGTTTGAGATGTACCGGGAGCTACAGGCGGAGGGCATAGATACTGCGAAGATTCGGAAATGGCTGAGACACAATTGGGCTGGCGGCGGGGATACCGCGCATGTGGAGCGGCTGCTGTTGTAGTCTTAGCTATTTAGGAAATCCCAAGATCTGCTCTGTCTCTGTCCGTCCTGGATGGTGTGGAGCCATCACAATCTATAGCTAACAGAACTGCAATCAGGGTAGCACGGATCAGGTGGGGGCTCGAATCAAGTAGGGCCATGCGATGAAATTCCTTTAGTGTTGCTTACTCACGACCCGCAGGATAGCCCTACCTGTTCTGCGAAGCTAAAGGCGGGGTCGCGTCGACTGCCCAATGCCGGTTAAAGCGTGTACAATTCAATGCCTACATTGAAAACAAGCTTTACCGTCCGACAAGAGTAATTGTTCTGAAATATGGAGGTTATGACTCAACGAAGGTGTAGTGGGAGGTTTTCGGACTGCCAAGAGTAGCTCTCTATGCCGTATATAAGTTAGAGGTCGCCTGGCTTTTTCCCCCATGTTGCGAGGCACTGATCGCGGAAAAGGGGCAAGCTTAGAAAGACGTTTCACGGGTGAATTGACTCTCAAGATGCCCAGAAATAATTTGACCTACTCTGTAACCAACGTCAACAGAGTCAATCGGTACAAACACCAAGGTATCTCTTGTCATTCAGAGTCACCAACTCTTTCTCAAACAGATCAGTCTGACTAACCGCTCTCAGCATCCTACGACCTCTCCCTAATCCACAGCATTGTCAACTCCTCTGATGTGCTGCACGCCTCCTTCATTAGCGAAGATGGGTTACCAACCATTATACCCCTGATCGGCCAAATGGGCTCGTTCGAGCGGCCGAGTGCGGGCATCGGCGAGCCTATGGATGTGTATCTCCATGGGTATGTCAGTAGTAGGATCATGAACATGGCGAGGGACGGCGAGAAAGATGCTGGGATGAAGATATGTGTTTGTGCGACGAAGGTCTGTTATTTGCTCTCGGAGCACATCCCCTAAGTGCGACGCTGGGCACCGTGTGCTGCGCTCTCGTAGTACCGCCTTTGCATCTTGCTTATAGCGTTGCTTATAGGTCGACGGCCTCGTACTCACCCTCACACCCAACTCCCACAACTACAACTATCGATCCGCCGTCCTCCATGGCGTCGCGACGCTCGTCACCGACACGGCCGAAAAGCTCTGGGCGATGGAGCTGATCACCAACTCGGTGTGTCCCGGGCGCTGGCAAAACAGCCGCGTGCCACCGGATGCGGCCGAGATGAGCTCCACGCAGATTATGCGGATGAGAGTTGAGAGCGGCAGCGCGAAAGTTAGGGAAGGTATGAAAGCCCGTTCAGATTGTGGGCACTGCCTGTCATGAGCTGATAGCTTGGGTTATTCAGGCGTGCCGAATGATGAGGCGAAGGATCTGTCGCGGCCGGAAGTCGTGGAGAAGATCTGGACCGGTGTGGTCCCGCTATACAACACGCTGGCGGAACCCATTCCGGGCCCGTATAACCATATATCGGACATCCCGGCCCATGTGGGCGAATATGTCAAGGAGAGGAATTCAAGAGAACGGGAGTATGCCATGGCCGCGGCGAGGAAACCTGCGCCTGTGAAACTGGAGAAGAGTAACGATTGAGCATAGGACCTGTAAAGATAAGGTAGTCTAGGACGTCTGCTGTGAGACAAGAAGGGTTTCGGCCAAGCTATGCGATCATTGACTCCAGCCTCGTAGATCACAATGGTACGGAAGCAATCAATTGTAACTTATCTGACGCTAAGATAAGCCTATCAAAGTAACGTTAGACTACCGATAACGGGTAGACTAAGGTAATTTCATTCAGCGATTCAGCGAACAGCTGCACAGTGACGTGTATGCCTTTGAGGGATAAACCCTACAGTCATTCACAATTGCCCTAAGGTACATTACATGACAAGCTTGTACAGTCTACTGGCCCACACTGCCCCCAGCTTGCGTGCACCAAAAGACCTTATCACTCGATACTGAAGAGTATGCCAAGCTGGCGGCCGCTCACCAAGTCCTGCCTAGCTGATAAGCGTTAACGACATTGCAATGGTCAGTTTCTGTTAACGCCCTATTTCTATAATAATTCTGTTCAATTGAGCTCTGCTGATCAACAACGCTGTGATTCGGAAGGCTTCACTCCTTCGACAAATCGTCGCTGGTCCGCGATTACGGGACGCCGAGGCTGGTCTTGATCTGTGCTACGTTACCGACTACAGTGACCACCCTCTGTCAAATGAAGTTAATAACTTATTAACGTGTTGTCTAGTCATTGCCACCTCTGGCCCTTCCTCGACATACCCGCAACGAGCCTACCGAAATCCCACCGACGCTCTTGTCCAATTCCTCGACAAGAAACACCATTCCAAATGGGCAATCTGGGAATTCCGTGCAGAGGGCACGGGCTATCCTGATTCCGAAGTCCATGGTCGAATAAACCACTACCCGTGGCCTGACCATCATCCGCCACCCTTTGCGCTTCTACCGAACATCATGGCGAGCATGCGAAACTGGTTAAAGGATGCGAACCTCCCCGATAAAGTTGTGGTTGTTCACTGCAAAGCTGGGAAGGGAAGATCGGGGACCGTGGCTTGTTCGTATTTGATTGCGGAAGAGGCATGGGCGGTGGAGGATGCGTTGAAGAGGTTCACAGATAGAAGGATGAGGCAGGGATTTGGGGCTGGTGTGAGCATACCGAGCCAACTCAGATGGGTTGGTTATGTACACCGGTGGGCGAAACATGGGAAGCTGTATGTGGAGAGACAGGTTGAAATTCTGGAGGTACATGTCTGGGGTATGAGAGATGGAGTGAAGGTGGCAATCGAAGGATTTGTGGATGAAGGAAAGACGATCAAGACATTTCATGTGTTCAGTAAGGAAGAAAGAATCGTCATCGACGGAACGTCGCAGAGTAAAAGCATCTTCGCTAATTTGGCCGGTCTAAATAACGAGAAAACGATGCCCCAGAGCTTCTCGTCATCGCAGCTCGAAGAAACACCCACCGACAGGAAAAGCTCGGCAAATGATGTTGCGTCAGACCTGGGTCCGAGGGAAGGGTCAGCGAACGAAAGCGGAACCAGCGCTGTCATTTTCCGGCCTTCAACTCGTGTCATTCTACCGACAAACGACATCAATATAGATTTCGAACGCCGCAAAACAGCCACCTACGGCTTGGCAATGGTAACAGCAGTCGCCCACGTCTGGTTCAACGCATTCTTCGAAGGTCAGGGCGCCGAGAACGGCGGCCAGGCTGCCAATGACGGGGTGTTCGAAATCGCATGGGACGCCATGGACGGCATCAAAGGCAGCAGTCGTAAAGGCATCCGGGCACTTGACCGCATAGCCGTGGTATGGAAAGCGATTGACGCCGTCGGAGAAGGCGTACCGGCAATCATCACCGAGCCTCCGGAAGGCACACATGTCCCAGATGTACGGCCGGCAGATTGGAGAGGGGCAAACCCGGAGCCTTCCAGCTTTGGCAGGGATCTCGGCTTGAGTGCGGATGCCCATGCCAGCGCGCCGATCCACAAAGCGAGTAGTACTGACGGTGTCGAGAGCAACGGTAATGACGACCCGGACTGGGGTGTTCGCTCTTACGGTCTTAATGGTGAAGAGCATACTGTAAACTCAGAGCACACGGCTTCGATGGTGAGTACGCGATCACCAGAGAATCCTCATGGACTACGGAACGTGGGAGTGGCAAGCGTCGCGGGCATTGTAAGTGGGATGAAGCATGTTTCTACCGGGGATTTACCTGATGGCAAACTGGAAGAGGAGATGGAAACGAGCCAGAATCATATACCCGGGCATCTAGAACGGATTAAAGACGGTGGGACGCGTTCATGAGCATCCTTTGGGCATTGGCGCGGCGCTGACTATACAGCGTGTATTACGCTGTACGTTTGTGTTGTATACCTTGGAGTAGATAGATATCCATAGCCGGTACTTGAGTACTAGATTTCCGTAGTTGGAAGCCATCTTGGTCACTTGCGCGAGGAAATCTGAAGTCCCTGATGTTGACTTTATCTGAGGGGCGTAAGGGGGGTTTGATTAAGAGGCAATCAAGAGAGCAGCACCTTGAGATTTCTTATCAGGCACGCAGGCCTCAAGGTAGAAAACAATGCTCGCGTAATAATCCAGCGAATGGTCTAGCCATCGCAGGGTAAGCAAATCGTAAGCGAAGAGCACGGGCGGCTAAGCGAATTTCATGGCCGGGTAAGCAACAGTGCAAACCATATTTCTGCTGTTTAGGCGAACCAACCAGCGGAACATGGTACGTACCACTCATAGCAAGGAGCAATTCTGTCAGATCCATGAGTGGCAAGTGCAAGCTTGTTGTGTTACTTCGTACAAAGGTCTCTCAGATCACAGAAAGTCGGACGTGCTTTCTCAATTGTAACCCTCTCAATTCGACCTTCTCACCCGCACCACGATGACAAGCCGTTACTCCCCTTCATGTTTTTCCACGACTACGGGTTCCTCCTCAACCTCCAGCTCCTTCTCCAGCTTCGCCTGATACTTCTCCCACAGCTTCTCGATCGTCTCCCCAAACAGCGCCTTCCAAAACTTCTCCTCTTCGTACTTACCCTTCCGCAAGCCGTCATTAATCTTCCGCACACTCCCCTCCCCAAAGCTGCCCTCCAAATAATCTAGAAAGTACCCCGTCCGCTGATACCCAGCGTCCCACTGGCCCCCTCGCTCCCTGCTCCAATGCGGCGGGACCAGCCCAGCCTTCAACCGCACCCAATCCGCAACCCCCTCGACCAACCCGCCCGGCGCGCTCCCGTGCGCGCTCCACTGCCAGCAATGCACCATCTCATGCGTGATGACGCCGAGGATCTCGTCCACCTTTCGCTTGGCCGGGATCTTCCGGATGTACGCAGTGGACAGGTGGATTTCCTTGTGGTCGTCGTCGATGTCCTTCGAGACGGTGTAGGCTACGCCGTCCATGGACCGCAGGATCAGTGTCACGGAACGGGTCCCGGGCATTATTGGCGAGGCGGGAGCGGAGGGGTAGAGGTGGGAGACGACGGTCGCTGCTGCTGTGTGTAGAGCCTCCCATGCGTCGATGGCGGAGAGGAAGTATTTCGCGCCGGTGTCGGAGAGGTCGCTGATCTGGAGGAGGAGTTTTGGCGGGCGCGGTGGAGGGTTTGGGGGTGGGTGGGGGCGTGTAGTGGTGGGCGAGTCGGGCTCGGCAGGGGCGTTCTGATTGGCGGGGCGGTGGGGCAGAGGTGAGGGTGTGGCGGTGGGCGTTGCCGCCGACATGGCAAGAGGTGTTGGGAGTGGGAGGGGGGAGGTCTTTACCATGGCTGTACGAGTATGGGGAGGTTGCCAACCTGTTGCAGTTCAGTGAGTGGTGCAAGATGTTGTACTTGCAGGAACACCTCCGGTATCAGGTACAGGGATACATTTGTACGGAGCACTCCGTACCTTACCTCCGTTCCGAGCCCGAGCAAGAGCGAAGATCACGACTCTTGCTTAGGTAAGGTAGTTCATCACATGTAAGATACCTCACATTAGGTACCTTGAGGTACTTTGTATGTCACGCTACCTCAGGTAACCTAACCTCACCTTTGAGAAGAAAGTGAGGTACAGAATGAGTACCTACCAGGTACCTACAGTATCTTGTGTAGTTGAGGTACCCTTATGTACAGTAGTTGAGGTCCCTTATAGCATTGTGGGCTACCTGGTAGGTAGGTACCTTGAGGTACTTTAACGCACTGTGATTGCACTAGTTGTTACTACCTCTTTGGGGCACTTTGATATCTTGAGTACTTTGTTACTTACTGTCGGTTACCACAACAAAGTGAATACTCCATCTTCAGAAGGTGCTGTCCATCAATTTCACACCAAGATCACAAAGTGAGTATGCCTTCTTCGTTGAGTGATGCCCACCTATATAAACTCCCAATTTTTTCTTTCGCCTTCTTCCTTTCTCCTACTGTCATAACACATAACACTCTTCGACACCGACGCGCTGATATGGCTCTCTTCCAGGTAATCGTTGGTGCTCTCCTCGCCGCCGCCACCATCGCCTCGTCGTTCGCGTCATTCATTGACGCAATTGTCTTCGCTGCCCCCCTCCTCGCCACCCTCCTCGCCCCCCTCCTCGCCGCCCTCTCCGCCGCCCTCCCCGCCGCCCTCTCCGCCCCCCGGCTTCGGGGGTTCTCCATCCATCTCTACCAAGAGGGT
>JAABUU010002405.1_pt1 | contig 26800 bp, 33 predicted proteins | sample 5559301 | NCBI WGS metagenome assembly JAABUU01 (sample SAMN10711884, study PRJNA513360) | rock metagenome | isolation source: Antarctica rocks | place: Antarctica: Victoria Land, Richard Nunatak white | reverse complement strand
CGGGGCCTACATCGACGGCTGGAACGACCGCGCCCACCCCTTCACCTGGACCAAGAGCGCCGATCACATCATCGCCCACTCGAAACCGTCACACCAGAAGGTCACTTCATACACGCGACACTAGCGCTCCACAGCAGACAGCCCCGGGCGTGGACCGTCGACGACGAGTACCTTCTGGGTCCCGACCTGCTTGTCGCCCCGGTCCTGCAACCCCACACCGACCGGCGGCAGGTCTGGCTGCCGGAGGGGACCTGGACCGAGCGTGTAACCGGGCAGGTGTTCGCCGGCCCCGTCGAGGTCACCGCCGCCGCGCCCATCGACGTCATCCCCGTCTTCGTCCGCCAAGGCTCCGCGCTCGGCTCGCTGTGAGCTCTCCTGACGGGTAGTGGGCGCGCTGGCCGGCGGGCGCAAAGAAATCCGCCGGCCCACAGATGCGCCCTCCAGCGCCCGATGGCGCCGCCCCCGCAGCACCCGTGGCACGAGGGCGGGAGGCACAGCCGCCAGCAGAACTCGTCCGAACGCCGCGACCACCAGGCGGCGCAAGAGCCGGGAGGTAGCCCATGGTCGTCCTATCCTGCGTCGTGCCCGATGACGTGTGGTTGACCCTTGAGCAGAAGCAGGCGTGGCGGGCGCACCTGCACGCCACCCAGAGGTTGTTCGACGCGCTGGACCGCCAGCTGCAGCGCGACTCGGGGTTCCCGCGCAGCGAGTACGAGATCTTGGTGCGGTTGTCTGAGGTGCCTGATGGGCGGCTGCGGATGAGCGAGCTGGCCGCGTCGATGTACTTCTCGCCCAGTCGGCTCTCGCACGCTGTTGCCCGCTTAGAGCGCGACGGCGACGTCCGCCGCGAGACCGGCGTCGGGCCCGGCCGCCGGGTCGACGCGGTCTTGACCGAGCAGGGCTACGCCACGCTGGCGGCCGCGGCGCCGGGGCACGTGGCGGAGGTCCGAGCCCAGCTGGTCGGCAAACTCACCCCCAAGCAGCTCGGTCAGCTGCACGACATCAGCCTTGCGCTGCTCGCCGACGAGACCGAGGACGAACGCGCGTTCGGTACCGGACCCGACGAGGCCTGACCGAGGTAAGTCGCTGGTTGGCTCCACTCACAGGCCTTGGTTGTTGAGGTCCTCGAAGATCAGTAGGGTCCGGGTCGAGAGCACTCCCGGGATGGCCTGGAGTACCTAGCATGACCACGCGCAGCGCTTCGTTGTCCTGGGTCCGCACCAGCAGCATGACATCCACGTCACCGCCGACCAGCGCCATGTGCGTGACCTCGGAGACGTCACGCAGTCGTCCGGCGACGTGGCGCCAAGAGTCAGTTTTGCTCGATCGTCAGCGCGACGTAGGCAGAGGTAGTCAAGCCGACCCGGAGTGGGTCGATCAAGACCGTGAAACCCCTGATGACGCCGGGGAGCTTGAGCCGCTCAACAGCCTCGGTGAGGTGAGGATTCAGCCTGGATGCATCGCGTAGTTCCTGATGTTGCTCCGGCTCTTCTTTTGGATCTTGGTTGAGGGTGCGACCGGGCCGGGACAGCGTTGATCGGCCGGTCTGTCCGGCTCTTCTGGTTGGCTGCGGACGGCTCCGCGCGGTAGGTGCGGACCGCGAGCGTCTCTTGGGCCACCTCCAGCCGGGCGTCGGTGAACAGGCTGTCCGTCTCCAGCGCCGCGCTCTGCAACCTCAGGGCCGAGGACACCCTGAGGTTGCTCACGACCACCAGGGCACCCAGCGCGATCAGCACGACGACCAGGGCCACCGACAGAGCGAGGGGATCACCGAGCACGGCGAGCGGACCCCCTCGTCGCCGACCGCGTCTTCGCACTGTTCTCCCTCGGCACAACGACCCCGCAACTGAACGAGGGGCACCGCGCTACCGGCGGTGCAGCTCAGTCAGTGTGGACCACGGTCTGTCCATGTGCCGCGGTGACGTCCAGTCCGCTCAGGTCCAGGCTGTCCCCCCGGAGGTGGATCGCGTCCGAGTTGTGGCCATCTGCGGCAACAGCACCTCCGACCTGAATCTGATCGACCTGGCCGTCGATCTCGATGGTCGTGACGTCGTCACCGGCGGTGCGAACGTTGCCGCCGATGATGACGGAGCCGACGATGCCGCCCGGCTTGACGCTCAGGGCGATGGCCTTGAGTGCCACCTGCACACCCTTGACCAGGCTCTGCCCCTCGCCGCCGTCGGTGGTCAGGTCGCCCGCGATCTCCAGCACCGACAGTGGCTTGCTGACCTGGACGCCAACCGACCCGTCGCCGTGGGTGGCGATGCTGTCGAAGGATGCGTGCCGCAGCGAACCGTCGTAGACGTTGAAGCCGCGAGCACCGGTGCCGAACGTCTGGATGGGAGCTTGCACGTCGAGGCGGTCGAGTTGGCCGAAGTTGACGAATCCGATGCCACTGGGACCGTTGGAGGTGACCGGTGCCGTAGCCCTCCAGGTGGTGACAGCACCCCAGTTGTCCAGCACCATGTCGTTCTGGCCGTTGGTGGTCACGGGGCCCTGGTTGATGACCTGCTCGACGACGGCGCCGGAGGTGACGAACACGCCGGCGCTGATCAGGTCTGGTGTGCCCGCCGGGATACCGCCGTCGGTGTGGGTCTCGCCGGTGCGCAGCGTCGACACCTGTATCGACCCGCCGTCGGCCGCACCGTCCCAGTTGCTGTGACCGCCGACGAAGACCCCACTGCCGCGAATGGGACGCGCTGCCGATCCCACGCTGATGTCGAGCAACTCAGCGGTCAGCACGACGTCCCGGCCGGGCTGCCGGTTCCACAGGGTGAACGCCCCCTGCAATGCCTCGACCCCGAACCCTCGTGGACGCTCGACCCGTCCCCGCACGTCCGCGGACACCACCGTGAGCCCCTCGACCTTGACGTGCCCTGATCGCACCGCGTCCTGGGCCAGCAACAACACCTGACCCGCGACGCGCACATCCTGAAGCGAGAGCGTGCCGAGGTCGGTCACCGTCGTGTCGTTGAGGATGGCCACCTCATGGTCAGCAGTCAGCACTGTGGTTCCTTGCAGGACGTTGTCAGATGTCAGCCGCACCCCCTTGGCGCCGAACTGCAGGGTGCCGCCCCGCAGCCGAACACCCGGTGGCAGGGTGATCATCGGCATCCCGCTCACCGTGCCGTGCACCTGGATGCGGGGCCGGCCCGACTCGATCGCAGCCTGCAGCTCGGCCCCCGTCGACACCACGTGCCAGTCGTTCATCACAGACCCTTTCGCGTCGAGCACCTGGAGGCACGATGCCACCGCCCTGATACTCGCGTCGAACCCGAGGCGCCGACGCAGCTGCGCGAAGACCCAGCTCCGGTCGTGAGGTGACCAGGGTGGCGGGTCGATTCGCCCACGTCGTGGGCAGCCCCTTGACACCAGCCCCCGCCAGACACTGTTCCACAGACGGTGGACGCCCGGCACCGGGAAGGCCACACCCGAGCACACCCAGCGCATCAACGCCCTGGTGGCCGCCGTGCCGGAGAACGAGCAAGCTTGGCTCAGGAAGCGGCTCGAGTACTCCCACGAACCGACGCTGTCAGATCGCCTAAAAGACCTCGTCACCTACGCCGACCGGCAGCGAAGCCCTACGTTGGGACCCCGCACGCCTGGGCCCGGGCGGTGACGAACGCCCGCAACGCGCTCGTCCATCGGCCACCCGGTCGGAGGGACCCAGGGGCTACAGACCCTCACGGCCTGGCCGCGCTGGAGCAGTTCGTCACCGCGGTGACCACAGCCTGCCTGCTACGAGAACTCAGCTTTCCTGCGGCCGAAGCAGACCGTCGCATGGGCGAGGCTTCAACTGGGCATGGCGCCGCCGCCATGCGCATCCAGTACCCCAAGCTCTTCGCCACAGGCTGACGGATCGGGACCGGCGCCCACGGGTGAAGAGTAGTCCGTCGGCCCTGCTGGCGGTCCCCCGCTCGCGACGAGCGAGGCCCGACGAGAGGCCTCACTGGCCCGTCCTACTCGGCAAACTTGGTGATGGCGCGACACAGCCGGTGCGAGTGCCGTCGGAGCCGGTCCACGGTTGCGTCCTGAAGGGCGAGGCGCCATCGGGGACGGCGCCCTGTAGCGGATCCTGCCGCGAGACGATCCCCGAACGCCAGCAGCGTGCCCTGCAGCCGGTCCATCAGCGCCTGTGAGCTCGCGCTCAGCGGCGCGCTCGGACAACGCGAGGTGGTCGAACACGTAGGGGTCGCGCACCAGCTGCTGCGCCAACTCTGAGTCCGGCGCCAGCAACGAGGCGCCGAAGTTCGACGGCCCGACCCGACCCGCTCGACCAGCCGGCTGGCGACCTGGTGGGCCAGCACGTTCCGGGACCAGCCGTACTCGACGGCGGCCGCGGCGTACCAGTCCCGCTCCTGTCGGGTGGCGAGCTTGTCGAGCAGCACCATCAGGTGGCCCCACGGAAGTCGTGCAGCGGCCTGCTGCACAAAGCCCTCAGGCCAGGCTTGGGCCAGAGCTCGCATGTAGTGCAGGTTGCGGCGTGACCAGCCCCGCTGGTCGGGGAACTCCTCGCGCAGTCGGTGGCGAGCCGGTCGATGACCCGGCTCCCCCAGCCGGCCTGCTCCTGTCGGTCCAGGATGTCCCGACCGACCGACCAGTACAACGCCAGAAGCTCGCTATTGGCCGCCCGCGCCGCACGCACCTGCGACGCCCGCACCCGGGCCTTGAGCTGCTCGAGCAGCTCGGCGTACCCGGCCGGCTCAGGCACCAGCCCGCTCACCAGCACCGCCGCCGCTGGTCGCCCTGGCCGGCGGACCTGGCGGTCACGGTGGCGACCCAGGCTGCACAACGCCCCGCTTGGCCTCGCTGTCCCACACCAGCCGGGAGGTAATCTGCTCGACAGTCCTGACCTGCAGCAGCAACCGCTCCCCCTCCCCCGCAGCCGCCGCCCCCCTGCCCTGTGCCTTGCCTAGCGCCGCCGTCGCCGCCTTCTGGCTGGTGTGGCCACTGAGCACCGCCACCGGCCCGTGCTTCGGGTCGACCGGGTCGGCCTCCACCACGAAGTAGCGCGACCGGCCCCGCGACCGGGCGACCGGTGGTGAAGCTGCTGCCGGGGCTTGCGGCGGCGGTGCAACTGCCGATGCCACCATCCCCTCGCGCCGCCCCACGGCCGTTAGCTGCTCCTCGCCTGCGGCGTTCGGCGCGGCCGGGTGGTCTTGGCCCGGGCCGCCGCGGGCTGTCTCAGCGCCCGGTAGATCGACGTGCCACTCACTCTCAGCACCTTGCCGATCTGCTCGACCGTCAGCTCCCGCTCGTCGTACATCTTGCGGGCTTGCCGGCGCTGCTCCGCACTCAGCTTGCTTGGCCGACCCCCTACCCGGCCGCGGGGCCGAGCCGCCGTCAACCCGGCCACTGTCCGGTCCCGGATGATCTCCCGCTCGATTATGTGGACAGCTCCGCTCATGCAAGTCCGATCACACGATGCGTCCCCCGTATGGGGATCCTCAAGCGCGAACGCAAGTCCCGACTGTGGCGGTGGCGCCACGGTACGTGTCGGAGGTCCGAGCCCAGTTGATCTGCAAGCTCACCCCAGAGCAGCTCGGTCAGCTGTACGACACCAGACTTGCGCTGCTCGCTGACACCAAGGACGAACGCGCGTTCGGTACCAGGCACCGGACCAGGCCCGACCGCTGCCGCGCGCAACGCGGCACCCCGCTTGCATTGAGCGTTCAACACGAGTAAACAAGGGCCTACGACTGCTGCGGGCCGAAGGTCGGGCCAGCAGTACCTCCGCATAGGCCACCACGATCATCAGGAGACAGTCATGCGCGCAGTCGTCATCCGCACCTTCGGCGCTGAGGACGTCCTCACCGTCAGCCAGATCGACACGCCGACCCCGCGCGAGCAGGAGGTGCGTGTCCGGGTGGCCGGCGCTGCCGTGAACCGCACCGACCTCAACCTGCGCGCCGGCCTCTACGGGCTTCCCGAGCCCGCGGCCGGCGCCCCCGGGCACACGTTCGGGATGGACGTCGCCGGTGTGATCGATGCGCTCGGCGCCGGCGTCACCGGTCTGCAGGTCGGTGACGCGGTGGTGGGGTTCTCCGGCCCCCCCGCGACGCCTGCCGCTCAGGCGGAGTACGTCGTGCTGCCGATGGCCGCTGTAACGCCCGCCCCGGCCGGTGTGCCGCTGGTCCAGGCCGCGACGCTGCCGCTGAACGGGCTGACGGCCGCACAGGCCCTGGACCAGGCCGGCCTGCCGCACGGGGCGACCGTCGTAGTCACCGGCGCGGCCGGCGGCCTCGGGGTGTTCCTGCTGCAGCTGGCGCATCTGGCCGGCCACCGCGTCGTCGCGTGGGTCAAGCCAGATACCGATCCTGAAGGCCTGAGGCGGCTGGGCGCCGACGAGGTCATCACCTCCGCCGACCAGGCGGGTCTGCGGGGCAGCGCCGACGCCGTCATCGACGCAGCCACTCTGGGCCAGCCGGCGGTCGGGGCCATCCGGGACGGCGGCGCCTACGTCACCTTCCGCGGGAACACCCCCGTCCTCGGCCGGGGCATCAGGCAGGTCGACATCAGCGTGCACAACGACGGCAAGATGCTCCAGCAGCTCGTCGAGGCCGTCGAGTCCGGGGACCTACGGCTGGCCGGCGTGACGCAGGTCCCGCTCGAGCAGGTCGCTGCCGCCCAGCAGGCCTTCGCCGCCGGCGGCCTGCGTGACCGCCTGGTCCTGGTGCCCTGACCCGGCAGCCCGGGTGCCGTCCGCGGCTCGCCTGACAGTGCCCGTGCCGGGCCCGCGCGGCCTCGCGGGCGGTCGGGTGTCAGCCCGACCCGCGTTGACGACCCGCTGCCCCGCCCGTCCGCCCATCCACACCCTGCAGGAGGACCGCCATGCCCGGTATCACGCAACGCCGGAACGCCGTCGCGGGCGGCGTCGCCGCAGCCCTGATCGTCCTGGCGGGGTGCAGCTCCAGCCCCACCGACGGCCCGACCGGGTCCGCGGGGGCGGCGCCAGCCGCCAGTCCCGCGGTCCCAGGGGGGACCCTGGGGCTGGGCATCACCGGGCTGATCGTCAAGGACATCCCCGCGTCGCTGGCCTTCTACCGGCGGCTCGGGCTGGCGATCCCGCAGGACGTGGACACCAGCGGCGGAGCGGTCCGCTTCCGCCTGCCCAACGACACCGTCTTCGTCTGGGAGACCGTCCAGTACACCCAGCAGGGGTTCGACGGCAGCTACCGGCCGACCGGGACCGGCGACGGCGACCGCAAGGTGACGCTGGAGTTCGGCTTCAGCAGCGCCGCCGACGTCGACGCGGTCTACGACAAGCTCGTGTCCGCCGGCGCCGCCAGCTACCAGACACCCCTCACCTGGAACAACGGCACCATCCGCTTCGCCATGGTCGTCGACCCCGACAACAACAAGATCGGGCTGCGCTGGCCGCTGGCCAGCTGAGCGGACCTGCTTGTCGGGCCGGCTGCGTAGTGGCTGGCCCAGCACCCGTCAGGTAGCCGGCGCACGCCGGCCGGGCCGAGGCACGCCCACGTCATCGCCGCCGGCCGCCCACCCGCACCTGAGTCAAGGAGGATGTGTTGCTGGTCTCCGCGCTCCTGCTGCTCCTGGCCCAGGTACTGCCCACCGGGCCGGCCGGCGCGCTCGCCGACCAGCCGCCGTCCCCGCCCTCTGCCGAGTCGGGCTGCGGCCGCGGCGTGATCGCGCCGCCGGTTGCCGCCGCGCCCGGCCTGCTGCTGCGTACCGACGCCGACTCCACCCAACTGTGCTGGACGGCGACCGCCACCAACGGGGTGACGACGATCGACGTCGCGGCGCACGGCAGCCGGAACCCGCATCTCACCGTCGAGCATGTACCGGATCGCTCGTGGTGCTGGGCAGACTCGGGAACGACGCGCCCAGGCCACCCACCCGGCCAAGGTCAAACCCGAGCTGCTTGCCGACGCACCCTCCCAGGTGTGGAGCTGGGATATTACGAAGCTGCGCGGCCCGGCCAAGGGCGTCTGGTTCCACCTGTATGTGCTGATCGACATCTACTCCCGCTACAACCCCGGCTGGATCGTCGCCGCCCGTGAGGACTCGGCGCTGGCCAAGGACTTCCTGGACGTGGCGATCAGCCGCAACGGCACCGTCCCGCACACCGTGCACGCCGACCGGGGGACCTCGATGACCTCCAAGCCGGTCTCCGCGCTGCTGGTCGACCTCGGCGTCACCCGGTCCCATTCCCGGCCCCGGGTCAGCAATGACAACCCGTTCTCCGAGGCGCAGTTCAAGACGATGAAGTACCTGTACGACTTCCCCGGATCCTTCGCCAGCGTCCACGACGCGAGAGCGTTCTGTGAAGGATTCTTCGCCGAGTACAACCACGTTCATCGACATTCCGGCATCGGTTGGCCCACACCGGCATCGATCCACTTCGGCACCGCCGCCGCCATCGACGACGCCCGAGCGGTCACCCTCAACGCGGCCTACGCCGCGCACCCCGAACGGTTCACCCGCCGGCCAGTGCCACCGAAAATCCCCGAGCAGTCCTGGATCAACCAACCCCAACCAGAACTACAGAACACCTGACCATCGAACTGTCTCACTTGACTTGACAGATACCGGCTGGTCATCCTGCGTGGCCTCCCCAGCGGGCCGACGCGGCGCCCTGCTCCATCCGGGTGATCTGGGGTGGTGCTGCGCGTTCGGCTACCAGGACGTCCGCGATCGAGTACCGAGGCGCTTTGGAGGGGGTGCGCCTGACCTGCTCTGTGATCACGTCCACCAGGGCTCGCTCCATGTCGAGCCGCGGGTAGGCGGCATGTATGGCTGCAGCCTGCTCGGCCACGACGAACTCAGCTCCGAGCCCGAGGTCAAGACCCACGCCGCCGCGTGTCAGCCGGCACAGCAGGCTGCGCCGCTCCGCGATGCCCCCGGAGGTGTGCAAGGCAATCGCATCCCAGACGGCGTCAACGTCGGGAACGGGCATGCCGTGACCGCGTAAGATCTGGGCGGCGTGGTCTGCGCCGTCGACCTCGAACCGCTGCCTCCCGTCCGCCGCGGACGTCAACCCGATGTCGTGCAAGAGGCAAGCCGCGAACAGGAGTTGTTCGTCGTAGTCGCGTCCCGGGGCCGCGTCCAGGTGCTCGCCGAGGAGGCGGGCGAACAAGAACGTCCGGATGCTGTGGTTGGCGATCGCCGGGAGCTCGGTTGCCAGCACCGTAGATGTGAGGGAACGGGCGAGACCGGAACCAGGAAGCACCGGGTCGAAGGAGCTGCTGCTGCTCATGTGAGGCCCCAATCGTTGCGCCAGTTGTCGTCACAGGCCTCAATGGGGCCCTGCAGGAACTGCAGGTTGCGTTCATGGCTGAGCGCGTCGGCATCGCGGGTCGGGGAGGTCCGGCTGCCGGGACTGCCTTGGCCGGTAAGACGGCGAGGGCCCGGCCCTACTGCAGCGGCGGTCCAACGAACTGCGAGTCGTACCTGCTGAGGATCGCCCTGACGTGCTCGTCGTCGGGGTCCGGCGGGCCGCCGGTCTCAGCGGCGTGTGCGGCCAGCTCGTCGAACACCTTGTCCGGGCCACCGGGCGCGAAGATGATGAGCACCTTGCCGGGCCCTGACCCGACGACCCGCGGCGCGTGCGCCACGCCTCGCGGCACGAACACGAACGAGCCCGCACTCGCCCGCACCCGCTCGTTGCCGATCTGGCACTCGAACTCGCCGCTGAGGACGTAGAACAGCTACTCGCTGCCGTGGTGGATGTGCAACGGCGGCCCGAACCCGGGCTCGGACGTCGACTCCAGCACGGCAACGGACCCTGCGAACTCCTCCATGCCGACCTTGACGGTGAGGCCCGCGGGGCCGGCGACCCGCCGGCCCTCACCGGACTGCAGGACGAACGTCCCGTTGCTCAGATAGCTCATGTTCGGGTTAGCTCCCATTCGTGTGGTGGCCGGCGACCGTCTCTCATGCGACGGCTTGGGCCTTTGGTGTGTTGGACGTCTGGCGGCCTACGAGGTTGGAGGGGCCGTGCTCAAAGCGGTAGCGGCGGACCGGGCTCGAGGGCGTGGACGTCGGTGTCGGCGTCGGCAGCGACGTCGCCTCCCGCGTCGATGTGTAGGGTGCAGCCGCAGGCTGCTACAGGGGAGAGCAGGTCGGCAGTCGAACGGTCGACGAGTTCGAGGGCGGCGGCGGGAGACCGCCGTGCGGCGGCTTTGGCGGCCAGGTCAGTGCCGCAACCCGCGGTCCACTGATGCGGTGCACGCCGCTGGGCTCGTGCCCGCTGTGTAGGAGAGCGCCGCAGGCAACTCCGGGTCCTTCCGCTACCGGCCGGCGACCGCCTGGCCCAGGCGGCTCGCGGCTTTTCGGGCGCTGGCCTCCCGGCGCTCGGTGAGGGGTGCGCTGGAGCGGCGGGCTGCGGCGACGAGGTGGGCTGGTGCCGTCTCGGGAGTGCCGGCGTCGAACGGCGGTTCGGGGGCGTACTGGATCCACAGCTGGATTGCTTGGGCCGCCTGCGGCCCGCACAGGTCAGCGGTCGCCCTCAGGGCGCCGTCGATGCCGGCGGTGACACCGGCAGCGAAGACGAACCTGCCGTCGACCACCACCCGCTCTGGCGAGGGCTCTGCCCCGAAGGCGCCCAGCAGGTGGGCGCTGGCCCAGTGGGTGGTGGCCCGGCGCCCGACGAGCAGCCCGGCTGCGCCCAGGAGCAGGGCTCCCGTGCAGACCGACAGCACGCAACGGGCTCCGGCCGCCTGCTTCCGCAGCCAGTCCAGGGTCTCCTCGTCCTCCATGAGGGCTTCTTGCCCTGCGCCCCCGGGGACAACCAGGACGTCGAGCTGCGGGGCGTCGGCCAGGCGCGCGTCAGCCTGCAGGCGCAGCCCGTTGACGTCCCGCACGGGCTCGGTGGTCCTGCCGTAGAGCCGGGTCGTGGCCCCCGGCAGACGGGCGAGCACCTCGAAGGGCCCAGTGAGGTCGATCTGGTCCAGCTGGTCGAAGAGCAGGAACCCGATCTGCAGTGCGGGCCCCGGCCCAGGCACCCCCGCCCTGGCTTCCGCGGCCGGGCCGTCGGCTCCGTGCGGGTCCACGGGTCAGCCCTGCCGGCGGGCGGTGGCGGGGGTGGTGGTGGTGACCAGGCCGGTGGCGACGTCGTAGACGTGGCCGGAGACGCGGATGCGGGGGGAGATCTGCGGGGAGGCCAGCAGGCGCTCGACGTCGTGGCGCACGGTGGCCTGGGGGTCGGTGACGGCGACGCCGAGCAGGGCGTCGCGGGCGGCGGCGTCGAGGTGGTTGCGCTCGGCGAACCCGCTGCGGAGCTTGTCGTCGGCCATCAGCGCGGAGCCGCAGTCGGTGTGGTGGATGACGGCGACTTCGAAGAAGGGCTCGTCGGGGGCGATGGTCTCCTTGAGGTAGCTGATCCAGGCCATGTCGGCGATGACGGCGTCGTTGACGCGCCCGCCGACGCCGCGGGCGACGATGGCGTCCCCGACCCCGATGCCCAGGATCTGCCCGGGGTCCACCCGTGGGTCGATGCAGGTGATGACGTAGGTCAGCTGGCGGGGGACGAAGGGCAGGGGTGTGGCCTGCTGGCGGGCGCCGGTGGCGGCGAAGGAGCGGTTGCGCTCCAGCAGGACCTGTATGCCGTGCTGGCCGTCCTGGGGCGTACTCGAGGTGTCGGGGCCGGTCGGTGTGTTCTGCGTGGGCTCGATAGGCATGCCTTGAGGCTGCCTGCTGCCGGGCTGAGCTGCGACGGGCTGCAGTGCCATCCTTCCCGACGATCCGGCCAAGTCGGCGAACGCTCGTGCTGGACAGATCACTGCATGTTGCTTCTTCTGTCGTTGCTGCCCGTTGGGCTGGCGGGGCGGCCGCGGTAGGCCGCGCGGTAGCTGGTGGGCGTGGCGTTGGCGTCGCGGGCCAGGTGCAGACGCAGGTTGTCTGCGCTGCCGAGCCCGCTGCGGCGGGCGACCTCGTCGCCGGGCAGGTCGGTGGCCTCCAGCAGCCGCCGCGCTTCCAGCACGCGCTGGGCAAGCAGCCAGCGCAGCGGGGTCAGTCCGGTCTCGGCGGTGAACCGGCGGGCGAAGGTCCGCCGCGACATCAGGGCCTGTCGGGCCAGTGCGTCCACGCTAAGCGGCTCCTGCAGCTGGCTCACTGCCCAGGCGCACACCTGCGCGATGGTGTCGTCCTGGCCCTGGGGCGGTAGCGGCCGGCGGATGAACTGGGCCTGGCCGCCGGGTCGGTGCAAGGCGGCGACCATGCGCTGGGACACGGCGGTCGCGGGTTGGGCGCCGTGGTCGATGGCGTACATGTGCAGGCACAGGTCGATGCCGGCGGCGACGCCCGCGCTGGTCAGCACCCGGCCCTCGTCGACGAACAGCACGTCGGGGTCTACCCGGACGCGCGGGTGGCGGGCGGCGAGCTCGGTCGCATGCTGCCAGTGGGTCGTCGCCCGGCGCTCGTCGAGGAGCCCGGCCGCTGCCAGGGCGAACGCGCCGACGCACACCGACGCGACCCGCGCGCCGCGCTCCGCAGCCGCCCGCAAAGCGCCAGTCACCCGCGGCCCCGGGTCGACCGGGGGCCAGTAGCCGGGCACGACGACGGTGTCGGCCGCAACCACGTCGTCCAGGCCGCCGCCGGCGGTGATCGAGAAGCCCGTTGTGGTGGGCACCAGCCGTCCCCTGGCGCTGCACACCAGGACCTCGTAGCGGCCGCGCTCGTCACGGTGGCCAAAGACCTGCGCCGGGATCGACAGGTCGAAAGCCACCACGTCCGCCAGCGCCAGCACCGCCACCCGGTGAGCGCCCCCCGAGCCGGCGGTCACCCGCCCCTCCTCCCTCTCACGGTGTGGGCGCTGTCCTGCCGGGTCGCCAGCCCGGTGCGGGGGGCCAGGCGGACAACGAGGTGAGCCGCCGCGCGACGACACTCAGCCGGCGCGAGCGCGCCGCCCGGCGTGGGACGCACGACAACGCAAGCGGCGCCGATGCGAGCGGTGCTCCGCAGCCGCTGATGCCCTTCCGCGCGGACGCGCTGTGCGGGTGGGGGCGGGGTGGGGATGCGCTCACCGGGAGAACATCTCGCGGACGAGCCGCTCCAGGGCGCTGCTGATCGTCTGCGGGTCGTCCAGCTCGCCGCAGACCAGCGCACCGTCGTGGAGGATGCTCAGCGCTTGCCCAGCGTAGTCCGGGTCCGGGTGCCCGGCCGCTCTCGCGAGCTCGGTGACGGTGGTCCGGAACCACCGCCGGTGCCGTTCCACGGCCTGCCGGACCGAGTGCGCAGGGTCCGGGTACTCCGCGGACGCGTTGATGAAGTGGCAGCCCCGGAAATTCGCTGAGCACACGGTGCGGCCGATCAGGCCCACCAGCGCCTCGACTGCCTCGGCTGGCGCGGCGCCGGTGGCCGCGGCGGTCACGGCCTCCCGCAGGTCGCAGTCGACGCGGTCGAGGTAAGCGACCACGAGGTCGTCCTTGCTCGGGAAGTGGCGGTAGAACGTCGCGCGGGTGATCGACGCCTCTGCGACCAGCCTGTCCACGCCGACGGTGTGCAGCCCCTCGCGGTAGAACAGCCTCGTGGCGGTGTCCACTAGGCGCTCGCGCGCCGGCGACTTCACGGTCATGCCCTCAACTGTACCGATCGTTCTCCTTCCTTCTTGCCTCGCCAGGCGTAGCGGCCTCGACTGCAGTGACGGCGGACCCAGCCGCGGGCCAGGACTAGCGCAGGCGGGCACTGGGACTAAGGGCGGACTAAGGGCGTGCTCAGGCGCCGCGGCGTGCCGCCCCGTACCGCAGGACTGCCGATGCTGTCCTATGTGTGGTTGCCGATCGTTCGCCGGCCCGTGACCAGGACTGGGCCGCCGGCGAACGTCGGGTGGCGACTCACGTCCCCCATGCCCAGGTCCTCGAGGGTCGAGGCGATCGTGTCGGCGTGCGCCCCGCTGCCGCCGCTCCTGTGGGCTTTCCACTGTGCGACGGCGGACGACAGTGGGGTCGCCGGCGCGGGGTTGGTTCCCACGACGATCCACCCGTCCGCGGCGAGCGCCTGGACGCAGCGGGACCAGTTCGTGGATTTCGGTATGTAAGTCTGCCGGTAGGGCTAGTTGTTTCGCCGGCCGCGACTCGGCCCCAGTTTCTCAACTGGCTCGGTTCGTGCTCCTTGATACATCGATGAGGTGCCTGGTATCCGAGAAGTCGTTACCTACCACGGCCTTGGTCGCGGTCGAACGACGGCGGTAGGCGGCCGGGGCTTGGTGAGGTATCCGGCCTTTCGCGCCCGGGTTCAATGGTCGGCGCGGGTCGTTGGGTGACCAGGGCGGTGAGCCGGTCCCGGCGGCGTTGCTCGACGGTGGTGGACAGCGCGGCGGGGTTGTGGGTGTCGCCGGCGATGGGGCTGATGCCGGCGGCTGTCCGGACGCGGTCTTGGGTGGTCTTGGCGGGGGTGGCCGGGCCCCGCTGGGTCCAGGTCCGGGTCCAGCGGTGTTCGGTCCCGCGTAACTGGGCGTGGGCCGGTTCCCGAGCGCGGTCGGCGTCCCGGTTCCGCCCGGTGCGGGCGGTGTCGTGTGCGGCGGCCAGGTCCCGCTCGTGGGCGGCGCGGGTCTGTAGCCGCCGTTTCCCCGGTTCTTGACCGACGGGTAGTGGCGGGTCGGACAGCCGCTTGTTCAGCGCCGCCCAGGACAGGGTCTTGTCCAGCTGGGAGGCCTTGAACCACACCGGCTCCCCCACCCCGTCCTGGTGGGCTGGGTCAGCGAACCGGTAGCCGTTCATCCGCCCGGTGGACGCCTCGTTGGCCGCGTAGGCGACCCCTACCTTGGCGAGCTCGGTTTCGAACGCGGCCCGGCCGCGGCCGGCGGCGAGCGCGGCGGCGGTGTGGACCCGCTCGGTCAGCAGCACCCGGGTCGGGGTGACATCGGTGGCCACCGCGCGGCGCCATTCGCGTTGGGTGAGTTGCCCGTCCGCGGGGCCCCAGCCACCCGGGGCTGCCCGGGGGCGACGGGGACGGCCCGGGACCGCGGCGCCACCTGGAGCCGATGCTCGGTTTCGAGGTGGGCGCAGGCCTGCTGCGCCAGGCGCCGGTCGAACCGGCCGTGCCACACCCCACCCGCGTGGTCGACCCGGGACACCACCACGTGCACGTGGTCCGTGCCGTGCCGGACCGCGACCCACGGATGCTCCGCGAACCCCATCCGGGTCGCGAACCCCTGCGCGGCGTCGGCCCACTCCGCGTCCCCGAGCACCCGGTCCCCCGGCGCACTCCGCAGCGACGCCTGCCACACCGGGCGGGTGATGTCCGGCCGGCGGGTGATCGCCGCCCGCATCTCCCCCACCCACTCAGAGCTCGCCCGAGGCTCGAGGACCGGGACTGTGCCGGCGATTACCGCACCCCCCAGCCGGCCCTTGTACACGTGCTCCTCCGCCCGGCCGGGACCGTGCAGATACGCCCCGATCCGCCCCGGATCAGAGCCCCGGGTGATCTTCGCGATCACCGCCCCGACCCCCCCACCGGCGACCCCGCGGCCGGCGTCGGCGCCTCCGATGCTTCGGTGGCGCGGCGGGCTGCTATCCGCTCCGCCAGCGCCGCCCGGTTCCCCGCAACCCGCTCCCTGTACAGCCGCTCCGCTTCCACCCGAACCCGGTCCTCGAAGCGACGTTCCACATCCGCGTCGGCCAGCTGCTGCTCCACCGACCGAGACCCCACCACCGGCGGTTGTACCGGACCGGCTCCGGTGACCGCACGGACCGCCGCGAGCAGCCCCGCGGCCGCGAACCGGGTCGACGCGGCCGCGTCGGCCATCTCTGCGACCCGCGCGGGGTTCACCCCACTGCTGTTCGCCAGGCGCACCGCCTGGTTCAGGTTGTTGCCCACCCCCCCCAGCTCGGCCCGTAACCCGGCCCACTCCCCCGCCGACACCCCGGCGTGTGCGACATCGCCAGCGACGGCCGCGGCGACGGCACTCGCGCCCGGCGCAGCCGTGCCGGTCGCCAGGGTGGCGGCGACCCGATCCCGGACCCACGACCCCACCGGCCACGACCCGCCCCCCGCGCGGCCGCCAACCAGGCCGCGTGCTCCGCCGGGGACAACCGCACCGACACGGTGTGCGTCCGCTCACCCGCCACCCCGCACCCCCATCCCTCGAGCGGTGCGGCCGCAGCGGCCGGCAAGCGCAGCGCCGCCGACCTCAGCGAGCGGAGCGCAGCTGACGAGGTGACCAGCCACTGAGCGCCAGCGAAGCGCTGATCATACCCCGCACAGGCTCTATGCCCCAGCCAGGCACCCACCGTACCCGTACAGCGGTGGCCAGCCACGGGCACTTCGGGGACGCCCCCAGGCGGTCCCGGTCGGCCGGCAGGTCGACGCGCCCGAACCCCCACTGCCGGACACGGAAGGTGCGGGCGGGCCCGGTCGGTGCTCGACGCCCCCAGGCGTCGACACCACCGGCCCCGCCCCACCGACACCCACCCAGCAACCCCGGCCATCGGGCCCTTTCGGGTACGCCCCCCGGGCGTGCCCCGAGACCGCAGGTCGAGACGCCTTGCCCCACCCCCACCGACACCCGCCCCGGCACGCCGGCACCACACGCCCGCAACTCCGCCAGCGCCACCATCAGCCGGCTGGAGGAGACCCACCGCTCTAGGTTGAGCCGGATCGGCGAGGCCGACCCGGGTCGGGCACCCGGTCTGTCGGGTCTTCACCCGACAGACCGCACCGGCAGCTTCCCACCCTGAATCGAGGCGCCCGTGAGCAGCGACGACCAGGCCCGCCGCGCCCGTCACGCCGCCATCCGAGCCGAGTGCGCCGCCGAGGAAGCCGACGCGGCCCGGCTCGAAGCCGCTCAGCTCGCCGCGACCCCACGACCGCACCCGGCCGCACCGAGACCCGTCCGCGCTGAGCGATCGCGACCTTCTTCGCCGACCCACCGTTTACCCATCGAATCCACCGACTGACAAGGTTGCCCGGTGCGGGTCGGGGTCTACATCGACGGCTACAACCTCTACTACGGCGCTCGTGGCCTGTGCGGCCGCGGAACAGCGGGGTGGCGCTGGCTGGACCTGCGCGCCCTCGCGACCCGGCTGATCGACGCCTCACCGTGGAACTCGCCCACGCTGGGCCTGGTCGTCTACTGCACCGCCGCGATCAGCGGCGCCAGCAACCCCCAGGGCCAACGCGACCAGGACACCTACCTCCGCGCGCTCCGCGCGGCAGCCGCGGTCGACACCATCGAGATGGGCCGCTACGTCACCCGCGTGGCCACCGCACCGCTCGCCGTGGCCGGCCGCCGGACCCCCCAGCTCGTCACCGCCCGCTGGCCGGTCGTCATCCAGGACGCCACCGGCCACGACGTCCCCGACGCCCGCTTCATGGTGTCGGTGGCCCGCCGCGAGGAGAAGGGCTCCGACGTCAACGTCGCCTCCCACCTGCTCCTCGACGTCCTCGAGCGCACCGTCGACGCCGCGGTCGTCATCAGCAACGACAGCGACCTCGCCTTCCCCATCACCCAGGCCCGGGACCGGGTCCCCGTCGGACTCGTCAACCCCACCCGCGGCTACCCCGCCGGCGCGCTCAACGCAGACCCCACCACCGGCGTCGGCGACCACTGGTGGCACCAACTCACCCCAGCCGACCTGCTCGCCTCCCAGCTCCCCACCCACGTCGGCACCGTCCACCGCCCCATAGGCTGGTAATAGGAGCCCACCGCGAGCTACTGTCAACACATACCGCCCGGCCCCTCTGGGGCCGGGTTTTCTCGTTCTACCCGCAGGCCGTTGGCCGGCCGTGTCGCCGGCGGACGCGAGCCCCGCGGGGGTCGTCCGGTCGCGGATCAACTCAACTTCGGCAGCGCTCCGAACAGGTGAACACCAGCGCCGGACTCCGCTCAGACCCTGCGAGCCAGGAACAACCGCACCGTGGAGTCGACGTCGACCCGATCCGGGAGCACCGCGCCAACCCGGTCCAGAGCTTCAGCGCGCGCCTCAGCGCTCAGCATCAGATAGGCCGAGACAGTGCCCAGTCGTCCCAGGAAGTCCGCGGCCGTCGTAGAGGTGACGCGGGGCAGGTCGCGCTGCACGCTGTCGGCGAGGCCGACAGTGGCCGCCATCTCCTCGATCGAGAACGGGTGGACAACAGCCGGATCGTCGTCCGGCAGCAGCTGCTTCTCGATCTCGTCCACGGCCGCGAACAGGGCCGGGTCGTGCAGTTCGGCCGGACCGCCAAACACCGCGAGCACCCCTCCAGGCACCAACAGCTCGACAGCGCGAGACCACCGAGTCGCAGGATCGGTCCAGTGCCACGCCGCCGCGGCATACACCAGGTCGAAACGGTCGGCAGTGACGAACTGCTCGAAGGTCGTCACCACCGGCTCGACCGGCAGGCCGCGAGTCGTCCGCTCCAGTACCCGCGCCATCTCGGCGTCAGGTTCAAGTGCGGTCACCGCGATCCCGTGCGAAGCAAACAAGCGGGTCGCCTTGCCAGTGCCGGCACCAACCTCAAGCGCCGAGCGCAACGGCAGTCCCGCGTACTGCAGCACCGCGTCCAGCAGCTCGCCGGAGTAGTCGAGCCGGTACCGCTCGTACTGATCCGCAGTTGACCCGAACGACAGGCCGCGGACCCGCTCGGCGGAGGGCTCGCTATCCGGGACGGTCACCACCCATGACTACCAGCCGCCCGTGAAGCTCCCAGGCTCCTCTAGAGGCGCGGGGCCAGAGCGCCGTGAGGTCCCGGCCACCTCAGCCGTGATGTCCTGGCTCACCGGTCCGCTGCGGGCCGACACTGAGGGGTGCCGGTCGAAGAGGAGCACGTCCTGGCCGGCGGGAACGTCGCCGACGCGGTGGTCCGGGTCGGGCAGACCGTGCGGAAGCCGACAACAGCGGCGACCCCCGCGGTCGCCGCGCTCCTGCACCACCTCACCTCTGTTGGGTTCGACGGTTCCCCGCGCCACCTCGGGCTGGACGACACCGGCCGTCAGATCCTGGAGTTCGTCCCCGGCGTGAACGCCTACTCTCAGCCGCCGTTGACGATCCCGGAGCTCGCCCGGCTGGGCGGCCTGATCCGCCGGCTGCACGACGCGACCCAGACCCTCACCCCGTCACCCGCGGCCCGCTGGGACGTCGCGATCCCCGCTGACCGGGACGAACTGGTGTGCCACCACGACCTGGCACCGTGGAACCTGATCCGCGACGGAAACCGGTGGGTCTTCATCGACTGGGACGGCGCCGGCCCCGGGTCCCGGCTCTGGGACCTCGGATACGCCGCCCACGGGTTCATCCCCCTGCAGCCCGGCGGCGACCCCGACCACGACGGCCCCCGGCTGCGCGCCCTGGCCGACGGCTACGGCCTCAACGAGACCCAACGCCGCGACCTGCCCGCCCTCACCGCGGCGCACACCCGCGGGATGTACGACCTGCTTCGCAACGGACACCGGACAGGCACCCAACCATGGGCGCGGCTATGGGCCCAGGGGCACGGCGCCCACTGGGGACCCGCAGCCGACTACATCCAGCACAACATCCACCGGTGGACCACCGCCCTGCTCGACTGACCGACAGATCACGCGCGCCGAGCGACGCCAGCCGCGGCCGGGTCGACCACCCTGCCTTCCAGGTGGGAGGTCATCCCGACCAGCCACCCCGCCACCGGAGGAACCCGGGCCCGCAGCGCCCAGCGGCCGGCCGCCCCAGGTCCCTGCGGGTCCCGGTCCTGGTCTTGGTCGTGCCGCGGACGGTGCGCGTCGGAGCCGCGGGCGAGGATAACCGTGGTGAAACGGGGGCAGCTTCACCACTTGGAGTTGTGGAGGGACGACGCGACCGCCCCCGACGGGCCGTGGGCCTGGCTGCTGCAGCGGCTCGGGTACTCCCTCTCCGATAGCTGGGCCACCGGGTGCAGCTGGAGCCTCGGGGAGGCGTACGTGGTCCTGGAGTCAGGAGCAGACCACGTCCGCGGTCACGCCGATCGGCTCCGCAGCGGCATGAACCACCTCGCCCTGTGGGCTGGTAGCCGAGCAGACGTCGACGCCCTCACCGAGCAGGCACCCCAGCACGGGTGGCGGCTGCTGTTCGCCGACCTCCACCCGCACGCCGGTGGGCCGCAGCACTACGCCGCCTTCCTCGAAGACGACACCGGACTCGAGGTCGAACTGGTGGCCGACGAGCCCGCGGTCAAGGTCTGACAAGGAAACCAACACCCCGCGCATCGTCGACCGGGACCGGACTGGACCCGGGCGCTCCGGCGTCCAGCCGAGCGGGCACCCCTGCTTCCGGCACGCCCGCCTCGAGCACACCAGCGGTGAGCAACCCGACACCCGGTGCGGGTCGACGGCGCGACTGCGACGCCGACGCACGATGGGTCTCCGCGCGGCCGACCGGCCGGGCGTTACCACCGCGACGGGGGATGCCGGGCAGATCGACAAGAGCCAGCTGCTGGACCTGCTCCGCAGCCAGGGCAACCACGACCAAGCCGCCCAGGCCGACAACCGACTGCCCGACACGGTCGACACCGACCAGCACGCCGGAATCCTCAGCGGCCTCGGGATCGACCCCTCGTCCCTGGGCGGGCTCGGCGGCGGACTGGGCGGGTTGCTCGGCAAGATCCTCTGACCGTGGGCGACCCGTCCCCGGACGGGATCGCCATCGGCCACGAACCCACCCGGCCCGACGCGCCGGGTGCGATGCGGGTTCCGGGCGGCGCTCTGCAGGAGTTCGTCGTCACCCGGAAGCCCGGTCGACCCGCGGACGGTGCAACTCGGGGAGCAACCGACGAGCCACCAGATCCGCCCGCCACAACCACAGCTCGTGACCCATGCCCGGTTGTGGGACGGCCGCCCAACCCAACGCGGCGCAACCGCGAGCATGGCGTGATGACCGCTGACGCCACGGCCCGCGCCGACACCGCGGGGCAGGGGCCGGTCCGCCACTTCACTGCCACCGGGTACGTCGTCAACGCAGCCCGAACCCAGATGCTGCTCGTGCGGCACCGCAAGCTCGGCCTCTGGCTGCCGGCCGGCGGGCACCTCGACCCCAACGAACTGCCGCACGAGGCCGCCGTCCGCGAGGTCCTCGAGGAGACCGGCGTCCACGCGCGCCTGGTCCAGCTCGGCGAGCCCGTGGTCACCACGACCAGGCCGGGCGTCTCCGAGCTCCCCCAACCCTGGGTCATGCTCGAGCAGCACATCCCGGCGACGGCCCGCGAACCCGAACACACCCACCTCGATCTCTGCTACCTGCTCGAAGCAGACGACTCCGTCCCTCCACTGGCCCAGGACACCGAGGTCTCCGCGGCCCGGTGGTGGGACCGAGCAACGATCGGCAGCCAACCGGACGTCGCCGACGCGGTGCGGTCGTTCGCCCGCCTCCACCTGACCTGACCACCCGGGCCGGCCCCGTCAGCAGGCAGGTCACGCTGGCGGGCGGGACCCGGGGCGTGCCTGTCAGGCCAGGAAGTGGAACAGCGAGCCGCGGGCCTGCAGGGGGCGGGGTCGGCCGGTGAACCGGTGAACGCCGACCGAGAACAGCGCGTCGTCGGGGGCGTGGAACGCCTGCTCCGCGCAGCCGGTGTCGGTGAGCCACCGGCGGATGTCCGGGGTGAGGTCCGGTGCCCGCCGGCCCCGCGTCCAGATCACGGTCGCGCCCGGCGCGCACAGCTCCGGCAGCGCCTCGACGGTGCCGCGCACGTCCGCGTCGCTGACGTTGCCGAACACCCCGACCAGCAGCACCAGGTCAGCCGGGGCCGCCCCGACGTAGGACGCCCGGTCCCCGGCGTCAACCTGCTCCACCGTGACCCCGCTCAGATCGGCGTCGCGGGCCGCCGCCCGCGCCACCGCCACGTTGCCCGGGTCCTGCTCGAGCAGCGTCGCCCGGACACGGTCCGCGTCCGACCGGCCCGCGAGAACACCAATCAGATCCCGTCCCTGCCCCGCGCACACACTCACCACCGTCAGCGACCCACCCGGCCGCTCGTCCAACCACCCGGCGATGTGCCCCTGCACCAGGCGCAGTCGGCGGGACAACTCCGAGCCCGGGTCCGCGTACGGCCCGTGCCACGCCACCCAGTCCCGGGTCCCCGCCACCCGCGCAACGTTCCAGCTCCCACCGACAGAACCCGCCTGCGCCAGGACACCGGCGCGGGTCGTTCTCGACCCGCACATCGGTGGCAGGGTCAGGCGATGGCCGACCTGCCCGATGTCGGGACGCTGGCGGCGGTCGCCGACACCGGACTGCACCCGGCCGTCCACGCCTGGGTCCCCCGGCCGGCCCGGCTCGACGCGCTGCGCGAGGAACTCAGCTGGCAGGTCGACGTCGCCGGCCGCGACCTGGACTGGGCGCGGGACTTCGCCGCGCACCAGCCGGCCAGCGGTGAGCCGGCCGAGATGTTCCTCAACCGCTGGCTCCCGGCGGCCGAGGACCTGACCGTGCTCGCCGGGCCGCGCTACGAGGGCCGCAACCCCAACCGGCCCTTCGTCGACGTCGCCGCCGCCGACCGGCTCCCCAACGCCACCGACCTCCCCGCGCTGCGCCGCCTGGCCCGCGAGCGGTTCACCGCGTTCCGGCCCCTGGACGTCCGGGTGTGGACCGCGGACCCGCCCGACACTTGGCCCGGCACCCGAGCGGAGATGCGCCTGGTCGCGGCCCCGCTCGGGCAGCTGCGTCGCCGCAAGATCCCAGAAGGGCTCACCATCCGGCCCGCGGCGGACCTGTCCTGGTACGACCGGTACGTCGCCGTCCACGACCGGCACATCACCGCCGACCCCGCCCACGCCGACCGGTCCCGGGTCGAGACCGCCGCCGACCTCGGCCAGCTCCGGATAGCCGGCACCCTGTTCGAGGTCCTCGTCGACGGGAACTGGGCCGGCGTCCTGGCCGCCGAGCCCGCCGTCGCGCACGGCCTGCGCGGAGCCACCATCGTCGTACTCCTCCTGAGCCACGAGGTCCGCGGCCGCGGCCTCGGCCAGCACCTGTCCGTCCTGCTCGCGCGGAACCTCCCGATGCCCGACGACCAGGTCCTGCACGGGACCATCCACGTCGACAACCGGACCGCCCGCCGGTCCGCGCTGGCCGCCCGCCGGGTCGACGTCGGCGGCAGAGTCGTCATCCCCCTCACCAGGTGACCGGGCGCCGCACCGGACCCGGGTGAACGGCCGTGCCATCGACCAACCCGCGCACCCACCGTGGCTCGTGGCCGAACGCGGGCAGGAACTGCCCCGCCCCACGACCCCTCGTTGGCGCGGCGGCGCCCCGGCGTCGGTGCTCGACTCCCGACGGCCAGGCCCCTGCCGATACTGACGGCGTGGACCCTGTCGAGGATTCGGACGGCGCGGCCGACGGCCGGGTGTGGTTGGCCGCGCTACCGGTTGAGCTGGACGGGCAGCGGCGGCTGCTGGGCCGGCTGGTCGACTTCAGCCAGGCCGTACCGCTGGTCACGTCGCTGTCCCGGCTGCTCGCTCGGGCGGGGAACGGCAGACGCCCTGTCCGATGTCGACGCCGCCCTCGGCGTCTCCTCCCCTCCCGGCGAGTCCGGCGCCGAGCAGGTCCTGGCGGTCGAGCAGGCCGTCGTCGACACGCTGCCCGAGCACGGTCCGCTGGTGGACGTGCTCCGGCAGCGGGTCGGCCCTCCGGACCGGTTCATCCGCCGCGTGTTCGCCCAGTTCGACACCGGGCTCCAGCTCGACCTCGCCGTGCTCGCCGAGCCCGGGATCCGCCGGGGCCGGGCCGCCCCGGACTTCGTGTCCCTCTACCGCTCACCCACGCCGCCGGGGTCGGCGGTCACCGCGGACAGCGCCCCCATCAAGGACGGCGCTGTTATCGCGGACGGCGCGGCCGAGGGCGGGTTCCCACCCGCCGACGAGGTCACCGCGGACCAGGTCCGCGAGTGGGCGTTCCTCGGATGGTGCGCCCTCGCCGACGCCGGCAAATACCTGCACCGCGGCTCACCGTGGGAGGCCCACACCCGCCTCCACGAAACCCGACACCACATCTGGGCGCTGTGGGCCGCCACCACCGGCGCCCTCTACCCCTGGCACGGGCTCTCCCAGGTCCTCGACCACAACCCCCGCGACCTCCCACCCGGCATCGAAGCAACCGTCACCGGACTCGACCTGATCTGCCCCGCGATTCTCGGACATGGTCTTTTGTGCTCTCATGCCGCTGTTCGGTAGCCGGCATGGGTCTCGCTGGGTGTCTGGTAGCCCAGACCCGAGTGCAGTCTCTCGCTGTTGTACCAGCTGTCGATGTAGGTGGTGATGTCCCGGATTGCGTGGGCCCGAGTTGGGTAGACGGTGCGGTGGACACGCTCATTCTTCAGGGCCGCGAAGAATGACTCGGCCATCGCGTTATCGTAGCAGACCGCGGTCCTGCCGGTCGAATGGCGCAGTCCGAGGTCGACCAGGGCTGTGTGGAACTCGTGCGAGGTGTAGTTGCTGCCGCGGTCGGTGTGGAAGATAGCCTGATCGGCGAGTCCGGTCGCGGCGGCGCGTCGGATCGCGGTGGTGATCAGTGAGGTCCGGTAGTGGTCGTCCATGGCGTGCGCGATGACCTTCTTGGAGTAGCAGTCGATCACCGTCGCCAGGAACACCCAGCCCTCCCAGGTGGGGATGTAGGTGATGTCCCCGACCAGTTTCCGGCCGGGCGCGTCGGCGGTGAAGTCACGGCCGACCAGGTCCGGGATGGGCCCGGCCGCGGCGTCCGCGCGGGTCAGACCGACGCGGCCGGGCCGCGGCTGGCAGGGCACAAGTCCCAGCTCACGGGTCAAGTGGCGAACCAGCTCCCGGCCCGCGGTGACCCCGCGGCGGGCGAGTGCGGCGTGCAGCCGGCGATAGCCGTAGGTCTCATCGGAACGGGTGAACTCCTCACTCATCAGCGCTTTGACGACGTTGCGCCGCTGGGCGGTCGCGGACTCCGGACGTGCCCGCCACGAATAAAACCCCGACGCGGACACGGCCAGCCAGCGGCACATCGACCGAACAGGGAACGGGCACTGCGGTTCGGTGAGCGTGGTGTCGACGAACTCGTACTTCTCGCTCACCGGGGATCCTGGGCGAAGTACGCTGCGGCTTTTTTCAGGAACTCATTTTCCAACTTCACCTCCCGGTATCTGCGTTCGAGCTCACGCAGTCGGGCCCGTTCGCCCACGTCCAGACCCGGTTCCTCCCCGGCATGGTCACGGCGGTAGACACTCACCCAATTCCCCAATGTGCCCTCACCAATCTGCAGCTCCCGCGCCACTGAAGCGATCGGCCGCGACGATTCGATGACCAACCGGACAGCGTCCTCACGGAACTCTGGGCTGAACACCCTCTTTGCTCGACTCACGACCTGGCCTCTCATCTAAGTGGAAAGATTATATCCACTGTCCGAGAAACGCGGGGCACCCCAACCACGACGACCTACGCCGCGCCGCACGCGCCACCGCCGACGTCCTCACCCACGTCAGCGAACTCGCCGCCACCAGACACCACACCCAACCCCCCACCGCCCTCGGCCAGCACGTCACCGCACGCCTCTGACCGCCGCTAGAAGCAGCTGCGCTGGCCGCGGCGGACTCAACGGCACCGGAGGCCTCGGCCGCGCCTACTGATCGGGCGGGCCGGGGAGGAGCTGGTCGGGGCGTCGCCGGGCCGGCGCCGCCACGGCACAGTCCAGGCCATGGGTCCGGTCGTGCTGTCCCCGGTCGAGCAGTGCAAGCCGGTTCCCGCGTGACCGACCGGGCGGTCCGCGCCGGCTGGAACCGGGCACCCGCGACGGTGCGCGCAGCGGTCGAGACGGCTCTGGGCGACAGGGTCGTCACCACCGAGTCGGCCACCGCCGGGTTCACCCCGGGCGTCGCGACCACCATCACGACCAGGGTGGGCGCCGAGCGTTCCTCAAGGCCATCGGACCCGACAGCGGGCCCGTCGGGGTCCACGTGTACCGGCGGGAAGCGCGCACGGCGCGTTCGCTCCCGCCCGCCGTCCCGCCCCGCGGCTGTTGTGGTCCGACACCCTGACCGACGGCTGGGTGGCCCTGCTGTTCGAGCACGTCGCCGGACCCCACCCGGGCCGCCCCTGGGCGCTCGCCGACCTCGAGCAGGTCCTCGACGCCGTGACCGCCGTGAACACCGCACTGACCCCCAGCCCCACAGCCGACGTCCCGCGGCTGACCGAGTTCTGGGCCCAGCTCCACACGGGGTGGCGGACCATCGCCGCCGACCCGTCCCTCGCCGCGCGGCTGACCTCGTGGGCCAGGGAGCACCTCGACCAGCTCATCGACGCCGAAACGCGCTGGAACGCCGACGGCCCGTCCCTGGTCCACGGGGACCTGTCCGCCGACAACGTCCTGCTCACCAACCGCGGCGTCGTGTTCCTCGATTGGTCCAACGCCACCGTCGGCGCCGGGTGGACCGACATCGTTGAGCTGCTGCTCACCGCGGCCGGCGACGGTCTCGACGTCGACCGCCTCCTCGCCCGCTCGCCCCTGACCGCGGCTCTGCCGCCCGACCCGGTCACCCGTCACCTGACCGCTCTCAGCGGCTTCATGACGCTGTCCGCTCTGTCACCGCCGGACCCAGACATGCCCGGCGTCCACGCCGAGCGGCAGTCCCGCTCCGCCGCCGGACTTGCCTGGCTCGAGGAGCGACTCGCGGCCACCGACTGACCGAGATGTGGGGACGCCCCACCAGCACGACCATCCCGTACCGAAAACGACACATCCCGCACGGATTGTTGATTGGACGGTTGTGAGACGGCTTTCGGCACGCTGACGCGCGGCGTGTCGCCGTGCCGAGAAAGACGTCCCCTTAACGATCGTTTTCAAGACGACGTGTCCTCCGGTCCGACGGCCCACTGGTTGACCAGGACCTCACCGGGCACTTCGGTCAGGCGCAGTCGGTCGTGTTCGACCCGCACCCCGACCGAGACGCCGTC